>Ga0210385_10002389_pt1 | contig 11371 bp, 10 predicted proteins | sample IncBWH26OmetaG_FD_160107 | JGI IMG/M metagenome (GOLD analysis project Ga0210385, IMG submission 160107) | Forest soil microbial communities from Barre Woods Harvard Forest LTER site, Petersham, Massachusetts, United States - Inc-BW-H-26-O ... | reverse complement strand
GGGTACTGCGTGCGCAGGAACGGGCCGAACGCGACCGTCGAGCTGGTGCCGCTGCCCTCGAGCTCGAAGACGTTCTTGCCGGTGTCGTCGGCCGGGTCGGCGGATACCCCCACCATCGTGGAGATCGAGCCGTTGAGCACGCCGTACATGGAGGCGTTGCCGACCGCGTCGATGCCCTCGGCGATCACCTCGACGCCCTTGGTGTTGGCCATCTGGTCACCGCAGGTGGTGCCCTGCGCCTCGACGCCGGCGATGAAGCAGGTGGCCAGCTTGACGGGGTGCCCGTGCACGCCGCCGAGCTCGGTGTTGATGTACTTGACGGTCGCCTCCGCGGCCGCGGTCGCCTGCGGGAAGGTCTCCGACGGCGGACCGCCCTGCTCGTTCACCCAGCCGATCGTGACCGGCGCCAGCGACGAGTTGGCCGCGCCGGAGGCGCCGACATACTGCGGGTAGTTGGTGACCGAGCCGGAGAACGCGGTCGACGTGTTCGTCCCGGCCGAGGAGGGCGTCGCCGTGGCGGTCGCCGCCGCTCCCGCGCTCGAGGCCGCCGGGGTTGAGGCCGCGGGCGGGGCTGAACTTGAGTTTGAGCTACAGGCGGCCGCCCCAGCGACCAGGCAGGCGCCGACCGCGGCGATCCGCCATCTTGAGCCAGCTCTTATCCGACGAGACATTCCTGTCAAGCGCATCATCGCACCCTGCCGCCTCTCTGCGGTGAACAGTCCCGTTCCCGGTCCCTCCTCTGCACGATGCGGCGAGGTCGCAGGCGCACAGAATTGATAGACCAATAAATTTGAGTTCACGCTAAACCGCGCCAAAAGGGGTGTCAACACCTGAGATACGGATGCAGCGACCGCGTCTTCGCAGCGTGACCTGAGCTTTCTTGGTGTGGTTTTAACACGAAGAAAGTCATTGATTTTTGGCAGCTTCCCCAATGACGTCACGCTCTGCGCGTAGCGATGAGCGGTGCGGCGTACGAGCGGTAAGGCCATTACATAGAGCAGTTATGTAACGAAAAGGTCGCGAGAACTAAGGGGGCGATCATGTATTTTTCCGCCCGATCCAGACATCGGGGGCAACGGCCCGGGACTGCGCGGGCTGCGGCCGTCCCCCGCGTGCGGGCGGACGCGTTCCCGGGCGTGCGGGCTGCGCCGGACCGGTGCACGCGGGCTGAGGCGGTCCCCGCGTGCGGGTCCGCCTCAGCGACCGTTTGCGCCGCGGCCGAACGGGTTCTTGCTTCGCCGCCGCCCGCCCGTGATCGCGCGGCCGGCCTCAGCGGTTGGCGGTGCGGTGCCGGAAGAGCCAGCCGGCCAGCAGGGCGGCCACGATGAGGATGGCGCCGAAGTAGACCACGGCCAGCAGCGCCTCGTGGCCGACGCTGGCACCGGTGGAGGTGCGGCCCATCCACAGGCCGCGCATCGCCTCGATCAGCGGCGTGAACGGCTGGTTGGCGGCGATCGGGCGGAGCACCGGGGTCATCGTCCTCGGCGGGACGAACGCGCTGCTCAGGTAGGGGATGAACATGAGTCCGAAGGTAGCGCCGGTCGCGCCCTCCGGGCTGGCGACCAGCAGGCCGAAGCAGGCCGCCAGCCAGGACAGGGCCGCGATGAAGAGCACGATCAGCCCGGCCGCGCCGAGCCAGTCGAGCGGGCCGCCCGTCGGGCGCCAGCCGACGCCGAGGCCGACCGCGATCACCAGGGCGGTGGCCAGCAGGTTGCGGGCCACGCTGGCCACGATCTGCCCGGCCAGGACCGTCCAGGCGGCGATCGGCATCGAGCGCAACCGGTCCACGATGCCGCTGCTCATGTCGGTCGCGACCGCGACCGCGGTGGTGCCTGAGCCGTAGGCGGCGCACAGCACGATCAGCCCGGGGACGACGTAGTTGGCGTAGCCGCCGGCCGCGCCGGCCGAGTGGACGCCCGCGTTGAACGCGCCGCCGAAGACGTAGACGAACAGCAGCATCAGGATGACAGGGAGGGCGAGCGCGGTGATGAACGCCTCCGGGTCGCGGACCGACCGGCGCAGGCAACGGGCGATCATCACCCCGGTGTCGGTCAGGGCATGGGCCTGGCCGGCCGCCGCCGCGGGGGCAGGGGCGGGTGCGTAGACGGCGGTCACCGGGCCGCCTCCGAGACGGGGCCGGCCGCGGCGTCGCGGGCCGGGTCACGGCCCGCGGCCAGGTCGTTGACCGAGGCCAGGTCGTTGACCGAGGTGAGGTCGTTGACCGAGGTGAGGTCGTTGACCGAGGTGAGGTCGTTGACGGAGGTGAGGTCGCCGGCGCCGGGACCCTCGGCCGAGGCGGTGAGCGCGAGGAAGGCGTCATCCAGGCTGTCCACGCCGAGGCCGGACTTGAGCTGGCCGGCCGTCCCCTCGGCGACGATCCGGCCCCGGTGCAGCACGGCGATGCTGTCGGCCAGCTGCTCGGCCTCGGCCAGGTACTGGGTGGTGAGCAGCACCGTGACGCCCGCGCCCGCCAGGGCCCGGACCGAGGCCCAGAGCCGGTCCCGGCTGCGCGGGTCGAGGCCGGTCGACGGCTCGTCGAGGAAGAGCAGCTCCGGCCGCACGATCATGCTGGCCGCCAGGTCAAGCCGGCGGCGCAGGCCGCCCGAGTAGGTCTTGACCAGCCGGCGACCGGCGTCATCGAGGTCGAACTCGCGCAGCAGCTGCGCCGCCCGGTCCCGCGCCACCCGCGGCCGCAGGTGGCGCAGCCGGCCCATCATGCGCAGGTTCTCCTCGCCGGTCAGCATGTCGTCGACGGCGGCGTACTGGCCGGTCAGGCTGATCGCGCGGCGGACGCCGACCGGATCGGTGAGCAGGTCATGGCCGGCCACGGTGGCGCTACCGGCGTCCGGGCGCAGCAGCGTGGCGAGGATGCGGATCAGCGTGGTCTTGCCCGCCCCGTTCGGCCCGAGGAGGGCGACGACCTGGCCCGTCGGCACGGCCAGGTCAACCCCGTCGAGCACGTTCTTCGCGCCGTAGGCCTTGCACAGGCCCGTAGCCTTAACTGTGTATGACATACACTTAAAGTATGCGGCATACACAGTTTCGTCAAGGGCTCGCTCGCCCTGCCCCATTGCCCGCGCCACGTCGCTCCCGTCACCCCGCCCCGCCCGGGTCGCGTCGCCCGCACCGCGTGCGGCGTGCCGTCTCCGCACAATTCGCGACTTTGCTTAACCGAGCGCGAGACATAAGGCACAAAGCAGACGCGATCATGGGCGCCGAGTAAGCGAAGACAAACGATCATGGGCGCCGAGTAAGCGAAGACGAACGATCATGGGCGCCGGGTGCGCGAGGCCGCCCGGGCGATCACCGGCCCGGCGAGCGGAGCAGGCTGCCGTTCCGCTGACCGCCGATGTTGATCTGACTTGCCGGACCGCTGTCGCCGCCGTACGGCGGCGCGCGTTACGGTGAATCAGCGACGGCGAGGGGAGGGGATGTGGCAGAGGCCACGCAAGGACAGCCCGCCGGGCGGCCGCTTCCGCCCGGGCTGGACCTGCTGTGGGGGCGGCGCGAGCGCGGCCGGCGCGGGCCGCGGCCGGGACTGTCGCCCGACGCGATCGTCGAGGCCGCCGTGCGGCTGGCCGACGCCGAGGGCCTCGAGGCGGTATCGATGGCGCGCGTCGCCGCCGAACTCGGCCGCACCACCATGTCGCTCTACCGCCACGTCGCCAGCAAGGAAGAGCTGCTGCAGCTCATGTGGAACGCGAGCGCGCTCGGGGCCGAGCACCTGGTCATCGAGGGCGATGGCTGGCGGTCGCGGCTGCGGACCTGGGCGGTCATCCAGCGGGACATGCTCGACCGCCATCCGTGGGTCGCCCAGATGCCGATGGCCGCTCCCCCGGTCGCACCGAACTCGCTGCACTTCGTCGAGCGCGGCCTCGAGACCATGGACGACACCGGCCTGCCGGATTCGGAGAAGCTCCGGGTCATCGGCCTGATTGCCTCCTACAGCCTGAGCGAGGCGCGGATGGCCGATGACGCCAGGCGCGCCGCGCTGGCCGCGCGGGACGCCGGGGAGCCGGCATCGGCCGAGTCGGCCGGGCCCGAGCCGGAACGGGGCGGCGACGCGGCCGGGCCGCCGGGGGACGGCGAGCCGCCGGAGGGCTTCGAGTGGCTGCTGCGCGAGCTCGTCGACGAGCGGACCTATCCGCGGCTTTACCGCCTCGCCTGGACCCCGGCGCCGGACAACCCGCCCTCGGAGCATGAGCAGTTCCTGTTTGGCATCGACTTGATCCTCGACGGCGTGCAAGCGCTCATCGACCGGCTCGGCGGAGGATACTGACCACATGGCCACGGAGAACACTGCCAGGCTCGCGGTGCTTATCGACGCGGACAACGCGCAGGCGTCCATCACCGAGGGGCTGCTGGCGGAGGTCGCCAAGTACGGCACGGCGCACGTCAAGCGCGCCTACGGCGACTGGACGGCGCAGAACCTGCGCGGCTGGAAGGACCAGCTCCTGGCCCAGTCGATTCAGCCGATCCAGCAGTTCGCCTACACCACCGGCAAGAACGCCACCGACGCCGCCATGGTGATCGACGCGATGGACCTGCTGTACTCGGGCCGGTTCGACGGGTTCTGCATCGTGTCGAGCGACAGCGACTTCACCCGGCTCGCCGCGCGACTGCGCGAGTCGAGCATGACCGTGTACGGGTTCGGCGAGCGCAAGACGCCCAAGCCGTTTGTCGCGGCGTGCGACAAGTTCATCTACGTCGAAAACCTGCGGTTTACCGAGGAGGACGACCAGGACGCCGTCGCCGGCGCCGGGGGCGGCAAGCAGGCGCGGCGCAAGCCGGCCACGGCCGCGCAGCTCAAGGGCGACGCGGCGCTGGTGAGCGTGCTCCGCAACGCGGTTGAGGCCGCGTCCGACGACGACGGGTGGGCGCCGCTCGCCGCGGTCGGCAACATCATCACCAACCAGCGGCCCGACTTCGACTCCCGCAGCTACGGCTACGGCAAGCTGAGCGACCTGATCAAGGCGACCACGCTGTTCGAGATCGAGCGGCACAGCCCCGGCGACGGCAAGCAGGCGCTGATGTACGCGCGCGAGAAGCGCCGCGCGACCACCGCCCGCAACGCCCGCGCGGCCAAGGCCCCGGCGGGTAGGACCCCGGCCGTGAAGACGGCGAAGGTCCAGGTCGGTTCCTGACCGTCAGGCGGGATTGGCGCGGTAGTGGTACAGGTCGCGGAGCAGCGCGACCTCGGCGCCGTGGTGCAGGACCTCCTGGTTGACCCACCACACGATGTCGAGGAACATCTCCCCGCCGTCGCTGCCGTAGGGGTAGCGGCTGTAGCCGACGGTGTCCAGCGCGGCGTCGTCGCACCCCATGAGGGTGCCGCGCCACGCGTCGACCGCCTCGGCCAGCGCGGCGACCGCGCCGTTGGCGTCACCGCTGATCACGTAGCTGTCCTCGGTCATGGAGCGGCTGCCGGTGGTGTAGTCGGCGCGCAGCGCCAGCATCTCGGTGAGGTGGCTGAGCCGCCACGCGATGGTGGTGAACGGCGGCGGGGAGGGCTCGGCCCCCCGGTAGCCGTCGCGCCCCCACTCCCCCGCGCCGACCAGCAACGTCGCCCGCGGCCCGGGCCGGTCGGCGCGCCGTCGCACCGACCAGGCACCGGGCACCGGCTCCCAGAAGTACTCCTCGTCCGTCAGCGGCTCGACCGCGACCGGCGAGCCGTTGCCGCTGTCGGCATCGGGACCAGTCATCCGGTTGATGAGCCGCAGGCAGCCCCAGTCGAACTGGTCCAGTAGCGGGATGAGGCGCGGTGGGGTGTCCATGGGCTCCATCATGCCCGAGAGCGCCGGGGCTTTACCCGGTCTCGGCGGCTACGGCAGCGGCCCGTCCCAGGACCAGCGCGGGAGCGGCAGGCCGGCCGGGATATCGGTGTCGTGGGGGTGGGACAGCGCCACGGTGTCGACCGCCCAGTCGATATAGGCGCGGATCGCGGCGCGGAACTCCGGGTCGTCGGGCCAGCCCGCGTCGTCCGCGGCCAGCATGAAGCAGTCGGCGAAGCGGCTGCCCAGGTCGGACATGTCGCCGTTGCCCGCGTGCAGCCACAGCACGTGGGCCTGGTCGGCGCACCGGGCCGTGTAACTGGCGGGGCCGCCGAAGGCCTCGGCCAGGTAGGCGGCGAGCCGCTGGTTGTGCTCCGGGTGCTGGCCGGGGTGGGAGAACGGGTGGTTCAGCTCGGGGTCGGCGAGACAGCGCGCGTGCAGCGCGTTGGCGAAGGGCTCGAACGCCTGCTCGCCGCCCGCGAACTCATACAGCGTCGGTCGCATGGGACCGAGCCTAGATCACCTCGTTGAGCTTGCCCGTGTCCACGTCGAAGACGAAGCCCCGAATGGAATCCTTGTGCGGGATGAACGGGCTGGCCTTGATCCGGCCGATCGACTGGCGGACGTCCTGCCCCGCGTCGGTGAACGCCTCAACCGCCCAGGGCGGCCTGATCCCCGTCTCCGCCTCGACCGCGCCCTTGAACTCTTCCTCCGTGGTCTTCTGGAGGCCGCAGTCGGTGTGATGGACGAGGATGATCTCGGTCGTGCCGAGCAGCCGCTGGCTGATCGACAGCGAACGGATCATGTCGTCGGTGGCCACGCCGCCCGCGTTGCGAACCACGTGCGCCTCGCCCGCGCCCAGGCCGAGCAGAGCGGAGACGTCCAGCCGCGCGTCCATGCAGGCGACGACCACGACGTGCCGCGAGGGCCTGCCCGGCGGCGGTCCGGTGTAGGTATCCGCGTAGACCGCGTTGTTCCTCAGGTACTCATCAGCGACGCTCATCCGCAGTTCTCCCAGCTCAGCCAGTTCCAGCCGGAGATTACCCGGTTGGTACGCCGCTGAAGCGGGTGGCCGGTGTGCGTAAGCGCACACCGGCCGCGGCACGCGCGGCCGGCGCGGGCCGCCGTTAGGCGACGACCTCGTTGAGCTTGCCGGTGGCCACGTCGAAGGCGAAGCCGCGGACCGCGTCCTTGCGCGGGATGAACGGGCTGGCCTTGATCGGACCGGTTGGCTGGCCGCGATGAAAATGGCGGCCGGCCGGCGTCTAATACTCGCCAAGGCAATGACGCGGGAGGAACAGATGGCGGGCGGATTCACGGACGAGGGGCTCGCGGCGCTGGACGCGACGCTGGCGGGGCACGCCGCGACCGGGGCCGTTCCGGGGCTGACGGCGCTCGTCGCGCGGGACGGGCGGGTGCACGTGACCAGCGCCGGGCACAAGGCGCTGGGGGACACCGAGCCCATCGGGCGGGACGCGATCTTCCGCATCGCGTCGCTGACCAAGCCGATCACCGGCGTGGCGGCGATGCTGCTGATCGAGGACGGCGTGCTCGCGCTTTCCGATCCGGCGGAGAAGTGGCTGCCCGAGCTGAGCGCGCGCCGGGTGCTGCGGTCCTACGACGCGGAACTATCCGACACGGTGCCCGCGGACCGGGCGATCACGGTCGAGGACCTGCTCTCGTTCCGGCTCGGCTTCGGGTGCATCTTCGTCCCGGAGCCCTTGCCCGTCGTCCAGGCCGAGGCGGCACTCGACCTCAAGACGCTGGGCCCGCCGTGGCCGCCGACGCCGCACACTCCCGATGAGTGGATCGCGGCGCTTGGCTCGCTCCCCCTGCTCGACCAGCCTGGTGAGCGGTTCAGGTACAACACCGGCGCGACGCTGGCCGGCATCCTCATCGAGCGGGCCGCGGGGGCACCGCTCGCTGAGGTGCTCGGCGAGCGGGTGTTCGAGCCGCTGGGCATGCGGGACACCGCCTTCCACGTCCCGGCGTCCAAGCTGAGCCGTTTCACCAGCATGTACGCGCCCGCCGAGGCGGCCGCGGTGTTCGGCGGCGGGGAAGCGGCCGGCGGCTCCGGCCTCGTGCTGATCGACCGGCCGGACGGCTGGTACGCGGCCCCGCCCGCGCTGCCCGACGGCGCGGGCGGGCTGGTCTCGACGATCGACGACTTCGGCGCGTTCACCGCCATGCTGGCCGCCGACGGCGGCGGCCTGCTGTCCGAGGAGTCGGTCGCGCTGATGCTGCGGGACCGGACGACCGCGCGGGACCGGGCGGAGAACCCGTGGTTCTTCGGCCAGCACCTCGGCTGGGGCCTGACGATGTCGGTCCCGGCCGCCGGAGTGGACCAGCGGACGGTCCCGGCCGGCCTGCCGCGCGGCTACGGCTGGGAGGGCGGCAGCGGCACCGCCTGGCGCACCGACCCGGCCGCCGGCCTCACCGGCATCCTCTTCACCCAGCGGATGATGGCCTCCCCCGAGGCGCCCGAGGTGGCCAGGGACTTCTGGACCGCCGCCTACGCCGCCCTGGCCTGACCGGACGGCCCTGGCCGGATCGCGGCCGGGGGGGCGGCGGCCCGGCCGGCAATGGGCGGTTTACGGTTGAAACATGGTCAGATCGCAATGGCACAATTTCTACACGGCCTCGATCGACGCGCCGGCCGAGCTGCTGTTCCGGCTGCTGGCCGACCTGCCGAATTACGGTGAGTGGCTGCCGGGGTCGGACAACTTCGGGCAGACGACCGGCGTCGAGCCCTATCCGGTGCGGTTTGGCACCCGGTACCACGACGGCAAGCCGGACGAGCCCGGCAATGACTGGTGGGGGACGGTCACCGGATTCCAGCCGCCGGGATCGGTCGACTTCCACCACACCCTGCACCTGAAGCAGGTAGCCGCGACCGTCGACGTGCACATCCACTACTCGCTTGAAGCCGGCGACGGCGGGACCGTCGTCACCCGGTGGCTGGTGCTTGACATCGCCATGCCGCTCGTGTTCCGGCCGATCAGGCCGGTGGTCACCGCCGGCTTCGACAAGGAGAACCTGCGCACCATGGCCGCGCTGAAGCGCTACGCCGAGGCGCGGCCGGCCGCCAGCGAGCGGGCGAGCTAGCCGCCGTCAGCGAGTTAGCGGGCGGACTCGAAGGCGCGGCCGACCGGGGTGACCGACGGGCCGGGGCTGAACAGGCCCGTGGTGCCGCTGCCGGCCGAGGTGGGCAGGGCGAACCAGGCGTAGCGCTGCACGTAGGGCAGGCCGTCGAGCATCTTCGTGGCCGCGGTCAGGAAGGCCGCCTGTTGCGTCTCGGTCGGGAAGGTCGCGGTCCCGCCGCTGTAGCTGGTGAGGGCGAACTCGGTGACCCAGATCGGCAGCTGGTAGCGGGCGTAGATCGCCTGCAGGTACGACTGGAGTTCCTGGACGGCGGGGCCGGCCGCGAAGTCGCCGCCGTACCAGTGCACGGCGATGAAGTTGACCCGGTAGCCGCGCGCCTTGGCGCCCGCCATGAACTGATCGAGCCAGCCGCCCGGCGTCGCGGCGCCGGACGACACGGCCGGGCTGCCGAGGCTCATCCCGGTCGCCATGAGCTTGGGCCACAGCGCGAGCGCCTGGCCGACGGTCATGTTCGCCTGGCTGCCCAGGTCGGGCTCGTTGAAGCCGAGCAGGACGTGGCCTTCCTGGCTGACTTGCGACAGCGTGGCGCTGGTGACATCGGCCGCGCCCCACATCATCGGGACGTAACTCACCCCCGGAGCGGCGACGCCGCCCGGGGCCGCGCCCCAGTTGTAGTACCAGGACGCGCCGGAGGCGGCGAGGGCCTGGTCGGCCCCGCTGAAGCTCCAGGTGCTGACCCCCTTGCGCTGGCTCGTCACGGTGGCCGGGGGCGGGGCAGACGGCGCCTTCCTGGCCGGCGTCGGGGCCGGCCGCTGCGGCTGCTTGAGCCGCGCCGTGTGCAGGGCGAGCGGTACCGGGCTGGTCACGGCCGGCTTCGCGGGCGCGCTGGCCGGCCGGGGGGCCGGCGGCCGGTGCGCGTGCGCGACGGCGAACGTCCCGCCGGCCGCGCAGGTCACCACCGCGAGGGACACCGCGACCAGCTTCGGCGGCATGGAGAGGGCGCCCCCCTTCGACCAGATCCGCGCGTGCCTTGCGTGCCGGGCCGCGCGGATCCCCGGCCGGCTGGTCATCGCCTGACGGCCCAGGAGGCCGCCGGACACCTGGCCGAGCGTCCGCCCGGCCAGGCCGAGCGGGACCGCGAGCAGCGGCAGCCCGGCCAGCAAGCGCTCGGCCGGGATCAGGTCGGCGGTGCCGTCCAGGCACCAGGCGCAGTCCCGGACGTGGCGGGCGAGGCGCTTGCGCCACAGCGGGCTCGGCTCGCCATCCCAGTCGGCGGTGATGACGGCCACGTTCCCGCACTGCGGGAAGCGGCGCAGCGCGTGCACGATCGTGCGGGACGCGGCCAGGCGCTCCTTCATCCGCGCCACCCGGACGGCCGCGTGGGCCGCGCTCAGGCCCAGCGCGGCCGCCAGCTCGGCCCGGGTGAGCTGCCCCGACGCCTCCTGCCACCAGAGGGAGAGCACCGGCCGGTCGTCGTCGTCCAGCCACCGGGTCGCCTCCGCCGCCTGGAGGCGCTGCCCGGACAGGCCCAGCCGGTCGATCGTCTGGTCGGCGAAGTCGGGGACCGGGGCGTCGGATTCGACCGCGGGCGGCCGGGCCAGGCGGTCCCGGTAGGAATCGCGCACCTGCCTGACCGCGATCGCCACCAGCCAGGAGCGGAACGCCGCCGGGTCGCGCAATTCGCCGATGCCGCGCACCGCCCGCAGCATGGTCTCCTGCACCACGTCGTCCACGTCCGGGTGACCGTTCATGGCCCGGCCGACGATGTTGTAGACGAGGGGCAGGTACTGGGCGGCCAGCGCGTCAAGCGCGTCCCGGTCGCCGTGGCATGCGGCGATGACCATCGAGAGGTCCGGGTCAGCCCCTGCTGGAGTTCGCATCACAACTAGGAGACACCACGCGGGGCCCCAGATAACGGAAAATTGCCCAGAGAGCCGGGCGCGGAAAACTGTTATCGGCCGCCGCGGCCGCCGTCTCCCTTACGGGCGGACAGGCGCAGGGAGGACGCGGGTGAGACTCGGCGGGCAGGCAAGAGGCAGAAAACGGGCCCTGGCGACGGCGGCGGCGCTGGCGGCGGTCATCTTCACGGCGGGCTGCGCGGCGCTGGGCACGAGCGCGGCGGGCGGGCCCGCCCCGGGCTCGGTCCCGGCCACGACCGCCGCGGGCGATGGCGCGACGGCGGCAACGAAAGCCGTGCCCACGCTGACGCCGACGTCGGGCCGTCCGGGCTCGGCCACGCCGATGCTGGCTAGGATGCCAGCGACGGGCACACCGACGCCGTCCGCGATGACCCGCGTCTCCGCCCCCACAGACCCGGCGGCCCCCGAGCCACCCCCTTCGGGGGCCGCCGGTCAGCCCGCGGGCGACCAGCGCCTGGTGACGTTCGTCAACGACATGTCCCAGACGATCTGGGTCGCGGCCGCACCCAACGCGGCCACCCCGCTGTCCGCCACCGGCTGGGTGCTGCCCGCCGGGCAGAGCGTCACCATCACCACGCC
>Ga0210385_10002387_pt1 | contig 11375 bp, 6 predicted proteins | sample IncBWH26OmetaG_FD_160107 | JGI IMG/M metagenome (GOLD analysis project Ga0210385, IMG submission 160107) | Forest soil microbial communities from Barre Woods Harvard Forest LTER site, Petersham, Massachusetts, United States - Inc-BW-H-26-O ... | reverse complement strand
GGTAAGTGCGCTGTCGGTGACTTTGCCCTGCACCGCACCGAAAGGATTGTATGGGCCCATGTCCCACTGCGGCACGCCCTCTTTTGCCGCGTCGACGTGGCCGCAGAGGGTGCGCTGGTCGGCGTTTTGCTGGTGGGTGAAAACGTCCTCGTGATCGCCGAGGAACTTCTCCGCCATCTCGACATCAATCTGGCCCTTGTGCGCCTTCATCTCCTGCTCCCAGCGTGCATGGCGCGCGTTGGCCGAGGCGGAGAGATCGTTCGCGTTCCACCCGTCGGTCTCGTCTCTGATCAGAGAGGCATCGCGGGGGAAATTGGAGCTGACGTAGTAACCATCCTTCGTCCGCCAGATGGGCGTGTGCTGGAGGCCGAGCTCGAGGTAAGCAATCTCGCCCGTCTTGCGGTCGCCGACGAGCCAGTCATTCGCGTATCCGCCATTGTTGCCCGCGATCATCGTTGCGGCGTAGTCGTCGATGGAGTTGGCGTACTGCAGAGCCTTGCGGGAGCGCACAAACTCCGGAACGCCGTTCTCGTTCCAACCTTCGAAGCGGCTGATGGTGGTTTCCGTGATCATGATGCCGGCATCGTTGAGGCCGAAGTCGTCGTTGCTGGTGATCATTCCCGGCACGCCGTCCTGCAGGATGCGATGACCGTGCGTGGGCTGAATGTCGAACATTATGGTCCAGCGCGAGCCTTCCGCGTAGGAACTCCAGTTGTTGTGAGCGATGACGATCTTGCCGTTTTTCGTCCAGCTGCCGGTGGCAATGAACGCGCTGCAGTTGCCCGGAGCGTGGATGCTGGGCGCATTCAGCGCGTGCTGCTTTTTGTCGAGCCAGGGAACGTAGTATTCGCTCAGTTCCATGGTGCCGTTCAGCGCAACAATGTCCCACACATCGACCCTGATGCCACGGGCCTGCGCTCCTTCCGCGATTCCCTTCAACTCGGCCTGATATTCCGCATCGATGTGCGGCCAAAACATCTTCTGTGAGGCGTCGCGGAAGAACTGCCAGTCGCGTTTGGTGCTGTGCTCGTCCTCGACCTTAAAGACGTGGAGCGCATCGGCAATCTGCGGTCCGAGGAGGTAGCCGTGCTGAAACCCAATCTGTTCCGGCAAGCCATCGAGATGGACATACGTCCATCCGCCCCGCTGAAAGGTGTAGGCGCCGGCGAGGCGTGGGTCTTTCGATGATGGTGTGGCGTCGGTGGTGCGCGACCGCGGGGCGGCGGCAGAGGCCGTTGGGGGAGCGCAGACGGGGACAATCGCAAGTGTGACAGTAGCGGTTACAAATACGCAGATGGCAGGGCGCATGGGCAGCGGGCTCTCCTCAGGGATAAGGAGAACGATACAACAAAGGGAGAGACGGCGACCGGCTTGCGCGATCAGAGCTGGTCGATTTTTACGTTGCCGTCGCTGGTGCGGATGGACAGCGGAGTGCCACCGCCATTCAGCTTGCCGTGCCACGCATGGCCCTCGCCTCCTTGCGAGTCGAAGTGATCCATGGTGAGCGGAAGGGCGCAGTCCACGTGGCCATCGCTGGAGTGAACGTCGAGATCGGCGGCGAAGTTGGCGGGTACATGAATCGCAACCGAGCCGTCGGAAGTCTGGATGGAGGAGGCTTCGGTGAGGCTGGTTCCGGGGCGCAGGCTGACGTCGAGCCGGCCATCGCTGGTGTGCAGCGCGAGGACGTGGAACAGGCCATCGACGGTGAGACTGCCGTCGCTGGTGCGGGCCTCGATGGAGCCCGTAGCATCGCTGATCCTGACGTGGCCGTCGCCGGATTTAAGGCGCAGATCGCCGGAGACATGGTCGAGAGACACGTCGCCGTCACCGGTGGTCAGGCCAAGTGCGCCCTGGAGACCGGTGAGCGTCACGTTGCCATCGGAAGTTTTGGCCTGCAGGGTGAGCTGGGCGGGAGTTTCGACGGTGACGCGGGTCCGCTCAACATGCCACGAGATGTGGAAGCCGACGCGCGGCAGTTCTTTGAAGAGGAAGTGCACCTCGTCGCCGGTTTGGCCCTCCTCGAGGCGATAGTCGCTCAGTTTCTGCCCGACGAGTTCGACGTGAATGCGAATCTGGTGGCAGTCGCCGCAGGGGTGAAAGTCGACGCTGGCGTCGGAGGTTTCGAAGTCGAGCGTGGGCTTGCCGGTGACCGGATAAACCTTCGACCAGGAGTGATCGGAGTCCTGGGCGAAGGCCATCGTGGAGGTGAGCAGCGCCAGTGCGGTCGCTGCCAAGGCAGTCTTCGTCTTCATGCCGGGGTAGTACGGAGGGGGTTGGGGAAAGGTTCCCTGGTGGAACCGGGCTTCGTTGGGGTGCGTTCCTCGGACGAAGCGCGCTGCCGGCGGTGGCACCCCCCTCCCCCTGGGGGGGGTATGGGGCAAGCTATTGACGGGACGTGGCTTATTTTTGTTGTCGAACCCGATAACTCCTCGCCATCTGCCAGCTGTGGGCCGGTGTGGGTAGCCGGCAAGCGGCGATTGGATGGGGCAACGGCAAGGCACAGCGAACGGAAGGGACGGCTCCTGGAGAAGAAACCCATCTTACGGGAGCCGAAACTCGCGCGGTGACTTGATTTCGTGCTACTGCACGGTGACGTTCACAGTGGTCGAAGTAATGATTGTCGAAGTGGCCGAATCCTGTCCGGTCACGGTGAATGTATAGGTCCCTGCCGTCGTGGCAGCGATACTGGGGCCTGTGCTCTTGCTCCCGCCGCTGCAGCCGATGGTTGCGCACGCACCTATCAGCAGGATAACCAGCATCGACAGCCACCGCCGGCGTCGACGCGGAATACCCCAGATGGCAAGCACCGCAAGGATCGCGCCATCTCCGCCACGAGTCCACGAACCATCGCGCAGGGGTCGCAGCAAAGATGTTGATGCCGCGGTCGTGGTCACGGCAAGAACGGAGGTCGCGCTTCCCCCCGTTTGCAGCGTGACGCTGGCGGGACTGATGCTGCAGGTGGGCAGACTTTGCGCGCCCGCCGGTGAACTGGTCAGCGAGCAGGTGAGATTCACGGTTCCGGAATAATTGGTGCCCGCCGAGACCGTGGCCGTGGCCGTGATGCTGCTTCCGGGAAGAACCGCGGCGGGAGCGGGAACGGCCAGTGCCACCTGCGCAAGCGTGACGGTCGTGGTTGCTGAGCTGGAGGCATAGGTCGCGTCGCCTCCGTACAACGCTCCGAGCGTGTTAGCACCGGTGACCAGGAATTGAGACGGGAGAGTGAAGCTGGTTGTGCCGTTGGCAAGGGACTGCTGTGTTGGTGGGCTGGAAGAGCTGCCGTTGTAGGTGAGAGTGACGACGCCTGTGGGTGTCGCGCCGCCGTTCGGACCAATCACGGTCACTGACATGGTTAGGGACTGCAGGTTGGTGATGGTGCTCGGCGAGGCCGTTAGGGTCATCGTGGGCACGATCGTCCCCACGGGTTCGACCGTTACGGTGACCGGGGCGGAGTTGGCCGACAGGTAGTTATTATCTCCCGCGTACGATGCCAGGATGGACCAGGAACCGACGGGAAGCGTCGTGGTCGTCAAGGTTACGACCCCACCGGTGTGCAGGTATCCGCCGCCGAGGGATGTGCTGCCTGTGTAGAAGGTCACAAGTCCGGTGGGCGTCACGCCGGGGCCGGCGACCGCGGCAGTGAGGGTCAGGAATGAGCCGGACAAGACTGGATTGGGGGACGCAGTCAGGGTCACCGTCGGGGTTGCCGCAGGGGCAGACAGAGAAATCATGGCGGAGACGCTGGCTGTGTACGTAGTGTCCCCTGGATAACTGGACAGCACATTTTGAAAGCCGCTGCCTGGAGGCAGGGCGACTCCGGTGGTGCTCGCCGTTGCGGTCTGGGTTACCGCGAACGCCACGTCTCCAGGCCCAATCAGGTCTGTGGTGCCATCCCCGTTGGCGTCTCCTGCAGCCAGAAAATCGGTGTATTCAGGAACTACTGTGAATGTGCCGTCACCGTGGCCAAGCGCCAGAGCTGCGTTTCCAAAGATATTACGAACGACCAGATCCACCTTGCCATCCCCATTGAAGTCCCCAACAACGATCAGCGAGGCCGTCTGAGTTTGGGACGGAAACGGGCTGCCCGGTGCCAGAGCGAATGTGCCATCCCCGTTGCCGAGCAGGATGGTCAATGTGCCATCGTTGGCGTTGGCGACGGCGAGGTCCAAAATACCGTCGCTGTTGAAGTCGCCCGTGGCAATCGAATCAGGACCACTTCCTGTCGTTGGGCTTGGCGCCGCCGTAAAGGTGCCGTCCCCATTCCCGAGCAGGATGGTCAAGGTGCCAGAAGGGTTGTTGTTCGCAATGGCCAGGTCCGCGATGCCGTCTCCGTTGAAATCGCCGACGGCGATGGCCGCAGGGTTGGCGCCTGCGGAGGGCGGGGTCGTCGCGGCCGCGGTGAAGGTGCCGTCTCCGTTGCCCAGAAACAGAGTCACGATATTGGCCGTGGTGTTCAGGAGCGCGAGATCCGGTATGCCGTCTCCGTTGAAATCGGCGACGGCAAGGGCGGGAAATGCGCCACCGCTGGGCACGGTGCTCTTCGCGGTGAAGGTTCCATCGCCGTTGCCCAGAAGAATGGTTACGCTCTTGTCGGCCGACGACCCGGCAGCCAGATCGAGAATGCCATCTCCGTTGAAGTCTGCGGCTGCGATCGACACCGAAGCCTGGAGCGTGTCTCCGAGATCCGCGGTCGCTGCGGGCACGAAGTGCCCTTTTAGGTCACCCAGCAGCGCGGTGGCGCCCGCACGCCAGCACACGCCGGTCTCGCAACCTGCCGGATTCGCCACGGCAATATCGAGAATACCGTCGCCATTGAAATCGCCTGTAGCTCCCTGGAGACCGAACGACAGAAACCCCAGAATGGGGGGGGACAATTCGTACGCGGGATCGATGAAAGTCAGGCCCGCCGATCCTTCGCCCAGCCCCGCTGTGCCCAGGACTGCGTTGCCATTGCTTGTGTTCAGGATTGAAACCGTTCCTGTCGGCGCTTCGGGTCCCACGCCACCCACTACCGTCGTGAGCGTGTACGGGGATCCGTTGCTGGCGGCGGCGATGGTTGTCGTCGACGGATAGAGGCCCGTCACCGTCAGCGCGACAACAGCGGAAGTGCTGGCCGCCCAGGCTGCAGGGCCCCTGGGTGTCCCTCCATAGACGGCCTTGTAACTATGGCTGCCAACGGCGGGGGTGAATGCCAAGACCGCAGTCCCAGCAGCGGTGACCTGAGCCGTGCCTAAGCGATAGATGTCCGTGCAATACGGCACGGAAGCATCGCAGAAAATCACCTGACCGGCGGTGACTTTTCCCGTCCCGGCAGCAACTGTGGCCGTCAGTGTGAGTGCGGTGCCTGAGGCCAACGAAGCGCCCGAAGCGATCAGGTTGCCGCCTGCGGTCATTGTGAGGGTAGTCGCCGTTGGTACGGCGGCGCCCCAGGCCGGTGCAGCCTGTCCGGAAAAAAGCGTGACCAAAGCAAGAAAGGACAGCAGGAGGGGGCCCGAACTGCACTTCATGAATCTTCTCCCGTCGCGCAAAGGTGGACAGCGCAACAGATCCGCATTCGGAATGAGAAAGAGTTTGGTAGTAGTCGTCTCCCAGCCAGGTGAAACAGAAACATAAGCCCAGGCAGGATTCGTAACAACGCATCATACCCCCACTTATCTCGAGGGCCATCCTCTTTTTTTTGGGTTATTCACCCCATCACAAGACGGGCTTTATACCTATCCCCGCGCGTCGGAGGTTTCGACGTCGAGCGTGGGCTTGCCGGTGACCGGATAAGTCTTCGACCAGGAGTGATCGGAGTCCTGCGCGAAGGCCATGGTGGAGGCGAGCAGCGCCAGCGCGGTCGCTGCCAGGGCAGTCTTCGTCTTCATGGACGGGGGATACGGAGGGGAGGGGGAAAAGGTTCCCACCGGGGCCGGTAGCCTGTGGCCCGGAGCCGGTAGCGATGGCCGGAGAGTTAGCTTCCGAGTTACTATGAGGCCCCCTCCCCCCTGGGGCGAGTGCGGGATGGTTCCTGATTCTGCTTGCTTTGCGGAGGGGGTAGTTGGGCAGTACCATTGGGCGCTCCATGGTGTGTTGCCTCGCTGGTTAATGGGTGTTCAGGGTGCGACGCTGGAGGATGGCGGCGACTCGATCGAGGGACTGAGAGAGCGCGAAGGCAAAGTCGGGCTCGGGCTCGGGGTCGTCGGGGAGGGTGAACGGGACCGAGCCGGCTCGGCGCACGAGGGTGCGGAGCAGAACGCCGGCATTGCGGTCGGAGATGCCGCCGGGGCCATCTTTGAGGAGAGCGTTCAGGACGGTGAGGATGGCGACGGGAATTTCCTCGGGAGCGAGCGTGACCAGGTGGCGGCGGAGGTCCTGCCAGGTACGGAAGCCGCTGCCCTGAGGCCGCAGGGTACGGGGCTTCGGCTGCGGCGCGTGATGACGGCAGAAGACGTGATTCGTGGTGGCGCGACAGCGGCAGCGACTTCCGTTAGTGAAGAGGAATCGGCATTCCATGGAGGGTCTCCCGGGGCAATAAAAAAGGCCGCTCAGGGCGGCCTTTTTCTTTTTTGTATCTATAAGTTCAGAATATCACATTGAGGTAGTAATCGCGCCAAATATTATTGGGTTAGTTGGCGTGTAAGTGGTTGTAAGTCAGAGACAACACTTTCGTACCGTGGGCGAAAAGCTTGACAGAAATGAGAAGGGAGAAAGAGACGGACACAGATAGCGGGAGAGGATAATCCCAAACCGGGACTCGAAGGTACTTCGGAGCTGGAACAAGGTTATTTTTCTGGACGGTCGGACGGCAGGAGGCGTTCGCTTCTTGCTATGGGGTGAACCTGGCCGCCGCCGGTGATCTGCCGGGTGCTTGATTAGGAGTGATCGCGCGAAGGCCAGGCAGGACGCGAGCGGCGCGCCAGGGGCACGCAGTTTGTAGAATGGTTTTGGGCCTGACCTTCCGTGATGTGACGGGCAATCCATCTGGAAGGAGAAAGGCCATGCAAGACGAATTCCTGTTCGAGATCAGCAGGAAGCGCCGCAAGGGGTTCCCCTCGGAAACCAACGTGAAGCGCGGCTTTCCGCGTTGTGCACGGCGATAAGGAACTCTCTGAGAAGCTGGGCCGCAACGATCTGTGCCCCTGCGGTTCGGGACGCAGATTTCAAGCAATGCTGTATGAGCAGCGGCCGCTACGACGGCGCTCAGCGAAACCACTACAACCGTTAACAGAAAAGGCCGGGGGCCTCGATGGGGCCCCGGTTCGATCCTCCGCGTGCGCCTCTCGGGGCGGGCACATCGCGCAGGAGCGAACAAGGAAGGCGCTGCGCGCCGACTCTATTCGGCACGGCTGAAGCCGTGCCCTGATTTCAAGTGCGCTCCGCAAGCTACTTGTTGTCAATGATATGGAAATTCCAATCGAGATTCTGTCTTTATTTTGTCTTGCCAATTCAAGGGATGATGTCGGGAAGCTTCGATAGCAAAACTTCCGGAATGCTCCACAATACAGCGTTTTCGGTCCGGCCAGTTAACCTCGCATCCCAAGTGGGATCATCCACAAGAACATCACCCAATATGCCACGACTGTCAGTCCGAGGCGTGACCAACCGCTTCCGAACCAAACAAGGATCGCAGCCGCCGCGTTCACAGCGTGTAGGCCTAACACAGTGCTGCGGAGGTGAAGGGTGACACCGCTGAGGCCAATCGGCCAAGTAGCGAGAGGGGCCAAGGAAAGCACCAATAGAACCAGCACTCCGGTGATGTATGGCATGCGACGCCAATGAGGCAGAAGCATCCGCTGTTCAGCTCGGTAGCGCAAAAAAGTGCTCAAAAGGGCCGCGAGAACACAGGCATACAGCGCAACGAAAAACGAAGTCGATACGAGTTCAGAACTCCAGATCAGCCGTCCTTCAAAGATGACGAGTGGAAGGAAAAGCGCCGATGTTCCCATCGAGATGATTTGCACTCTCTTTGTCTTCACGGTTCCAGAGTTTAAATGGCCATCTGCCGCCGCGAGCAGTGATCTATTGGGCCGATCGGTCTTGTGTAGCCGCCAACGACGTTCTGGGCGAGTCACCGGCTATACGGAACATTCGTGTCGGCTCAGCGGAAAAGCAACCGCAGATCCTTCCGTCTCGCTCTGCGAGCCGTCAGGATGACAATTCGTAAGATAGCCATGGGCCGTTGCGCTCGGTGAGAGGCGGGGAATTTGTCTTTATTTGTCTTTCCAACTTGCACCGTCGCTGCGACGGAGTGCCTTCTTCCCTCTTGCTTCCGCGGAATAACCCATTGCATGGAAAGCTGCATCCATACCAGGCAGGGGGTTCACGGTTTCCTGCAGCTCATGCCCCCAGGCATTCCATAATGTGCTCGGAGCCGATCCTTCTTGACGAGACCAGCGCCTGCCTCCAAGCTTTTGGGCAAACCGAATCTACCCCCGGCAGCGGCCACGAATTTCCTTGCGGCGATCATCGCTTCGTCCGATGACGCGATCATCAGCAAGGATCTCAACGGCGTCATCAGCAGTTGGAACGAGGGAGCCCGCCGGATCTTTGGCTATGAAGCGGGCGAGATCGTCGGCCAATCCATCCTGCGCCTCATACCCGTGGAACTGCACCACGAAGAAGACTTCATTCTGGCCAAAATTCGTTCCGGGCAACGTATCGAGCACTTCGAATCCACCAGGGTAAGAAAAAACGGAGAGAAGTTTCCAATCTCCGTGACCATCTCGCCCATCAAGGACGACAGGGGAAGAATCGTCGGAGCTTCCAAAATTGCGCGCGATATCTCCGATCGCCGCCAGGCCGATGAAAGCCGTTTCAGGCTGGCGGCTATCGTCGATTCAGCCGACGACGCGATCATCAGCAAGGATCTCAACGGCATCATCAGCAGCTGGAACAAGGGAGCGCGGCGGCTGTTTGGCTATGAGCCAGAGGAAATCATTGGCCAGTCGATTCTGCGTCTGATTCCCGAAGATCTCCAGCACGAAGAAGCGGAGATTCTTCGCAAACTCAGAGCCGGCGAGAAAATCGAACACTATGAAACCAAACGCATATCCAAAAATGGGGAAATTCGCGAAGTCTCCGTGACCATTTCTCCGATCCTCAACAGGAATGGAGAGGTGGTTGGCGGCTCGAAGATCGCCCGTGACGTCTCGGACCGAAAAAAGGTCGAGCGCATGGCAATCGAAGCGGAAAAGATCGCTACGACGGGGCGGATGGCTGCGGCCATCGCCCACGAGATCAACAATCCGCTCGGATCTGTCCTGAACCTGATCTTCCTTGCGCGTCAGGAGGGCATTTCCCTCAAGGACATCCGAAATTACCTTGCTACGGCAGAGAGTGAACTGGAGCGAGTTTCCCACATCGCACGACAAACGCTCGGCTACTACCGGGATACGGGAGCTCCTTCCGAGGTCCGTCTGCACGACCTGATCGAAAACGTCCTTTCCGTATTCCGTAACAAGATGCTTGCGCACAACATCGTGCTCCAAGTTCGATTCGACGACCTCAGGAAGATCAGCGTACATTCCGGCGAAATCATTCAGGTTTTCTCCAACGTGATCTCCAACGCCATCGACGCGATGCCGCAGGGAGGCAAATTATCGATCGCGATCAACCAAACCGTGGGGACAGAACAAGACGGTCTTCAGGTCGTTGTCAGTGACAATGGGCAGGGAATCCGGCGTGACCACATCGGCAGGGTATTCGAGCCTTTCTTTACGACGAAGGGAAACCTTGGAACCGGCATTGGGCTTTGGGTCACCAAACAGCTGGTGGAACGGCATGGCGGCCAGATCGCCATCTCAAGCAGCACTGAGCGGCACGATAGCGGCACAGCCGTCACCATCACGCTTCCCTTCAGCCGCTCGCAACGAAAGATCGCGGACGTAAATGAATCCGAATTCAGGAGAAGGAGGTCTGACGATGGAGCTTCCTGATTCGATCGTTTACCTTGCAGATCGTATTCCCGGGTATCCGTTTGTATTGGCGGCGTCCGAACTGGAAGCCGAGAGGACAGTTGAGCGGCAGCCTAAAGTCCTCGTGGTCGACGATGAGAGACTTCTCGCAGATACGACGGCTGCGATTCTTCGCCTCGCCGGCTTTGATGTAAAAACCGCCTACGATGGCTTCGGGGCCCTGGAAATGACGGGCTCGTTCCATCCGGATTACCTCCTGACCGACATCATGATGCCTGCCATGAATGGAGTCGAACTAGCGATTGCGGTCAGCAAAATGTACCCAGCAACATCAATCCTGCTGATTTCCGGACAGGCCGGCATCACTGACATCCTGGAGGAGAGCAAAGCAAGAGGCTTTGAATTTCCCTTGTTGGCCAAGCCGGTTCATCCATCGAACCTCGTCGACCGGCTAAGGAACCTGAAGAAAGACTGACTGCGCGGGAAACGTACGGCGGATTCAGAAACAAAACGGGCTTCCCTTGCGGAAAGCCCGTTGTTTTTCCTGCTCGCGATCCGCTTGCTTTAAGCTCGCTTCTCGGTCGCAGTTCGCTCGCCTTGCGGCTCGCTTTAGTACATGCCTTCCATGCCGCCGCCGTGGCCGCCCGCGGGGGCTGCCGACTTGGGCTCCGGAATTTCGGAGACCATGGCTTCGGTGGTCAGCATCAGGCCGGCGATCGAGGCTGCATTCTGCAGCGCCGTGCGCGTGACCTTGGTCGGATCGATGACGCCCGCCTTCACCAGGTCTTCGAAGGTGTTGGTCTGGGCGTTGTAGCCGTAGTGCGCGTCCTTGTGCTCGAGGATCTTGCCCACGACCACGGCACCCTCTTCGCCGGCGTTGCCGACAATCTGGCGCAGCGGCTCTTCAAGGGCGCGGCGAACAATCTGGGCGCCGATCTTCTCATCGCCGTGCAGCGTGGCGATCAGATCCTGAACGTCCTTCTCGCAACGAACCAGGGCCACGCCGCCGCCGGGGACAATGCCTTCCTCGACTGCTGCGCGGGTGGCGTGCATGGCATCCTCGACGCGAGCCTTCTTCTCTTTCATCTCGGTCTCGGTCGCCGCACCCACCTTGATCACCGCAACGCCGCCGACCAGCTTGGCGAGCCGCTCCTGCAGCTTCTCGCGGTCGTAGTCGGAGGTGGTCTTGTCGACCTGGTTGCGAATTTCCTTCACGCGACCCTCGATGGCTTTGGAGTCACCGCGGCCTTCGACGATGGTGGTGTTGTCCTTGTCGATGGTGACGCGCTTGGCCCGGCCCAGGTCTTCGAGCTTGATGTTCTCGAGCTTGATGCCGAGGTCTTCGGTGATAGCCTTGCCGCCGGTGAGGATCGCGATGTCGCCGAGCATGGCTTTGCGGCGATCGCCGAAGCCAGGAGCCTTGACGGCAGCGACGTTCAGGGTGCCACGCAGCTTGTTGACGACCAGGGTGGCACCCTGAAC
>Ga0210385_10002386_pt1 | contig 11376 bp, 11 predicted proteins | sample IncBWH26OmetaG_FD_160107 | JGI IMG/M metagenome (GOLD analysis project Ga0210385, IMG submission 160107) | Forest soil microbial communities from Barre Woods Harvard Forest LTER site, Petersham, Massachusetts, United States - Inc-BW-H-26-O ... | reverse complement strand
TTCATGCAGCACAATGTAATCGCGGTAAGCGAGGTTGTCCTCAGTCGAGAATCCATAGGGAGGATTCCAAAACCAGGCTGCAACGAAAGCCAGCGCAGCAAAGGCTACTGCCATGTGCCAAGAATTCAACCTGCGCCAGAGCGTTGACACCGAAACAATAATGACAAGGGGAACAGCCGGAAGCATATAGCGAGCCAGAACCGCGCCGCCGATCACCGCCATCGTCACCGCATAAATGAGTATGACGACGTAAAAAACCATTTGGACCGGGATGCTGATCCGCGAACGCTCGCCAGTGGAGTCGCGCCGCGGGGGCAACAGACACATCGCAAATAGCATCATCAGCGTCAAGACCCACAAATGGAGATACCCGCTGATCTGCCAAAACCTCATAGCCAGCGCGAGAAGAAACCGTGTGAAACTGAGAGTTGCAGCCACGTTGTAACGGAAAAACTCCGGATTACCGAAGACGTATCCAGTGCGCGCGTAGTGGTAGCCATACCAAAGTCCGAGTGGCAACGCCGAAATCAGCAGTGAGGCAATGCGCCGCACGGAGCTCGCTCTCGATTCGCGGTCAGCGCCCTCCATCCACAGTTTTCGCGGCTGGCTCCGGCGTGCAAACATGCCGATGATCCCCCACCCGGCAAGCGCCATGGGAGCGAGGATCGCAGTTTCTTTCGCCAGTCCTGCAAGAGCGAACCAGAGCATCGTTAAGGCGAATTGACCTTCCACATAGGCCGAGAGGCCCCAGAACGTAAACCCTGCGGCTGCCAGGTCCACCTGCGCGAAAGAGCTCTGTGCGAAGAATACGGGATACAGCGCAGTGCAAAGCGTGGATGCGACCGCGACTGTCGTGTTGGCGACACGTTCGGCCAGCCGAAACACGCCCAGAAGCGCGAAGGCCGCGATTACCAGCATGGCCGTCCGTGTCACCAGAGGAGCATAGCCCACCAGCTTCCACCAGAGCGCCAGCCAGGCCATCACCAGTGGTGGGTGCGCGTTCGAAACCGTCGTATGAGGAATCAGACTTCCAGTGAGGAAAAGATCGCGCGCGGCCGGAACATAGTAGCCGGCTTCGTCCCAGAAGTAAGGCAGCCGCAGCAGAGGAGCGTGCAGCAGAAAGATGAATACAAAGATGACCGCAAACACCAGCGCCGGGTAGGCGCGTGACCATTGTGCTGGACTACTCCGGTCAGACCGGTAATCTCTCGGCATTTCCCTCCTGGCCGCGCGCTAGATCAATCTCCAGAACTGCCCCTAGTGCACTGGCCCAGCCGGAGTCAGGCGCGGATCCAGTTTGATCTCGCCGAAAGCGCTCTCGTAGCCGGCAATGTTCTGCTGCAGCAGCCCGAGCAGCGCCTTCGCCTGTTGCGGGCTGAGGTAGATGCCCTGGAAGTTGCGAATCTCGACTTGAGTTTCAGTCTGCTGTTGCAGGGTGCCGAAAACCATGAAGAAGTCCCAGACATTCACCCGCATCTGCACGCTGTTGGCGTAGGCTTCGCGGTAATCAGGAGAATTGACCACCTTGACGTTAGGTTGCGCAGGAAGACTCATAGAGAGGCAGTGTAATGACTTAGGGGCGGCAAAGGGAAGCCACGCCCCCGAAAATTCGCTGTTCAGGGGCGAAAACCGTGGCCACGCAGTCGGGAGGAGCAAGCGCCGACCGACAAAAAATGTCATTCTGTGTGCGGGTTTCTGGCTCAATGGCCTCGAAAGCCGTGCCGCGGAAGGTCATGGACGTTGGCTACTTTGCTGAAACCAAAGGGGTTGTAGGATATCACTACAAGCGTCATCTGGTGTTTAAAATGCGACACTTGAAGCGGTTCTTAAATTGATTTTTTGCGAGTCACTCTATGACCCATACGCCTGAAGACGGGGCCATTGAAGAAATCATTCTCCCGGAAAATCTGCTTCCCTTGGGAGCAGTGCTAGGGGAGGGCGTCACGCCGCTCGACATCAGCATGGCGCTGGCGAAAGTGTTTAAGGTTGGATACGCTGAAGTCGCTCTGCTGCGCCTCGAAGGCGGCCTGCTCAAGTTTGTCTTTCCTGAGCACCTTCGCACGACCGGAGCGATTCCGATTTCCAGCAAAGCCGTCGCTGCTCATACTGCGTTGAGCAAGAAGGCCGAGATCTTCAACAACTTTGCCCGGGTAAAACATGCGAGCATCTTCGAGACCATCAAGCCGGTCGGAGCCGAAACCGAGGATCCCGCGCCGCCCGCTCCCATCCAGAAGCTGATGTCGGTACCGATTCTGGATCAGCATTTGACGGTGCTGGGTGTGATTCAAATCTCGCGCAAAGGATTGGATCCACGGTTCACTCAGGACTTCAGCCGCGAGGATCTGCACGATCTTGAGCTGGCTGCCGGGGTATTGGCTGCTTCGCCTGTAATGCTGGCCAACTGAAGAGGGAACTTCAGACGTTAGCTCGTTGTCGGATGGAAAGAATCTGCGACCACTCGCATTTTCAACGTCAGCGCGCCGCAGTCCTCGGTGCTCCCCTGCAATGATTCGCCCAGTATTCCACCGCGCGGAGCACCCAGACCGCACCAAATCGCACCCGTCTCACCCAAGAAGCATTATGAGCCTGAATGCAGCAGACTAGCTCGTTCGAGCGCCAGCTCCCGTGCTGCATGAACTGCCTGCACCAATTCACGAGCCGCCTGCGTGATCTTCGCCAGGTTCCCAGCGCGCAAGGCGGCTACATTCACCAGATCCCCGCCCACGCCCAAGGCGAAGGCTCCAGCGGCAATATAGTCGGCAGCATTCGATGCATTCACCCCGCCGGTCGGAATCAGGCCTGCATTCGGAAACGGACCTCTCAATGACTGCAAGTACTTCGCACCGCCGACGTTTCCGCAAGGAAAAATCTTGATCAGCTTCGCCCCACTGTCCTGGGCATGCATAAGTTCTGTAGGGGTCAGCGCTCCGGGGATTGCCAGCTTCGCGCAGGTTTGCGCCACCGCGAGCACCTGGATCGAAAGTCCCGGACTCACCAGAAATTCGGCGCCGGCTCGAATACATTGCTCGGCCTGGTCGCCCGTCGTAACCGTGCCCGCCCCAATGAGCGCCGTGCTTCCATGTTCGCGCACAACGTGGCGAATCACGGATGTCGCGTTGGGAACAGTCATGGTTATTTCGACAATCGGAATGCCTCCCGCACAGATGGCCTCAACCGCCCGGGTTGCGTCTTCGACTGTCGCGGCCCGTACCACGGGCACGATGCCAATTTCGCCGATCCTGCGAATCACGTCCTCGATGGTCATACGGTCGTCGTGCCTCGTTCCAATTCTCACTCGTGCCCTGCAATGCTCTCAGCGCGCGATTCGTGCCGTTTGTGCCTTCATCGCTTGCAATACTTCATCAAGCGTCGCCATCGACGTGTCGCCCGGCGTAGTCATTGCCAGCGCGCCATGCGCGGCGCCGCACTCGACAGCCCACTGAGGATCTTTCCCCGATAAGAATCCGTAAATCAACCCCGAAGCAAAAGAGTCGCCCCCGCCCACGCGGTCGTAAATCTCGAGATTCTCGCGAACTCGCGCCTGGTAGAACTCGCCATCGTAGTAGCACATTGCTCCCCAGTCGTTTATCGTCGCCGATCTCGCATTTCGCAGAGTCGTGGCGATGACGCTCAATTTGGGAAACTCCTGCATGACTTTTTCGATCATCCTTTTGAAATTGTTCGGATCCAGGTTGGAGTGGTGTTCGTCGACACCCTTCACGTCAAATCCCAGACCGGCGGTAAAGTCTTCTTCGTTCCCGAGCATCACATCCACCAGCGGCGCCAGCCGCCGGTTCGTCTCCTGAGCCTGGGCTTTCCCTCCATTCGATTTCCACAGCGAGGGACGGTAGTTGAGATCATAGGAAACGATGGCGCCGGAACGCTTCGCCGCTTCCACGGCTTCCAGGGCAACGAGTGCTGCAGTCTCCGAAAGCGCACAAAGGATTCCGCCGGTGTGAAACCAGCGCGCTCCATCCTTGCGGAAAATATCATCCCAGTCGATTTCCCCGGGCTTGAGTTGCGAGACAGCAGTATGCCCGCGATCCGAACAACCGAGCGGAGCGCGCAGCCCGAAACCTCTCTCAGTGAAATTCAAACCGTTCCGGACCGTCCACCCCACTCCGTCATAAGGCACCCAACGCACATATTGCTGACTAACCCCTCCCTGCAGCATCAAGTCTTCGACAAGACGCCCAATCGGATTATCCGCGAGAGCCGTTACAACCGCCGTATCCATCCCAAAACAGCGCCTCAGGCCGCGGGCAACGTTGTATTCGCCCCCACCCTCCCACGCGCGAAAATGGCGTGTCGTCGAGATGCGCTCGTCGCCCGGGTCAAGTCGCAGCATGACTTCACCAAGGCTGACCAGATCCCACATACAGCCATTCTTCGATTTGATATTCAGCTTCGCCATAATCTGACTTTACGAACTCACCCGCGCCGCTGGCGATGGGGTGGTGTGGTCCGGCGTACGTTTAGAAGCCTGAATCTGCGCCGCGCCAGCGTCCGCCGGAGAAACTCGGAGTCGTCGCGTGGGATCCACCACCAGCCAGCTCGCTGCCCCCACTACGCACAATCCAGCGGCTACCAGAAACGAAGTCGTCCAGCCGAATCGCGCAGCGATCCACGGAGTGAGAGTAGCCGTGATTGCGGCACCAATCTGATTCCCCATGTTCATGAAGCCCGACACAGAACCCGAGGACGCGCCCGCAATGTCAACCGTCACCGACCAGAAAGAGCTCTGCGAAAGGTAAAGCGCACCGGCTCCGCCAGCGAGCACTACGCTGGCCAGCCGGGCGCTCTGAACCTGCGAACCGAAAGCGATGAATATTCCCGCCAACGCCATCGCGAATGCCGCTGGACCACAACGTCCAACCCGAGGCCCCAGCTGTTTGCTCAGCCGGTCGTTGACAACTCCCCCCAGAAGACTGCCTACCATCATGGCCGCGGGGGGCAGCATTGTGTAGAGCGCGCTCGCCTTCAAATCGAGGCCCCGTACTTTGGAAAGATAACGATAGAACCAACTAAAGAAGATCCAAGCCACATAGCCGTAGCAGAAGTAGCTGAGTGTAACGGCCCACACTTCTTTGCTCCGCATCACGCGCCGCCATGGCACGAGAGCGTTCGGATCATTTTTCGATTCCGCCTGCGTCGACCCGGACTGAATCAAAGCCAACTCGTAGGCAGCGACGCCGGCATGTTGGGCGGGTGTGTCGCGCGCAATCACGAACCAAACCGCCCCCGCGGCAAATCCAATGATAGAGCACACCCAGAACGATGTGCGCCAGCCATAACGAACCATGATTTGCGTGATGATCAGCGGCGTAAGACCGGCGCCTGCTCCCACCCCGGCGAAAATCAAGCCATTCGCAATGCCGCGCTCCGAGGTCGGAATCCATCGCGCAATGAATTGATTGGCGGAGGGATAAATCACCGCCTCGCCGGCGCCAAGAAGAAATCGGACCACGACAAAAATAAAAATCGCGCCTGCAACGTGCGCCGGGACCATCGCGGTAAGAGCCGTGAATATTCCCCACCAGATGACACCGCCAGCCAGCACCCTGCGCGGTCCGAAACGGTCCGCCAGCCTTCCGCCAACCGTCTGGAACAGCGCGTAGCCGAACAGCATGGCGCTGAACACCGGGCCCATCTGCACATCGCTCAGATGGTAGGACTCAGCGATAGGCCCCACGGCGATCGAAATGTTTACCCGGTCGAGATAAGAAACAGCGCTGAGAACGAACAGCCAGAACACCAGAAACCAGCGGACATGGCTTGTTCTTGCACCGTTCATCGCAGGGGCTTCCTCGCTTATGCCGCGTGTTCGCGCAGAAGGCGCGAAAGTTGCTCGGTAACGATCTTGTCCTCGCCGGGTTGCAGCATAAACGAGTTCATGGCCAACCCAGGCCGTTCTTCGCCACTCCCGATCACAATGGACGGCTTCGAGCCTCGCAACAGCTTTGACGCTTGCTGAGGTGTCAACGAAATGCGTGCCGCATCCCAGGTAATGCTCATGTGTGGCACGTGGTTGGCGATGTCCGGGACAAAGAACGACGTACTAACACCCGGAATCTTCTTCAGCTCACGCGAAATCCCTTCCAGCCGGTCCTGCCACTCCTTAGCCAGAGTCTCATGGTCCTCCGCGAGAAAAAGCTCGAGCGCCTTCACCATGCCCACGATTTCTTCTTTGCCCACCTTCTGACTGCGGCCGAGTGTGTCCTCGTGCGGACTGTTGTTGAGCAGCGCATTCGCCACCATCTCCTGACGTCCGATCAAAAGCCCGGCGCATTGCGGCCCGCGAATCGCTTTTCCGCCGCTGAAGGTCACCAGGTCATAACCCATGTTCGTGTAGTCCCAGAGATGAGACACCGGCGGCGTATCAGCCGCGGCGTCGTTCATGCAGGGCACGCTGTATTGCTTCGCCAGCTTCGCCCATTCCTCCACTTTGATCTGCCCGGCGGCATTGGCGAAGTTGGAGAAGTGCATCATCGCTGTCCGCTCATTCACGGCCTCACGCAACTGATCAACCGTTTCGATCTCAATCAGCTTGATTCCCGTCGATCGCAACTGGTGATCAAAAGGATTGCGATGCGACTTCTGGATGATCACTTCCGACTTCATTCCGGCAAGATCGGGCAATTGCCGGATCAAGGCCTCGTTCCCGCCCGTCAGAATACCCGCCAGACCTGACTGAATCGCTGCCGCCGCGCCCGACGTCACCAGCGCGCTGTAACCCTCCGGCAACTTCAGCATCTCCGCAATACGCCTGCCTGCGGCCACCTCTAACTCCGGCATGCTCACAAAATGGCGCCCCGCCATAGTCATTACGGTTTCGAGTTCGGGGTGGGGAAGGGAACCGCCCAGCATGGTCATGGTCCCTTCGCAGTTAATTACCGTCGCAACCCCAAGCTCCTCGTAAGGATTGCCCGTTTGGCCAAACCCACTTACCCGAACGCCAGGGCTGGCAGCTCCGCGAGGCCAGGAAAACAGTTTGCGCGGCGCCAGAATCGAACTCGCAATCACCCCTACGCTGCCCAGAAAACTGCGCCGGTCCCACTTTGAGTTGAGTCGCATGAACAAAGCTCCTTTGCCGCTCACTTGCCTGCAACCGCCGCGATGCAATTGATTTCCACCAGCGAATCCCCGGGCAGCGCCGCCACCGCAACGGTTGTGCGGGCCGGGCCGCCATGCGGAAAATATGTTGAGAACACCTTATGCATTCCATCCCAATGCTCAATCTTCACCAGGAAGACATTCAGTTGAAGAATGCTGTCCATGGTTCCTCCACCAATTTCCACGTGCTTCTTGATCTTGTCCATAACCATCGTGGTGTGAGATTCAATCGTCCATTCTTTCGAATCGCGCGAATCGTGCGCACCCTGCCCAGCAACATAGATCAAGCCCTGGTTGACAACCACCGGCATGATGGCATCTTTCTCGCCGCCCGGTTTGCCGTCGCTATTGAGCTTGCGGATTCCGCCCGCATCCTGCGCGGCGGAGCCCTGAGCCAATCCGCGGTTTGGCAACGCGGCAAATCCCAAAGCGGAAAGCACGGAAGCGCACCGTGCGGCAAACGTTCTGCGTGTGAAAGTCAGATTCATATACACCCTCCTTCCAAGTTAGCCTCTGAGATCCGCAATCAAGGTAACGCAAAGCTAAACACGTCACTACCCGCCGCAATCGCCACATACTGTTTCCCGGCGACCGCATAGCTCATGGGGGATGCAGAAATGTCTTGCCCGGTATTGAAATGCCACAGCGCTTTGCCACTCTGCGCATCGACTGCCTCAAAGGAGCCCGCATCATCCCCGAAGAACACCACTCCGCCAGCCGTTGCCATGGTCCCGGCGGCAGAGCGTCCTCCGCCGGCTTGCGGATATTTCCACGCAATTGAACCCGTGTCCAGGCTGAATGCAATCAAAACCTTCTGAGAACCTTCGCTCGGAATGCGCTTCGCGCCAGTCGAGTAATAGCCTTGTCCCTCTTGAAAAGGTTGCGGCTTGAAGAAAAAGTTTTCGCATTCTTCCAGGGCCACAAAGTAAACCGAATGAGTAGATTCACTGTAGGATGGCGCGAACCAATTCGTGGCTCCCGCGAAGCCAGGGCAAATCCGTGTTCCGTCCGCCGTGGGCTCGATGCCGGTCCTCACGGGCCTGCCATGCTCATCGATGCCCTTCGCCCAGTTCAGCTTCTCCACGAATCGCGTTGCGGAAAGGAACTTTCCGTTCGTGCGATCGAGCACATAGATGTAGCCATTGCGGTTTGCCTGTACAAGCAGTTTTCGCGCCTCGCCCTGATAAACCGAATCGATCAGGATGGGAGTCTCGACCGCATCAAAATCGAATAGATCATGCGGAGTGAACTGGAAATACCACTTCAGCTTTCCCGTATCAGGATCCAGCGCCAACACGCAGTCGGTGTAGAGATCGTCCCCGGGCCGCACCCCGCCTTCGAAGTCCGGCGCGGGATTGCTGGTGCCCCAGTAAATGGTGTTGAGCTGCGGATCGTAGGTTCCGGGCATCCACGTCGTGCCGCCGCCATGTAGGTAGATTTTTCCGGGCCAGCTTTCGGAACCGAATTCACCCGGAGCCGGTATGGTCCAGAATCGCCAGGCCAGCTTGCCAGTGACCACGTCATAGGCCGCAACAAAGCCCCGTACGCCGTCGTCTCCGCCCGAGGTCCCCACTAGGACTTTATCTTTAACCACGAGCGGCGCGCTGGTCGCACCGTAGTTCTTGTTCCAATCCGCGTAAGCCACATCCCAAATCAGATTGCCCGAGCGCGCATCCAGGCAGAGCAGATGCGCGTTGTCCGTTTCCATGTAAACCCGGTTGTGCCACAACCCGACACCCCGGTTGATGTGCCCCGACGCGTCGTCGATCAATCCCTCCGAAATCGGCCACGCATGGTGCCATACCACTCGTCCTGTACGTGCGTCGAGGGCGAAGGCATCATTCGACGCGGTCACAAACATCATCCCATTCACCACCAGAGGAGTGACCTCAAGCCGCTTCGTGTCAAGCGCGTGAAAAACCCACTCCGGCCGCAATCCCGCGAGATTGCCGGGGTTGATCTCCGCCAGGCTGCTGTAGCGCCGGCCGGAATAATCCCCGTTGTAAGAAATCCAGTTCGCAGCTGGAGGCTGAAACAAAAGGTCCTCGGCACGCACATCGATTGTTGTCGATATAGCCGGTCGCTGGTCACCTTCGACGCCAACTGCCAGGCAGGCAAAAACGACCACGCTGAGCGCTGCCATTCTCATGCCTGGATTCCTTCCGCAACCAGAGCCCGAGTCTCAGCTCCGAAAAGTCCCGCGCCCAACCGGTCAAAGAGGTTTCGCAAGCACCGCCTCCCCGGAACTATTTTTTCGCACTGGCGAGCGGTAGCCGGCAGACCGATACCCTAACTCGCGTGAAATTTGCAGTCCGGCAGTCTGAATCAACGGCGCGAGCTGCCGTAAACGGGTAACGGCCATGCGCACCACTGGCGCAGTAATGCTCAGGCTGGCATTTACGCCACCGGCGTGATCCCAGATTGGAGCCGCGAGACATCGTATGTGGAGTTCGTGTTCCTCAAGATCACACGCATAACCATTCTTTCGAACCCGGTACAGTTCGGCGTCCAACTCCTGAAGGTTGCCCACCGTGTTCGGCGTCAAACGCTTCAGTCCCAACTGCGGCAGAATTCCTTTCCGCTCATCGTCCGGCATGTGCGCCAGCATGACCTTGCCGACTGCTGTGCAATACAGCGGAACAGCGGCGCCGATGCGGGAATGGATGCGCAACGGTTCGGATGAATCCAGTTTCTCGACATAAACCGCGGATAGCCCGTGCCTGACAGTCAGGTGAATCGTTTCCCGCGTCTGCCGGTTTAGTTCTTGAAGATACGGCAGGCTCACTCGCCGAATATCAAGCTGGCCCAAAGCCGCCTGGCCGATTGCGAAACACGCGATTCCCAGGTGGTACACGCCGTCCCCGCTGCAGTTCAAAAAGCCTGCACCTTCCAGATTCGCTAGGAAACGGTGCACCGTGCTGACGGGAAGCCGGGATCGCCCCGCAACTTCCTTCGCACTCAGCCCGTGAGGTGACTCGCTGAAGAGCTGCAGAAGACGCAACCCTCGCTGCAGTGCCGTGATGTTGTAACTTCGCTTTGGAGTATTAACCATGGGGATCAGCAAATCAGCCAGCACAAACTGCCGACACAAAATGAAAGTGCGAATTATCTGATGAAAGTCAATTTTATGCAATAGCTCTCTTTTTCGCTATTACAGTCTGCCGAACTTCTTAACCGCTTCCACAATCGACTTCATCTGTTCGATCACGGCATACATCGAATGCTCTTTGAAGTCCATTTGTTCCGCCAGGGTCAACACTTCCTGCGCCTGTGCCCGGGGAACAACCACTACGCCATCGCTGTCTGCCGCAATAACATCGCCGGCATTAACGGTCACGCCGTCACAGCTCACCGGAATCTGCGATCCTGCAAATCGATAGTGATGCACCGAGGTCGACGGCACGATGCCGGTCGCGTACACAGGAAACCCTATCTTGCGCAAATACGCCACATCGCGCACTCCCCCGTCAATCACCGCACCCGCATATCCACGCGCCGCCATGGCGGTGCCCATTAGTCCGCCCATTCCCGCGATATCCTCTCCGTCTTCGACCACCATCACGTAAACCGAGTTGGCGGATCCCTGGTCAATGGCTGCCAGCATTCCGTTCAACGCGGCAGGATCGCTATTGCCCTCATCTTTCTTGAGCAGAACCGTCCTTGCAAAGCCGGCAAACTTTGTAGTCAAGATCGGATGCATGCGATGACTCATGTACATACGCTTGCCCGTACGTTGCTCCAGCGCATCGGAAACAGAAGCCACTTCGACGCGACGAAAATCCGCAATCAAGGCGTCATCGGATGGCGACGCATTCGCTCCCCCACCTGCCTGCGCTCGCACAAGTCTCTCTCCGCCCAGGACTGCGCAAAAAATGCCGATGGACACCAGAGATACCGTAATAGTGTGGGATTTCAGAAACCTGTGAAACTTGTTCATTTCCTCCTCCTGGATGTATATATGTGCGCGGACTCTATCACCGTTTTTCGTTGGGTGGAAGAGCCAATCCATTTATCGCAAAGGGGAACGGAAAATGAAAGTGACAATGCGGACCAAAGCATTCCGGTTGTTTCTGTGGGCTTTCGCGATTGCGCTTGCCATTGGGGTTTCCGCGCGGCCGAGTTGCGGCCAGGAGCGGAAAGCGATCAATTTATCGCCCGCCGGAGGACTTCCCTTCAGCGACGGCATCGTAGCTGGCAATACTCTCTACATCGCAGGCCAGGAGGGTTCTGATGATTTCGGCAAACTGGCGGCAGGAGGCATCG
>Ga0210385_10002385_pt1 | contig 11378 bp, 8 predicted proteins | sample IncBWH26OmetaG_FD_160107 | JGI IMG/M metagenome (GOLD analysis project Ga0210385, IMG submission 160107) | Forest soil microbial communities from Barre Woods Harvard Forest LTER site, Petersham, Massachusetts, United States - Inc-BW-H-26-O ... | reverse complement strand
ACCAGACGCGGTTGCTTTCCGCCTCGTCGGCGGCGTTCGCGTTCACCTGCGGCGGGCCCGCGCAGGCGCAGACCAGCCAGGCGCCCTCGCAGTCGCCCCGCTGGTACTCGCGCATCCGCCAGGCGATGCGGCCGGCGGCGGCCAGTTCCGCGAGAGCGGGCGTGGCCTCCGGCGAGATGAGCAGGACGTCCGCGCCGGCCGCGAGCAGCCGCGGCACGCGGCGGGCCGCTACCGCGCCGCCGCCGATCACGACCACACGCCTGCCGCGCAGCCGCAGGCCGAGCAGGTACGCCTCATCCTGTCGTCCCGTCACGGCGTGCCTTTCCGCTGCCCCTCGGCTGGTCTTCCCGCTGCCCCTCGGCTGGTCTTCCGCTGCTCGTCCGGTGCTCTTTACCGGTGCTCGTCCGGTGCTCTTTCACCGCTTCACCGCCGGCTGTTCCGTGACCGAACGTACCCCAAGGCCTAGACGGTTATGGCCCGGGCTCGCCCCGGGCCGCCCGCAGCAGGGCGCAGAAGGCCGCGGCCGCCACCACCGGGCCGCCCTTCTCGGACTTGTTGGTCAGCGCGGGGACGCCACTGGCCCGCAGCTCGTCCTTCGCCTCCGCCGCGCCGGCGAACCCGGCCGGCACGCCGATCACCAGCGCCGGCTCCACCACCCGGCGGAGGATCTCCGCGAGCGCGTCCGGCGCGTCGCCGACCACCCAGACCGAGCCGGGGCCGGCCTCGCCGAACCCCAGCCGGACCCCGGCCGCCGGCACCGTGATGTGGGTTGTCCTGGCCAGCCGGACGGCCAGCGGCTCGGCGGCCTTGCAGATCACCGGGCAGCCGGTGATCCCGGCGGCCACCGCCGGCGTGTCGGCCACCACCGGCACCCCGGCCGCGATGGCCCGCACCCCGGCGGCCAGGATGGCCTCGTCGGACGCCAGGTCGGTGACATAGTCGAAGTCCGCGGTGGCGCACAGCACCGCTTCCGTCACCGCGCGGGTGAGCGGCGGCAGCCCGCTCAGGTCGAGCCGGGACCGCAGCACGCGGTACGACTCGGCGAGGGCGGGATCATCGACGACCATGTCTGCCGAGACAACCATCCCCGGTCCGTTGGGACAACTATCCGGACGCCGGCGTGTCGGCGGGCCGACACGGATTGTCATCGCTTGTAACAGAAAGCCGTTACACTGGCGGGCGCGCGGACAAGTGCGAGAGCGCTGTCGGCGGACCGGATGGTCGCCTTCAGCTAATTACCAGCCGGGCCGGGTAGCGTCCCGCAAGCAACCTGCACAGGCAGCGTGGACCGCAGCGTGAACCGTGGTCCGCAGGAGGGAACGGAGCATTCATGGCGAAGGACCGGTACGACCTGGACCATGGGACAGAGGCGTGAGCATGTTCTACTCCAACCCGACGGACGCGGCGATCGACGCCGACGCGCTGCGGACGCTTGCCGACACCTACGGGGAACGTGCCGTGAAGCTCCCGCCGGTGGCGCTGGTGATCGCCGCGTACAACGAGGAAGGCGGCGTCGGCCCCGTCGTGGAGACGCTGCCAAGGACGGTGTGCGGGATGGCCGCCGAGGTGATCGTGGTCGCGGACGGCTGCGCGGACGCCACCGCCAAGGAAGCCGACGCGGCCGGCGCCATGGTCTGCGACGTGCCCGTCAACCGCGGTCAGGGCGCCGCGCTGCGCCTCGGTTACCGGATCGCCCGCGAGGGGGGCGCCGAGTACATCATCACCACCGACGCCGACGGCCAGTACAACCCGCTAGAGATCGAGTCGCTGCTGACCCCGGTTGTCGAGGGCAAAGCCGACTTCGTCACCGGGTCGCGCCGGATGGGCAGCGAGGAGACCAAGGACCCGATCCGCCAGGCTGGCGTCCGGTTCTTCGCCTTCCTGGTGAGCCTGCTCACCGGGCAGCGGATCGGCGACACGACCTTCGGCCTGCGCGCCATGCGCGCCGAGGTGACCGGGGCGGTTCGGCTCGAGCAGCCGCAATACCAGGCCTCGGAGCTGCTGATCGGCGTCATCACGCACGGCTACCGGGTGCTCGAGGTGGCCGCCACCATCCACAAGCGGAAGGTCGGCGAGAGCAAGAAGGGCCACAACCCGCTGTACAACCTGCACATCCCCGGCGTGAACAACCTGTTCTACGGCACCAGGTTCACCCGCGTCGTCCTCGGCACCTGGTACCGCGAACGCCGTCGCCGCTCGTAGAGCACTAGTCGGCCGCGGTCGGCTGCGGGGCGCTGGATCGCGTGGCTGGTGTGACCCGCTTCGCGGGGTCGCGCTTCGCGGACGGGCTCGCGGAGTCGGCGCCCGGGATCTCGGCGGCGTGCGGGGCCTCGGCCGCTGATGCGGCGGCGTGCGGGGCCTCGGCCGCGCTCGGCGCCTTGCGGGTGCCGGGGGGAACGGCGTCCGGGCCGGTGGCGGCCGCCCTGGCGGCCGTGGTGCGCTCGGCGAACAGCACGTAGTGGAAGATGACGAACCGCAGCAGGAACGTGAAGAAGTTGGCCACCAGCCAGACGAAGTCGACCCAGAGGATGTGCTTGGCGCCGCTCAAGCCCATCCACGACGCCGAGTGATAGGCGAACTTGGTGGCGAGCGTCAGGATCACGATCACCGTGGCGGAGATCACCCAGAACGGGACGGTCTCCCTGAGCACATCCGGCCTGCCCTTGCGCTCCCACGCCCAGCGGCTCAGCACGTAGCTGACCACCGCGCCCGCGAACCAGCTGATCAGCGCCGCCGGCGTCGCCGTCATGTGGAACACGCCGTTGCACAGCGTCAGCGCGATTTCGGTCGCGCACAGCGAGACGGCGGCCACGATCACGAACCGCGTGAAGCGCACGCCTACCTTAGAGCGGAGCTTTCCGATCGCTGCCGCAGTGAGCCGATTCTGCGCGAGTGCCATGGAGTTCCTCATGTTCGGGACAGACGATAGTTCACGTAAGCAGCACGTAAACCGCCCAGGCCCCTTGACATACCCCCGGAGATACCGGGAAATCCGTCCGGCATTCACGAGGATGCTTCGGTCACGCGTACCACTAGCACGTTACCCGCTGAACAGGGGTGGTGCTGGGAGACCCGGCGACTCACGGGCTGCCGCTCCGGTGTCGCGGGCGGTGATAGGGCACGATAGGGGCAGTGACGTGACGGTTGTAACCCAGCGGTTGTAACCCGGGGAGGAGATGGCGGATGAAGATCCTGGTGCTTGGCGGAGACGGGTACCTAGGCTGGCCGACGGCGCTCCACCTGTCAGAGCACGGCCACGAGGTGGCGGTCGCCGACAACTTCGCGCGACGGCACTACGACGACGAACTCGGTGTGGAGAGCCTGGTCCCGATCGAGCCGCTGCGCGTCCGGATCGCGGCCTGGAAGGAGCTCACCGGCAAGGAGATCGGCTGCTATGTGGGCGACCTGTGTGACCCGGTTTTCGCGTACCGGGTGATCGGTGAGTTCCGGCCGGACGCCGTGGTGCACTACGCCGAACAGCGCGCCGCGCCCTACTCGATGATCGACCGCGGCCACGCGATCTACACCCAGTCGAACAACGTGCTCGGCACGCTCACCCTGCTGTACGCGATCGCCGAGATCGACCCGCGGATCCACCTGGTCAAGCTGGGCACGATGGGCGCCTACGGCACGCCCAACATCGACATCGAAGAGGGCTGGCTGGACGTCGAGCACAACGGCCGCACCGACCGGGTCCTGTTCCCCAAGCGTCCCGGGTCGTTCTATCACCTGTCCAAGGTGCACGACTCGCACAACATCGAGTTCGCGTGCCGGATCTGGGACCTGCGGGCCACCGACCTGAACCAGGGGGTGGTCTACGGCCAGCAGACCCCGGAGACCGCGCGGGACGACAGGCTGGCGACCCGGTTCGACTACGACGCGGTGTTCGGCACGGTGCTGAACAGGTTCGTGATCGAGGCGGTGACCGCCCACCCGCTCACGGTCTACGGCACCGGCGGGCAGGTCCGCGGCCTGATCGACATCAGGGACACGGTGCGGTGCATCCAGCTCGCCTGCGAGAATCCGGCCAACAAGGGCGAGTTCCGGGTCTTCAACCAGATGACCGAGTCGATGTCGGTCCAGGAGATCGCCGACACGGTGGCCGGGGCCTACCCGGGCGAGGTCAGCATCGAGCACCTGGACAACCCGCGGGTCGAGGCGCCCGAGCACTACTACAAGGTCGCCCACACCAAGCTCGTCGACCTCGGCCTCGAACCGCACTTGCTGTCCGACACGCTCATCGAGTCGCTCTTCGAGATCACCAAGCGGTACGCGCACCGGGTCCGTCCAGAAGCGCTCCGCCCCACGATCAACTGGCGCTCCCCGTCGTCGGGCTGACGCTCGTCGTGGCCTTAATACGAACCCGGGGAGGCGAACGCCTGCCGGATGCGGGTGATCACGAGTTCAGGCGTCTTGAAGAGTTCGCGCCAAGTGAAGTGGACGACCTTGTAGCCCGCGTCGCGCAGTAGGCGGTCGCGCTGGAACTGCGCGATCAAGTCCTGGTTATCGGTGTATTTGGCCAGCCCGTCGGCTTCGACGATCACGCGGGGAACGCGCCAGAAGAAGTCGACGAGGAAGGCGCAGCCCGGCAGGTGGATGGTGACCTGGAGTTCCGGCGGGTCGAGCCCGAACTCGTCGAAGACGACGCGCGCCGCCGACTCCAGCGCCGACCCCGCGCGCTCATCGGCGAACGCCGCTACCCGGCGGGCGTTCCGCACCCCCGGCCAGCTGGCGCATGAGTCCAGGATCTGGCGCAGTTCCGGCTTGCTCGCCTGCTCCGCGCGCAAAGCCGAGTCCGCGACCGCGACCGCGTCCGTGAACGGCATCGTCCGCGCGAGGTCAATAACGGTTCGCGCGGCCGTTGTCACCGGCAGTTCGTACAGCCGGGTCAGATGCTCCGGCGGAAGGTTGGCGGAATGGAAGACGACGCCCGCCGAGGGCGGCCTGTTCCAGGGCGTGGCCGGCGGAAGGGTCAATGTCACGGTGTCGTTGGGCGGCGCAGTCAGGAAGTCCAGATTGTGCAGGAGGCCGGCGGAGTGGTGGCTCGCTATCGCGGCACGGCCAACGGTAGCCCGGACGGCGAAGACCCGGAGAGCGTGGGCACGGGCCCGATTGTCCCCGGCCCAATCGACAGCGCTCCTGGTGGCGTAAACGCCACGTCGCATGCGCACCAGATCACCGGAACGCACCAGTGACCGCATCAGGTCCGGAGAGACTCCATGGGCACGCCACCGCTCGGTACTGGTTACCATACTCTTACGGACTGCATCCGGTACGTCACGCCGAGTCACACTCTCATAGTGGCGGCCGCCGCGGGAGAAATCAACTTTCTATCAGTTCCGACCACTTTTTCGACTTTCTATCGGTTATGACCATTTACACGTCCTTTTTGTCGGAAATATGACCATGAAAGTGATAGAAAGCCGGTCCGACGCTTTGACTGATAGGGCAATTGTTCTAGTTTGGGGTATTTGTACTGCCGGGGCTGGCGTGCCAGAGGGTGCGGGGCGGGTTCTTGGGGCTGCTGCCGGGAGAACCGGTCTCCGCGTACGGGGACAACGTGAACCCGTTGGCGAAGACCACCGCCCGGGCCGCGGCCGGACGGCGGCGGCCCGGCGTGCCAGCACCGGCTCCACCGTCCGGGTCGTCGCCCGCGCCGGGCATGGGAGCACCCGGCCAGTCCGGGTCCGGGGCAGGTGGCGCGCCGGGGCCGACGTCGCCGACCGCCATCGCGGCGCGGACCGCGGGTAGGCCGCTGGCCTCGCGGACCTCCTCGAGGGCCGGGATGTCCCAGCACTCGGTCGCGTTGACCGTGACGGCCATCGGGCCCGCGCCCGCGCGGCGCACCCGGCCGCGGACAAGCAGCAGCCAGGAGCCGAACAGCCGCGCCGCGCACCGGTCCTGCACCGACTCGAAGAACGCCAGGTCCACCAGTCCGGCCGCGTCGTCAAGCGACGCGAATATGATCCGCTGCCCGGACCGCACGGCCGGGGTCTGCGTCGCGACCTTCACGCCGGCAACCAGGACGATCTCCCCGTCCGCGCGGCTGTCCAGCTGCGACGAGCGGACCACGCCGAGCCCGGCGAGCAGGTCGGCGTAGAAGTCGATAACGTGCCTGCTGACGTCGAAGCCGAGAATCTCAAGCTCGGCGGCGACGCGTTCGGCCGGTTCCAGGTCGCGCAGCTCGCCCGCGGGCACGAGGTCGGCCATGCCGTCGGCCGTCTCCGCGCCGGCGAACAGGTCGAGGGCCGCGGCGCCCCGCGCCGGGGAGCCCGGCCGGGCGAGCACGCCGACCCGGGCAAGCAGGTCCCGCCGGGTCGGCCGCTCCCCGGGCGGGGAGTCATAGAGGGAGTCGAAAGCGCCGGCGAGGACTAGGCGTTCGGCGACCGGGCGGGAGACCCGCGCGCGTTCCCAGAAGTCACGCAGGCTGGTGTAGGGCTGGCCGGAGACTATCCGCGCTACTTCGGCGTCGCTGATGCCCTTCACCTCGCGGAGGGAGACGCGGATGCCATCCGGGATCCGCACTCGCCATTCCCCGGCGGAGCAGTTGACGTCGATCCCGAGCACCTCGACGCCGGCCAGCCGCGCGTCCTGGATGATGACGCGCTTGGGGTACATGCCCGGGTCGTGGGTGAGCACCCCGGCGTAGAACGCGGCCGGGTGATGCCACTTCAGCCACGCCGACTGGTACACCGGGATCGCGAACGCGGCGGCGTGCGCCTTGCAGAACCCGAACCCGCCGAACGCCGCCACCACCTCCCACACCCGCGCCACGGTCACCGGGTCGAAGCCACGGGCGAGCGCCTGCGCGCGGAACCACGGCTCGGTCCGCCGCGGGCCGTCTTCCGCCGACAGGTGCCTGCGGACCAGGTCGGCGTCGGGCAGGCCGCAGCCGGTCATCACGTCGATGACCCGCAGCACCTGCTCGTGGAAGACCACCACTCCCCCGGTCTCCTTCAGCGCCGCGCGCAGCTTCGAGTGCGGGAAGCGCGGCTCGGCCAGCCCGTGCCTGACGCGCAGGAACGGGCTGATCATGTCCGAGTTGACCGGGCCAGGGCGGAACAGCGAGATGTCCACGATGAGGTCGGCGATGTCGCGCGGGGCGAGCTTCTTCACCAGTTCCCGCTGGCCGGGCGACTCGATCTGGAAGCAGCCGAGCGTGCGGGACCGCTGGATCATCGCGTAGGTGTCCTCGTCGTCCCGGGGAATCGCGTCGAGGTCGATCTCCTCGCTCGTGGTCCGCCTGATCTCGGTCAGCGTGTGCGCCATCGCGGACTGCATGCGGACGCCCAGCACGTCGAGCTTGATCACGCCGGCGATCTCCGCGTCGTCCTTGTCGAGCTGGCTGAGCGGGAACCCCTCGGCGCTGGCCTGCACCGCCGTGCGGTCGAGCAGCGTCGTGTCGGACAGCAGCACGCCGCACGGGTGCATGGCGACGTGCCGCGGCAGGCCGTCGAGCTGCTCCGCCAGCCGGAAGATGCCGGCGAGCTGCGGCGCGGCCAGCCGGGAGCGGCGCAGCTCGGGCAGCTCGGCGAGCGCGGCGGTGATATTCCTCGCGCTGATGTGCGGGAAGGCCTTGGCGATGGCGCCGATCTCGTCCGGCGGCAGCGACATCGCGGCGGCCACGTCCCTGATGGCGCTCCTCGCCCGGTACGTCTCCATCATGCAGACGCAGGCAGTCCGCGCCGACCCGTACGCGTCGAAGATGATCCGGTACGCCTCGAGGCGGCGGGCCGACTCCACGTCGAGGTCGATGTCGGGCAGCGTGTTCCGCACCGGGGACAGGAACCGCTCCATGAGCAGGTCGTGCTCGAGCGGGTCGATCGCGCTGATGCCGAGCAGGTGGTTGACGAAGCTGCCCGCGCCCGAGCCGCGGATGGCGCAGCGGATGCCGCGGGCGCGGATGCGGTCCGCGACGTCGGCCACCGTGAGGAAGTAGGAGGCCATGCGGGTTTGCGCGATGATGTCCAGCTCGCGGGTGAGGCGTTCCCTGGCCGCCCGGGCGGCGCTCCTGCGGCTGGTTCCCCGCGGGCGCTGGGCGGCCGACCGATAGCGGCCGTCCAGGAGCGCGCGCTCGCAGCGGGCGTGGAGCTCCTGCTGCTGCCGCTCCGCGCTGCCCGCGGTCTCGGGCAGGTGGCGGGCGCCGATGCCCAGGTCTTCCCCCGGGTCGAGGGCGCAGCGCGCCGCCAGGTCGGCGGTGGCCTGCAGGAGCTTGATGGCAGTGCTCCTGGTGTGCGGGCCGCTCATGGTGGCGGCCACGCGTTCGGCGATGGCCGCCATGTCGCCGGGGCCGGCCAGGTAGGCGCGGCCGTTGTGCGGGACCAGTTGCGGTGAGCCGAGCGGGACCAGGTACCGTGCCGCGTCGAGCACCTGAGCGGCGAGGCTGTCGGCCGGGTCCAGGTACCTGACGGCGTTGGTCAGCACCGCGGGCACGCCGGCGTCGCCGGCGAGCTCGGCCATCCGGACCGCGCGGAACGTGCTGCTCGGCTCCAGGTGGTCGACGATCTCGACGACCGCTTCTGTGTGGTGCCGCCAGCGGGCCAGGGCCCTTCTGGCCTGGTCCGGGCGGCGGGCGGCGATCGCCTGACCGACGTCGCTGGCCGGGCCGAGGAGGACGACGAGGCCGGCCGCGTGTTCGGCGATCAGGCCCGGGGTCACGGCCAGGGCGTCGTCGCGGTCGCCGGTGAGGTCAGCGGCGGACGCGGCGACGCGGACGGTGGGCGCGGCGAGGCGCGCGGGCGGCGCCACGGCGCGGGAGGCAGGCGCGGCGAGGCGCGGGGCGGACGCGGCGGCGCGGGAGGCAGGCGCGGCGGCGCGGGGGGCGGACGCGGCGGCGTGCGCGGCGCTGACCAGGCGGCAGAGGGAGGCCCAGCCTTGGCGGCCGGCCGCGAGCAGCGTCACCCGTCCCGTCATCGGCCCGGCACCCCCGGCGCCCCTGTCGCGCCCGCCGCCCCCGTCCCATCCGTCGTCTCCGTAGCGCACTGCCAGGTCGGCGCCGAGCAGCGGCTTGATCCCGGCGTCGGCGCAGGCCTTGACGTGCTTGAACGCGCCGTACAGCCCGTCCCTGTCGGTCAGCGCGAGCGCCGGCATGCCGAGTTCCGCCGCCCGCGCGACCAGCTTCGCCGGGCTCGCCGTGCCGTAGCGCAGCGAGTACGACGACGCGGCGTGCAGGTGCGCGAACCCGGTGACCGTCAATCCTCGACCCGCGGCAGCGTCCAGGCGCCGGCCGTCACGTCCCGGCGCAGCTCGTAGGTGCCCGCCGGCAGGCCCTGGCCTGCCGCGGCCTCGACCCGCCAGAACTCCAGCCCGGGCTGCGCGGGAACCAGGTCAGGTTCCCGCCACCACTCCCGGTTGACCATCCAGTGTTCGACGATTGAGCGCACCGTATAGAGCCTCCCCCGCCACACGAACCGGACCGGCCGACCGTCATCCCTCGTCTGCACCTCAACCGGTTCTCCGTACACCCGAACCACATGCTCGAATATAGGTTCAATCGAACACGTGGTCAAATATACCTTCTGATGCTGCTGTTACATAGCTTCGGAGCGTTACGGGCTGAGGCGGGATCGCCGGCTGCGCCGGACGATGGGGAAGATCGCAGTTATCCCGAACGGAACCGGGGCCTCCCGCCGCCAGGGTCAGCCGCGTCATGATGCGGGTCGCCGCGGGGGTGGTCACTGCGCCGCGAGCCGGTGCAATGCCGCTGCGAGCTGGTCGACCTCCGAATGAGTGTTGTACATGGCCAGCGCCGCACGCACCGTCGCGGCGAGCCCGTAGCGGCGCAGGATCGGCTGCGCGCAGTGATGACCGGCCCGGACCGCGATCCCGGCGTCGTTCAGGGCCGATCCGACGTCTTCCGCCCGGTACCCGTCCAGCACGAACGACAGGATGCTCGCCCGGTCCGCCGCGGTGCCGACAAGCCGCAGGCCCGGCACCTCCGCGAGCGCCTGGGTCGCGTAGCCCAGCAGTTCGTGCTCGTAGCTGTCGATGTTCCCGCGGCCGATCCGCTCGACGTAGTCCAAGGCCGCGCCGAGGCCGGCCGCGTCCGCTATGGACGGGGTCCCGGCTTCGAACCGGGCGGGCGGCGGCTGGTACACGCTGCGCTCGAACGTGACGTTCCGGATCATGCTCCCGCCCCCCTGCCAGGGCGGCATCGAGTCGAGCACGTCGGTCTTCCCGTACAGGGCGCCGATCCCGGTGGGCCCGAACACCTTGTGCCCGGAGAAGACGTAGAAATCCGCGTCGAGCGCCTGCACGTCGACCGGCATGTGCGACACCGCCTGGGCCCCGTCGACGAGCACCCGGGCACCGGCCTCATGGGCCGCCGCGATCACCTCCGCGAGCGGGACGATCGTGCCCAGCGCGTTGGACACATGCGCGACGGCGACGAGCCGAGTCCGGTCCGTGAGCAGCTCACGGTAGTCGTCGAGGACGATCTGACCGCTGTCGTCGACCGGTATCACGCGCAGCGTCGCGCCCGTTTGCTCGGCGAGCAGCTGCCACGGGACGATGTTGGCGTGATGCTCCAGGTGGGACAGGACGATCTCGTCTCCGGCGCCGACATGCTGGCGGCCCCAGGCCTGCGCGACCAGGTTGATCGCCTCGGTCGTACCCCGCACGAAGACGATGTCCTCGCTCAGCGGAGCGCCGAGGAACCGCGCGACCGTGTCGCGCGCCTCTTCATACGCCGTCGTCGCCCGGGCGGCGAGTTCATGCGCGGCGCGGTGGATGTTCGAGTTCTCGCGGGCGTAGAAGCGGGCGAGGCGATCGATCACCTCCTGGGGTTTCTGGGTGGTCGCCGCGTTGTCCAGCCAGACGAGCTGGCGGCCGTTGACCCGCTCGGCGAGGATCGGGAAATCGCGGCGGACCGCGTCCACGTCGAATGACGAGACGGTGCCGCCGGGCGTGGCGGCTAGGACCCCGAATCGCCGCGCCGTCGATTCGAGGAAGTAAAACTCCGGGCCGCCCGCCGCCGGGATGTCCCATGACGGAGCGGCTCCGGGCGGGACGGACCTGGGGTGCGGCACGCTCAGCGGGGCCCGCACCTCCTCCAGCGAATCGGGAATGTCGCTGAGCGACGTCATGGCCGACACCGGCCCGCCGGGCAGGGCGCTCGCTCGCCGGCCCGCCTGGCCGGCCTCATCCCGCCCGGGCGCCACGGCGCCCGGCCCGTCGGTGCCCGCGGGTTCACCGGGCAGCGCGGCGAAGAATTCGTTGGCCAACCGGGCTAGCGTTTCCTCATCCGGCAGCCCATGGCCGTTGAGGTTGCTGACGTTACCGAGGCCGTTGAGATTGCCGTTCATGGCCTCACCGGTAGGTGTGCTGATAGTCGTGGAACTTGCCGACCTCCACGTCGTCGATGACCGCAGGGCGTCAAC
>Ga0210385_10002384_pt1 | contig 11381 bp, 10 predicted proteins | sample IncBWH26OmetaG_FD_160107 | JGI IMG/M metagenome (GOLD analysis project Ga0210385, IMG submission 160107) | Forest soil microbial communities from Barre Woods Harvard Forest LTER site, Petersham, Massachusetts, United States - Inc-BW-H-26-O ... | reverse complement strand
CGCTCCCGCGCGCAGTCGCGGATCACCGAGAAGGCCGCGGCCGGCCAGGCGCAGCGGCCGATGGCGATCGCGAGCACCCGGCCCCCGGCGCCGTAGAACCGGCGCGTCACCCGGAGCGTCGGCTGGCCGCGCTCGCCCCGGTAGAGCAGGTCCGCGCTGCGCGGGCTCGGCGTGATCGCCTCGACCCTGACCTCCTCCTGCCGCGGGCACAGCCCGGCCGCGCGCAGCAGCGGCTCGGCCATCTCCGCCCGGGCCAGCGCGGCAAGCGGCGGGCCGGCCGGGACCCCGGTGAGGTACAGGTCCCAGTGCCCGACCGGCCGGTCCTCGAACGTCACCAGCCGCTCGACATGGCTGACGCGCGTCCCCGCCGCCACCCCGAGCAACCCCGCCAGCAGGGCCGGCGTCCGCACCGGGGCCACCCGCAGTACCCGGAACCCGACCGCGCCGGCGGCCGGCACCGGCGCGATCTCCGCGCGCATCGCCTCGCCCAGGTCGAGGCCCTGGTCGATGCTGATCGCCGGGCTGGTGGTCAGCACGTGGGTGCCGCGGCCGCGTTCGCGGCGCAAGATGCCGTCCGCGACCAGCAGCGCGAGCGCCTCGCGGAGCGCGTTGCGGCTGCAGCCCGCCTCCTGGGCGAGGACGTGCTCATACGGCAGCCGGTAACCGCGCCGCCGGCCGCCGTGCAGCAGGTGCTCGCGCAGCAGGTCCCGGACGATGGAGACGTCCTCGGCCCGGGCCCGCGCTCCAGTGGGTCGCACGGTACCCAACGTATAGGCGGCACGTTGCGCCGAAGTAAAAGATGCCCGCGGGTGGCGTAACACCCGGAAAGAGAGCCATTTGACGTGCACATGGCGGCGGACGGGGGCCGCGGCCTGGCGTAACTAAGGGCGGACGCGTCGTTAACGCCCGCGATACGGCCCATTCTTACCGTCGGAGTTCCTGGCCTCGCGTAGAAGGGCATATCCACGATGCGACTAGCGGACGACCCCGCCAAGGAAGACTACTCGCTCCGGTATACGCCGAGCGCCTTCCGGCAGTGGAGACCATGGCAGGTAGCGATCACGGCCATCGGCAGCCTGGCCGCGATGGCCGGATACTCGCTGGCCGGGAGCTTCGCCCTCGGCTACGGAGTCTCTAACGCGATCATCGGCTACATCGTCGCCGCCGTCATCGTCATCCTGACCGCGATCCCGATCGCCTATACGATCGCGGATAAGAACATCGACATCGACCTGCTCACCCGGGGCACCGGATTCGGCTATTTCGGGTCCACCATAACGTCGCTCGTCTACGCCACGTTCACCCTTATCTTCGTGGCATTCGAAGGCTCTATCATGGCGCAGGCGGTCACCGCCCTGACGCATATCCCCATTCGGGTCAGCTACGTCATCGTGAGCATCGCGATCATTCCGCTGGTGGTCTACGGAATGCGCTTCACCGCGAAATTCCAGACCTGGACCCAGCCGGTCTGGGTGGCGCTGCTGCTGACCGGCATCATCGCCGTCCTGGTCGCGCCGGGCTCCATCCACGGCGTCACCGCGCTGCACCCGCCGGTCAAGGGCGGCGCCACCCTCACCGTGTTCGGCCTGTTCGCCGTCGCCGCCGCGCAGATGTCCGGCGCCGCCCAGTCCGGTGAGCAGGGCGACTACCTGCGCTTCATGCCCGACCGCACCCCCGCGAACCGGCGTTCCTGGTGGACGGCCGTCATCTTCGGCGGGCCGGGGATGATGCTCATCTTCACCTTCGCGTTCCTGGCCGGCCTGCTGCTGACCGGCTACGCGCTGCCCCGGGTCGGCGCGGCGGCCGCGGACGAGCCGGTGATGATGTTCGACCAGGCGTACTCCCGCCTGTTCGGCCACAGCGAGCTCGCGCTGGTGCTGGCGGCCGCGCTGGTGATCCTCTCCCAGCTGAAGATCAACATCATGAACGCCTACTCCGGCTCGCTGTCCTGGTCGAATTTCTTCTCGCGCATCCTGCACCGGCACCCGGGCCGGGTGGTGTGGCTGTTCCTGCAGATGGGGCTCGGCCTGCTGATCATGGAAGCGAACGTCTTCGCGCAAATCGACAAGGTGCTTGACCTTTACGCCAACCTGGCCGTCGCCTGGATCGGCTGCATCGTCGCCGACCTGGTCTTCAACAAGAAGCTGCTCAAGCTCAGCCCGCCGCTCATCGAGTTCAAGCGCGCGCACCTGTACAACTTCAACCCGGTCGGCTTCGGCTCGATGCTCGTCGCCACCGCCGTCTCGTTCACCGCGTACTTCGGTGCCTTCGGCGGTACCGCCAAGGCGATGTCGGCGTTCATCTCGCTAGCCATCGCGCTGGTGCTGCCGCCGATCGTGGCCTGGGCGACGCACGGCAAGTACTACATCGCCAGGACCAGCGACCTGCCCGCCGAGGGTGAGCTCACCTGCGCCAAGTGCGCCGGGTCGTTCGACGTCATCGACATGGCGGCCTGCCCCTTCCACGACGGCGCGATCTGCTCGCTGTGCTGCAGCACCGAGGGCAAGTGCCACGACGTCTGCAAGAAGCCGGAGGGGGCACTGGCCGGCGCGGGAAAGGTGGCGCTCGCCCTGCCGGTGCTGCGGCGCCAGACCGTCGCGGCGCCGTTCGAGGCGGCCCCGCTGCTGGAAGGAGAGGGCGCATGACCGCGCTCACCATCGCCGACGCGGCCCGCGGGCTGCGCGCGGGAACGCTCACCGCGGCCGGCCTGCTGCGGCAGGTCAGCGACCAGGCCGACAAGCTGGACCCGCAGCTTGGCGTCTACCTCACCCGGTTCGCCGACGACGCGGCGGCCGCCGCCGAGCGGGCCGACCGCGAACTCGCCGCCGGGATCGACCGCGGCCCGCTGCACGGCATCCCGCTCGGGGTGAAGGACATCCTCGCCACCAGGGGATGGGTCACCACCGCGCAGAGCCTGGTGCACCGGCCGGACTGGTGGCTGGACCAGGACGCCCCGGTGGTGGCGCGGCTGCGGGCGGCCGGCGCCGTCATCACCGGGAAGACGACCACGATGGAGTACGCCATCGGGCTGCCCGACCCGGACAAGCCGTTCCCGTTGCCGCGCAACCCGTGGAACCCGGCCACCTGGACCGGCGGGTCAAGCTCGGGAACCGGCGCCGGGGTGGCGGCCGGGCTGTTCCTCGGCGGTCTCGGCACCGACACCGGCGGCAGCGTCCGCATCCCCGCGGCCTACTGCGGGATCACCGGCCTCAAGCCGACCTACGGCCTGGTGCCCCGGGCCGGGTGCCTGCCGCTCGGGTTCAGCCTCGACCACATCGGGCCGATGGCGCACAGCGCGCTCGACTGCGCGCTGATGCTGTCGGTGATGGCCGGGCACGACCCGCGCGACCCCGCCGCCCGGCGTGACCCGGCCGCCGCGCCCGGCACCCGTCCCGACTACGCCGGGGCGCTCACCGGCGACCTGTCCGGCCTGCGGATCGGCATCGAGCGGGCCATCCCCGCCACCGCGCAGTGGTGCGATCCCGCGCTGCTGCCCGCGCTCGACACCGTCGCGGACGGGCTGGCGGCGGCCGGCGCCGACGTCACCGAGGTCGAGATCCCCTGCTACCGCGCGCTGGCCGACGCCGACCTGGTCATCATGGCGGGCGAGGCGTTCAGCTTCCACCGGGCCGCGATGACCGAGCGCTGGGGCGACTACGGCCGCTACACGCGCACCTTCATCGCCCAGGGCGCCCTGCTGTCGGCCGCGGACTACGTGACCGCGCAGCGCGCCCGGCGGGTCGCCTGCGCGGCGCTGGGCGAGGTCCTCGGCGGCCTCGACGCCATCGTCACGCCGACCTGCGCGACCGGTGCGCCCGCGTACGAGGGCCTGGACATGGGATCGCTCATGACGCAGATTTTCACTGGTGCGTTCAACTCCACCGGCCTGCCCGCGCTGGCGCTGCCCGCCGGGTTCACCGCGGCCGGCCTGCCGCTGTCGGTGCAGGTGATCGGCCACCCCCTGGCCGAGGCCACCGTGCTGGCGATCGGCGACGCGCTGCAGCGCAGGACCACCCACCACCTCGCAGAACCGGAGATCGCTACCCATGGCTGACGTCAAGGCCGCCCCCTCGCCCGGCACCATCGAAGCGGTTCGCGCGCTGCTGGCCGGCGCCGGGCTGAACCCGCCGGAGGCGGAGATCGAGATCATGGCGGCCGCCTACCCGGGGTTCCGGGCCGCCGCCGACCGCCTCTACCCGCTGGTGTACGACGATGACCCCGCGCCCGTGTTCGACCCGGCGGCGCTGTTCGGGGCGGGCCCCGATGCCTGAGCGCCAGGACGACGACGGCGGCGCGCTGCCGCAGATCGCGGTCTTCTCGGGCCCGACGGCCACCATCCAGAACACGCCGCCGCTGCTGACCACCGACGGCGGCGGCGGCCAGCGGGACACGCTGCGGGCACAGCGGCTCGCGGCGCCCGCGGTCGTGTACGTCGAGCAGTTCAGCGCCCACCCGCTCGAGGCGGACAGCGGCGACCTGTACGCGCCGCCGGACGGGTACCTCACCCCGGACGGGCGGCTGCTGCCGGCCGACGCCGGCCCGGGCCCGGACCGCAAGCCGGTGCTGCGGGTCGAGCTGCGCCCCGCCGACGGGCCGTTCCTGCTCCCGTACGCCGCGCGGACGCGCGGCGGGGCGCCGTGGCTCGGCTCGGGCCTGGCCGACGGCGCGCCGGAAGGGGAGCAGCGGCAGACGTTCTTCCCCGATGCCTCCCGGCTGTACGAGGAGATCGACCGGTTCGGCGTCGACAGCCAGGGCTACGGGCACCCGCTGTCCACCCGGGCGCGGTTCGCCTTCCTGCGCGCGATCCCGTCGGGCGGTTACCGCAAGGGACTGCCCGGCGAGCTGCGCACCGACCACGAGCTCGACGGCGGCCAGCTGCGGCCCGCCACCACCGACCTGCCGCCCGAGCAGCGCGGCGCCGACTACTTCGGCTACTTCCCGCGGCACCTGCGGACCGAGCCGGACCTGGCCGCGCTGGTCAGGGCGACCAACCTGATCCAGCGGACGCTCGGGTCCGGGGAGTTCGGCGGCGGGCAGTGGCTGGAGGGCAGCCCGACCACCGAGGAGTCGATGTACTGGTTCAACCTGCTGCTCGACGTGCGCGTGCCGCTCGTCGGCCACAGCGCGCAGCGCCCGCACGGCACGCTGTCCGCCGACGGCGACAGGAACATCGTCGACGGCGTCCGCTACCTCGCCAGCCGGGCCTGGGCGGACGCCGAGGGGCGTGACGCCGTCGGTACCGTGATGATCGTCGACGAGGTCGTCTACGCCTCCCGGCAGGTCGCCAAGACCGACGCCAGGCCGGGCAACTACGTCGCCACGGGCGGCTTCGGCGGGATCGTGGGCAGTATCGAGGGCTCGGGCGGCCCGGTCGTCACCTACCTGCCGAACCTGCGGCACACCTGGTGCAGCGACCTGCGGCTGACCGGGCTCCCGTCCGAGGTCCCCGGCCTGGGCCGGGCCGACGTCGCCGTCAGGGACGGGGCGGGCGCGCTGCGGCCGGCCGCGATGCCCGCGGTCACCATCGTCACCTACGGGCGGTACGCCGACGGCGGCTGCAACGCCGCGCAGATCACCGCGTGGCTAACGCACGCGCGCGAGCGGCACCAGCTGGCGGGGCTGGTCGCCGAGGGCGCCAGCCCCTACGGCGCGGTCGAGCCGGAGGCCGACGACGCGCTGCGGGCCGCCGCGCTGTCCGGCGTCCCCGTGGTCAAGTGCGGGCGCGGCAACACGGGCGGCTTCACGCCGCGCCAGGAGCCGTGGGCCATCTCGGCCAACAACCTGACCGCGACCAAGGCCCGCATGCTGCTGCTCGCCGCGCTGCTCAAGCTCGGCGCCCTCCCCGCCGCCGCCGACCCGGCCCGCCCGCTCCCGGAGGAACTGGCCGCGCTGAGCGCGGCGGTCGCCGCCTACCAGCGCATCTTCGACACCCATTAGCGGCACCAGTAGAAAGGCATCACCGATGACAACGATCGCGACGTGGGCGTTCGCGGGTACCTATGACGCAGGTCTCAGCCTCAAAAAGCACCTGTCCTGCCTGGAGGAGGCGGCCAAGGCCGGCGCCGAGCTGGTCGTCTTCCCGGAAACCAGCCTGCAGGGCTATCCCGCCGTGCTCGCGCACGGCCAGGACCGGGAGGTCCTGCGGTCCGTCTACGAGGCCGCCGAGCCGCCGGACGGGCCGCGGGTCACCGAGCTCGCCGCGGCCGCGCGCGACCTCGGCGTGCACGTCATCTTCGGCATGACCGAGCGCGGGGCGCGGCCCGGCGTCGTCTTCAACTCAACCGTGCTCGCCGGGCCGGGCGGCATCGTCGGCACCTACCGCAAGGTGCACGTCGGGATCACCGAGCAGGTCATCTGGTCGCGCGGCCAGCACTGGCCCGTCTACGACACGCCGCTCGGCCGGATCGGCATGCTGATCTGCTACGACCAGGCCTGGCCGGAGTCCTGCCGTGAGCTGACCCTGCGCGGCGCGGAGCTGCTGGTCATGTCCACCGCCTGGTCGCTGCGCCCCGACGAGAAGGCCGCCGACGAGTCCCTGGCCGTCGAGCACTACCTCCTGTTCGGCAAGGCGCGGGCGGTGGAGAACCAGCGGTGGTTCATCTCCGCCAACTTCGCCGGCCCGCTCGGCGGCCTGACGTTCTTCGGGCACAGCCAGGTGATCGACCCGCTCGGCCGCGTGGTCGCCGCCAGCGGCAGCAGCCAGGAGCAGTCCATGGTCCTGGCGGACATCGACGTCCGCGGCGGCATCGAGGGCGCCCAGGCCCGGTCGCGCGGTCCCCGCCTCTGGCGGGACCGGCGGCCCGAGACCTACACCAGCATCGGCGCCGTCGTCCTGCCCTGACCGCACATCCCGGCCCGGCTGACCGGCCGGGCGAGCCGCGCGCGGCGGGCGCCCCGTACCGCCCGCCGCCCGCGGCACGCCAGGGACGCCGCGGACCAGCGCGTTCTCGTCCGCCGACTGGGCCGGGATCAGCGCAGGGCCGGCGTTGTGCGGCAGGCCGGCATGTGGGACGCTGCACTGCGTGTTTGCTCAATCACGGGGTGCGGCGTCCGGGGCGCCGCGGACGGCGATGGTCATCGCCGTCCGGACGCTGCGGCTGCTGTTCGCGGCGTTCGGCGCCGCGGCCGTGGCCCAGGCGGCCGCCGACTCGACCGGTTCGCTGGTCAACGTCTTCAGCTACTTCACGATCGAGTCGAACCTCCTCGCGATCGTCGCGCTGGCGGTCGGCGGCGCCATGGCGCCACGCGGACCGGGCTGGGCCTGGTTCCGCGGCGCGGCCACGTTCTGCATGCTGGTGACCGGGATCGTGTACGCCGCGCTGCTGGCCAACGCCGAGGTCGGCCTCGTGTCGCCCTGGGTCGACCCCGCGCTGCACCAGGTCCTCCCGGCGGTCATGGTGGTCGACTGGATCTGCTTCCCGCCCTGGCCGGCCCGCACGGCCCGGCCGGCGCTCGCCTGGCTCGCGTTCCCGCTGGTCTACCTGGCCTACTCGCTCAGCCGGGGCGCGGCCGTCGACTGGTACCCGTACCCGTTCCTCGACCCGCGGCACCCGGGCGGGTACGGCCGGGTCGCCGTCTACTGCGTGGTCCTCGCCCTGGTCATGGCCGCCCTGGCGCTGGGCGTGGCGGCGCGCGGGCGGCTCCGTTCCGCCACCGCCCGCGGGCGACCGCGGGAGTCGCCGGTCAGGCCAGGATGACGTTGCGGTCCGCGGGACCGCCTGCCGCGCCGGCCACCGGCTGCCAGAGGTTGGCGGAAAGCTCCCGCGACCAGCCCGCCAGGGTCAGCGGGTCGTCCAGCGGGCCCGGCCGCGGGTCGATCATCCCGGCATGGTCCAGGTTCGTGCAGCCGACGAAGATGCCGCCCGCCGCGTCGGCGGCGATTTCCACGATCCGTGCCTGCTGCGGCCAGTCGATGTGCGAGGCGGTGCTGACTTCCCACCAGGTGCCCCGGTCGCCCGCGCCGGGGCGGGCGAGGACGCGGTTGACGTGGTCGTGGCCGTTGACCCAGGCGATCACGTTGCCCGCGGCGCTGATCAGCCGTCCGACCTCGTCCGCGCCGGCCCGCTCGTCGCCGTCGGGGCTCCACCGGTTGGTGAGCCCGTCGAGGGGATGGTGACTGAACAGCAGGCAGCCCCGTGCTCCCTGCCGCCTGGCCTCGGTGAGCTGCTCGTCCAGCCAGGCGAACTGGGCCCGGTCGAGCGATCCCTGCCAGCCGCCGTTCGGGTTGACGGTGTCCAGCATCAGGCAGCGCAGCGAGCCCGCGTCGAACGCGTACCAGGCGCGGCCGTCCCGCGCGGACTGCTGGGTGAAGCCGTGCCCGTGCGGCTGGCCGGGCGAGGCGAGGTGCTCCGCGATCCACTCGGCGGTGGTGACCCGCCGCCGGGCCGGGTCGGCCGGGACGGTGAGCCTGGGCGCGTCGAGCAGCAGCTCGTGGCCCATGGGACGGCGCTCGCTGCCCGCCATCGCGCTGACCACGCCGGGACCGACCGGGCCGGGGCCGGGCTTGCCCGCCCCCGTCACCAGTCCGGCCAGGGCGGGGGAGTAGGGCATGACGCCGCCGAGCAGCAGGTCGTGGTTGCCGTAGCCGGCGTACCACGGGAGGCCGAGGCCCGAGGCGCGGAACGGCAGGCGGCACGCGTCGTACAGCCGCGGCACCAGGGGGAAGCCGTGGCGGCTGGCCGGGAGGTCGGGCGGGCAGCCGGGCGGCGGGCCGTCGGGGTGCCAGTACCTGGTGTCGTAGCGGTCGGCGGCCGCGGGGCCGTCGTAGCGCGTCGCGCGGCCCGAGTCGGGCAGCACCACGGCGCCGCCGTCGAGCAGGTCAAGGTAGCCGCGCAGCTCGTTACCCTGGGCGTTGTCGGTGGAATCCCCGGTGCAGACGGCGAAGTCGGGTTCCCGGCCGGTCAGCGGGCCGCCGCCGGTCGCCCGGACGGCGCGGGCCATCGCCTCGACGACCTGGTAGGTGAGCGGCTCCTGGGGGCGGTACGCGCCGACCCTTCCCCCGAGCTCGGCCGCGTGCGGCGAGTCGGGGTCCGCCAGCCGGTCGAGGAAGTCCAGCCGCGCCGGACTCTGCGCGTCCATGACGTGCAGGTCGGTGAGGTGGATGAAGCACAGGAGGCCGCGCAGCGGCCCGCTCGGCCCCGGCCCGCCCCTGAGCACGTGCCGCTGCCCGGGGCCGGCCACCAGCCGCCGGTATCCCCGCGGCCCCGGGTCGGCGCGGCGCATCGTCCCCAGCCCGGTACCCGCCGGCTTGACCATGCTGTAGTTCCTCCTCGACGGGCTTGCCCGCGCCCAGGGTGCCATGCCCGCCGGGCCACTGGGTGACCTCGAGGCTCCCGGCAGGTAGCGGGCAGCGGACGCCGCGGTGACACCGCTTGGGCGCAACCCGGTGGCCCGGCTGCGCAAGGACGGCCGGTTCACCGAGCGGGAGTTCGGGTTCCTGCGGGAGAACGCGGGAAACCTGCGCACGAAGGTCACCATCCCCAGCCCCGCTTACCTGGCGCGGGCGTGCTTTCAGCAGGGGAACGGCTACTCATCCCCGGATGAGCTCCTGGCCGACCGGACGGAGATCATCCGGTCAGAGATCGCGGCGCTGCGCGCCGACGGCGTCGGGTACGTGCAACTCGACGAGGGGTTCCTCGCGATGACCAGCCGGTCGTCCTGGGAGGCGCTGTACGCGTCGGGCACGGCCCTGCAGGGCCGGCTGCAACGGGACATCGAAGCGGAGAACGCCTGCCACGACGTGCTCGAGGGCAAGATCGCGGTACTCGGGCTGGTGACAACGAAGGACGCCCATCTGGGGAAACCGGCCGACCTGCTGCGCCGCATCGACGAGGCCGCCCGCTTCTGCCCGCTTGAGCGCCTGGCGATCAGCCCGCAGTGCGGGTTCTTCCACGGCGCGGAGGACACCACGATGACGCTCGACGACCAGTGGCGAAAGCTCGAGCTCATCGTCGACATCGCCAGCAAGGTATGGGCCCGGTAACTGCCTCCCGCGCCGGCGGGCGAGGCCGCGGCGCCGGTCAGCCGGCGGTTGGCAGCGCGAGCAGGGTGCCGAGGACCGCGGGGGCCGCCTCGAGCGCGGCGTGCGGCGCGGCCGCGACCAGCAGGTCGATCGGGCTGTCGCGGAACTGCGTCACCCCCGCGCCTTGTCTACCGCCTCGCCGCGAGCGACCGGCCCAGTTCACGACCGGCCTTTCCGGGGTCAGTGGACGAGACCCTGGTACCCCCATCGCGGAGTGGGGCCGGGCTGGCCCAGGTCGGTTCCGGCGGGGTCTTGCGAGACGTCCCGGGCGATGGCGGTGCCCCACTCGAAGTAGCCCATGAGCGCAGCAGCCAGTTCAGGCTGGCCGGGAAGCACTTCGCTGATCGCGTCAGCCATCAGCTGCAGCCAGCGCTGCCGGTGCTCGTCGCGGATCTCGAGGCCCAGGTGGCTGCGCAGGAGCGCCTGGTGCCCGCCGAGGCGGGCCGTGAAATCAGCCGGCCCGCCGAACACCTCGGCCAGCCACACGGCCACGTGCTCGACATGAGCAGGCGTGAAGTGCGCGAACACGGGAGCGAGCAGCTCGTCTGCGAGCACCCGCTCGTAGAACGCGTTAGACAGGCGCCGCAGGCCGTCAAGGCCGCCCGCGTCATCGTAGAGCGAGGAAGTCACGATTACCTCCCTACGGCCGGGGCGATGAAGTGCCCGGGCTGCGTGATTTGTCATGTGACTTATTCAATACAATACAGTATTGTATTTGATATGGACACGGCGTCAAACGCGGAACGGAAACCTGGGCGGGCACGGGACCCGGGCATCGACGCCCGGATCCTGGCCGTCGCCAGCCGTCACCTTTCCAACCTTGGCTACGAGGCGATGTCCCTTGCCGCCGTGGCTCACGAAGCCGGCACGACACGCCAGGCGCTGTACCGGCGCTGGCCAGACAAAGCGAGCCTCGCGGCTGACGCCCTCCTCACCGTCGCCGAGGCGTACCCAGAAGCGGCAGCCGCGAGCCCGCTTGCCGACCTGAGCGGCGAACTGGCGGACTTCCAGCAGGGGGTCTCGCTGCCCGGGCGGCTCTCGCTCGTCGGCACCATGCTCCAGGACGCCACCGCCCCCGAAGCCCGGGCCCGCTACCAGGCCCGGGTCGTCGCCCCCCGGCGGGCCCGCATCCGCGCCATCCTGGAACGTGCCCGCAAGCTCGGGATGATCGACGCCAACGCCGACCTGGAGGTGGCGGTCTCGCTGTGCACCGGCTCGTGGTACGCCCTGGCGCTCGCCGGCCAGTCCCCGCCGGGAAACTGGCCGGCCCGGACCGCGGCGCTCGTGTGGAGGGCAGCCGGCGGGATCGTCCCCCCAGACGATCAGCCACCTGAGACGGCGCCGCCGAACTGGCCAGGTG
>Ga0210385_10002382_pt1 | contig 11385 bp, 8 predicted proteins | sample IncBWH26OmetaG_FD_160107 | JGI IMG/M metagenome (GOLD analysis project Ga0210385, IMG submission 160107) | Forest soil microbial communities from Barre Woods Harvard Forest LTER site, Petersham, Massachusetts, United States - Inc-BW-H-26-O ... | reverse complement strand
TAAAGAGGAAGCGATGCGCATTACCCCGGCCGCACCTGCCCGCGTCTCGTTGTTCTCCCTGGGCGGCACCATCGCCATGGCCAGGAAGGCAGGCGATCCCGGCGGAGTCAGCCCGGCGCTGAGCGGACAGCAGCTGCTGGATGCGGTGCCGGGGCTGGCGGAGGCAGGGGTCTCGGTCGACGTGCGGGACTTCCGGCAGGTGCCAGGCGCGTCCCTGACCATCGACGACATCGCCGAGCTGGCCACGGCGATCGGGAAGCAGGCCGCCTCGGGCGCGGTGGTGACTCAGGGCACGGACACGATCGAGGAGACCGCGTTCCTGCTCGACCTGCTGCACACGGGCGAGGAGCCGATCGTGGTGACCGGGGCGATGCGCAACCCCTCCATGGCCGGCCCCGACGGCCCGGCCAACATCCTGGCGGCCGTGCAGGCCGCCGCCAGCCCGCTCGTGCGCGGCCTGGGCTGCGTGGTCGTGTTCGCGGACGAGATCCACGCGGCCCGCTTCGTCCGCAAGACCGATACCACCAGCATCACGGCGTTCACCTCCCCGACGACGGGGCCGCTCGGCCGGGTCGTCGAGGGGCAGGTCCGCCTCCTCAACCGGCCCGCAACGCGGTTCACGCTGCCGCCGCTCGGCCCGGCCCGGCCGGTGCGCACGGGCCTGGTCACCATGACCCTCGGCGACGACGGCGAACTGCTGCGGGCGGCCGCGGGCCGGTTCGACGGCCTGGTGGTAGCGGCGTTCGGCGCCGGGCACGTCCCCGCGGTCACGGCTCCCGCGCTGGCGGCCCTGACCGAGCAGATCCCGGTGATCCTTGCGTCCAGGACCGGTGCCGGGCAGGTGCTGGCCGCCACCTACGGCTTCGCGGGATCCGAGCAGGACCTGCTGGCCCGCGGCCTGATCAGCGCCGGGTTCCTTGACCCGTTCAAGGCCCGGTTGCTGCTGCACGTCCTAGTGTCCGGCGGCGCAACCCGCGAGCAGATCTTCGCCGCCTTCCAGGCGGCGGGCGGCTACGGACGGGGATGATCCCGCGGGGCGCGGCGGTCGCCCGCCGGCCTGGTCAGACGCCCCAGCGCAACGGCAGCGCGTCGACGCCGTAGATGCCCTCGATGCCGCCGAGCTTAGGCGCGCCGTCCAGTGCGAGGCCGGGCATCCGCGGCGCCAGGAACTTCAGCGCCTCCTCGAGCTCCGCGCGGGCCAGGTTCACGCCGAGGCAGAAGTGCGCGCCCGCGCTGAACGTGAGGATCTTCCCGTCGCGCGGCGCGGTGATGTCGAACGTTTCGCCGTCCGCCTCCTCGCGGTTGGCCCGCTCGGCACAGACCGCCACGATCGTGCCGGCCGGGAACGTGACACCGCGGTGCTCGACGCTCTCCAGCACGATGCGGGCCGTCAGCGGCGCCACCGGCTCAAACCGCACCACCTCCTGCACGGCGGCCGGGGCGAGCTCCGCCGGGCGCGCCGCGAGCATCGCCCACTGCTCCGGGTGCTGGGCGAACAGCAGCATGCCGTGCGACAGCTGCCCCACGGTGGTGTCCACTCCGCCCGCCATGACGTCCTGCACGAGGTTCACGACCTCGTCGTGCGACAGCCGGTCACCGTCGGTCTCGGCCGCCGCGATCATGCTGATCAGGTCGTCTCGCGGGCTGGCCTGCCGGTCCGCGACCAGTGCCTCGAGGTAGTCATAGGACTCGATGACCGCCCGCTCGATATCCGGGATCTGGGCGGACAGCGCCTGCACGTCGAACTGCCGCTGCACCATGTTCGCCCAGTGGAACAGCTTCGGCGCGTCCTCGACGGGGGCGCCGAGCACGGCCGCGACCGTCCGCGACGGGTACTCCCGGGCGAGGGCCGACACGAACTCGGCGCTGGTCGCGCCGCCGGCCGTCATGTCGTCCCACAGCTGCTGGAGGAACTCGCGCATGACCGGCCGCCATTTATCGGCCGCGCGCGGCGTGAACGCGTGCCCGACCAGCGACCGGAGCCGGCGGTGGGCGTCGCCGGTGAGGTTGAGGATGTTCGCGCTGATGTGCTCGTACAACCGGCCGGAGGTAATGCCGAAGATCTCGGCGATCTGCGGCCCCGGGAACGCCGTCGCCCGCGAGCGGAGGAAGAACTCGCCCGATTCCCGGTCGAGCACGATGTAGGAGAGCGGGGAATGCGCGATCCAGCTCTTCGCCCGGGCCTCCGCGAGCAGCCGGTGATAGGTATCCGGCCCGAATCCGGGCGACATGTAGTCGATCTCGGGCAGGTCCAGCTCAGTGACGACGGTCATGCCCGCAAATGCTACGCCGGAGTAGGTAAACGATAAATCAACGGCAACCAGCACCTTCTTGATGAAGCTGGCCACCAGCACCGGCTTCGCGACGAAGACGGTCGGCCACCGGCGAGCCGTCATAGGGGTTGGTGTCGGCGAGTTGCTTGGCGCCGCCGCCGTCGCGCCAGGTACCGCCGACGAACTGCTTGTTGAGATTGTCGCGAAACGCGGGCTGAGTCGAGGTCATGGCCGCAGGTCTATCAACTGGCTCGCGACAGTTGTTCCGATCAATACGGGACTACCGATTCTTGTAGCGAGGGAGCGCCGTGGCATTAAACCGTGCCCTGGGCCTGTTGTGAGTAGCGGGGCGTGTGAGGTAAGCCGCCACGCCCGGCCCGTTACTGATGGGTGAGCGTTTCCACTTCGACCGAGAAGGCAGTTGATAAGACATGAGCGAGATGAACGACGGCGTGATTGCGGAGTTCCGCGCGAACGGCGGCGTCGTCCGCAACGCGATGGGCGGACACTTCAAGGACACCACGGTGACGCTCGTCCACCACGTGGGCCGGCGCACGGGGAAGGAGCACGTCCAGCCCCTGCTGTGCATGACCGACGGCGGCAACTACGTCCTGGCCGGTTCCAACGGCGGCCAGGCCAACGAGCCGCTCTGGGTCGCGAACCTGGAGGCCATGCCGCAGACGACCATCGAACTGGGCGACCGCACCATCACGGTGAAGCCGACGGTGCTCCGCGAAGGCGCTGAGCGTGACCGGCTGTACGCGGCGTACACCGAATTCTGGCCCGACATGCTGGAGTACGAGAAGAACACCGACCGCCCGTTCGCGCTCGTCCTCCTCGAACCCGTCGCGGGCTGACGCGCGCCGCTGGACGGGGCCTCAAAGCTGGGCTGAGGGCCCGTCCGGTCCCGGCGCGGGCCATGAGGCGGGGACGGTGAGCAGCGCGCGCTGGCGGCGCCGCGCGTAGTTCAAGGTCTCCCACGTCCCCGACTGGTCCGGCCGGTCTGTTGCCGGGAACCCGATCACGATCTGGCTCTGCTCGACCATGAACATGTTGCGCGCCGTCCACGCGGCCGGACCTACCCCGGCGGGGTGACGCAGCTCCACGACCTCGATCCGCCCTCCGCGGTCCCGGGCCGCGCGGATCGCTCGCTGAGCCTCGGGCGGCTGGTCGGCGACGGTCACCGGCACCACCACCAAGCTGCTGCCGGGATGATCAAGTCCGGTTAGCCAGTCCAGAACCATCGTGTCGATCCCCGCTGCCCCGCCGAGCACCCAGCGCGCCCCCAGCCGGGCGAACGGCAGCAGGAGGGTATCGAAGGCGGCGATGACGCCTGCCCTGGTCCGGGGCCCGAGCTCGCGGGAGCCGGTGACGGCGGCGGAGATCATCGTGCGCTCACCCCTGCCCCGCGTCCGTGGCGGCGGGCTGGCGCAGTTCTTCCGTCCACTCGTCGGACCACCGGATCAACGGGCGCAGCGCCTGGTATGCCCGGTGCCCGAGCGGCGTCAGCGCATAGCGGCTGTCGGGGAGCTGGTGCACCAGCCGCGCGTCGAGCAGCTCGCTGAGCCGCTGGCTGAGCACGCTGGAGGACATGTGGTCACAGCGCTGTTGCAGCGGCCGGAAGCCGAGTTCACCATCCCGCAGTTCCCAGATGATGCGCAGGCTCCAGCGGCGCCCGAACAGGTCAAGCGCGGCCATCAGCGGCCGCCCGGTGACGGAACCGCGGGCCGGCTTACCAGGCCGGGGTGTCGGCATGAGAACGCTCCACTCGGGGTTGACGCTTCGGAAATAGAAACACTAGCATGCCTCTCAGTGCTTCTGATTCCGAACCACTATGGAGGCGGCTCGAGGCGGTCAAGCAGGCGATGGTGGCCACCTGGTCGTAGCCATCGAAAGGGACACTCACCCATGGCTAGCACCGAAACTCCTGGTCACCAGTCGATCGACTACGAGCGCCATGGCCGCGGGTACGCGCGGCACCGGCGGCCCGACCCGAGAATCGCGGCCCGCATCCACGCCGCACTGGGAGATGCCCGTACGGTCGTGAACGTGGGCGCCGGGTCGGGATCCTATGAACCCGAGGACCGCCACGTGGTGGCATTCGAGCCGTCGGAAGTGATGCGGGCCGAGCGCCCGCGCCATCTTGCCCCCGCGATCTCGGCCCCCGCGGAAGACCTTCCCCTGGATAGCCAGAGCGTCGATGCGGCACTGGCGATCCTCACCGTTCACCACTGGGACGATCCTGCCGCCGGCCTGCGGGAGTTGAGGCGCGTCACCCGAGGCCCGGTGGTCGTGGCCACCTTTCACGTTGCGGCCCTGGAGAGTTACTGGATGCTCGCCGATTACCTGCCAGAGGCCATTGCCGACGACCGTCGGCGCTTCCCCGACGTCACCCGGATCGCCGAGCTTCTGGGCGGGGCTCGCCTTGAGTCGGTCCCCGTTCCTGCCGACTGCGCTGACGGGTTCTTCGAGGCGTACTGGGCGCGGCCCGAGGCCTACCTCGATGAGGCCGTCCGCTCCGCTCAATCGATATGGCCGCGCCTGCCGCCCGGCGCGGAGCAGCGAGCGGTCCGCTCGCTGGAAGCCGACCTGACCAGCGGCGCGTGGGACTCCAGACATGGCCGCCTTCGACGCCAGCCGGCCTATGACGGCCTGCTGATGCTCGTGATTTCCCAGCCCTGAAGCAGAACCCGGCGCCTGCAGGCCCGGGCCCGGCTGGTTTTTCATCAAATCCTCAGTTTCTTTTCCTATCGGTTTAGGGCGAATGAGGGAACTAGGTGGAGGCGATATGACGAGCGCGGGTCAACGGGCCCCGGTGATCAGCAGGGCCGGGGCGGCCGAGCGACTCGACCGCCTGCCCGTGTCACGCTGGCTGACCGGGGTGATGGCGGTGCTGTTCCTCGGCTGGCTGGTCGAGTCCTACGACATCGGCCTGACCGGCAGCGTGCTCCCCTCGCTGACCAGCGTGTACCACCTGAGCACGGGCATGAAGAGCCTCGCGTCGATCTCGTCGTCCGCGGGCGTCGTGATCGGCATCGTCCCGGCCGGCTGGCTGGCCGACCGCGTGGGCCGCAAGCGGGTGATGATCGGCGGGACGATCGCCTACTCGATCCTCACCTTTGCCACCGGCTTCGCCCCGGGGATCGCCAGCGTGATCACGCTGCGGGTGCTGGCCGGGGTCGCGATGGGCGCGGTCTTCCCGCTGCCCTACGCCTACGCCGCCGAACTCTGCCCGCCCGGTGTGCGCGGCAAGTTCACCGGGGTCGCCGACACGTTCCTGTCCATCGGTTATTTCCTGTCGCCGCTGCTGGCGCTGGTGCTGATCCCGACCGCCGACAGCAGCGGCTGGCGGGTGATGTTCTTCCTCGGCGGCATACCGATCGTGTTCGCCGCGCTCGCGTGGAAGTTCGTGCCCGAGTCCCCTCGCTGGTCCGAGGCCAAGGGCAGGGTCAGCGAGGCCGACAAGGTGCTGCGTGAGATCGAGGCACGCGTCGAGGCGGAGCGCGGCGAGCCGCTCCCGCCGCCGCCGTCGTACCCGGTGCCGGACGACCAGCCCAATGCGCCGCGCGCCCGCATCTCGGGCAGCCGGCTGGCGATGCTGTGCACCACGTTCGGCGGGCTGTTCTTCGTCTTCTACTCGATCCAGACCTTCATGCCGACCGTGGTTAACCAGATGGGCTTCACGCTGACCTCGGCGTTCGCGTTCACCTCGATCATCGTCCTGGTGTCGATCCCCGGAAAGCTGGCCGAGGCCTTCCTGGTGGAACGGTGGGGCAGGCGGCCGGTGATCATCTTGTTCGGCGCGGTCGCGGCCGTGGCGGCGTTGATCTTCGGGTTCACCAGGAACCCGGCGGCGGTGCTCGCGATCGGCTGCATCATGTCATTCTTCGGCATCGGCGTGGACCCCGCCGTCAAGGTGTACACGGCCGAGAGCTTCCCCACCGCGGTCCGTGCCACCGGCACCTCCATGACCGAGGGGATCGGACGGCTGTTCTCCGGCGTCATCGGGCCCGCGCTGATCCCGCTGCTGCTCGATTCGGTCGGCGTGGGCGCGGTGTACCTGCTCGTCGGCGGGGTCGCGCTGGTGGCGGTGGTCACCGTGGCGGTGTTCGGCGAGGAGACCAAGGGGCGCCGCCTGGAAGCCATCTGAGGCGCCCGGCGGCGACCTTAGGCCGGCACGTCGGCGGTCCGGCGCCGGTACCGGTGCGGGTCGACGCGGTGGGAGGTCGCGGTCAGCGGCCGGCCGTTGGTCTCCGGCGCCCAGAAGAACGACGTCACCCCGCCGATCAGGGACACCGCGCCCATGATGATCAGCACGGCGGGCGTGCCGAACGCGGACTGGACGGTCGGCAGCAGGAACGTACCCAGCGCGGCGGCCGCCCGGCTGGCCGCGGTGGACACGCCGACGCCCGACCCGCGCAGCGAACTGGGGAAGATCTCCTCCGGGTAGATCCCGGGCAGGATCGACATGATGCCGTAGGAGAACAGGTAGCCGAAGAAGCAGATGGCGCCGACCTGGGCCGGCAGCGCGTTGTGCGCGGCGGCCAGCAGCAGGAGGGCGGCGCAGATGAACATCGGCGGGACCAGGATCTTGCGACGGCCCACCTTGTCCACGATGAACCAGCCGACGGTGGCCCCGATGAGCGCGATGATCGTGCCGAGCAGCGCCCCGAGCAGGACGTTACCGCCGAGCCCGAGCGAGCTCAGGATCGTCGGCTGGAAGAAGGTAAGCGCGAAGTACGGCAGCACGATCGCGCTCCAGAACGTGCAGGCGAAGATCGTCCGGCGCAGGTAGTCGCGGGAGAACAGCTCCTGCCACCTGGTCTCGGTCACCTCCTCGTCGAGCAGGTCGCCCGGGTCGGCCACCTCCATGCGGTCGCGCACGATCGCCAGCGCCTCGTCGCGGCGTCCCTTGCTGAGCAGCCAGCGCGGCGATTCCGGCAGCCCGTGCCGCATGAACAGGCAGATCACGGCGGGGACGACGCTCGCACCCAGGATGATGCGCCAGGAGCCGGGCTGGTAGGTGTTGATCAGGTAGCCGATCAGGTAGGCGACGACGTACCCGACGTTCCAGCTGATCTCGAGTATGCCGAGGTAGTTGCCCCGGTTCTTCGCCTGTGCGAACTCGCCCAGCAGCGGCGAGCCGATCGAGTAGTCGGCGCCGACCGCCAGCCCCATCACCACGCCCAGCGTGAACACCTGCCACGGGGACTGGACGAAGAACATCAGGACGGCGCAGCCGAGGAAGACCGACAGGTCGATCGTGAACATCGGCTTGCGGCCGATCCGGTCGGTGACGTAGCCCAGCCCGATGCCGCCGAAGAACGTGCCGATCAGCACCGACGCGGAGATCCACTGCTCCCACAGCGGGGTCACGTGCAGCGCGTCGACCGCGCGCCCGGCGAACGCGGCGGCGAACGTCGCGAAGACGAAGCCGTCGATGAACATCCCGCCCCCGGTGGCGGCGGTCAACCGACGCAAGAAGGCGCGAGCCTTCGGAGTTAGCCCGCCCTGCTTGGTGCTGGCTTCCACAGTGATGGCTCAGCCCTCCTTGGCATTAGGGCTCACACATACCCACTCGCCACTCAACAATTCACGTTGCCAATGTGACAAAAACCTCCTAATTAGCGCGTCCGCTTCCCGAGTGGCAGCGCCGGTCAGGAGGAGAGGATCTCGACGTACCCGTCAGTTCCGTGCACGCGGATCCGCTGACCGTCCCGGATCAGCCGGGTGGCGCGCTCGACGCCGACGACGGCCGGCAAGCCGTACTCCCGCGCGATCACCGCGCCGTGGGTCATCAGGCCCCCCACCTCCGTCACCAGGCCCTTGATCGCGACGAAGGCCGGCGTCCAGCTGGGGTCCGTGTAGGCGGTGACCAGGATGTCGCCCTCTTCGAGGCCGGCCTCGGCCATGTCCAGGATCACGCGCGCCCGTCCCTCGACCGTCCCGGCGGAAACGGGCAGGCCGGTCAGCGCGCCGGCCGGGACGTCGGCGCGCCGGTAGGTCCCGGCGACGGCCTCGCCGTCCGAGGTGAGGACGCGGGGCGGCGTGAGTGTTTGGTATGTCCCGAACGCATCCTTGCGCTGCTGGATGAGCCGCTCGTCCGCCTGGTTCGTGCGCACGACGTCGCGGAGCTCCTCGAACCTGAGGTAGAAGATGTCTTCCCGGTCACCGAGCACGCCGGCTTGCACGAGGCGGTCGGCGTCGCTGAGCAGGGCCTGCTTGTAGACGAAGTAGCAGGTGACCATGTGGTACTTGGGGTACTCCCGGTACCCGGCGAAGGTCCGGATCCGGTCGATGAGCCGCTTGGCCTCTTCGGCCTTCGGCTCCCCGTCCGGCCGGGCCCGCAACTGCGCTAGCAGTTCCCGTTCCTTCTGCCCGGCCTGCTGCAGGCCACGGGCGAACCGCCGCTGGCCGGCGCCCGGCTCGGCGTTCTTGACGTTGGCGAGGATCATGGGCACGAGCGTGGTGGGGCGCTCGCTCCAGCGCGGCCTGGTGATGTCGATCTCGCCGACGCAGCGCATGCCGTACTTGTCGAGGTAGGCCGCGATGGCGTCGCGCGCTTCGCGCCCGCCGTCGATCGCGGGTAGCTCGTCGAGGAAGTTCTCCTCCTCGACGTGCTGCAGGAACGCCACCACGCCGGGATGCGGCCGGATCACGTCCGCGACGTCGAGCAGCGCCAGCCCCATTTCCGCCGTGACGTTGCCGGGGACGGACTGCGTGAGCGTGTCGGCCACGTTCTTCTCGCCCAGCCACTCCTGCACCCGCTCGTTCAGCTGCCAGGCGCCCTGCATCCCCGCCAGGATTACCGGGAGGCTCTGCGGGTCGAACATGAACCGCCTCAGCTCCTGGATGTTCGCGAGGATGAAGTCGGCCAGCGCCGAACCGGACTTGCCCCGGATGTCGCGCTTCAGGGTGGCGATCGCGGCCTGACTGCGCTCGATCAGCCCGGTGACGATGGCGGCATCGGTCTCGATCACGGCCGGCTCGCTGCCGGGCGGCATCTCGCCCCGGCCCGCGTCCGGAAGGTCCGGGACGAAGTCACCGCGTTCGACGACGGTCCGCAGCGCGTCCCCGACCAGCGGGTCGGACCTGCCCGCGACGTCCAGCAGGCCCGCGCGACTCGCGGGCGCCCCCAGCGCCTTGGTGACGTCGACGAACAGCCTCCCGCCGGCCTCGGCCATCGGCCGGGGCGTCGTCATCTGCCAGAAGGAGAGTCCCAGGGGCTTCATGGCGTCGGTCATCATCTGCTGATGCCCGACGGAGATGTAGACGTGGTTCCCCTGGTCGCTGGCCGGGGGGACGGGGAACAGCGTGGTGATCGGCCTGCTCTGGACGATCCGGAACTCATCGTCGGCCAGGCACCACTCGATGTCCTGAGGCTGGCCGAAGTGCGCTTCGATCCGACGGCCCAGCTGAGCGAGCCGCACCACCTGCGCATCGGTCAGCGCTGGCTGCTGCTGGCGCGCCGGATCGATCGCCCGTTCCTGCGTCCCGCCCGTGGGCACGGCGTGGATGGCGACCCGCTTGACGGCGACCGCCTTGGCGATGAGCTCGCCGTCCCGCACCTGGTAGACGTCGGGGTTGACCAGGCCGGATACCAGGGCCTCGCCGAGGCCGAAGCTGGCCTCGATGGAGACGACCTTCCGGTTGGAGGTGACCGGGTCGGCCGTGAAGAGGATGCCGGCCGCCTGCGGGAAGACCATCCGCTGCACGACCACGGCCATCTGGACCTGCCGGGAGTCGAGGCGGTACCGCAGGCGGTAGGTCACGGCCCGCTCGGTAAACAAGGAGGCCCAGCAGCGGCTGACGTCCGTGAGGATCGCGGCCACCCCGGTGACGTTCAGGTACGTGTCCTGCTGGCCCGCGAAGGAGGCCGTCGGCAGGTCCTCCGCCGTCGCGCTGGACCGGACGGCGTAGGCGGCCTGCCCGTCGAGGCGGGTGACCGACCCGGCGATCGCCCCCGCCACGTCCTCAGGGACGGCAGTCTCCTCGATGGTGCGGCGGATCTGCGCGCTGAGGGTGCGAATCGCGTCCCCGTCGTCGGGGTTCAGCCGGGTCAGCCGGTCGAGCAGGTCATCGATCCGGGGCGCGGCTGACATGACCCGCCGGAAGGCGTCGGTCGTCACGCAAAAGCCGGCCGGCACGCGGGTGCCCTCGATCCGCGCGAGCTCCCCCAGATTCGCCCCCTTGCCGCCCACGAGCGCGAGCTGCGTCCTGTCGATCTCCTGAAGGCTCAGCACGTGGCGTTCGGTCATCTCGATACCTCCGGGGCAGTAGTCGAACCGGCCATCGAGCAAACGTAGCCGAAGGCATGAGGAGCCCCGGTGCGGTATGGAGTTGCCCGGCAACAGCTGTTCATGAAGACTGGGTTAGGGGTATCCCTGGTCCGGGGGTTATCACATGGCACAAGAAACGGGGCGTGCTGCCGATTCGCGGCTCGCTGATCAGGCCACCGGCGTAGCAGCGGCAGCAGGAGGCAGCGAGGCCGATCGCGTCCACGCCCGCCGGTGGCTGATCCTGGCTGTCGTCTGCCTGGGACAGTTGATGGTGGTGCTGGACGCCACCGTGGTGAACATCGCGCTGCCGACGGCCCAGCACGACCTGGGGTTCTCCAACGCGGACCGGCAGTGGGTAGTGACCGCCTATTCGCTGGCCTTCGGCGGGCTGCTGCTACTGGGCGGCCGGCTCTCGGACCTGGTCGGCCGCAAGCGCATGCTGATCATCGGGATGGTGGGCTTCGCCGCCGCCTCGGCCCTGGGCGGCGCGGCCACGGGCTTCGGCATGCTGGTAGTCGCCCGGGCGATCCAGGGCGCGTTCGGCGCCATGCTCGCTCCGGCGGCACTGTCCACGCTGACGGTGACCTTCACCAACCCGGCCGAACGGGGCAAGGCCTTCGGCGTCTTCGGTGCCATCGCCGGGGCCGGCGGGGCCATCGGCCTGCTGCTTGGCGGCATCCTGACCGAGTACCTGTCCTGGCGCTGGTGCCTGTACGTCAACGTCGTGTTCGCGGTGATCGCGGTCACGGCCGCGGCGCGACTGCTGCGCAGCGATCCTCGAGACCCGGCGGTTCGCCTTGACCCGCCGGGAACGGTGCTGGTCGTGGCCGGCC
>Ga0210385_10002381_pt1 | contig 11387 bp, 7 predicted proteins | sample IncBWH26OmetaG_FD_160107 | JGI IMG/M metagenome (GOLD analysis project Ga0210385, IMG submission 160107) | Forest soil microbial communities from Barre Woods Harvard Forest LTER site, Petersham, Massachusetts, United States - Inc-BW-H-26-O ... | reverse complement strand
TTTCGGGTTGGCGCTCTTGTTGCCACGGCCATCGCGCGTTTCATTGCCTTTGAAGTTGTCGTTTTTGTCGAGATGATTTGACGGCTCGGCTTTCTCGCCGCGTTCGGGCAGTTTGCCTTTGTAGCCATTGCTGACATTCAAACGGCTGTCTACCTGGCCGTGGAAGTCGCTGGAGCCATGAAACCACTTGCCCGCGCCAACGAACACACCGCCGGTGAACCATTCCGGGCCGTAGTAACCGTAGGGAGCGCACGCATTCGGCGGAGCCTCATAGTAGCCATAGGGACAGTCGGGAGCAGCGCCAATCTCAACTGCGATTTGCCCGTGAGCCATTGCTTTGGGGGCGGCCGCCAACATGCAGCATCCAGCAATAGCCGATAACACAACAAGCTTCAAACCCTTCATAGATCTCCTTAACCTGTGGAGATGCCGCATGGCATCCCACACAACGACCCTAAACGGGTTGGAACGGGATGTCTGAGCTATAGGGACCACATCCCGTCTTTGGGCTGAAGCCGTGTCCTGGCTGCTGGGGCGCAACAGATTCTTCGTGATTTGAGACCTGCGTCACCCGCCAGGGATGAGACGGTGTGACGAGAGCGAAAGCGCAGTCTCCGCTACGAGCGCGCTCCGACCGAATGCGACTCCCCTGTGGCAACTGTCCCAAATCCGATCCGTCGCGGGGGCAGGTTAACTCGGCAGAGGGGACCGCGACCCCAACTGTGCTTGCGAATCATCTTTTAATGGGGGCGTAATAAGCGGCAAGACGAAACCTATGCAGAATCCAAAGATCCTACAACATCGACCATCCTGGCTCAGTTGCGGCAACAACGGCGGGAAATGTTCAGAAATGCGAATGGCCCAGGAAGCCAGTCCAGCTCTTATTCGTCCGGCGGGACACATCGCGATTGATCGCAATTTAGCGGCCAACCGGTCTGAAGACGCGGTACAATCTTTGCACAATTCGGTAAGTCTTGGCGGCAGGCGTCTCTCTGTTCATTTCTCTGCTACTTCGTCATTGCCCGCAGCGGTGAAACGGCACGATTTGAGGCCAATATCGCCTCCTCACACGCGCTTTGCGGCAAAACCTGTACATCTCTGTGATCGTTGAGGGTTCTGATGAGGAAAGCGCGGGTACCCACGGCGTTTCATTGGTCCCGGTGCTTTGGCACCGGGGGATCTCCCACTCGATTCTGCCTTTCGCTTCTGGGCATCTTGTTGTACGTATTCGGCCCTAGTGTTGCGATGGGGCAGCAGAATTCCAAGAACATACTTGTGCTGTACCCCTACTCCGCACCGCCCTCTTTCGAAGTCCTTAAATCCACCATTCGAGCTAGAATTCCGGGGCAAATCAACTTCTACACCGTGTCCATGTCAAACCGGCGATTCGAGGATAAGGATTATCAGGACAGCCTCGCCGAAACCTTTCGCCGCGGGTACGGAGGGATGAAACTCGATCTGGTGATTGCATCTACGTATCCGGTTCTTCAATTCACGGTGAGATACCGCGACAAGATGTTTCCCGGCGTGCCAATCGTCTTTTTTGACGTATATCCCAATGAATTCGAGAGGCAGAAGGTTTGGCCCGGGGTGACAGGTGTGGTAGTCCCACTGGGGATGCGGGAGACGATTGATCTTGCGCTTCGACTTCATCCCGATACAAACGCGATCGCGGTTATCACGGGCGTATCAGAGTGGGAGCAGGATTGGCTGGGATTGGCACATTCTGAGCTTCTTCGCCATCGCGATAAGGTGAGTGAAATTGACATCATCGGCACTCCGGATAATCAGATACTTCGACAAGTTGCCACGCTCTCCCCTCACACGGTAGTCCTATTTCAACTTGCGCCACACGATTCTAATGAAGCGACGTTCGGCTACTTCGAGGTGCTGTCTGCGGTCGCACAGCGACTACCGACATATTCTGTCTACCCTGGATTGGGTTTGACGCACGGGGCCATTGGTGGTGCATACAGGGACATTCCCAAAGACGTGAGATTGACTGGGGAGATAGCCGCACGCGTGCTCAACGGCGAGCGTCCGGAGAACATTTCAGTTGTGCGTGACTCGGATCTAAGGGACCAAGTTGATTGGCCAGCACTTCAGCACTGGCACATTCCTGAGTCGGCTCTGCCGCCGGGCAGTTTAATCCTGTATCGAGAGCCCACACTGTGGGAACGAGACCGGAAATATTTCATCCCGATCATTGCGCTGATCGCCCTTCAAGCTCTGCTGATCATCGGTCTGCTCTGGCAGCGGGCGCGCAAACGAAAGGCCGAGGCTGTTCTTCGGGAGAGCGAGAAGCGCTTCCGGGTGATGACAGATGCCGCACCCGCCCTGGTCTGGATGTGCGATACGCACGGCAAGATCACCTACCTGAACGAACGGCGAGTCGCATTTACGGGACCGGACCCGAGGGCGGGCTACGGCGACACGTGGTCTACCTATGTTCATCCCGATGATCTGGATGGAATGCTCGATTCGTTATCCCGCGCATTGAAGCTGCATCAGCCGTTCTCGAAGGAATACCGGTTGCGCCGCAGTGACGGCGCGTATCGCTGGATGTTCGACGTCGCATCGCCGCGATTCAACGGAGATGGGTCGTTTGCCGGATTCATCGGATCGGCGATCGATATGACCGATCAGAAGCTGGCACAACAGGCGCTGGAGAAGGTGAGCGGCCAGCTTATCGAGGCCCAGGAGAAGGAACGGAGTCGAATAGCACGAGAATTGCACGACGATATTTCCCAAAAGCTCGCGCTGCTGTCGATTGAACTGGAGCGTGCCAATCGAGCTCGAAGTGGACCGGCGGCTCAAGCTCAGACCAGTTTTGAAGAAGTGCGGAAGCGCTGCGCTGAAATCGCCAGTGATGTGCAATCTCTGTCGCATCAGTTGCACTCGTCGCGACTGGACTACCTGGGCGTCGTCGCAGCTATTCGGGGGTTTTGCAGGGACTTAGCGAATAAGCACGCGGTCAATGTTGAATTCACGGATCGTGACGTGCCCAGTAACCTTCCCAAAGACGTCTCCCTATGCCTCTTCCGGATCGCGCAGGAAGCGCTGCACAATGCGGTGAAGTACAGCGGTGTAAGTGAATTCAAGGTGGAGTTAAATTGCGCGGCAGATCAACTTCAGCTTGTGATCACAGACAAGGGCGCAGGCTTCAATGTGGCGGAAGCCCGACGCAATGGCGGACTGGGGCTCCTCAGCATGCAGGAGCGCATTCATCTGATCCACGGGAAGCTCAATGTCGAATCGGCTCCGGGACTGGGGACCAGGGTTGTGGCAACCGTTCCTGGGATCGTCGAAGAGAGCCCGGTCGGAGGACTCCTGAGTTTGACGACGTTGGGTAAATAGAGAGGAAAGCCAAGCTGCCACTTTCCGATCGTTTGCATGCGCGTTGACATAATCCTGAGTCGGGTTGACAGTTCCGAGTGTGTCGTTGCCTACGCGGTTCTCGATGCAAGGAATGCGATGTAGAGGCCCGAAGCGACGATGAACGATCCGCCGAGGACCATCCAGAGGGTAGGTAACTCGTGAAACACGAGAAAGGAAACGATGGCTCCGGTAACCAACTGGGTGTAGTGGTACTGCGACACGTTGGAGGCAGTGGTGTGCCGGAGGGCGAGGAAGAAGCAGATGCTTCCCGTGGAGCAGAACGCTCCCGTGAGAAAGAGAGCTAGGAGCAATCGCGGCGAGAGGGGCTCGGCGTGCCAGAGCATGCAGCCGAGACCGGCGACGGCCATCACGGCTCCGGAAAAAATGGTGAGGCTCTCTGGGGTTTCCGTGCGGGTGAGGACGCGGGACCAGACCATGTTCACCGAGAAGCAGGAGACGCAGACCATGCATGCCGCGTAGCCGATCCAATCGCCCTGGCGGGAGGTGCTGAAGGGATTGACGGCGATGACAACGCCTGCAAATCCGATGGCGATGGCGAGCGACTTGCGCAGGCCGGGATGCTCGTGAAGGAAGATGGCAGCGAGCACGGTGATGACCGCGGGCGACATGAAGACGAGGATGTAGAAGAGCGTCAACGGCACGTGGCGCAGCGCGACAACCACACAGAGGTTATTGGCAAGATCGAGGCAGGAGCGGACGAGCTGGCGACGCGGGCGTGTGGGCCAGAGTGAAGAAGTTTCGCGGCGTGCAAGCGTATAGGCGACGAGAAAGCCGGTGACGAGCAGGCCGAGGACGCCGATGATTTCGTAGGCGGGAAGGTTGGAGCGTCCCACGATCTTGATGATGCTGTCGGCAAAGACCCAGCAGGTGAAGCCGCTGACGGCGAGAACGATCCCAGCCAGATCAGAATGGCGAGGCTGGGCTTCGATCTGAAAGAGATCGGGTTGGGGATTGGTGGTCAGGACGGCAGGAGCGCAGTTGGCTCTATTTCCAGGGTAATCCGGCGGGGCGAGCGACCCGGCGGTCCCCACGGTGTCGTGAAATGTCAGCTCTCAATGGAGTTTCGCGAAAGCAAACAGGTTTGAGAGTCGAGCGAGCCGCGGGGCTTGAACGATGTAGCCGACTGATGGACTCCAACTGACGACGTCGTGCGCATTGTCGCCATTGGCGGTGACCTCGAATCGGACCTGGTCGCCGGCTTCAACCGAGATGTTGTTTACATCGGCGGAATAGCCAGACTGGTCCTTTCCGGCGATCAACTGCTTTCCGCCCTTGGCCGGCCAGATCCGGGTGACATCTTTTCCTGACACGAGGTCGATTGCCGCATAGACTCCGGATCCGCCACCTGCGTCCGATTTGAGGACGCGGCCCCTGATGCTGATGATGCCGGAACGAGGAGCGACCCAGACGCGGGCGACGCCACCGGTATCGGGCATTCCGGCGTTACCAGCCGGCGCAAGTTTGAATGCGCTGATGTATTGAGAAGGACTTACTTCCCAGAAGCCGATGATGTTGTCGGATGAAACGTAGTAGGGGATATTTAACCAGGTGGATGCAGAGGACTGGTACATGTAGCGCCACTGGTTCTTCGCCTGCTTTGATGAAAATCCCTCTGCTGCGTAGTTCGACACCGTCGAGATGGAAAGATTGTCCGAGTTCTTCACTGACGCGATGTTACCGCCTGCAAAAAAATTGCTGCCTTTGGTTTCGGTGTAGAGATTGTCTCTGATTAATCCCGAGGGCGTGCCAAACGCGCGGTCCTGACAGTATTCCCATATCGACGCTCCGCCCGGATTGTAGGTGCGGGAGTTGTTCCCAAACGTGTTGTCGTAGAAGTCAAGATCGGCGGAGTGATCGTAGGGGTGAATGTTCAGTATCTCTACGCCTGCGCCGGCGTTCCCCGCGAGCAGATTTCCGTGCAGGTCAACATGGGACTCGGACCACTCGAAATCGATGCCGGTCTCGTCCGGGCTGTTGGATGCGGGAACACCGTAGATGATGTTGTTGGCAATTGTCACGTTGCTGACTCGTCCCAGAATGACCGCTGCTGTGCCGGTGGCAGTGTGACATGCCGCTTCGTCATACAGAATTGAGTTCAAAAGCGTCACGTTGGTCATTCCCAAAAGGCGCAGGGAGTCGCTGCATCCCAGCCCTGCAGCCTGGTAGACGGGTGCGGCGTGTCCGTTATCGTTCAGAAGGAAGAGGCCATTGAGCGTGACATTCTGGAAGGCATTGTGACCATCCTGGTGGTCGATGATGCTTGGCTCGGCGTCGAATGCCACGCTGTCAACATTGTTGGTTCCATGAATATCATTCAGCGAGACGCCCTTGAGAACATACTGGGAGCTCGGGACCCCGAGACTGGATGACATGTTGAACAGGATTCCTGAGGAGAGATTGATATTCAGACTGGCTGCGAATGGATCCGGTTTCTTTCCCGAGACAGGATGCTCGGTGGAGTAATGATCCCAGATTCCCTTATTGTCGTGGGCATAGACATTGCTGATCCAGATCCCATTGTTTGACAAGTGGGTGTAATGCAGCAGGATTCCAACACTTGCCTGGCCAACTTCAAGATTACTGATATTCCAATAACTGGGATCGGTGAGCAGAATGCAGATGTCGCGGACGGCTTGGTTGCGAAGAACCCTGGGGTAGGCGCCGGAGCCATAAGAACTCAACGTGATGGGCTGATTCCATGTGCCGGAACCGGCAAGCGTCATCTGCTGGTCCCACGTACTGCCGCTTGCCAACAGAATCTGATCGCCCGGGGAGAATTTCCCAATCTTGTTGATTGGCGTAAAAGTACACCAAGGCTGGGCCATGCTGTGCGGCCCGCCATCGCTGCAGTTCGAACCCGGCCGATTGTCGATGTAGTACCTCGTCCCGGCTGCGTAAGCCGGAACACTAAGGCTGACCGTACCCAAGGCAACAAACGACAAAAGGAGTACAAACAAGGAATTTCTGTTCCCGTGATTCATTTCGTGAGTCCTTCTTTGATTGAGACTTAAGGACCATGGGGACCCCCCCAAATGTGGTGCCGGGTCGTTCTCGACTCCAAAGAAAATCAAATATGGAGCGGTTTGGCAGGGGGCAGTTCGAGAAGACAACGGACGCAACACGACAACTTCCCCGTGCGAGTTATCGCGCGGTCTTGAAATTCCTAAGCTGGCTTGGGCCTGGGCAAAAACGGTCACACCGAGAAAACGTAATGTTCCAACTGTGCCTCTGCCTTGCGCCTTGCCTAAACTCTACCTCAAATGCCGCCGGTCTCTCAACAACGCGGGTCACTTCGGGTGGTGTCCGCCTTCGCCGGTGGGATCAGGGCCCTGCAGAGCAGGAAGCGTCAGTGCGGGCTGTCCGACCAGGATGCCTCACAAAATATTGATGCTTTCAGTGTATTAGACGATTCCGGGAGTGTCACGCTGTGCGGTGTAAAACGGGATTGTCCGGATACCGAACCGCAGCATTCGAAATTCAGCATGTATCGCGTTTTTCCTTTCTTTCCCCTTGACAATCTAGAGGAGTGATGTATGCTGGTGCTCTAGATTGTCTAGAGGAGAAGAATGGTGGCAGCGAAGGTGGATGCGAATGAACCGAAGGATCAGAGGGATCTGGTGCAGGGGACGCTGGAGATGCTGATCCTGAAGACACTGGCGCTGGAGCCTATGCATGGGTACGGCGTGGCCCTCCGGATCGAGCAGATCAGTGGCGGAGTGTTCCACGTGAACGCTGGGTCGCTGCTGCCGGCGTTGAGCCGCATGGAACGCGCCGGGCATGTGAAATCGGAATGGCGTGCTACGAAGAACAACCGGCGCGCCAAATATTATCTGCTGACGGCGAAGGGGCGAAAGGCGCTGACTGCCGAGACGGAGCAGTGGGAGCGACAGATTGCGGCGATTGCACGGATTCTGGAGGCGCGATGAGGACCGAGCACGATGCTTTATCGGTTTCCCACCCTTGATCACACCAGCGACGAACAAAAGACGTCGCAGGCTAGCTGGATTACGGCCAGCGGGTTGAGCGCTGAGAGTTTAAGGATCGCTGAGGAAACCACGATGGAGTGGATGAAGAACATCGGGATGGGACTCAGATCGCTTCTTGCGAAGCGGCGCGTTGAGCAGGAACTGGATGAAGAGCTTGAAGCGTTTGTTGACGCGGCCGCCGCGGACAAACAGAAGTTGGGTATGGGCGCGGATCAGGCGCGCCGGGCTGCTATTGCAGAGATGGGCAGCCGCAATGCGGTGAAGCACCAAGTGTGGTCGTCGCGGTGGGAGTCGCGCGTGGAAGCGGTTCTCCGAGATGTGCGCATCGGTGTGCGGGGGCTGGCGAAGAGTCCAGGATTCACGGCCGTCGCGCTGCTGACGCTGGCGCTGGGGATCGGCGCAAACACGGCGATCTTTACCCTGCTGAATGCGGTGCTGCTGCGTCCACTGCCTGTGCCGCATCCTGAGCAACTCTACCTGTTTGGACACGGGAAATGGGTTGGCAGCATGGATGGAATGCCGGACAAAAGCTGGCAGCTTTTCTCCTATCCGCTGTATCGGGATTTCGCGGCGCAGACGTCTTCGTTTGCAGGAGTGGCTGCGGTGAGCAGCATCCAGATGGGCAGTCATACTTCGATTGCCGGTGGCAGCCCTGAGCACGTGCGGATCGACCTGGTATCGGGCAGTTACTTCAATGTGCTTGAAGTGCCGCCTGCGCTGGGGCGCGTGATTGCGGAGAGCGACGATCGTACGGCGGGTGCGAGCCCTGTGGCAGTGGCGAGTTATGGATGGTTTCAGCGGCATTTCCAGGGAAATCCCGCAGCAATTGGGCGATCGATTCACATCCAGGGCCGCGATTACATCATCATTGGCGTGGCGCAGCCGGGGTTTGCGGGACTGTCCCCCGCAGAGCCTGCCGATCTTTGGATTCCGCTGTCGATGGAGAAAGAGATTTCGCCGGGATGGAACGGGCTCGCTGAACATGATTTTCAGTCGCTCTACCTGATCGGACGGCTGAAGCCCGGTGTGTCCCTCGAGCAGGCAAGCGCTGCGACGAATGTGCTGTTCCGGCAGATTGTTCGCGGGGAGTTTCTGGGCGCAAATGCTTCGCCGCATGATCTAGAGGAATTGCAGAAGGCAAGGATTGATCTGAGTTCGGTGTCTGGGGGATTGCCGGGCATGCGTCTGCGCTTTGGTGCTCCGCTCACCATCCTGATGGGAATTGTGCTGCTGGTGCTGCTGATCGCATGCGCCAACATTGCCAATATGCTGCTGGCGCGGGGTGTGGCGCGGAGCCGCGAAGTTGCGGTGCGCCAGGCACTGGGCGCGACCCGCAGTCGCATCATTGTGCAACTTCTGACAGAGAGCCTTCTGCTCGCAATTGTGGGCGCGGCGCTGGGCATCGGCTTGCCATGGGGCGGAACGCGGTTGCTGCTGGCCTTTGCATCGCAAGGGCCGGAGCCGATTCCACTGGATACTTCGCCGGATTATCGCGTGTTCGGATTCATGCTGCTGGTGACGCTGATTACCGCGCTGCTGTTTGGCGTGGCGCCGGCATTGCGGGCAACGCGGCTGGAACTGACGCAGGCATTGCGAGACGGCCGCGGAGCTTCGTCGGCATCGGCGCGGGGAACGCTGTCGCGTTCGCTGATCGTGGGGCAAGTGGCATTGTCGATCCTGCTGTTGGCTTCAGCGGGACTATTTTTGCGGAGCCTTCGGAATTTGACGCACGTCGATCTGGGATTCGATCCCCAGCACGTACTGGTGTTTTCGCTGGATGAGTATGCGGCGAATCTGCCGCTGGATGCGCGGCTCGTTCAGTTGCAACAGCAAATTGAGCAGAAGGTACAGGCACTGCCCGGCGTGCAATCGGCGAGCTTCTCGATGTTCACCTTCAACCAGGGCGAGTGGTCAGCCGGGCTGACGATGCAGGATGTTCCGCGGACGAAGGAGAACAGCGAGGACGTGCTCTACAACGTGATTGGAACGCAGTATCTGCAGACGGTGAGGATTCCGCTGATCGCGGGAAGAGACTTCATGGCGCAGGACAACGCGACGAGTCCGCACGTTGCCATTGTGAATGAGACGCTGGCGCGCACGTTTTTCCCGGGCCAGTCGGCGATTGGACATCGGTTCTGCCTGTGCGATCAGAATGCTGCACACGCGCAGACGCTGGACTTCGACGTGGAGATCGTGGGCGTCGTGCGCGATGCGAAGTACACAGACATGGGCGAAGGTGTACATATGGCAGCCTACTTCCCGTATGCGCAGCGGATTCAGTATTTCGGAAACTTCTCAGTCAGATCGAACGAGCACGCCGCTGCGCTGGTGCCGGCAGTGAGGCGGATGGTGGCTGAAGTGAATCCGGAGATTGCGGTGGCGCAGGTTGTGCCTCTGACGGAGCAGGTAAGCGGATCGATCGCGACGGCGCGGCTGATTGGAATATTGTCGGCATCGTTTGCGGCATTGGCTGTTTTTTTGGCGGCGATTGGAGCGTACGGGTTGATTTCGTATTCGGTAGCACGAAGGACGAATGAAATTGGAATTCGGATGGCGCTCGGCGCGCAAACGCAGACGCTGCTGTGGATGGTGCTGCGCGAGTCGCTGGTGCTGCTGGGGACGGGATTGGCGATTGGCATTCCGGTTGCCATGGGAGTGGCGCGCGGGCTGGGGAGTGTGCTGAAAACGCAGCTCTACCACGAAAGCGCGTTGGACCCGGTGGCGTTTTTGTCGGCTGGGCTTGTGGTGAGCGTCATGACGGGGGCGGCGGCGTGGATACCGGCACGACGGGCGGCGAAGGTGGATCCGATTACGGCGCTCAGGTGCGACTAAAAGAGAGAGTAACTGACTTGCGGGGTTAGCGGCGGGGTTTGGATCTGGATGGCGGGATGTAATGGAAGCGGACAAGAAAGATCTTCTCGCCGCGACCGTGTTTCGCCACTTTCAGCAGGTCGAGAACGCCGAGAAAACCTGATTCGCGTGCCAGCTCGGGCGTGATGTCGGGGAAGCCGATGGGTTCGATCGAATCCACCTCGATTGCACCCTTTTCCATGGGGTAGCGTCCGCCCGCTTTTACGCGTGGGCTTTTCCAGATGCGAACGCTGCACGTGATTTCTCCGCTACGAACACCGTCACGGAGGCGCTTGGTGAACATCATGAAAGAGAGTTTACAGCGGCAGAAGGACGCCCCGGACCAGCGAGCCCTCCCCTGGAGCTTGGACTGCGGTTCGGTTGGCCCGAAATCTGCAACCCGCTGAACAACACGTGCTCCCAATGGTGACATCAGAGAGAACAGTTGCTGACGGCAAGTGTCAATTGTTGACGACATCAGCACAGTGGCGAGCACAGTTGGAGAGAACCGGCAACGTAGACAAAATTATATAAATCGCTGAACCCAAACTCACCTGCAGGCGCGGTTCCGCCAGTTGCCGTGAATCTCTCACGATATGGCAGATCACGTGCAATGGCCTTGTATGGAAGGTGGGTGCTCTGACGAATTGGGCGGTGAGGCATTCGGACTTATTGCGTTGCGTTCAGTGGAATCGCGTCCTTTCCTTCGTTGTGCCCGGCGGCAATATTTATAGGAGATTGAATAGACGAATGATGCGATTACTGGCAGCAACGATTTTTATAACCGCTACGCTTCTTACTGCCGAACCTCCATGTTCCGCTAATCTTGCGGTGCAGCCTTCTCGTTTTTCTTCGAATCGACACCAGGTGATCGTGGAAGCCTATGTTAACGACGCTGGGCCATACGCCTTCCTTTTAGATACAGGAAGCCAGATCACGGTGATCGACGCGTCGCTTGCTTCGGAACTGCACTTACAGCCCACTACAAGGGCGGGACTCGTTGGTGTGAGTCTGCAGGGAAAGGGCGGAAAGTACGCGCTGGTTAACTCGGTTCGAGTTGGAGAGAAAGCCAAGGTTGAGAGCTTCTATGTGATTGCGTTCGACATGAAAGATATCGTCGCTGCCCGGTATGCGGTTCGGGGAATTATCGGC
>Ga0210385_10002380_pt1 | contig 11387 bp, 10 predicted proteins | sample IncBWH26OmetaG_FD_160107 | JGI IMG/M metagenome (GOLD analysis project Ga0210385, IMG submission 160107) | Forest soil microbial communities from Barre Woods Harvard Forest LTER site, Petersham, Massachusetts, United States - Inc-BW-H-26-O ... | reverse complement strand
CGCCGCCGAACGCGGGGTCGGCCACGGCGTCCCAGCTGACGGAGTTGAACGCGCGGAAGCCGATCGCGCCATCCGGAAGGTACCGGAGACCAGACAGCTCCGGCGCCCCGCGATCCGGGGCCATGTTGTTGGTGGCGTCAATCACTATCCGGCCCTCGAGTTCCACGGTGTGGGCGGCCAGCGTGTCCGCCATGGCGGCACCCGGGACCGCGTAGACCACGACGCGCGCCTCTTCCAGCGCGGGGAGCGGCTCGGTCACCGCCGCGCCCACTGGAACCGTGGCCGTTTCGGGAGTCCGGCTCCCGATGGCGACCTGATGACCAGCCTTAACCCAGGCCGCCGCTAGCGTCCGGCCCACCGGCCCGGCCCCTATTACCGCGATCGTCTCCATAACCCGGCATCATAGGCCGTGCCGGGCACCCGAAGAGCGCCCGGGCCGGCGACCTGGGCCCGAAGAAATGACCAGGCCAAGGCCGCCGGCCGCGGGCAGATGCCGGAATCCTCAGCCGGTCTGAATCTGGTAGTAGAGCTGGACGTTGGGCTGGCTAACTTCAGTCAGCGGGGCGAGCAGGCTAGCAAAACCATTAAGGGCCGGAGACAGCGCCGGACCGTTAAGGGCCGGAGACAGCGCGGGCACACCGCTGCTCGGCGGAGCTTCGCTGCTGCCGCTGCTGCTCTGCAATGTAGCCACGACTTCGTTGGCGAGGTCGGTGACCTCGCTTTCGATCTGGTCAACACTGAGACCGGAATTTCGCAGGGCTTTCAGTTCGAACCCCACGTGATCCAAAGTCGCTAGCTGCTGCCGGGTCAGTCGCGGCTGTGTGCCGCCAGCGTCAACTATCTGATACGCCTCGGCCAGAGTAGAGCAATTGCCGCACGAGGTGCCTATCGCCTGAGCCGTAGCGTTCTCATTCAGCGTGATAGGACTTTGCGCCAATGAGAATACCACTTGAAAAGCGATCGCGATGGCACCGCAATTATTACATCTGCTGGTCCGCGCCAGTGCGGTGTCGTCGGCGGTGATGTTCGAAGCGGACGTCTGTCGTAGCGCGAATTGCACCGAGTAGTCAGTCCGATAGTTCCGCTGCTCAGTCGCCTTGGCCAGGTTGACATAGGTAACCGGCCTATTCGGGAACGCCGGTCCCCGGACGGCCGCCGATGCAGCGATTGAGCTGACCAGGGCGATGAGTACCGCAAGCGGCACAACACCGTAGCGCAACCGCGAAGACCCACTTCTTATTCTTATTCTGGTCATTGTGGACAGCATCGTCACCTCCTCCATTTCCGTGATGTGCCTGACAACATAGCACCGCCACAGGACTGCGGAAGTGATTCGAGAGAGAATCCTCATGGCCCTCTATCGTCATGGAACTTCTCGGGCGTTTCTCCACAATTGCAACACTATGGCGGCTTAACGTCGCTATCTCGAAAGGCCCGTTGAGGTTCAATTCGTGACGTTGCATTAGAGGCCGTGTTTGACACTGTGTGCCTGAATGCTGGCGTTTGCGTGATACCCGCTTACAGCTAATGTGATAGCGGGGTGATAGGTTGCGGTGGTGCAGGCGTGTAACGCGGGGCGATCGTAGCCCTCCGCGTGAATCCGTGGTTAAAGCTATATCTGATGCGATGTTCAAGCAGTGAGGTAATTCATCACTAGCGCAGGCCGCCGATGGCCAGTGGAAATGACCTTCAATACGGACACTTGGGAAACAAGCGCGCGCCGGCCGATGGGCGGCGGCTCTGGCGACGTCACCCACGCGAACGGGGCGGCATGCTCTGCCGCTTCATCGCCTGGCGCAACCGCCACACCGCCGCCCCGGCCACGCCGAATCGTCAAGCGGGCGAACCCAGCCTGCTGCGACTGGATCCTCGACGGCTAACTAGATGGCCTAGGTCGGTTCCCCGGCCACCGGAACTTCAGGCCTGCTGTGCGGCCAAGGCGTTCACGGGGACGAGGTGCACGTCCCGTTCACGCAGCTCTCCGCGTGCGCGTAAGAGTACCCGGAGCTAGATGGCGACACGTACGCGTATGCGAACGAGCACGCGAAGCTGTTTGCGACGTGGACGCACGCGGGCCCTGGCGCCGCGCTGGCCGCTGGCGCGGCAGCCGTGATCATGGCGGCCGATCCGGTCGCGGCGGCAGCCAGTACCGTCGCAGCAATCATTCTCTTCACCGGACGCATTGGATCCTCCCCCCGTTGCACTTGGAGGATCAGCCCGACACTGGGGAGGTCGGTACTCCTCCAAGTGACGAAAGTGACGAGGCCCAATTGTGGCTCTGTGCTTGAGGGAAGTCAACGGGACGAATGTCCTGTTTGCCAGGCTTTACGTTTCTGCAGTGGGTACTGGGTCAGGGCAAACCAGCACGTGGCGCCGCATGAGCATGCCGTCGGTCGGCGGCAAGAATTTGTCTTGCCTATGGGTCCCCGGCTTACGATTCCCCTAGCCAGTCGGTCGTCCTTCTCCGCGTTACGATGCCACCGTCAGCGGAGCTGGCTCCCTCGGGCCGCCGGGGTTGACGGGGCCGATCGGCCGATGGAAGCACGGCGAGTACCCGCCGACCATAATTACGTTGCAGTGCGCCACGGGGACCGAGGCCGTGACCACCGGGCTGCCCGGCACGACGCCGGCCATTCCCAGTGCGCCCGCGATGGCGGCGGCCGCCGTAATCCCTGTGTAGATTTTCGTCTTCATGTGCGCTCCACTCGGTGTTCCCGTTCGGGGTGGATTCCAGGGCGCCTGTCAGCCCGATCCCCGGACGACGATGTTGAAGATCTCCGCCTGGAACTTGTCGGCGCCCGCAGGCGGCAGCTTGGTGAACCAGATCAGCACGTAGCGACCGATGGCCGGGCTCGAGGTGGTGAAGGTGTATGTCCCGCCGATGCCGTCGGCCCTCGCAACGGTGGTGAACGTCGACAAGGTGGAGGGCGCCAGCGTGTTGTCGTTGCCGACCTCGATAGCGACGTCAGCGCCGGGCGCGGCCCCGAAAGCGACAGTGACGGAGATGAGCCTGACCGGTCCGCCCATGTCCAGGATCAGCCCGGTGCCGGCCTTCAGGCCCGCCAGATACGGGCTGCCGAGGTAGTACTGGGTCTGCCAGGCGGTCGCCGGATTCGCGTCGATGGCGTACTCGGCCTGGGCGTTGTTCTCGTCGCCCGGGTCGCTGCCCGGGCTGGCCAGTGGGTCGAACCCATGCGCGCTGACCGGCGTGAGGACACTGACGGGGCCAGCCACGCCGGCTGGGTTAATTGGCCGGGCCTGGGACGAGGCCGGCCGCCGGACGGCGACATGACTGGCTCCGGCTGAGCGGGGCACGGCGTGGCCAGGCAGCGGCAGGAGCCCCCAGTAAGCGGCCAGCGCGCCCACGGCGAGCAGGGCCACGACCACGGATGGGATCCGGAGGGCAGGGTGCCGGCGATTGACGACGATGGCGATGCGGAGGAATGACCGCCCGGTGAGGAGCAAGACAATGCTCAGCCCCACCACCGGCACGACAAGCAGCACCACCGAGATCACACTCAACAGGCCTGCCGGGATGTCGACCTGCCCGAATTGCGCGACGATCGCGTGTGCGTCAGCGCCCAGGGATTGCGCGGCCGTCCTGGCGATGCTGGGGATGCCGACGATGATAAGCAGCAGTTCGGCGGTGAACAGCGGAACGATGACTAGCACCCACGCCGTGAGCATCACCCGTGCTCCGCGCTTGAGGCTGCTCACCTTGGGATCGGCCGGCCGGCCGGGGATCAGACTGCGCAGGGTGGGCCCGATGCGCTGGAAGAGATCAGGAACGCCGACCACGTCGGTCAGGATGAAGTATCCATCGAACCTCAGCGACGGCAGCAGTTGCGCGAGGATCTCCAGGTGGATCAACAGGATGGCAGCGACCAGTGGCAGGTAACCCGTGGCCAGGTAGGTCACCGCCACCAAGACCGAGAAGATCGCGTTGAAGTAGACGCCGCCCAGGTCGGTCCTGATCCTGCCAGCCCGTCCCAGCCGGTAAGAGTCGGTGACGTTGGTGAAGAAGGCCGGCCAGGCCACGTAGATGCCCATTCCGATACGACCGGGGCGGGCCCCGCCGTACCGGCACGCAGAGGCGTGACCGCACTCGTGGAACAGCATGGACACCAGGGCCAGGCCGAGCACCAGGAGCATTGACACAGGGTCGAGCACGAGGGATCGCAGGGCAGGGTCCAGCTGGCCGCTTCGTACCAGCCACACATCGGAGGCGACCAGCGAAGCCAGCATCACCACCACGGCCAGCGGACTGAACAGCGGCGCGAACAGCCGCGCGAGGTGCTGCACGGCGGGCGCCGATACGAGTGTCCGGTGAAACCTCAGCGTCAAGATGGCCGGAGCCGCAGCCCGCTCGGTGGCGCTGCCACGGTGAGCTCCGCGACCGACCAGCCCCAGCGGTGCAAGCTTTTGCGCCACCAAGTACTCCACGTTGCCCGCGCTCACCGTCCGGCCGAACGCCGCAGTGACCCGCGTGCCGATCTCATCGGCGGTCCTGCTGCCATCAATCTCGCTCAGCACCAGGTACAGCAGCCGGGACAAGTGCACGACCCGACCGCCCGGGGTGCGCGCCAGGTAGGTCGCCTCGGTCAGACCGGACCCCTCGTATTCGCCGAGCCGCTCCGCCCCCGCGGCCAGCCGCGGCACATAAGCCCGCGTAGGGGGACCGAGCGCAGCGTGCCGACCGCGCTGCTCGGTCTCCGGGTCCAGGGGCGCCCCCGGTGCGCCGGCCTCAGCCGTGCCGACCCCGTTCACGCTGGAGGCAGAGGCCGTTGCCGTGGCTGCGCCTGTTGTAGCGGAACCATCCTTGCCGCCGTACGGCATGACTTGCTCGCTTCGTTTATGAGGTAGCGGTTTCCCGAGGCGCCGATCGCGGCCAGTCCGTCGGCGCGCCCCGAACAAGTCGGGTTGATTTCCTTGAAAAACGCCTGCCGGGGACCGGCCATGAGGGCGGTCCCCGGCAGGTTGCATTCTCTGCTGAATTGCCTTACGGGCTCAGTAAAGCCAAGCCTCAGCCAACGATGGCGACGTTGGTGGCAGACGACGCAGCGAGGTTGCCGCCATTGCGGCTGCCGACGGCGACGGCGACCGAGAGGGCGTGCTGGCTCACGTAGTTGCCACCGAAGTTCACGAAACCGCCGAGCGCCTCACGCTCGGGCAGCAGCTCGACGTGCTCGGTCTCCAGCTCGAGGATGCTGAGTTCGGACATGATTGTTCTCCTTCTTCTTTTTCGTTTCCCGGTACTCGTGGAGTTACGGATACCGGAGACTGCACCTAAGAAACGGCTAGAAGTGCACGTTTCGGTCAGAGATGGAAGCCATTGGTGGCCCATGCGCCGGCAGATGCCTTAAGGCCCCCTACTGCGACCGCTACAGCTGTAGCGACCTGGGTCACTACGGTGATCTGCGGCTCGACGACAACAACATTGATACCCGGCGGCGTCAAGACCGTAAGCGTCTCCCGGTGTGGCAGCACGTCGGCCAACTCAAGATCGAGCTCGCTCTCGCACAGAGCTACGGAATCCAATTTCCCCCTCCTCTCGGTTTCGGGCGAATGATCCAGGAAACCACCTCGATCACCGCCTACTTCTGGTGCGCGCTCGAGCATTAGGGCGGACTAATGGGCGCTATCCCCCTGCAGCAACTCCCCAGCCGATTCGCCCGCTCTCATCAGATTTAGCATGCATTAGGAACGCTGCCACCTCTGTACGCGGTTTCCCTTCACGCGTATGAGATTAGGTCCTGGGCTAGCTGGCCAGCAATCCTCATATTGCTGAAATGTTAGCCCTCATTTTGCTGAGGCTCCTACTGTGAACAGCCGCGCCGCAGTCGATGCACAACCGGATAAGAACCCGGAAACCTCCAGGTGCATCGCTTATGCCCGATGTGCGTTTTGTGTCGGACTGGTCAAGGTTGTGCTGGCCGTCGAGGCCGTCAAGAATGCAGGCGAAATAGTCGAGCCAGTAGCTACCGGCAGGCCTATGGGCAGGCACAGACGGACTCGGACTCCGCCCAGCGAGCCGCATCCATACTCGACGCTGCCTTCGTACCTGCCGATGCTCCTGGCCACCGACTGCAGGCCAAGCCCGTGACCCTCCGGGATTCTGCCAAAGCCCGGACCGCTGTCGTCGATGGTCAGTTGTGCCGTCTGCTGCTCATTCCGGACATCGATCTCCACCTTGCCCAGTGATCCGGCTGCGCGCGTGGCGTTTCCGAGCAAGTTGACGATGATTCGCCGGATGTCTGCCGGGTCGCCCCACGTGAGGACCGGCTCGCTCGGGCGGCTGAAGACGATCTCGCCCTCGAACACCAAGCGCTCGGCCGCGGCAATTTCCTCGGCCAGGAAAGCCAGGTCGAGCAGGCAGACGCGGTCCTCGGGATGAGCGTCGCCATGCAGGAGCTGCTCAATCATGTCACGCAGGCACCGTGTCTGCTCGACAATTTGTTCGAGCCGGTCAGCCGCGGACCGCGGCAGGCCCGGCTCGGCGAGCGCCGCCCCTACGAGCGCGAACACGCATGCCAGCGGCTGCTTCATGTCATGGCAGGTCTCCCGGAGCCGCTGAGCCTCGTCCGTCCACCGTGTCGTGGGACTCCCCTGATAGGTCACCGGAGGCCCTACTCGTCGCAATCCACTCGCCGAGTCCTTCTGTGCTTGTCCGTGATCTCGATGTAGGCGTCCGGGCCATCGGAAACCACCCTTACCGATACGGCATCCTCGGCGTCCACACGATGAATCCGGCCATTGATGGATATAACCGCCTGGCCGCCGGTGGCACTCACGCTGGAGCTGGTGAACAAGCGCTCAGCTCTGAACTTCCTCGGCATAATGCCTTTCCTTTCTCCGGGAACAGCGGAACATTCGTCAGATCGCCCAGCTCAGCAACGCTTGCTGGCCAAAACCGGGATCGTGCCAGCACGACCGCCTCGAGGGTGGAGTGCACGCCGAGCTTGTTCCGCAGGTTCCGCATGTGCGTGTTCACGGTGCTCAAGGACATGTGCAACTGCCTGGCCACCTCATGCGGCCCGGAGCCCCTCGTGAGGAGAAGCAGGACCTCACGCTCCCGCCGCGTGAGCACCGCGAACGACGGGTGGTCGCGGTCCGGCTCGCTTCGAGGCGGCGGAACATGGAGACTCGCCAGGGTCGCGGCCTCAAGCCGGTTCCGCGCCCCGAGCTTGGCCAGAACATTCCTGACGTAGGTCCGCAAGGTCTCGGTCGTGACGTTCATCTCGCGGGCCATCTTGCTGGTGCTCTGCCCGGCCGCGATTCGCCGCAGCACCTGCGCCTCGCGCGGCGTTAGCGTCGCGATCGGGTTCCCGGAACGCCGCGAGCCCGGCCCCAGGCCAGACTGGGCCGGTGACCCTGGAACGGGCTCCAGCCGGCCGGCGGCGATTTCATCCAGTGCCGCGGCAATCTTGTCGAATTCTTGATCTTTGCCCAGGAAGCCGACCACGCCGATCTGCGTGACCTCCGACACCACCGCCGGATCGCTGAGGCCTGACATGACCAGGACGGTCGTGTCTGGATACTGATCCCGGATGAGCCGGGCGGCGTCAAGACCGTCTCCCCCGTCCGGGAAGCGCACGTCCATGAGGCAGGCATCAGGCCGGTGCCTGGCCACCGCAGCCACGCCCTCTTCAGGGGTCATGGCGATCGCGAGCGCTTGGTGACCACGCGCCTCCAGCGCGACAGCGAGCGCCTCGCACAAAATGCGATTATCGTCACACAAAACTAGCCGCACAGGTCCCGTTCCTTTACATACTGATGCGCGAGAGAAGACACCCTTTAGGATGACTCGGGAATAGGTTCGTTTTCCCGCCGGAACGATGCGGTCCGGCAGTGACCAGGAGTCTTCAGTCCCGGGCTCGGGACCGCCCCACGAGAGCAAGAACTCTCGCTATCGGTTGCCGGATGTCATGGCGCGCCTGGCGCAGCCCCTCCGCGCGACCCCGCGCATGGCTCATCGCCGCCCCCTTTCCCCTCGTGCGTTCCCCGCCGAAAGGGACGTATGACTAGATTGCTTCTCCGCATAGTCGCAATATCGTCGTTTGTACGTGCTGCTGCGCCTTTCCACACCTTGTGGCATCGAAGTGAGAACTGTGCGGGTATGCCAGAAAAAGGTATGATAAATACGCGCAGACCGCTTTTGCCGTACAAACTGGTTTTTGGCGACAATGGCTTCGAGAACAGCTGTCTGTCCCCGATTTTCCCTCTCAAAGCAACTGAATGATCCCCCGTCTCTGCTTCGGGCCAAGCTTATCTGTCTGTTCGCAACGCACAAGCCACAGGCGCGGGTTTGGGCGCTCAGATATCTGAGCGGTCGGGCCCATGCTGACGGAGGATCTCGACCGCTGCAGCCCGGTCGGGGACGCCGAGTTTGCGCACGATCGCGCTGATGTGCGCCCGCACCGCGCTGGGCGTGATCGTCAGGCTGCCAGCGATCTGCGAGGTGGACAGTCCCTCGGACAGCAACTGGAGCACCTCCCATTCACGGCTGGTCAGGTGCGCGTCCGGGAACGGGTAACCGGGCCCTTCCGACCCGGGACCGGCTGCCGCCGGGCCCACGGGCCGCCGCCAGCGCGGCTCCCGGGCGCGGAAATGTCTGAGCAACCGTGCCACGAACGCAGGATCAACCGCCGCTTCGCCTGCGCAGACACCAGCGAGCAAGTCCGGCAGATGAGTGAATTCCGCCGACTTGCGCAGGTAGCCCTCGGCTCCCGCGCGGAGCGCGCCGAAGAAGTGCCCGTCCGCGTCAGACTCGGTGAGCATCACGAGCTTTGTCCGCGGCAGCCGCGCCCTGATCTCCCATGCCGCGGACAGGCCGCCACCCGGCAATTCGACATCGAGCACGCAAATGTCCGGGCGCTCGCGGACCGCGGCGGCCACGGCTCCGGCGGCGTCGCCGCTTTCCGCGCAGACTTCGAAACGGGCATCCTCGCTGAGCACGCGCCGCAAGGAGGTGCGCGTGGCCGCGTGCCCGTCAGCTAGGAGCACGCGAAACCCTTTTGTTGTCAACAAAGTGCCGAACCCCCCGAAGGCACTCTCTATTGCCGATCGCCAGCGTAAATATTTTCCAAGATCAGCGCAACAGCGTTACCCTATATCTCCTGCGTGTTTCACGGATTTCCTCGTTCGCGGAAAATGTCCCGCCATTTCCGGCGCGGCGGCGTACCCTGCTGCCGAGGAGCCGGCACCCCGACGCGATGGACCGACCATGAGGTAGAGCCGCGATCCCCGCAGGCACGCCGGCCACGGGGACCTGCTGCGCGAGGCCATCGACGGAGCCGTCGGCGAGTAAAGCGACGCATCCGCCTGACATGCCCGTAATGCCGGACGGGAATGCTGTGCCGTGTGGGGGCGTACTCGGACTGGCGCGGGCATGTCATCGTCTGCGGGCTGCCCGGTGTTGGCTTGCGGATCGTCGAGGAGCTGACGCTGTCGGGCGTGCCCGCGGTGGTCGTCGACGACGACCCTGATCCGCCGCTGGCGCGGCTGATCGGCAGCTGGGGCGTGCCGCTTATCACCAGCACGCGGGCCGAAGAGGCGCTCACGAGCGCCGGGCTGGCTGGCGCCACCGCGGTGATCTGCGCGCAGCACGACGACCTGCGCACGCTGGAGACGGCGCTGCTCGCCCGCAGGCTCCGCGCGGACGTGCGGGTAGTCGCCCAGCTGACCAACCCAGCGGTCGGCCGCGCGGTCAAGGAGGTCGGCGTCGCGGTGCTCGACGTCGCCGGCCTATCCGCGCCGTCGGTGGTCGAGGCCTGCCTGCGCGAGGGCGTGCAGGAGATGACGCTGTCCGGCGAGCTGTTCCTCGCCGTGCGCACGACCGCGCCGCGCGCCGCCACCCTCCGCGAGCTGTACGGCGACCTGGCTCCCGTCGCGGTGGTTCCGCCAGCCGGTGACGTGCTGGTCTGCCCCGGCCGGGACACGGAGGTGGGGGCCGGTGACGAGGTGACGCTCATCGCCTCCCCGGCTGAGCTCCGCGCCGCCGCCGCGATCAATTATTCGGAACGGACCCGGGCGTCTGCCCGGTCGCACACGGCACGCCGGGGCGTGGTCGGCCACCTTCGCGACGTCGTCCTGTCGCTGCTGCGCGCCGCGGACCGCAGGCTGGCGGTCGCGCTCGGAGCGCTGGTCGCGGTGCTGATCGCCGCCACGATCGTGCTGCGCTTCACCTACCAGTACGCCGGGCCTGGGCATCACATCTCGCTGCTCGACTCGCTGTACTTCACCGTCGAGACGGTGACGACCGTCGGGTATGGCGACTACACCTTCCGCGGCGAGCCCCCGTGGCTGGTGGTGTTCGCGATCCTGCTCATGCTGACCGGCGCGCTGTTCGTCGCGGTCTTCTTCGCGCTGCTTACCAACGTCGTGGTCAGCAGGCGGATCGAGGAGTCCCTCGGCCGGCAGAAGATCACCGCGCTGCGCGGCCACGTGCTCGTGATCGGCCTCGGCACGGTCGGCCTGCGGGTCGCGCAGCAGCTGCACGCGGCCGGCCGCGACGTCGTGGTCGTCGAGATGGACGAGCACAACAGGCACCTCGGCCAGGCGCGCGCGCTCGGCGTGCCCGTGGTGATCGCGGACGCGACGCTGCCCGAGGTGCTGCGCTCGGTGCGGCTGGCCGCCGCGTCCGCGATCGCCGTGCTGACCAGCGACGACCTCGCGAACCTCGAAACCGGCCTCGCGGTCCGCGACCAGCTCGGGGCGCGCTGGCACACCACCCCGGTCGTGCTGCGCATCTTCGACCCGCAGCTCGCCCACTCGGTGAAGGAGACGTTCGGGTTCAGGAACGTGCGGTCGACCGCGGCGCTGGCGGCCCCGTGGTTCACCGGCGCGGCGCTCGGCCTCGACGTGCTGTCCACGTTCTACGCCGGCGACGAACTGCTGCTCGTCGCCCGGCTGACGGTCACTCCGGGCGGCGGCCTGCACGGCCTGCAAATGTACGACCTAGCGGCCCGCACCCGGGTGCTGGCGATCCGCCGGGCCACGGACCGGGCGGTACTCGAGCACCGGCCGCGCCGCAACACGCGCTTCCAGCCGGCCGACGAGGCCTACTTGATCGGCCCTTACGAGGAGCTGCTCACGGTCCTGCGCCGCGACCGCCCCTCCCCCCACCCCGCGCCCGGGAGAACTGTTGACGATATCGTTAACAGTTCATGGGACACGGAATAGGTTGACCGCGAGTCCTCGCTTGCCGAAGATCGGATCGGCCAGCGGCAGCAGGTACCGGTACGTGGCGGGCAGCCGCGCGCGGAGCCCGGCCGGCGGGCGGGTGACCGCGACGGACTCGACCAGCGTCAGCCCCAGCCGCTCCAGCGAGCGCGGGTCATCGCACGCCCACTGCCAGCGCGCGAAGTTGCGCTTCTCGGCCATCCGGT
>Ga0210385_10002377_pt1 | contig 11396 bp, 18 predicted proteins | sample IncBWH26OmetaG_FD_160107 | JGI IMG/M metagenome (GOLD analysis project Ga0210385, IMG submission 160107) | Forest soil microbial communities from Barre Woods Harvard Forest LTER site, Petersham, Massachusetts, United States - Inc-BW-H-26-O ... | reverse complement strand
CTCGACGCCGAAACCGAACGTCGTTTCACGCGGATAGCCGTAGTTATTGTTGCGCCACAGATATCCAACGCCGATGTAGATGCGCGGGTCTGCGACCTTGAGGCCGAGACGTGCATCGAGATCGGTATCACGCGCGGTGAACGCCGGAACAGCTGTCGCGCCGTTTCCGCCGATGACCGTGACGTTACAAGTCGGGTCGCCAACACCCGCGCAGTTGTGCGGATATTGGAACTGCTGCATATTGCCTTCGAGCATCCACGGGATGTTGAATGCATCGAATTCCCACGCGCCGTGAAGCGCATAGCTGGAGCCGCTGCCGCTGTTACCCGGGCTGAACTCGTTGTAGACCTTCGGCGAGAAGATGTAGTCGCCGGAGATGAACAGGTCCTTATACGGCGTTGCAATCGGTGCAGGAGTCGGGGTCGGGGCGACCGTCGGTGCAACCGTCGGCGGCGCCGTTGGCGGAGCAGTCGGCGGCGGCGTCGGCGGAATGTAGCGAACCACGACGATCTGGCGATCGGGAACCCACTGCACGTAGGCGCCCATGCCTTCGGAGATCACGCGGATCGGCACAAGGACGTTGCCCTGATAGAGAATCGGCGGCACGTCCAACGGACGCGACTCACCGTTAATAACAACTTCGGGTTGTCCGACCGTCACTTTGACTTCGGCGCCCGGCTTGCTCACCGTTACGGTTTTGCTGGCCGGATCGTACGACACCGAGGCACCCATTTGCTCGAACATCGAGCGAAGCGGAATGAGCACGGTGCCACCACGCACGAGCGCTGCAAGGACGCGGCCTTGCTTTAGCGTGTCGGGCTTGGCGTAGACGTGATGATCGTTATAAAGAATCGGAATTGTGCCAGACGGCGGAGATCCGAAGTTTGCCGCCGGCATTGCGCTTTGGTCCTGAGCAACCACAGCTTGTCCAGTGTTACCCTGTGATTGTGCGGACGACGGCGCAGCGACCGCGGTGAGCCCGCAAAACACTGCCATCAGTGCTGCAAGGACCCCGGTGCTCAGTCGTTTCACATAAGCCTCCTTAAGTGTTTCTTTCACTTAGTCGTAGGGGCAGAGTATGCGCCCTACGTTTGCTAGAACGCATGGTCGCCGGTATCGGGTTCCATGCAATCAAGCCCATTACGTCCTAATTCCCTTTGCGGCTGGGGGGTAAACGCCAGATCCAAAGGACGCCGATGAGCATTTCGGCCCCTGCCAGGAGCAGCGCGTCGCGGGGACCGGCCGCATTTCCCAGCGTTTTGAGGTGAAAAAGTAGCGTTGTGGCTACCAGGGGCGCCAGCATCTGCGGCCCAACCACGGCGAGATTCCAGAGTGCCATCGTCGTGGCCAGCATTGCCGGGGGCAACAAGCGGCACGCGAACGCCCAGTCCCCACAGAGAAAGATGCCCCATCCGACGCCCGCTAAACCTATTGTGGGGATAAGGGCCGGAATACTGTGCAACGCCGCCAGCGCCGTCACCGAAATCGCCACCAAACCACCGCCGATCGACACCACGATGCGCTCGTCGCTGCGGTCGCTCGGGCGAGCCGCGAGGATCGCTCCGACCGCGCCGACGACGGTAAAGAGCAGCACGCAGAGGCCGGTCGTACGCGTCGCATTCGTGACCAGCGAGGCAACGAAGAAATAGAGATAGCCCAAGACCGTATAGAAGCCGAGATAGATCAGTCCTCGCGAGACGAACAAATCGATCAGCGTGCGGGCCGGCGCGAACGGCGCAACGGGTGGGAGCGGACGCAGCGACACCCCGCGCAGGTGCGCGAGCGTAATCGCAGCCGAGAGTGCCAGCCCAGCTGCTAGAATCGATCCCAATATCCGCGCAGCGCCCAACAGGCTCGCCAATACGGCGCCGCACGCATTGCCCGCACTACCCAGCGCCCCAAGCCACGCCGAGGCAACACCGAAGCGCGAACTCGGCATTGTATCGGGAATAACCGCCTGATACGGACCAATCGCCAGATTGAGCGCGATTTGCAGGGCAACGAATGACCCCAACAGCGCGTGGACGCTCGCGCTGTTGTAAAAGACGATAACCGAGAGCGCACCGAAGAGCGCGCCGCCTGCGTAAAATATCGTGCGATCCTGACCGCGCCGCCGCAGCTTGTCGGAAAGCGGACCCACGACGAGCTGGGTAATCGCGGCGGCGAAGGCGCCGCTCGCCGAAATGAGGCCGAAAGTCGCGAGCGACGCGTCGCCGGCAAGTTGGACGCAACGTGCTTGTAGAGAGATGCCGAGCACGGCGCCCCAGATGAGCTGCACGCCGAACCACAGCGCGGTGACGCGCGCCGGCTGCGCTTCGTTACGCGTGCTCGAGCGCATATGCGTATTCGCAAGCTGTATCGGCATCATACGCTAGCTCAGGCGGCGCATTCCGCAGCGCCGCAACCGGGATCCCAAGGATGCGCCGCGCGCGCTGCTCGAGTGCCTTCACCGACGCGCGCCCAACGATAAAACGCAGCAGCACGAGCGGCCCGGCAATCGTTGCCATCTGCCATGGCGCCTTGCGCGCGTCGAACATTGCCGTAGCCAGCGTGCGGACGCGCGCGCGCGAACCAGCGGGTAGATGGAAGATGCCCGCGTTGACGACCCGCTCGCCATCGAGCGTGACACCAAAGGGTGGGGCGCCGGGAAATCGGGCGGCGAACGTCGCGTATTCGGACAGCGGCATCGAGAGCGTCGGCGGATCGATGCGATCGAGAAACCAGCGCACCGTCGCGACGTCGATGTAGGGCAGATCGCAGGTGAGATAGAGCAGCGCAGCGTCGTCGGGCCAGGCGTCAAGCGCTCCCAGCACGTTTCTTGCGCCGGATCCGCCATCGGGGATCATCTTCACCGGCGCCATATTTGCGCAGGCATCACGCACGGCGTCATTGCCGACGACTGCTATTCGCTCGATGCCACAACCGCGCAGCGCGTCGATCGTGCGCGCGATCATCGTCCGCCCGCGAACCGGTGCAAGCGCTTTGAGCGTGGTACCGGCTCGCGCCGCATACTCGCCGTCGATCGGGCCGCCGGCCGTGATCACCGCGTACATATAAGAAGACCCGGCATGTCGCCGGGTCTTTCGTCCTATTTCTTGGTAGCGGCCTTCTTCTTGCCCGCGACCGTGCGTTTGGGACCTTTGCGCGTGCGCGCGTTGGTCTTGGTTCGCTGCCCGCGAACCGGTAGCCCGCGGCGATGACGCAGTCCGCGATAGCAGCCGATATCCATCAGGCGCTTGATGTTGCCTTGAACTTCGCGTCGCAGATCGCCTTCAACGCGAATCTGGAGCGTGTCGAGTGCGTCGCGCAGCTTCTTTTCGTCGTCCTCGGTGAGGTCTTTCACCCGTGTGTCGGGATTGATCCCCGTGTGGGCGAGCATTTTCGCGGCGTTGGCTGGGCCAACACCGTAAATGTACTGCAACGCAATTTCAATGCGCTTCTCGCGCGGAAGATCGATACCAGCCAGACGAGCCATTACTTCAAACTTTCCTCATTAGTCCTGAGCGTGTCGAAGGGATATTACCCCTGAACCTGCTTGTGTTTAGGATTGACGGTGCAAATCACGCGCACTTTACCTTCACGGCGAATGATCTTGCACTTTTCACAAATTTTCTTGACCGATGGACGAACTTTCATTTCTAGGGCACTTCGCCCGAGGCTCCGTGCCCCCACTTCGTGGGGCCCCCGGACCGTGGGCGCCTTTCTCTTGGTCGTTGTTCTACTATTTGTACCGGTACGTGATTCTGCCGTGCGTTAGATCGTACGGCGAGAGCTCCACGAGGACTCGGTCGCCGGGTAGGATGCGGATGAAGTTCATCCGGATCTTTCCCGACACGTGTGCTAACACACGATGCCCGTTGGCGAGTTCCACTCGGAACATCGCGTTGGGCAAGGGCTCGACGATCGTTCCCTCTACCTCGATCGCCTCTTCTTTAGGCGTCGCCGTCTTCGCGGCCTTAGCCGCCTTATCGGCGCTCCGTTTGCCGCGAGCCGGACGACCCCCGCGACGACGAGCCATTAGCGCGCCTGGATCCTTTCCACATCGGGGACGTACTTCGCCGCCTCGGGGTGTTCCCCAAAAGTGCGAAGCGTAAGGATCTTCGGGCCCTCATCGGTCACGGCGATCGTATGCTCGAAGTGCGCTGCGAGTTTACCATCTGCCGTGACGACTGTCCAGCCGTCTTTGAGGATCTCTACCTTCCGGTCGCCTAGGGTGATCATCGGCTCGATCGCCAGAACCAGACCCGTTCGGAGCTCCAGTCCCGTCCCGGCCTTCCCGTAGTTGGGGACTTGCGGCTCCTCGTGCATGGCCGTCCCAACCCCGTGGCCGGCCAGCTCGCGTACCACACCGTAGCCATGATCCTCGGCGTGGCGTTGAACGGCCGCTCCAATATCGCCCAAGTGGTTGCCGCGCTGCATCTGCGCGATCCCAATCATCAGGCACTGCTGCGTGACGTCGAGTAGGCGCTGCGCATCCGGCGAAATCGTACCGATCGGAATCGTGACCGCCGAATCGCTGACGTAGCCGTCTAGCGTGGTTCCGATGTCGATCGAGAGCAGGTCGCCGTCTTGCAAGACGTAGTCGCTCGGGATTCCGTGCACGACCTCATCATTCACGGAGGCGCAAATCGTGGCCGGATAGCCGTGATAGCCCATGAACGTCGGGATCCCGCCGCGATCGCGGATGCCTTTTTCGGCGATCGCGTCAAGTTCGCGGGTCGTCATGCCGGCCTTGGCGGTTTGCATCAGCTCGGTGAGGACGGTCGCGGTAATCTTGCCGCTACGGCGCATCGTCTCGAGCTCGCGCGCCGATTTCAACGTAACCATGCGTTAGTGCGCGGGCTCCAGATCGGCCGCGTGGAGAAGCTCGTGCGTGACTTCACTGATCGGGCGGGTCGCGTCGATTTGCACGAGGCGAGCGCTGGCACCGTAGTACTCGACCAGCGGCAGGGTCTGCGCTTCAAACACATCCAGACGCTTCGCAATCGTCGCAGGTTTGTCGTCCTCGCGCTGAATCAACGGTCCACCGTCGTCGTCGCAGACACCGGCCACCGCCGGCGGATTGAACTTTTCGTGATAGACGCGACCCGTGCGCGGATTCGTCCAGCGCCCGAGCAGCCGCTCTTCGAGCAGCCCCCGCGAGATCGCAAAGTAGACGGCGCGCGGAAGACCGCGACCGCGCTGCACCAGTAGCCGATCGAGCGCCTCGGCTTGCGCTACGGTGCGCGGAAAACCGTCGAACAACAGGCCTTCGCCCTCGCGCAGTTCGCCCTCGACCATGTCGATCATCAAGTCGTCGGGCACAAGATCGCCGCGGTCCATGTAAGCTTGCGCGGCCAGACCCAACGTCGTTCCTTCGTTGCGGTGTTTGCGCAGCAAGTCGCCGGTGGAGATCTGCCGATAGCCGAAACGGCTTTGCAGAATCTGCGCCTGGGTTCCCTTGCCCGCTCCCGGAGCACCGAGCAACACGACGTCGAGCATCAGCGCTTGATGAACCCGCGGTAGTCCCGCATCGCCAGTCGCGCTTCGATCTGCGAGATCGTATCGAGGGCCACGCCGACGACAATGAGGAGCGAGGTTGAGCCAAGATAGATCGTCGTGACGTTGAGTCCACGCTCGAGAATGTTCGGGGCAACCGCGAGCAGTCCGAGGAAGATTGCGGCTGCCGTCGTCAGACGGATCAGGATCTTGTTGAGGTAGTCGACCGTCGGTTGGCCCGGACGAATACCCGGAATGAACGCGCCGGTCTTCTTCAGATTGTCAGCAACGTCGCGCGTGTTCAGCACGATCGAGCTGTAGAAGAACGTAAAGATGACGACCAACAGGAAGTACGCAAGGTTGTAGATCCCAGTGCCCGGCGCGAACCAAATGTTGATCGCGTCGCTGAGGGCCGCGAGGTTCGTCGGAAATTGCAACGTCCAGTTCGTGATCGGAAACTTGACGATGTCAAACCACGTTGGCGCGCCGCTGCCGTGGAACCAGTTCAACGCCTGTTGCGGCAGCAACAGGATCGAGATTGCGAAGATGATCGAGATCACGCCGGCGTTGTTGAGACGTAGCGGAATGTAGGTCGAACGCCCCGCGAACATCTTGCGGCCGACCACCCGGCGGGCTTGTTGCACCGGCACGCGGCGCTGGCCCTGATACATAAAGATGATGCCGACGATAATCGCGATCGTGATCACGACGAAGAGCACGAGACTGAGCAGCGAAAGGCTGCCGGCGCTCGCGGTAGCGTAGGTCTCGGCGACGTATTGTGGATAGCGCAGCACGATGCCGATGAAGATGATCAGTGAGACGCCGTTGCCGATGCCTTTGTCGCTGATCTGCTCGCCCAACCACATCAAGAAGAGCGTACCCGCGACGAACGCAATGATCGCGAAGAGCTGGAACCAGATGCTGGTGTCGTAGAAGACGCCTGCAGCTTTCATAGCGTTAGTCATGAACGTGCCTTGCAGGATGGCAAGCGCGATCGTGAGCCAACGCGTGTATTGGCTGATCTTCTTACGGCCTTCCTCGCCGCCTTTCTTCGCGAGCTCCTCGAGCTGCGGTAATACCACGGTCATCAGCTGCATGATGATCGACGCGTTGATGTACGGCGTAATCCCCATGGCGATGATCGAGAGGTGCTGGAGGGCACCGCCCGAGAGGAAGCCGAGCAAGTTGTAAAACGTTCCCGACTTGAGGACGTTCTGCCAAACCTGTTCGTTGACGTTGGGCAATTGCACGTGGATCATAAAGATGAACCACGCAAATGCGAAAAGCACGAACCCGACCCGCTTGCGGATATCCGGTACGAGCAGGGCAGCCCGGAGATTATCGAACACTAGGCGCTCTCTGTTTGCACGAGTTCAGGAAGCGACGCACCGGCGGCTTTGAGCGCTTCGAGCGCGCTTGCCGAAAACACGACGTCGCGGAACTTCAGGCCTTGCGGAAGCGTCTTACCGCTCTTGTTGCCACCGAGAATCTTCACGCCGTCGAGCGTTGAGCTGAGCAATCCGCGCTCTTTGAGCGATTCCGGCGAGACTTCGATACTCGCATCCCATCCGTTGAGCTGGTGGAGGTTGACGACGGCGTAGCGCGCACGGAAGTGTCCGATGTCGCGCGCCTTCTGCGAGTAGCCACGCTTATGCGGGAGGCGCCGCGCCCACGGCGTTTGACCGCCTTCGAACGAAGGACCCTTACCGCCGCCCGAACGCACGGTTTGACCTTTGCCGCCTTCGCCGCCGGTCTTCACCATGCCCGAGCCGTGACCGCGTCCAATGCGCTGACGCTTCGGCCACGAGCCTTTAGCCGGCTTGAGCGAACCGAGCTTCATCACGGCGCCGCTCGACGTCGAAATGGCTCCGGCGCTCACCGTCGATGTGCTCTTGGCTGCCGCCGGCTTTGCCGCAGCAGGCTTTGACGCAACGGCCTTTTTTGCTGCGGTCGCCTTCGGTGCTGACTTTTTGGCTGCAGTCGCCTTCGTGCTGGACTTTGCACTAGCACTGCTCTTTTTCGCGGTCGACTTTTTCGCGCTTGTCTTTTTCTCTGCCATGATACTTTCTCTCGCCTAGTTACGCGGCGAAGATTTCTTTCGCGGTTTTTCCGCGGAGTGCGGCGACCTTCTCGGCCGTCTTGAGCGAACGAAGTCCTTCGATTGTTGCGAGGACGACGTTGATCGGATTGTTCGAACCCAGTGACTTGCACAGGATGTCGTGAATGCCCGCGAGTTCGAGTACTGCGCGCATCGAGCCGCCGGCGATCACGCCGGTACCGGGTGCGGCCGGCTTGAGCATGACCTTCGCCGAGCCTACCTGCATATTGACGAGGTGCGGAATCGTCTTGTCGACCATCGGCACCGTGACGAGGTTCTTCTTCGCCTGCTCGACGGCTTTGCGAATGGCTTCGGGCACTTCGCCGGCCTTGCCGATAGCAAATCCGACCTTGCCCTTGCGGTCGCCGACGACGACGAGCGCGCTAAAGCTAAAGCGCTTACCACCCTTGACGACCTTCGCGACGCGATTGACGCGCACGACGGTCTCTTCGAATCCACTGTTGTCGCGTTCGCGACCACCACGATAGTTCATTAGAAGTTTAGCCCCGCTTCGCGCGCCGCATCGGCGAGCGCTTGGATGCGTCCGTGATATTTGTATCCGCCGCGATCGAACACGACGTCGGTGATGCCCGCGGCCTTCGCCTTGGCCGCGATGGCCGCGCCCACCGCTTTGGCTGCGTCGAGGTTGGTCTTGGAGCCCAGCGGCTCGGCGACCGATTTGTCACGCGTCGACACTGCCGCGAGCGTGTGCCCCTGCGAGTCGTCGATGAGCGTGGCATAGATGTGGTGCAGCGTACGCTTCACCATCAGACGCGGACAGTTGTTCGTGCCGGCAACCTTCTTGCGAAGACGCTGATGGCGAGCGCGACGCGAGTCGTCTTTAGAAATGCGCGCCATTTACTTCTTTGCAGCCTTTCCGGCTTTGCCGAGCTTCTTACGAATGACCTCACCCTCGTAGCGAATGCCTTTACCCTTGTAGGGCTCCGGCGCGCGCAACGAGCGGATCTCCGCGGCGACCTGACCGACCTGTTGCTTGTCGATCCCGTCGACGTGAATCTTGTTCTGGCCCTCGACCGAAAGCGTGATGCCTTTGGGGGCATCGAACACGACCGGGTGCGAGTAGCCTAGGCTCAGGTTGAGCTTCTCGCCCGCCTTGGCGGCGCGATAGCCGACGCCTTGAATCTCGAGGCTCTTGCGAAAGCCCTTGCTCACGCCTTCGACCATGTTCGAGATCAGCGTGCGCGTCAAGCCGTGCGCGGCGCGCTGCGGCTTCGCATCGCCCTTGCGCTCGACGATTACTTTTCCGTCTTCGAGCTTCACGGCCACCGCTTGCGACAGAATGTTCTGACGCAACTCGCCTTTGGGCCCTTTGACTACGACCTCGCCCTCGCCGAGCGTGACATTCACGCCGTTCGGGACGGCGACGGGCAACTTACCAATACGTGACATCTTCGTTCGCCGTTCCTACCAGACGTACGCCAGGACTTCACCGCCGACGCCGAGCTTTTTGGCTCGTTTGCCGGACATGATGCCTTGCGAGGTCGAGATGATAACCAGACCTAAGCCGCCGAGCACGCGCGGAATCTCGGTCTTGGGCGTATACACGCGCAAGCCGGGACGCGAAATGCGGCGCAGGCCGGTGATGACTTTTTCTTTCTCCGGACCGTACTTGAGACGAATGCGCAGCGTCCCTTGCGGGCCTTCGTTGACGCGCTCGACTTCTTCGATGAAGCCTTCGTCCTTGAGGATCTGCGCGATCGCCGCCTTCACCCGCGAAGCCGGTACGTCGACCGACTTGTGATTCGCCGTGTTGGCGTTGCGGATGCGCGTGAGCAGATCGGCGACCGGATCGGTAATAGCAGCCATTAGTTCATGCCCTCCCTACCAGCTCGCCTTGGTCACGCCGGGAACGACGCCTTTGTGCGCGTTCTCGCGGAAGCAGATACGGCACATGGCAAACTTCCGCAGATAGCCACGCGGCCGTCCGCAGATCTTACAACGATTGTGCGCGCGCACGCCGAATTTCGGCGTCCGCTGCGACTTCACGATCATGCTGGTCTTTGCCACTAGTTCCGTCCCTTCTGCAGCGGGAGTCCCATCGCGGCGAGAAACTCCGACGCTTCTTCGTCCGACTTTGCCGTCGTGACGATCGTAATGTCCATGCCGCGCGCCTTGTCGACCTTATCGAAGTTGATCTCCGGGAAGACCAACTGCTCGCGCAGGCCCAGATTGTAGTTGCCGCGTCCGTCGAACGATTTCGTCGGCAGACCGCGGAAGTCGCGGATACGCGGAAGCACGATATTGAAGAGCTTGTCGAGGAAGATGTACATCCGGTCGCCGCGCAAGGTGACCTTCGCGCCGATGTTCATGCCTTCACGCAGCTTGAACGCCGCGATCGACTTCTTCGCCTTCGTAATAATGGGCTTCTGACCCGTGATTTGGGTGAGTTCAGCGACGGCCAAATCGAGCGCCTTGGCGTTGGCGATCGCATCGCCCACGCTCATGTTCACGACGACCTTTTCAAGCTTAGGGATCTGCTCGACGTTCTTGTAGCCGAACTTCTCCTGAAGCGCTTTGCGCACTGAACTGCGATACTTTTCTTTCAAACGCGTCGCCACGTCTATGCTCCCTTCGCCGACTCGCGAGCCGGCTCGCCGCACTTCACGCACACGCGATGCACCAGACCGTCAGACGCGCGGCCGCGACGAAGACGTGTCGGAGTCTTGCACTTCTCGCAGACGTATTGCAGCACGGAGAGCGGAAGCGGCGCTTCCTTCTCGACAATGCCACCGCTCTGCTGCGCACCCATGTTGCCGCGCTGCTGCCCGGCCTTCGTGTGGCGCTTGACGATGTTGAGTCCTTCGACCGTCGCCTGATCGTGATCGGCGAAAATCGTCTTGATCACGCCGCGCTTACCTTTTTCCTTACCGCGACGAATCATCACGGTATCGCCTTTGATGAGGCTCGGCTTGGCAGCCATGTTAGAGCACCTCCGGTGCTAGCGAGGCGATCTTGAGGAAACCGCGGTCGCGCAGTTCACGCATAACCGGACCAAACACGCGCGTGCCACGCGGGTCGAGGTTGTCCTTTTCGCCCTTGATGATGACGCAAGCGTTGTCGTCACAGCGCACGACCGAACCGTCGGCCCGGCGAATCGGCGCCGAGGTGCGCACGATCACGGCTTTGACGACTTGGCCCTTCTTGACGGCCGCGCCCGGGATCGCGCTCTTGACGGTGCCGACGACGACGTCGCCAACGTGCGCGTAGGCGTGACGGCTCCCGCCGGCGATGTGGATCACCAGCAGCTCGCGAGCCCCACTGTTGTCGGCTACCTTGAGCCGAGTCTCTTGTTGAATCATGTCCTTACTTTGCTCGCTCGACGATCTCGACCAGACGCCAGCGCTTGTCGCGCGAAAGCGGCCGGCATTCCATAATGCGCACGATGTCGCCGACCTTGGCCTCGTTCTTCTCGTCGTGGGCTTTGAAGCGCGTCGACTTCCGAACGATTTTGCCGTAGGTCGGATGCGGAACGCGCGTCTCGGTCACGACGACAATCGTCTTGTCCATCTTATCCGACGCGACGCGGCCCTGCTTCACGCGACGTGCGACCGCTCTAACGTTATGCTGCTCCATGCTGCTCCTCGGTCATCCGCTTATCCGAGATGACGGTCTGAATCTGGGCGTACGCGCGGCGCATCGCTTTGATCTTGCTAAAATCGGTCAGATGCCCGGTGCGTAGCGCAAAGCGCAGGTTGAAGAGCTCCGACTTGGTTTCGCGGGCTTTTTGCTGCAGTTCCGCAAGCGTGAGGCCGCGCAGTTCGTTCAACTCACCCTTCTTCATGCCGTCGCCTCCTCGCGC
>Ga0210385_10002376_pt1 | contig 11399 bp, 16 predicted proteins | sample IncBWH26OmetaG_FD_160107 | JGI IMG/M metagenome (GOLD analysis project Ga0210385, IMG submission 160107) | Forest soil microbial communities from Barre Woods Harvard Forest LTER site, Petersham, Massachusetts, United States - Inc-BW-H-26-O ... | reverse complement strand
CGGACTGGACGTGTCGTTGAAGCAGACATCAATCTGCGTGGTGGACCAGGCAGGGCTGGTCGTGCGAGAGGGCGTGGTACAGCGGCAGGCTGCACGCGTCGACCCGGATCGCGGCCTCTGCGGCGATCACTCGCTGAAGGTCCCTTTCCGTGTGCGCTAATCGGACGCCAATCTTAAGCGCAATCGGAAGCGTGCAACGCAAAACGATCATCTCAACAATCCAAAAATATATAATCGACGCCGCGCAATATTGCGGCGGGAGCCGATAGCCTAATCCGCCAATGTGACAACTGTCAAAACAGGACACCCAAATTGCAGAAGTAGGGTCCCGAATCCATAACATTCTGGATTTGAATTTCAGCTTCCTCGGCCGGTGTCAGACAGCGCAGAGCGGCAACGCCACTCATCGGGCTTCTAAACTAAACGAGGCGATTACTCATCGCTTCTGCGTTTGCTCTCTGCGTCCTCGATCAGCTCGATCCACTTTTCTGCCATTTGCAGCCAAATCTCTTTGTCGGTCTGGCTCGTCGCCTGTTCAGCTTGTCCAAGGCACTCCAGGGCCTGAGTGCGGGACCGGGCAATTTCAGCATCGGTCATTTCACCTATGTTCGCCTGCTTCGGCGTAGCTACCGGGACGGTGCGCCGACGCCAGTCGCGCAAATTCGCCCACAGCAGAGCCACGCCTGCAACGATGAAAAAGATCGTTAGCGCGTCCAATAGAACGGGGATCATGGGATCCCATGAAATGTATTGGCGGCTTAACAAATGAACTTAGCCGCCGCGGCGAACCTCCTGGCGCCCGCCACTGCGGGGTGGCCTTCACGGCGGGCCGCCAGTTCGGCTTGCGTTACTTTCTTCCTCGAAGAGATAACTTCAGACATTTGCTGCCGCAATCGCTCTATCGAAACGATACGCCGATTGGAGCCGTCAGATTTCCGCCAATTCGAAGACATGCCTGATTAACATCGGTCAAGTGAAGTGGGTTCGGAGCTAACGACCTTCTGCGAGGTTGCGCTGCCGCGCCACCGAAGCAGGAAAGTTAAGGTAATTGCGACCAAGGCGATCCAAGTTCCCAGTCCGATCAGGCGCTTCAAAACGCTTAGGGTTGACATCGATTGACGTCCCTTTTTGGCGAGGCCGCCGCACTGGGGGTTGCGACGGCCTCTCATCGCGGAAAGTGTGGGGTAGTCCTCGCGCGACTGGCGAACACCCTGGACCTCCGCGAGCTCTCTCTCAACTAAAGCGACGAGTTAAGCTTGAATTGTAAGCTTAATCCCGGCGATCGAGGCGCGGGGCGACGGCGGCGGTAGGACAAAATCGCGGTCAGACAAGCCGTCAAGGCGGAGTGGATAAAACTCAAATCCGTATCAATAAACCTTGATTGAGCTAGTCGCCCCTAACGCATGCGACGCCCCAATTCCTCGCGCCTTCACTGCCAACAGTTGCGCGCTGGCGGCTGATTCGCGCGGGGTGCAACAAAGATGCCGGACTATCGTGCCTACATCCTCGGCGGTGAGGGCCATCACTTCCTAAGGGTCGCCGAATTTTCAAGGGATCATGCATGCCACCGCCTTATATGCAGCTAAAAAGCTCATCGATGGGCAGCACGGCGTTGAGGTATGGGACGGTGGCCGCCTGGTCGCCCGGCTCGATCATGTGGACGGCAATCCGAGCGATGATTTCTCACGGCTGACCGAAACGCCGAAGTTGGTAAACGAGACTATCGCGCAACGGGCCAAGATCGACGGCAAGGAATAATTAGTCTGGCTGATCACACGGAACAGCACACAGCCATGGCGGCTTGGTTGGTGGTGATCGAATAAAGTTACAGATGTGGACGGCCCCCACTTGTCAGGATGTTAGCAGACTTTTGACCTGATCGCTTGCTATCAGATGTCCGGCCTGTTTGCGCGGACAAAGCCCGCTGGCCGAGATGGTGTTCGCTACGCACGCTCCAAGCACATCGGCGACATTGATGATGCCAGTGTAATCTACGGAAGCTCGCGCGTACCGATCGATCGGTCCTTCCATCTACTGCGTCCTGCAAGTTCGTGGGCTATCCGCCGAGCAACCTCGCTCGGGGCGCCGATTTCAGATCAGATTGGCATTGCGGCTACCGGTCGGTTGTATACTCCGCCCGATATCATCAAGCGCCAAGCGATACGGGCGAACTTGTTGGCCAAGGCCACCGCGACCAACTTCGGCGGCTTTCGTTCCAGCAGCGAGGCGAGCCAGGGTGTGGGCTTATGACGACCCTTTCGGATATGCCTTAGTAGTGCGGTCGCGCCGACGATCAACGTCGATCGGAGAACTGAATCTCCGGCCTTTGTGATACCGCCGTGCCTTTGTCGGCCGCCAGTTGAATGATCCTTAGGTGTCAGTCCGAGCCAAGCCGCAAAGTCACGGCCTGATCTGAACGTCTCCGGGGGCGGTGCCTTCATGCTTAGCATGGACGATCCAATCGGACCGACGCCGGGACTCGTCGCGATACGCCTGCTGACTTCATCTTCGCGATGCCACTTCATCAGCTTGGCCTCGATCTTCGCCAGGCGAGCTTCGACCGCGGCATACTCGTCCGCCTGGAGGCGGAAGAGATCCTGTGCCATTTCCGGCAGGCTATTGTCTTCGAGCACCCGTTTGATGAGTGCCGTGACGTTCTGCCGGCCGGCGGGGCCGACAATGCCAAACTCAGCTGCATAGCTCCTGAAAGCATTGGAGAGCTGCGACTTTACGCTGACGAGGCGTTCCCGCACGGTCATCAACATGCAGGCAGCTTGCCGTTCCTTCGACTTCACCGGGACAAACCGCATGCTCGGCCGGGTGACCGCCTCGCACAGCGCCTCGGCGTCCGCCGCGTCGTTCTTGCCGCGCTTCACGTAAGCCTTTACATACTGAGGCGGGATTAGCTTCACCACGTGACCGAAGGACTGCAGCAGGCGCGCCCAATGGTGTGAGCTGCCGCAGGATTCGATGGCGACGAGAACCGGCGGAAGCCGCTCGAAGTAGCGAATCATCTCCGCTCGCCGGAACTGGCGGCGGACAACCACCACCTCGTTCTCGTCTACACCGTGAAGCTGGAAAACCGACTTAGAAGTATCCATACCAACGCGAATAGGAAGATTCATTAGACTTTCCTCTCATCTAGCTGTGACGCCGAGAGCGTCATAGAACCGTGGGGATGAGAGGCCGTCCACACCAGCACATGCGCTGCGCGGACTAGCGTTTCTTAAAGTCCGTCAGCTTCCGGAGGTAGTAGCCCTGTCTCTGAACGGCGAGCCTAATGTCTTCGCTGACGCTCACCACTTTTTTCTTCTTATGCCATTTGCCTGACGCGTCGGGAAGACGAATTGGCAAACCATTGGGCACAACCAACAGATCACGTTTGTTGTTCAGATATACATCAAACATTCTAAGGCCCCCCAGCCGATTGTCAGAATATCGTGGAGAGCCGAAATAGCAAACAACTCTGCCGGCCATGATAGACAGGGAGCCGCTACGGCTTGCGGTGGATTTCACGCCGGACACAACGGGAGGCGGCGCTTGTGCAGCCACTTGAGCGTCGGTCGTCACGTTCCATTGACCTAAATCAAGTGGCCGACAAACCGGCGAGTGATAGCCTGGGCCTTCTACGACGACTGGAGGTCGAGGCGCCGAAACAGTCGCGACCTGATCAGCCGCAGATGCGCACGCGGCGCTCGCGCCAGCCATGCCCGTCCCAGAAGCGCTGGGTTATCCAGTGGCAGGGCGGCATCGGCTCTCCAACCGGGGCATCGACATAGCCCGACCAGTACGGATAGCCGCCGGGTCCGGGATAAGTGCGCGGATACGGATTGCCGCCGGGGCCGTAATCATAGTCCGGACCAGCATAAGCGGGCGAGGCTGCTGAAACGACCAAAGTCGCGACGGCAGCGAGAGCCAACAACGTCTTCCTCATGGTGATACCTTTCCAACGCTGCGAAGGCTGCAAGACGATCACTGAGCAATGCAGGGTCGGCGTCGACAAGCTAAATTGTCAAGGAGGGTAATCTCAGCAAGGCTATTGTCTCGCGACCTCCTCGGATGTCGCCTTCGGGGTCAAACTCGGACCTCAGGCGATATCTGATCGACGTCCGTTCATCCCCCAACAGCCGACATGCGGCGACTGCAACAATATGTCAGTTTTGTGCCGATACTGTTGAAAAAGTCTTTTGGGGTGGCGAACGAAATTTTCCAGAGCCGCTGATGCGTTTCGTGCGCAACGATGTGAGAGACCACGTCGTTTCTCAGAAAAACGACCATGGACTTTCGTATTGGCGCTACGCAGCATCCCAGCGGCGAACTTGTCCAAAAATCAACATTTGCGAGATTTTTGGAGTTTTTCGATTTTCGACTTTTTCAACAGTATCTGCCAGAAGCGGAAGTAGGCCCTGCTCGATTAACTCCTCAGCACGAGCGAGAATTGCGGGCGGCCTTCGCGATCTACCTCGGAAACCCTGACCAAGACGATCGACCAGTTGCACCAGCACCGCAATTGTATCGGGTGCAATCCTGGTAAACGCCCCGACACTCGGCCCTCGGCCAATGGTATTTGCTTCAAGGACCGGCAATCGCGATATCGCGCACGACAGGAATTAATGCATTGCCCGTTGGCGGTCTGAGCCGCAGCAAAGATCAGGGGGTGGAGATCGGCGTCACGCGTATTGGGTGTCCACTAGATAACAGCAGGAGTACGAAAAGCGCGGAGAAGATGGCAAACGACCGCTTGCTACAATTGATGGCCTAGCCTCCCAAGGTCTAAAAGCGAGGCGAGTTTGGAGTGACGGCGCAGTTCGCATTGAAGTACAGCCTTCATCCATGGGCCATGTCCGCAAGGGTCAAAAGCTGAAGTCGGCGGGGACAAAGGCAATGTCCGCTTCGCCCCGATCAACCGACGTGCTGGGTGCTATCTTCCTACCAGAGCTATGATAGCGCCTTCGATGACGTGGCTGTATCGACCGTCGTTCAGCAGAGCGTCCGTCAACCAAAGAACGCCGATAGCGACGCATGTCGCGCCGATAGCTCTCATGTAAAGCCCCGTTTTAACCGTGGCACCAGAGGCGATGCTACGGTCCGTCGCTTACACCAACCTTACGTCGGCGGGATCGCATCTGTCGATCGACGAACCGGACGGCCAATCTGGAGGCGCCCTAACAAAAACCCCACTCACCGGGGGACCGAATGAGCGGGGCAAGAAGATGGTCCAAGCGGATGAGTCTCTGAAATATCGCCGCGCTGCAAAACGCTAACAACGCCATATGACGGTTTTTAACACGCCGCCGTTCGGCATTCGGTTCATTGGTGAACACAACTTGCTCGGCGGCCTCTGACACTAGGCGACAGCCACAGCTTGTCTCTACAGAGGACCTCTGGACGGCTTGCGCTGCCGTAGCTTCCGGGACGCGGAAAGCAGCAGCATGAAAAGTGCTCGGTCAGCACTATATTTGGCAGCTGGCCGAGTGCTTGCCGCCTCCTTTCACGATGACCTCACCGTCGGCCGTGGAAACGAACCACAGCCACAGTCCGCGACGTTTTCGTACACTCACTTCAAACATCTGAAAGCGGTCAGACGTCACGGTCCGTCCCACAAGCGGCATCGGTGGCATTTTGGTGGCTTCTTTGTAGCACATCATGGGCCGGGGTTTAATGCCAATATTTCGCGGCTGTCATTGACGGTCTGGCAATTGTTTAACTCCTAAAACACTGCGCCCGCCGTCGAGCCCTCGAACAATAGGCGGAGCGGAGCGCTGCACTGCCGAATTTTCGGAGCAGTTTTTCAGGAGTAGTGAATGCCGTCTTCGGTCGACAAACTCGCATTGTTCATCGATGGAGCCAGTCTACATGCTGCGTCGAAGACACTAGATTTCGAGATCGACTTCAAGCGCCTGTTGAAAGAATACGGGAGCCACAGCAACTTGGTGCGCGCGTACTACTACACGGTGATGGTTGAAGATCGGGAGTACTCGTCGATCAGGCCCCTAACCGACTGGCTTGATTACAACGGATATACGGTCGTTTCAAAACCAGCAAAGGAGTTCGACGATGGTGAGGGGCGGCGAAAGATAAAGCGTAGTATGAGTGTCGAGATCGCCGTCGACGCATTGGAATTGTCGAACCATGTCGATCACATCGTGTTATTTTCCGGCGACGGTGACTTCCGGCCCCTTTTGGAAGCGGTGCAGCGGCGGGGTGTCCACGTTACTGTGGTCTCACCTCTGTCGATGATTTCCGACGAGTTGCGGCGCCAAGCCGACGTTTTCATCGACTTACTAAAACTAAAGTCCTCAATTCAACGCGATCCGTCAGAGCATCCGCCGCCGCGCATATCGCACTAAACTTACCAACACCAACGCCCGCTTTGGGCCAGGTATGGACGGCGCCTTGGCAAGAACTTTCTGACGTTTCTGCAGCATTGCTCGGGTGCGAACCATTCGGCCAAGTGCAGTTCAAACTCTGCAACTTGCCTGGTCGCTTCCTGGCGCTCGGTAGCTTCTCCCCAGACGCCCTGGGGCAGCGCGAAGGTCTCGCCGGCTGACTCAAACGCAGACGCCTCCCCGATCATCTGAGCGGCATTTGCATGCAGCCACTCGGTCTTAATGGCCTGCTCAATCCTGATCGGAAGGAAGCGACGATTTCCAGTATCGGACATCAACGCCTGATCGTCGTTTGTACTCGCCATGAAGATGTTGCGGCGGGGGCGCTCGGTGACGGCTCGGGCATTTGCCGTGCGGCCGGCGTCAGTTGTGCGGGAAATCATAGCCTTGATCGCCGCCACGTCCTTAATACTCGCAGACATTTCTGATATTTCCGCCACGGCCTTGCCGGCCAGCGACAGAACCAACTCTTTCGGTTCGTCGCCTAATCGAATAGATTCCGTAAACCATTCCAGTCGCGGGGCTAGCGCGGCGACAAAGGAACTCTTACCCGTCCCTTCAGGCCCGACCAGTAGCGCGATCTCGTCGTGTTTCGCCCCTGGCTTGCGCATTCGTTTTCACCATACCACCCACGATGTTGCGCCCCACAGCAGCATGATACGTATCGGCCGGCACGCCGCATGTCGCGGACAGCCACGTATCGAGGCGTGGCTTTCCGTCCCATTCGACCTCAAGCTTGGCCAACAGATCGATTGCCGGGTCGACCGTGTTTTTCCGTGCGAGCGTTAGTAGCGTGTCCCAGAAAAGTCCTTTCCAGCGACAAAGCGCGAGTTAGTGCGTGCGGCAAAAGTCCGGAGCATGGCAACAATTGTGTCGTCGACATACGTCCATTCCGGCCAACGCAACTGTGGCTCGGCAAAAGGCTTTTCGCCTTTTATTTCAACTCGCTCGTGCCAGGCATTGAATCGCACCTCGCATGCTATTGAACGCAGTAAAAAATAGACGTTATCGGGGTTCGTCGTTTCGGGCACTCCTTTGGCGTCGCGGACGTAGTCCTTCATATTCGCCATATCTTTGCATCCTCTTTGAACTTCTTGCTCCAGCGTCATGCCGCCGGCAGAGACCGCTTCCAACATGTCAACATGCTCGGATTCGCGCTCATCGGCGTCGACAAGATCACTCACCAGGCGGCAGAACCCGACGATGATATTCGACGGCGGCAGCACAGTCGTATCGACGACTTTCTGAATTGCGGCGCGCTGTCCGCGAATTCTGGCGTCGCAAACCACTGCGGATTTGCCCGAGCCGCATTCTGCGATGCTTGAAATTCCGCGCGGACAAGCTCGCCCAACACCCGATTGCAGTCGACCAGACCGACGCGCTCAGCCGTCTCACGTTCGGCCGCGCGGACTGCCTGCACATCGCGCAATGCTTCGATCTCCGCGAGCACGTCGGCTGGCGCTTCAAAGCCGTGTCCGATCGCCTCGTTCATCACGCAATAATCAAAAGATCAGAGTCCAGCACGGGGCCTGTTGAACGATTCCCATTGCGCGTCATTGAGGCGCTTGCCGTCCGCAGCCATCATCGTATCAAGCATGTCGCGTCCCATGCCGTCGGGACCTCCGTGCTGGCGATATAGGTCATACCCGAGACGTTCGGGCTCGACGTCGGTCTGCGTCTCGGACAGCGCTGGAACGCCGGCCGAAATCATTCTGAAATTGCCTCAATTTGACTAATCTTTGAGATAATCGGAATCGGCTATTTTCACCCGTGACGGCTAGGGTCGCGATGCGCCACGTCTTCCATCTCAAATGCGACAGGATCCGGAAAGCTTGCTTCAATGACGCCGTTCGATTCTCTGATAGATGAAGCTCAAGAGGCTCAGCCATCTGAGGCAACCAACAGGGCAGTAAGAGCACTTTCGCGCGTTACCGACTTGTTCGTCGCTGGCGCCGGTCACTATTCGACTCAACAGATCGAAATGTTTGACGAAATCTTTAAGACCTTTGTTTCCGTTATTGAGCTGAAAGTGCGCGCCAGGCTCGCTTCCCATCTCGCAACCAACTCAGATGCGCCCGAAGCGCTAATCCAAGCCTTCGCGTTCGATGATGATATCGCCGTGGCAGGACCGGTTCTGAAACAATCGACCTCGCTCAGCGAATCTCGCCTCCTGATTGTCTGCGCGACAAAGAGCCAGAGCCACCTTTACGCAATCGCGCAGCGCCAATCCATCAGCGAATTGGTTACCGATATCCTTATCGAGCGTGGCGAACGTGATGTGGTTCATGCCGTTGCAAAGAATTCGGGGGCCCGCATCTCCGATTCCGGCTTCAATGGCCTCGTGTCACGAGCCACCGATGATGCTGAACTTGCGCTGCACGTCGGATCAAGACGTGACATTCCTCGGCATCATTTAGTGATACTTCTTGAAACCGCCTCGGCCGAAGTATGCGAAAAGATCATTGCCGTGAATTCGCAGCTTGTCGAGGCTGTCAAAGGTGCGGTAACAGAGGTGGTCGACGAACTTGGTTTGGAGATACGTAACCTGTCCCCCGATCATGCCAAAGCGAAGAGAAAGGTGCGGCGACTGAAATACTGGAGAGAACTCGGGGAGGGCAAGGTTCATGCGGCCGCGCGAGCGCAAGACTTCGAGCAGGCTGCGCTGGCGTTGTCGATCTTAGCGCGCTGTCCCATTGAGGTGGCGGAACGGGCGGTCCTCGATGAGAATTCGGGCGCGGTCCAGGTCGTTGCAAAAGCGGCCGGCTGCTCCTGGGCGACGGCCAAATCTCTTTTGCTAATGAGAACAGCAGGTCGGCGTCTGTCTAAGTCGGACCTCGACCAAGCGCGGGAGAACTTCGAGCGGCTCGACACTCAAACAGCTCAACGCGTACTCGAATTTCAAAAATTGCGCTGCCAACACCGGGCGGTTACCGGCGCTATGGTCATTCCGGAAATCAATTCAAACCCGGAAAGGATCATGGCCAGTTTGCCCTAACGGTACTCTCAGCGTCGCGTTTATAGCCAAAAACACTCGCGTAACCGTTCAAACGCTTCGCGACGTCGGCACCGCTTTGTCGGTTTTATGCCATACGCTGAAGGCTAGATCGATTTAGAGCATCTCATCACATGAAGTTCCACCCCGGCAGCAATCGCGCGCGCTGGTGAGACGTCGATAGTGCTCAGCAAGAGATCCTCAAAGTCAAAAGTGAAAAGCCTAACTAGTCCACCCGGCAATTCCTCTCGCCAACCCACGACCCGATGCATGCTCGTAAAGTCGCGCTTTATCTCCCAAACACTCTTGCCGTGCTCAGTCCGATAGGCAGGTCGATCGGGATCTTTGATTATCTTGAGAGTTCGTTTATCAGCGACCTGAAGCCTGTAGCGTATCAATGGCGTGTCAGGATTGCCGCCGTCGATGACGATTTCCTTTGAGGGAAGTTCCGGCAACGGCGCCTTTACGGCAAACGATTGGTAGCAATCAACTGTCAGTGGAGGAAACGTTTCGGGGGAGCGTTGCGCGTGGGCGCTCGATAACGTGATGATAGGCAGTAATATTCCAAGACCGAGTGCTTTCATGCTGCAAACTCCATCTGACAATTCGCAATGTCTAACGCCCCTCAATCAATTTAGAACACATTTCATACCCGATTTCTATGCAGGTCGCCCCTCCTCCCGCCCACATCTTCTTCCCGCGAAGGAGCAGATCCCGGTTCGCACCTGAGCACAAGGTAGGACCTCTGACCGACGTCCGAGATCTGGTGCGAAAACGATTCGAAAAATGGGCGTTATGGAAGAATCAGCCAGTGGCCGACAAGTCGGCCCCTGCTGAGCCGCAGCTACGTAATGCCGTTTGCTGCAGATCCACATAGCAATGCAGACAGCAAGAGCAACGCCCGACGTGTCTGCTAAATGTCCAACAGCGAAAGTCGTAAAGTGACGCGGCACCTTCCGCTTAATCAGCGACGGCCACAGCCCAGCGCGTAATGCAGGAGCCAGAGATACGAAATCCGGCGCAGCAAATGTCGGCTGAGTGTCTTCAGAATTGGCGGCTCAGTTTTACCAGGCCGGTCTGGTCGGTGTAGCCGGATCCAAACCGCCCTTGATACTCAAGGCGCAAATCCAGGCCCCGTATCCCTGCCACCCCGAAAATGTCGATGCCGGCCGCGACCTTGGCCAGCGTTTGTGGAAGTGACGTCAGCGTCGTGAACGGCGAAACGCCCGCGGGCGCGCCCTCGAAAGTCGAGTTGACGCTCCACGTATTGTTGGACAGGAAGGTCGCGCCGCCCTGAATATACGGCCGCAACGCCAGGTCTGCCCCAGTTCGACCATGGGCGAAGCCGCGAACACCACCTTGTTGGACGACGCGACATTGAGATTCAGCGCACCGGCGCCCGCTTCGCTGAAACCCGGCAGCCCCGTATAGATCAAGTCAAGGTCGAGCGAACGCTTGACGTACGCATTGCCGAATTCGGCGACATAAGCCGCGCGGAAACGCGACTCCAGCCCCATACGCTTGGCGCGCTGGTCGCCGATTGCTCTTAGATCGATCCTAGCTAGGAACTTATACCGCCCGTCGCTGTTGGCTTGGGGTGTCTCCCCGCCCGTTGAACCTTATCTCGCGCGAAGAGACCATCGAGATGCGGTAGAAAAGCCTCGGGTAACGATCATGCAACGGCAGGCGAATTGGAACCCCGTTATTGTATCAAGTTCCAACCTCGGGACAGGGGGCCAAACACAAGCGAGCGCATCTAACGATGCTATCGCGGGGCCAGCCATTTCAGCATTAAGCGTGTCGTATCCGCCTCTGGATTGGCAGAAGCAACGCCGATCCGACCTCCGCTTTTCAATCGGCGTCGCCATCGCGTTTGCTCTGCCAGCTATACTTGCGCTTGGTTTTTATGCGGTGGCAGAGTCAATTATGCTGATCGGGTAACTCAGGAAACGTCACGCTTGGTTCCGAGCGCCCAAGAGAGCGCGGCGGCGGATCAGCAGCGAGAGGCCGCAGAACGA
>Ga0210385_10002374_pt1 | contig 11401 bp, 6 predicted proteins | sample IncBWH26OmetaG_FD_160107 | JGI IMG/M metagenome (GOLD analysis project Ga0210385, IMG submission 160107) | Forest soil microbial communities from Barre Woods Harvard Forest LTER site, Petersham, Massachusetts, United States - Inc-BW-H-26-O ... | reverse complement strand
AGCTGCAGAAGTGTTTCCGACAGTGCCTCTGCGCACCCTAGAAGCCCGTCTGCGTAGGGGTCAGCTGGAGCCAGCCGTTTTGCTTCTTCGAACTCATGGATCGCGTCGACAAAATCCCGTTGGGCCATGTAGGTCATGCCGAGACGCATGTGTGCGCGTGCAAAATTAGGGTTTAGTTCAATCACTTTACGGTAGACGTCGGTTGCCTTTTCGTACTGACGACTCGAGTAATAGAGACGACCAAGTACGACGTTTATTTCGGGAGAAAGCGGGTCAATTTCTTTGGCACGTTGCACTAGGTCCATCGCCTCTTCAACTCGGCCCATGGCGGTTAGATTCAGGCTGTACCACGACTCCGCGCCAGCGTCGTTGGGATTCAAGGCAAGAGCCTGTTGAAACTCGTGTTCGGACTCCGCCCAATTCCACCCATAGTAAAACGCGATCATACCGAGGGATGCATGGGCCTCGGCGAGCGAGTCGTCGAGCCGTAAGGCATTCAGGGCAGCCCCTCTGGCGGCCGGGTACGCTTTTTGAGGGGATTCAACCCCATAGGTTGCGAGTAACACATAGGAGTCGGCGAGTCCTGCGTAGGCGCGCGCGTACTGAGGGTCTTTGGTGGTTGCTTGTTGAAGGTACTCGATACTTCGGCGGAGACCATCACCCGTCCTGGTGCTCCAGAAGTAGCGGCCCTTCAAATAGAGCTCATGGGCTTCCGCATTGTTCGTATCTTTCATTACTGCCGGAGCGCTTGTTATTTTCGGGAAGCGAACGGACATGGATTTTGAGACTCTTTCGGCCACTTTGTCTTCAACTTCCAGAATCTGCTGCGTACTCTCCTCAAATGTGTCGGTACCGAGTAAGGAGCCATCACTCACGCGCACCAGCTGAAGTGAGACACGAACCCTATTGGGCAGAGTCTCGACGCTACCCGAGAGGACAGCGTCCACTTTTTGTTCGCGTCCAACCTGCAGCGGGCTTGCGGCAGAATCCACATACTTCAGTACCGCGCTTGTTGGACGAACGATCATTTGTCCGTTGCTAACAAGCTTTGTAATGATTGCATCGGCTATTCCAAAGCTGAAGTATGCATGGGCAGGGTCAACATTCAGAGGGCGAAGAGGTAATACAGCTAGCGAGCGAATCTCGCCAGTAGTAACAACATGTTTCCGCGACTGAATGAAGACAATTGTGATGGCGAGACAGGTCAATACCAATGCTCCCATAATATAGAAGGCGGAGGAAAGCGGTCCGGGACGAGGAACGGCCTCGGGTATTACGGGGGATGATTCCACCGGAGGTACACTCAATTCAGTTTCTGGCATCGCAACTTCGCACACCTTGCCAACGAAACGGTAGCCCTCTTTTGCCACAGTTTCGATGCACTTCCGCTCGCTATTCCCATTCGTTAGGACCTTGCGGAGCCTGGAAATGGTCACTACAAGGTTGTGCTCCCCGACAAAACTGTCGGCCCATATAGTGTCCATGATTTCAGACTTGCGAACTAAACGGCCTCTCCTTTGAATCAAAAGGAGGAGAATATCAAAAGCCTTCGATGTGAGGGGAACGGCCTCGCCGCTGCACAGTACCTGTCTCTCGACCGGATCCACCCTAAACCGATCGAATTCGTACGCAACCCGGGACTGGTCTGTCATAGCTCTCTTCGTAGCACCCGTAGTATAAGAGGTCAGCGCTGTGGACACACTATTTCCGCTACATGGATTACCAGACCCGCACTCTGATAGCAGAATTCCCGAGTGGTGTCAAACCTCTTTTAGAATGTTGTCGTTAGGAGGTATGGTTTGGTTCAAGGTGTCGGACAGCCAATGCCCGCGTCCGGCAGCATACTTCCCAGGTGTTTCTCGCGCATGCTTCGAACCGGTTTACAATGATTTCGCTTGACACGAAAGCGGGCTTGACGTGAATACACCGTCTCTCGCGACTATTCGGTCTTGTAATGCGTCGTATTGATATTTTTTTGCCATTTGTTTTACCTACAGTTTAGGACACCAGCATCTGAGCCCGTCTATTGTGTACCTACAACATGCGAAGCATGTCCGTTGGCTACGTCGTTCGGAAGGACTGCCCCTGTGGTGGGCGGGTGCGACGGGCAAATGGGACCGTGCAGAGGGGGGATAATGCTTGTGGCGGGCACAATTGAACAATCAGGGTACCGTCGAGAAGATTGGAAGTTCTGGGAATTAGCCCCAGACCTAGCACAGATTATTCGATCTGTTTTCCCGGCCCTGCTTATTATCTTCGTGATGGGAGTCTTAGCTTGTCCGGCAGTGTTTGCCCAGACTGCCCAAGTATCCGGTTCAATTACCGACGCCACTGGCGCTGCTGTGCCCAATGCCAGCGTGAAAGCACTGAATCAAAACACCGGCACCGAGCGTACCGCAGTATCAAACGAGAATGGCTACTACTTGCTACCTCTTCTGCAACCAGGTGCGTATACCATTAGCGCGGACCACGTCGGATTCGCAACCAAAGTGCTGTCTGGTATCACGCTCGAGGTGGGACAATCGCCGACCATAAACATCACGATGGAAGTAGGTCAAGTTTCTCAACGAATCGACGTAGCAAGCACGACTCCAGAGGTCGATTTAACCTCATCCACTATAAGCGGCGTGGTCAGTTCGACGGATATCGTCGAGCTCCCTTTGAATGGGCGAGACTGGACTCAACTCGCCACCCTCCAGCCTGGCGTAGATTCGGCAGCGGCTATCCAAGTTCCAGCCTCGTCGGGTTTTTCCCGGGGCAGCAGAGGCTGGGGATCACAAATGAGCATTTCAGGGGAAAAACCACAATACAACGGTTACTACATCGATGGGGTCAACGTTAACGACGAAATGGGTGGCGGTCCAGGCAGCGTGTCCGGCGGAACCCTGGGGGTGGACGCTATTCAGGAGTTTTCAGTATTGACCAGTAACTATCCCGCAGAGTACGGGCGGACTCCGGGAGCAATTCTCAATGCCGTTACACGCTCGGGAACCAATGATTTCCACGGCACGGTCTACGAATTCCTGCGTAATAACGCGTTAGATGCTCGAAATTTCTTTGATGGGCCTCAGATCCCTGAGTTCCGGCGGAACCAATTCGGAGCATCTGTAGGGGGACCGATCCTTAAAAGTCGCACGTTTTTCTTCTTTGATTACGAAGGGCTCCGCCAAGTGTTGGGCACTACAAACACGGACACCGTGCCTTCGCTCACTGCGCGCAGTGGAACCATTTTTGCTTCAGATGGCACCCCGATGACGATCACAATTGATCCGGTAGTGCAGAAAGCACTGGCTTTGTGGCCTTCTCCCAACGGGGCCATCTTGCCTCCAGGCAATACGGCGATTTTCTCTTTTGCCGGGAATTCAGTTCTGCCAGAGAACTTCGCGACAGCACGAATTGACCAGACCATTTCAGCGAGCGACACTCTATCTGGTACGTATCAATTTGACAAAGGTAGCGTTGTAGGGCCCGACGTGCTGCAGAATGTGAACATTGGGTCCAGAACATCGAGGCAGTTTGTCGAGATTGGAGAAATCCACGTTTTCTCCCCGACCCTGGTCAATTCCGCTCGGGTGGGTTTTAACAGATCTATGTCAGTAAATGGCTACAACGCAGGCGTAATCAATCCGGCGGCTGATGATCCCACTTTATCAGCAGTTCCTGGAGTACCAGGCGCGCCCTCAATCTCGGTTCCGGGATTGACACTATACCCTGGTGGTAAGGATGCCTCATCACAGACTTCTTTCGTGATAAACGCGTATCAGGGTTACGATGACGTCACTCTCCTGAAAGGTATCCATACTCTGAAATTTGGAGTAGCGGTGGAGCGGGATCAGACGAATTCCTTCCAGGCCCGACGCCCGGGTGGCGTGTTCAAATTTGGTTCATTGACGAACTTTCTTATCAACCAGCCAAATTCATTTACCGGCGCTATTCCAGAGACTCTGACAGAACGTGGCACTCGAAACACTATCTTCGGCGCTTACTTTCAGGATGACTTGCGCTTGCGGCCGAATCTGACTCTCAATTTGGGAGTCCGATACGAAATGACAACGCCACCTACTGAAGTGCAAGGCAAGTATGGGAATTTGCGAAACCTCATGGACGCGACTCCTGCCCTTGGCAACCCGCTTTTCTTAAATCCCACTCTTGCGAATTTTGAACCGCGGATAGGTTTCGCTTGGGATCCGTTCGGAGGTGGCAAGACCTCGATTCGCGGCGGTTTTGGGATGTTTGACATCCTCCCCCTACCCGCTGCAATGTTACAACTCCTTGGTGGAGGGGCCCCGTTCGCTTTGCAGGGAACCGCAACTCACTTGCCGGCTGGAACTTTCCCAAGCGGAGCGTTTGATTTAATTCAACCCACGGGGTTGGGAGTGGATCACTTTCAATTCAACCCACCTCGGGCCTATATCATGCAGTGGAATCTGAACGTTCAGCGCGAGATTATTCGTAACCTTACGGTGATGGTTGGTTATGTTGGTTCTCACGCTGTTCACGATAGCGTCGAGATTCAGGATGCGGATATCGCGTTACCGACAAAAACGTCTGCGGGTTTTCTGTGGCCCTTCCCCGCAGGTAGTGCGCCAACTCTAAACCCCAATTTCGGTGATATTTCAACTTTGGATTGGACGGGCAGTTCGTCCTACAACGGACTTATTGCACGAGTCACGAAGAGAATGAGCCACGGTTTTCAAATTGAAGGTTCCTATACATGGAGTAGAACCATCGATGACTCTTCGTCGTACGGGATTGGCGATGGGTTTCTAAATTCTATTAGCTCCCCGTTCCCGGCTTTCGTTGATTCCAAGCTGAACCGGGGTCCGGCCGATTTCAACCGCAACCAGGTTTTAACGATTAACTTTGGCTGGAACATCCCGAGTCCAAAGTCGTCCGAACGTTTTCTAAATGCGGTAGCCGGTGGATGGCAGCTTGAAGGAATTGCGACCATAGCAAGCGGGACGCCGTTCACTGTCCTAATTGCCCCCGATCCACTCGGCGAAAACAGTAGCGACCCCTTTGATCGCCCGAGTCTTGTAGCGGGTCCGGGTTGCGGTTCTCCCGTCAACGCGGGCAACCCAACTAATTACATCAAATTGCAGTGCTTCGGTTTGCCGTTGGCCACTCCGGCAATCGCGGCGGAATGCACTCCATTCGCGCCGAATGGTGGACCGCCGGCCGTGGGAACATGCTCAAACCTTCTCGGTAACGCAGGTCGAAACGGTCTGAACGGTCCTGGATTAGTGAATTTCGATTTCGGAGTGTTCAAAAATAACCGTATCACCAAAATTTCCGAGAACTTCAATGTGCAATTCCGAGCGGAGTTGTTCAATGTGTTTAATCATTCAAACTTCGCCTCCCCGGTAGACAACAGCACTATTTTCGATTCGACCGGAGCGCCGGTTCCTGGCGCCGGTTTGATCGATCAAACAGCCACCGCATCCAGGCAAGTACAATTTGGATTGAAAATAATTTGGTAATCAGATTCTGGGTAAATGTCCAAATTCTGAAAAGGGAACAGGAATCGAGGGATTCCTGCGTCGATGAGTGCTTGGTCATTGGCTGAAACGCTGTACCAAGTGCTTGAGGCAGTCGTTCGCGCGTCGGCGCGTTCAAAGAGGCGGGCATGAAAAAGCTCTGGCTTTTGGCAACTCTGATTTTATCCGCGGTTGTGCTAACTATCTTTGTGGGAATTAGTCTGGTATCCCGGGAAGCGAAAGCGTCCGTAGATCGTGAGCAGCCAATAATTACAAAAGCCGATTTCGATCGGATGATGAAAACGGAGTCGAACTGGGGACGCTGGGGTAAAGAAGACCAATTGGGCGCTCTAAACTTGATAACCGCTCACAAACGGATACAAGCAGCAAAATTGGTCAAGACGGGAATATCCATTTCTCTCGCTCATAATATGTTCACAGAAAAGGTTGGAAAAACACCCGCCTTTGAGTTGCACATGGTGAAAACAGGCGCCCCGGGATCGGAAGGAGCACTCGACGTCCTTTCGATTGACTATCACGGCCGCACCCAAACTCATTTTGACGCTCTGTGTCACCAGTTTTGGGATGGGCAAATGTATAACGGGTATCCGCAGGGCGAGGTAACCGACAAAGGGTGTGCAAAAGACTCAGTAATCCAAGTTAAAAATGGAGTCTTCACGAGAGGAGTGCTTATAGATTTCCCGCGGTTTTATGGCACTAAGTATCTGACTGGAAGTCGGGCGATTCTTCCAGAGGATCTCGACGCGTGGGAGAAAAAGAGCGGAGTGAAAATTCAAAGTGGAGATGCTGTTTTCATTAGAGTTGGGCGGTGGGCCAGATGGGATGACGCTAAGGGCGGATGGGATCCCTACAAGGAAGGGGCGGGCCTACACGTGACCAGCGTGGCGTGGTTTAAGAAACGGGATATCGCCCTCCTCGCAAGTGACATGGTATCGGACGTGGTTCCTTCCGGCGTGGAAGGTGTTACAGGCGGAGGACCGGTACACAAGATGGCGATTGTCGAGCTCGGAGTTCCCCTCATAGACAATTGCGATCTGGAAGCAGTTGGCGAATATGCCGCTGCAAACAAGCGCTGGGATTTTCTCTTGACGATGGCTCCGCTAGCCGTTGAAGGAGGAACGGGATCACCAGTAAATCCCATCGCCACCTTCTAGTATCGAGTGTTGCGGGGGCGGCGGATTTGGATACCTTGTGCATAACGACGCATTAGAGCCATCGAAGAACAGCGATGCCAAAACCAGACCAAAACCAGGCTGCGGAACCCCGCGGAAACCTCGTAGGAAGATTCGCGGGAGTGGGTATGGCCCTAGCCGATTGGTCGGAGCAATGGTTTCCCGACTCTTTCGTATTTGCGCTCGCAGCCCTCATCATCGTGTGCGTGTTTGGCCTGTTCTTGGGGTCTACGGTCCACGATCTCATTAAGTACTTCGGCGAAGGGTTCTGGAGCCTGATCCCGTTCACGATGCAGATGGCGATTATCATTATTGGTGGGTATGTGCTTGCGTCATCACCGCCGATCTACAGCTTGATTCGCTTGCTCGCGAGGATTCCGCGGACGCCGCGTGGGGCTGTGGCGTTCGTCGCGTTTTTCTCGATGACTACTTCACTGATCAGTTGGGGGTTCAGCCTCATTTTCAGCGGGATCCTCGTGCGAGAAATCGTAAAGGACGTGCGGCAAATTGATTATCGTGCTATCGGAGCAGCCGCCTATCTGGGCAGTGGCACCGTGTGGGCCCTGGGGTTGTCGTCATCCGCCGCCCTGATGATGGCTACCCCGTCAGCCATTGCTGCCCCGTTGCTCAAGATCAGCGGGGTGATTCCGTTGAGCCAGACTATTTACACCTGGCAAAGCCTCACAACCGCCGTTGTTCTGATTCTTTCCAGTGTTGTCGTGGCATACCTATCTGCGCCGGCAACCTCAACGAAGACAGCTGAATCATTCGGAGTCACGGAAGGGATTGAAATCGAGGAAGTGGAAAAGCAACGCACTCCCGCAGAGTGGCTGGAATATGCGCCGGTGCTGTCGGTCATAGTTGGCGTGATAGGGCTGGCCTACCTGGTGCAAATTTTTGCGGCACGGGGTCCATTGGCCGCTCTGGACTTGAACACATACAATCTCTTATTTTTGATGCTCGGCTTGCTATTGCATTGGAGGCCGCGCTCCTTCACCCTGGCCGTCAACCGCGCGGTGCCCGCCACAGCCGGAGTTCTGATCCAATTTCCGTTCTACGGAGGAATCTTCGGCATCATTACGATGTCTTCGATAACTAGAACACTGGCGCACTTTTTTGTACGCATTTCCTCGCAGAACAGTTATCCGGTAGTCGTTGCGATCTACTCTTTCGTATTAGGAATGTTTGTGCCGTCAGGCGGAGGCAAATGGGCGATTGAAGCTCCCTACGTTTTGCAGGCAGCCAAGGACCTCCACGTGAGCCTCGGATGGATCGTTCAGGTGTACAACGCTTCCGAAGCTTTGCCGAACCTAATCAACCCATTTTGGATGCTGCCGCTTCTAGGAATACTTAAGGTGCGAGCGAGGAATTTGGTTGGCTATGGATTGTTGCAATTAATGGTCAATACGCTGTGGGTTCTCTTCTTCGCGTGGTTTTTTGCGCGGACTTTTACTTATGTCTCGCCGGTAACTTCCTAGACGAACTCGATAATTTTATTATGAGGATTCAATAACAGGAATGGGGCGAATTGAGAAAATAATGGCTTTCGTTAAAGAGTTCGATTCCGTTCCGGATCTGAGCATGTTGTTGTGGGTTGAGAAAAGATAAATTTCGGCATACATGAAATCTTTCAACATCGCAGTCATCGCGGGTGATGGAATCGGCAAGGAAGTTGTTCCGGAGGGCATTCGCGTTCTGGAGGCTGCGAGTCGCCGCTTTGGCTTTCAAATACACTGGCACAGTTTCGATTGGAGTTGCGAATTGTACGTCAAGACCGGAAGGATGATGCCCGCTGATGGGCTAGCGCAACTGCGGCCCTTCGATTCGATTTTCCTCGGCGCGGTTGGCCATCCCAGCGTACCGGATCACGTTTCGCTTTGGGGGCTCTTAATACCCATTCGTCGTGGCTTCCAGCAATATGTCAATTTGCGGCCCGTACAGCTGTTCGAAGGGATTGAGTCTCCGCTGAAGAATTGGAGACCCGGTCAGATTAACTTCTGCATCGTTCGCGAGAACAACGAAGGTGAGTATTCCAATATTGGCGGGCGGCTGTATGAAGGGACGGAAGAAGAAATGGCGGTTCAGCAGGCAGTTTTCACGCGTCGCGGCGTGAACCGCGTTATGCGTTTTGCTTTCGAATTGGCACGCAAGAGAAACAAGCATCTTACGTCCGCCACAAAATCAAATGGGATCATCCACACGATGCCGTTCTGGGATGAATGCTTTCATAGAATGGCGGCTGAATTTCCGGATATCCGCACGGATCAATATCACATCGATATTTTGGCTGCTCACTTTGTGCGCCATCCGGATTGGTTCGACGTTGTCGTGGGCTCCAATCTTTTCGGCGACATTCTTTCCGATCTGGGCCCGGCCGTGACCGGCTCAATTGGCATCGCCCCTTCCGCAAACCTTAACCCGGGAAAGGAATTCCCATCAATGTTCGAACCGGTCCACGGTTCGGCACCGGACATCGCCGGAAAGGGAATAGCGAATCCTATAGGTCAGATTTGGTCGGGCGCGATGATGCTAAGACACCTAGGCGTGCCCGATGCCGCGGATGCTGTGGAGATTGCGATCGCGGACATTCTGGCGCAATCGAAAGTTCGCACGCCGGACATCGCGGGCACCTCGACGACGAAGGACCTTGGGACAGCTATCGCGCAACGAGTGAGCGAGCCGGAATAGGCGTTTAGAATGCCGCCGATTTCGAGAGAGAAAATCGGCAACTTGCGACATGTGAGAAGGGATAACGCATGAAAAAGGACCGCTATAACGGAGAGCAGACTGCCTCCGCATTGCGTCAACTGGAGACGCGGCGCCGACGCTGTGGGCGGAAAGTTGCCCTGATAGTTGCGACGATCGTGGGTCTGGGTGGAGTTGCCCTGGCGCAACAGCCGCCTCAACCGCAACAGTCTCAGACCATGACCGTTCATCCGCTGCGGGAGGGCGCAGTTTACTGGATTGCTGGTGGCGGCGGAAATTCCGGGGTAATCATTGGACAACATGGAGTAATCATCGTGGACGCGAAAACTACGCGGGATGCGGCCGAGCAACTTATTGCCGAAGTCGCCAAGCTGACGCCAAAACCTATCACGCACGTCATCATTACTCACAGCGATTGTGATCACGTGAATGGATTGGCGGGATTCCCTGACGGGCTCACCATTATTGCTCATGTCAACGAGAAGCAGGAGCAAGAAGCGGCGTTTGCAGCCGGAGGTCGCGGAATGCCACCTGCCAATCGTCTGCCTACACAGGTAGTGACGCAAGACAGTGAATCAATAACGATCGAAGGGATCCACTTCGTTCTGCTCCATTGGGCTCCCGCCCACACCAATGGTGATCTGGCGGTATACCTCCCAGATGAAAAGATCGTATTCACGGGAGATATCCTGACCACATTGATCCTGGTCCATCCGGATAAGAATGGAACGTTAGATGGCTGGTTTAAAACCGCGAGGGGACTCCTCGCTCTAGATGCCGACACGTACGTGCCCGGCCACGGGAGCACAGTCGAATCGAAGGCGGGCATTCAAGAACGGATCGACGACAACCAGGCGAAGCGAGACAAAATCGCCGCTATGATGAAAGAGGGCAAATCACTTGAAAGCATCAAGACCGCAATGGGCGACCCTCCTGGCCCGGGTCCCAGCGGTTGCCGGGGCATCCCATTTCCTAGTTTTACTGACACTGAATATCAGTTCCAATCCTCGAAGAACAGGTCCCGCAGTGATCAATAGAGTTTGCAACCACGCAAAGAGGCAAACCTGTGCCTAAATTCGCAGCAAATCTTACGATGCTTTTCACTGAACTTGATTTCCTGGATCGCTTCGATGCCGCAGCTAGTGCAGGATTCAAAGCCGTTGAGTTTCTCTTTCCCTATTCCTATGGAGCGGACGAAATTAGTGACAGACTCGCCCGCCACGGTCTCGCATTGGCACTGCACAATTTGCCCGCAGGCAACTGGGCAGCGGGAGACCGAGGTATCGCTTGCTTGCCGGATCGAGTGGACGAATACCGCTCGGGAGTTGCTAAAGCGATCAAATATGCCAAAGCGCTCGGGTGTTCACAATTGAATTGCCTTGCCGGAGTGGGTCCGGATAACGCTGACCCGAAGGTGCTGTACAAGACTTTCGCAGAGAACCTACGATTCACCGCAAGCTTGCTTGAACAATCGGGAATCGGGCTACTAATTGAGCCGATTAATACTAGGGACATTTCTCGTTTTTTTCTTAACGGCACACAGCAGGCTGTCGAGGTTATTCGCGACGTGGGCTCGAGTAATCTGAAGATCCAATACGACGTTTACCACATGCAGATCATGGAAGGAGACTTAGCCCCCACAATTGAACGTAATCTGGATTTGATCGGCCACATTCAGGTGGCCGAAAATCCGGGGCGCCATGAGCCGGGCACCGGTGAGATCAATTTCGAATTCCTATTCGGATTTCTAGATTCAATCGGATATCAGGGTTGGGTTGGGTGTGAATATAAGCCCAAAACCCTCACGGTTGAGAGTCTTAAATGGTTCGAAGCGTACCGAGCGCGTTAAGGGTCGGACCCTTTCGGAGGATTGTAAAGTGAGCGCAATAGGATTTATAGGGTTAGGCATCATGGGGGCACCGATGGCCCTCAATCTGATCAACGGCGGCCACCGGTTGTTCTTGAATAGCAGGAGCGGAGTGCCGGAGAACTTGGCGGTGCTGGGGACGGTATGTGGCTCGGGTA
>Ga0210385_10002373_pt1 | contig 11403 bp, 7 predicted proteins | sample IncBWH26OmetaG_FD_160107 | JGI IMG/M metagenome (GOLD analysis project Ga0210385, IMG submission 160107) | Forest soil microbial communities from Barre Woods Harvard Forest LTER site, Petersham, Massachusetts, United States - Inc-BW-H-26-O ... | reverse complement strand
GCTGAAGAACAACGCCGACCGCATGTCGGTCGCGCTCAAGGACTTCACCGACGCCCTCGCCGCCTGCGAGGAGGACTACCGGGTCGACTGGGAGCCGGGCGGGGCGGGCCTGGTCATCGTCAACGTCATCGACGACGAGGGCCGCAAGCCGGTGGCCGCCTTCGCCACCCGCATCGACGAGCGCGCCAAGGACCAGGGGGTGCTGCTCGAGGACCGCGAGCGCAAGGTCCTCGAGGACGAGCTGCTGGCCGCCCTGGCCGGGCAGATCCACACCCGGGTCGTCGCCGCCCGCGACCTGACCAGGAACATGAACGCCGACACGCGCTCCAAGCCGATGTCGAGCGGCATCTCCATCGGCATCCGCTGGGCCCAGTCCGACCGCATCACCGACGCCCAGCGCAAGGCGTCGCACCTGCTCGACCGGGACACGCCCGGACCCGAACGGCTGGCCGAGCTCAGGGGCGTGCTGCGCGACATGATCCGCGAGTACCGGGCGGGCCACCCCCGGGCCACCTACCGGGAGGCCCTCGGCAGCGTCCTCGACTACCGCTCCTGGCACGCCTTCGAGCTGCTCCTGATCAAAGCGGGCGAGGGCGAGCAGCGGCTGACCCGGGCGAAGCACTCGGTCATGTCCGGCGGGGAGAAGTCGGCCGCGATTCACCTGCCGCTGTTCGCCGCCGCCAACGCGCTCTACTCCAGCGCGAAAGCGCACTGCCCCCGCCTCATAGCGCTTGACGAGGCATTCGTCGGCATCGACGAGCGCTACAAGCCCGACCTATTCGGACTGGCGGTCAAATTCGACCTCGACCTATTCATGACCGGCCATGACCTCTGGGTGACCACGGAAACGGTCCCGATGATCGCCCATTACGACCTCTACCACGACAAGGTCACCCGGGCGACGTCCGCCCTGCTCATCCTCTGGGACGGCCAGCAGCTCGTCGACGCCACGGCCGGCTACCGCGACAACGAGGCGCTAACGACCGAGCTGCTGGGCTTCCGCCCCACCCGGCACGCGCCCGTGGGCACCGCCGCGACGCTCTACGCGGCGGCCGCCCAGGCGCTCGGCCCCGACCTCGACGACGACGCGGGAGACGACGACGATCCCGCCTTCGACTAGGATTAGCGCGTGGCCGAGTTCGACCCGAGAACGCCGAGCATCGCCCGCGTCGGCTGAGCCCGTGCCCCCAACCGAAGGCGGCCCGGCCGAGCCGGAACCCTACGCTCACTACGCCGGGCCGCAGTACCGGCGGCTGCTGGACGCCGCCCGCCGCTCGCTCGAACGGACCGGCGGCAGCCTGAGCGCCGCGGTCACCATCAAGCAGCCGGACGACGCCGAGCGCAAGGCGATCATCGGGATCACCGGCCAGTACCGCCCGGAAGCCGCGATCCAGATCGCGGTCCGGCTGGCCGATCTCGACGCCGCCGTCCGCGAGGCCACCGGCGACGGGCTCAAGGAGCTGCTCGAACGGCTCGGGCCGCCGCTGCGGGACCGCCCCGCAGACCGACGCAAGCTGGCCGACGGGCGCGAAGCAACGGTCCGTTCACTCGAAAAAAGCTTTCTGCACGACCGGGACTGGTTCCGGGCCTGGCTGTCCGAGCTGGCCGCCGACGGGACGCTGACCAAGCTGGTCAACGCGGCCGACGCGGACCGGGCGCGCCAGGCCGCCCGCGTGCTCGAGCTGCTCGAACAGCGGGCCGAGCCGATCCAGTTGGCCGAGCTGGCGGCGGCGGTGACCGCCGACACCAAGGCCCTCAACCACGGGACCACCCTGGCCACCCTGGTCCTGCGCGCGCTCGCGATCCGCGCCGGCACCTGCAGGCCCAACAGCACCGAACAGCGCCGCGAGCTCTGGGACCTCAGCGGCGTCATCGTCGACGACCTGGCCAGCCGCGTCCTGGTGCTCAACCTGGCCGCCCGGGGCGACGGCCTCGGGCAGTGGCTGACCGACGCCCGCACCCGGGGAACCCCCTTCTACATCACGTTGCAGCAGCTCATAGCGATGCCGATCGCCCCCCTGAACCGAACCGCAGCGCACCTGTGCGAGAACCCGGCCGTGCTCCGTCGCGCCGCCGCCGAGCTCGGCCCGAGGTCGCGGCCGCTCATCTGCACCGAGGGCCAGCCCTCGACCGCCTTTCACCGCCTGGCGGCCACCGTCACCAGCGCCTCGGGAACGCTCCGCTACCACGGCGACTTCGACTGGCCCGGCATCGCCATCGCCAACGCGGTCATCGGCCGTCACCGCGCGACCCCCTGGCGGATGACCGCGGCCGACTACCTGGCGGCCCTGCGCGCCGATGCTGACCAGGTGAAACTGGCCGGCGCGGCCCAGCCCACGGACTGGGACCCGGCCCTCGCGGAGGCGATGCGCGCGGCCGGCCGCGCCGTCTACGAGGAGTCCGTCGCCGATCAGCTGATCGCCGACCTCGCCGACTAAAAGGCGAAAATCTTTTTCTTCTGAACGGTCCCGTGCTTCGCCTGGTTCGGTGCGGTCCCGCGACACGCCGACACGGTTCATTTTGGCACATTATTTACTGCCTCCCGGTGTACGGTAGACCCATGGCTGAACAGCAGGACGTCATCGCGGAGCTCACCGCGGCCGGCGTGCTCGCCGGCATCCGCTGGGCGTACGCGTCCGCGACCACGCGGTCGATGGAGATCTACTCCGAGGCCGACGGGCACGACTCGGCCTGGCTCGGGCACACTCGCTTCACGTTGTTCCGTGACCGCCTTGACCGGGTCTTCGGCTGCGAACGGTACGCCGTGCCGACCGCCGACGGCCGCCTCGACGTCGACGTGCTCTGCGCCGAGCTGTCCGAGCGGGACCTGGCGACGATGCCCCGCCTCGCCCCCGGCCGGGTCCTCCGGCACGACCTGCGCGGCAGCGCCGGGTGGTCCTACCGGCACCACTGGTTCCTGATCTCCTCGGCCGAGTTCGGCCGCCTGGAGACGCTGCCGTGGCAGGACAAGTCGCTTACCAAGCAGCTCGTGGCCATGCAGCCAAGCCCCGACCTGCGCCAGCCGTCGCTGTTCGAGGACCTGACCGAAGGCCTGCTGGCCGACCACGAGCTCCGGGTGCCGACGTTTATCGTCGCGCACACGCTCGATGCCGGCACCGGCCAGACCGAGCTGACCTTCGGCCGCCCCAAGTTCAACCTGCGCGGCGGCCCGGCCTGGCACTGGCGCGAGGATCTGATGAAGGTGCCGCTCCCGGTCGTCCGCCCGGCCGAGATCCCGGCGGCGGCCGAGATCGACGACCCGGCGGCGGTGCCCGACGCCCCCGTCCGGCTTCGTGTTATTCGTGGCGACCTTGCCCAGGGACGCGGGCGTGACGACCGCTGATCGTCCGCGGGCGGCCGACGTCGCGGCGTTCTTCGACGGCGCCCGCCTCACCCTGGCCCGCCAGCTGGCCGGCCTGCGCAAGTCCGACCTGGCCTCGCTGCTCGACATGAGCCCGACCGCGGTCGCCGCCTGGGAGTCCGGCGCCAAGCGCCCGACCGCGGTCACCGTGGCCAGGCTCGCGCTCAGCCTCGGCGTCGACCCTGGCTTCTTCGCCATGCGCCCCGACGACGTGGCCGCGCTCTCTTCAACCCCGCACTTCCGCTCGCTCCGCGCCACCACCCAGCTCGCGCGCGACCAGGCGTTCGCCTACGGCCAGCTCGCGGTGGACATCGCCACCAGCCTGGAGAAGCACGTCGAGTGCCCCGACCCCGACGTCCCCAGCTTCCCCATTCCGATCGACGCCGCAGAACCCAACGCCGACCCGGAACGGGCCGCCCGGCATGCCCGCCAGCACTGGGGGATAACCGTCGGCCCGGCCCCTCACCTGGTCCGGCTGCTGGAGAACCACGGCGTGCTGGTGGTGTTCAGCCCGCCCCAGGCCGCCAGCGTCGACGCCTACTCCTTCGACAGTCGGCTCCGCCCGGTCGTCGTCCTCAACCCGGTCAAGCACGACTACTACCGGCAGCGGTTCGACCTCGCCCACGAGCTCGGCCACCTGGTCATGCACACCGACGCCGAGCCCGGCGGGCGGACCGTCGAGGATCAGGCCAACCGGTTCGCGGCCGAGTTCCTGATGCCGGCCGCCGAGATCGGCGACGAGCTGCCGACCACGATGAACGCCGCCGCCTGGCAGGCGCTGGCCCGCGCCAAGGAGCGCTGGGGGGCCAGCATCCAGGCGCTGCTGTACCGCGCCCGCCGCCTGGAGTCGCTGACCGAGATCTCCTACCGCAACGCCATGGCCACCCTCACCAGCCGCGGCTGGCGGCGCAGCGAACCGGGCCTGGTCACGGTGCTCGAGCAGCCCTCCATGCTGCCGCGCGCGCTTGAGCTGCTGGCGGCCGAGGGCATCAGCGAGTACGACCTGCGCGATCAGTGCCGCGTCCCCGCTGAGCTCTTCCGGACGGTGACGGCGCGCCAGCCCCGCCCCGCTCCGCCCGAAACGGCACCGGTTACCTCGCTCTTCCGCTGACCCGGCTCTTCCGGGATCAGCAGCAGCCGGGCGACCGGCGTCGGCAGCCACCAGTTGGCCCGGCCGAACAGCGCCACCATGGCCGGCACCAGCAGGCACCGCACCAGCACCGCGTCGACCAGGATGCCCGCGCCCAGCCCGGTCGCCAGGATCTTCAGGTCGGTCTGCGGTGAGGTGGACATCGACACGAAGCCGAGCATCAGGATCGCGGCCGCGCCGGTGACCAGCCGGCCGGTCCGGCCGAGCCCGGTGACCACGGCCGCCCGAGTGTCGCCGGAGGCGTCGTAGGCCTCCCTGATCCGGCTGATGATGAACACCTCGTAGTCCATCGACAGCCCGAACAGGAACGCGAACACCATCAGCGGCACCCACATCGTGATCGCGCCGGTCGCGGGCACCCCGAAGATCGTCATCGACCCGTGCCCGTCCTGGAACACCCAGGTCATCACGCCGTACGCGGCGGCCAGCGAGATCAGGTTGAACACGACCGCCTTGGCCGCGAGCAGGACCGAGCGGAACGCCCGCGTCAGCAGGATGAACGTGGTGACCGCGAGCAGCGCCAGCAGCAGCGGGAAGTCCCCGTAGACGGCGCGGTCGAAATCGATCAGCGACGCCCCGCTCCCGCCGACCCCGATCACCCCGGGGGTGCCGATCAGCGCGTGCTCGATCGAGGCGACCTGCGCCTGCCCGGCCGGAACCGACGACTCGGCCGACGGCAGCACGTCCACGATCAGCTGGCCGTCGCGGACGGCGGCCGCGCCGTCCGCGGTGACCGCCGCGTACACGCCGTCCACCCGCGCCGCCCGCGCCGCCACCGCGGCGGCCGACCCGGCCGGCGCCAGCACCTCGGCCGGCGTGAGCACCCCGGCGGGCACCCCGTCCGCCGTCAGCGTCACCAGCGCGTCGTGGGCCGGCCCGGAGGTCGCCTCGGCCGACGCCCCCGGCAGCCCCAGGTGCAGCGAGAGCGCGGGGACGATGAGCACCGCCATGATCGCCAGCCCCGCCGCGGCGGAGACCCAGCGGTGGCGGTACACGATCGAGACCCACGACGAGAACACCGGTGACGGGCGGCCCTCGGTCCGCAGCCGCAGCCGGTCAACCGAGGGGCCGGCCGTCGCCAGGATCACCGGCAGCAGCGTGATCGCGACCAAGACCGAGACCAGCGGCACCAGCACCCCGCCGTAGCCGACGCTGCGCAGCATCGGGACCGGCAGCACCACCATCGAGAGCAGCCCGATCGCCACCGTCAGCCCGGAGAACACCACCGCCCGCCCGGCCCGCTCGACCGCGATGGCGACCGCGTCGGCGTTCGCGCGGCCGGCCGTCCGCTCTTCCCGCCACCGCGTCACCACCAGCAGCGAGTAGTCGATGGCGACGCCCAGCCCGACCAGCGCGATCAGGAACTCGACGATCTGGCTGATCTGGGTGATCTCGGTTAGCCCGCCCACCAGCAGGAACGTGGCCAGCACGGAGACCCCGCCGACCACCAGCGGCAGCAGCGCGAGGAAGGAGCCGAAGACCAGCGCCAGGATCACGGCGGCCCCGGCCGACCCGATGATCGTCTCGACGATGAGCCCGGTCCCTTTCGATCCCGGCGCCCCGTTGCCGAGCAGGGTCTCGCCGGTCAGCCCAAACCCCCAGCCCGCCGGCAGCGCCGCCGCCGCGGCCGCTCTCATCGCCGGTGACAGGTCGGGGGCGCTGAACCCGGTCGTCGGCGGCGTGAACACCAGCGCGAACGTGGTCCGCCCGCTCGCGGTCACGAACTGCCCGCTGCCGGTCGAGCTGTAGTCGACCACCCGGGCATGCGGCACCGACGCGGCGATCGCGTCGAACACCCGCCCGGCCTGCCGCGCGAGCGCGGGCTCGGTCATCCGCTGGCCGGCCGGGGCGGTCAGCACGGGCACGTAGGGCGCCTGCGATCCGCCGTTGCCGTACTCGGCCGCGATCTGGTTGTCGACCTTGAACGCCTGGCCGGGCATGGCGAAGTTGTTGGTCATGCGGTGGGTCGTCCCGCTGATCGTCACTGCGCCGGCCACCGCGATCAGCAGCCAGGCAATCGCGACCACCGCCTTGTGACGGAGAATGAAACGCGTGAGCGCCTGCATGGGAGGGCTCCTTCCGGTTCGCTGCCCCGGTGGGTCTCACCGGACGCCCACAGCGTCCTGCCGCCGGCCGTAGTCACGCGTCAGACCCCGGTTGCGAGTCCGGGGCCTCCGCCGCGCGTACGCGGGACAGCGGCGGCGGGCGGCATACCACCGGGGGAGTACATCCCCTGGTGCTGGCAGGCCGGGCCAATCGGACCTACCCTGCGTACCGTGAGCACTTCGCCGCCGGCCGGCTGGCTTCCCGCTACCCGGGACGCCGCCATCGCCGCCGTGATCACGATCATCGCCGTGCTCGCCGCCTACGGCGAGGCGCACCCGTCCACGCCCGGCACCTACTTCACCGGCCCGTACCACTTGCCGCACACCCCTGACTCGGCGCTGCTGCTCGTCTTCGCGGCGGGCGCGGTACTCGCCTGGCGGCGGCGCTACCCCCGGCTGACGCTCTGCGCGTCGACGGCGGCGGTCGTCGCCTACACCCTCCCCGGCTACGAGAACGGGGCGGCGCTGCTGCTGCCTGGTGTCGCCATCGGCACGCTGGCGGCCGACCGGTCGACCACGGTGCTGCGCTCGACCGGGTGGGCGGTCGCGGTCACCGCCGTCCTGATGGCGGCGACCGCCGCCAACAATCCGCTCGGCCCGACCGGCGGCGGCTTCTTCCTCATCCCGGCGACCAGCGCGGTCGCCCTGTTCGCGGGGATTGCGCTGGCCAGCCGGCGCGCCTACCTCGAATCCGAGCGCGCGCAGCTGGCCCGGCAGGCCGCCCTGGAGGCGCAGCGCGGCATCGACGAGGAGCGGCTGCGCATCGCCCGGGAACTGCACGACGTGGTGGCACACACCATGGCCACGATCACCGTGCAGGCCAGCGCGGCCACCGCGCTGCTGCCCGACCGCCCCGAGCAGGCGGCCGAGTCGCTGCGGGCCATCCGCTCGGCCAGCAAGGACGGCCTGCGCGAGCTGCGCGCCATCCTCGGCGTCCTGCGCGCCGCCAGCGGCGACGTCGGCCGATCGGCCGACCCGACCGAGCCTGCTTCCGGCCTGGCCCGGCTTGACGCGCTGGCGGCCGGGGTCGAGGCGGCGGGCCTGCCGGTCACGGTGACCGTCACCGGGCCGCCGCGCGAGCTATCGGCGGTGACCGATCTGTCGGCCTACCGCATCATCCAGGAGGCGCTGACCAACGTGATCCGCCACGGGGGCCCCGCCCAGGCGACGGTACTGCTGGCGTACGGGCCGGACAGCCTGACGATCGAGGTGACCGACACCGGCGGCGGACTGCCGTCGTCGGCCGCCGAGGCCGCGTTCGCCCAGTTCCTGGCGGCCGGCACCGGGGCCGGGCAGGGGCTGCGGGGAATGCGCGAGCGGGCCGCCGCCGCGGGCGGCACGATCGAGATCGGCCCGCGGCCGGGCCGGGGGTTCCGGGTCGCCGCCCGCTTCCCGCTCGAGGAGGAGCGGGCCGAGCTGGCGCCGCCCGCTCGGTCCGCTGAGGTCGATGAGGTCGCTCCCGGTCACCGAGGCGGCCGGTGATCCGGGTCCTGCTGGCCGACGACCAGGCGCTGATCCGGGCCGGCTTCCGGGTGCTGCTGGAGGCGGCCGGGGACGTCGAGGTGGTCGGCGAGGCGGTCAACGGCGCGCAGGCGATGGACCTGGCCCGGGCGCAGTGCCCGGACGTCATCTTGATGGACATCCGGATGCCCGAGGTCGACGGGCTGGAGGCCACCCGCCGGATCGCCGCCGACAGCGCCCTGGCCGGGATCAAGATCGTCATCCTGACCACGTTCGAGACCGACGACTACGTCTACCAGGCGCTGCGCGCGGGCGCCAGCGGCTTCCTGGTCAAGGACGCGGAGCCGGAGGATCTGATCCGCGCGGTCCGGGTGGTCGCCCGGGGCGAGGCGCTGCTCTCCCCGAGCGTCACCCGCCGCCTGATCGCGACGTTCGCCGCCCGCGCGCCCCTACCCGTGAACAACCGACGCGACACCAGGCTCGGCCACGACCTGTCCCGCATTACCGAGCGCGAGCGTGAAGTCCTGGCGCTGGTCGCGCAGGGCCTGTCCAACGAGGAGATCGCGACCCGCCTTTACCTCAGCCCGCTCACCACCAAAACCCACGTCAGCCACATCATGACCAAGCTCGACGCCCGCGACCGCGCCCAGCTGGTGGTCATCGCCTACGAATCCGGCCTGGTCGTGCCCGGCACCGGGGTTACTTGACCAGCAGGTAGGCGAGGCTCCCCAGCCCGGCGATGATGCAGTAGTACCCGAACGGGTTCAGCGACTTGTCCTCGCTGAAGTACTTGGTCAGGAACCGGATCGACACGTAGGCGCCAACCCCGGCGATGATCGAGCCGAGCAGGATCGGCCCGTGCATCCCCTTGCTGGCCGGCCCGGTCAGGTCGCCCACCTTCAGCGCGCCCGCGGCCAGGATCACCGGCGCGGAGAGCAGGAAGGAGAACCGCACCGCGTCCTCGCGGCGGAGCCCGCGCCCCATGCCCGCCACCGTGACGATGCCGTCGCGGCTGATGCCGGGCAGCAGCGCCAGGATCTGCGCGGCGCCGATCGTCGTCGCTTTCATGAGGGTGATCGTGGACAGTCGCCGGTCAGCGGCGATCGCTTCATCGGTCTCGGTCCCGGCCGCCGCCGCGCGCGCGGGCCCGGCCGCCTGGCCGTGCCGCCCGCCCGGCCGCGGCGGCTCCGCCCCCCGCGGCGTGAACTGGGGCGCACGGGGGTCCCGCTGGTCCCAGCCACCCTGCTGGTCAGGCTGATCCCAGCCATCCTGCTGGTCGCGCCGGCCGGCGCCCGACTGCGCCCACGGGTCGGCGCCGGGCGCCTGCTGGGCCCACGGGTCCTGGCCGTGGCCGGCCCCGCCGGACGGCGGTTGCGGCTGGCGCTCAGTCGGCGGTTGCGGCTGGCGCTGCGGCTGAGCGGCCCACGGGTCCTGCTCGCCCCACGGGTCCTGCCCGCGCTGATCCCGCCCCTGCCCGCGCTGGTCGCGCCCGTACTCGTCGCGTCCGCGCTGGTCGCGTCCGTACTGGTCGCCCCCGGCCGGGCCGCCCTGCCCGCCCCGGCTCGAGTGCCGCCCGCCCGGCTGCGCGTTCCCGCCGCCGCTTGGCCGCTGCTGCCAGTCGTCGTTCCCGTAGCGGGGATCGGGCCCCTGCCACTGCTGCTGCTGAGGCTGCTGCTGGTACCCCTGCTGCTGGTACCCCTGCGGGGGCCTGCCCGGCTGCCCGTACCCCGGACCGCCCGCCGGCCCGTTGCCATACCCCGGCCCCCCTGCGGGCCCGTCGAAGGCCGGCCGCGCGGTCGCCGCCGCCACCGCCGCCTGGCCGCCCCCGCGAGCCTCCTTGGCGCGCCGCATCCGCTCGCTGACCAGCAGGATCACCCCGTTGACGGCAAGGAACAGCGCCGCCAGCTCGGGCTTGGCCAGGACCTTGGTGACCTCTTTCTGCAGCACCAGCCCGACCAGGCCGACCGGGATCGTGCCCAGGATGATCATCCAGGCCAGCCGCTGGTCGGGGGTCTCGATCCGGCGCTCGCCGAGCGAGGAGATGAACCCCTTCACGATCCGCAGCCAGTCTCGCCAGAAGAACGCGATCATCGCGATCGCCGTCGCCACGTGCAGCCCGACGATGAACGCCAGGTACGGGGATCCGGTCGCGGACACGTTCAGCGTCTTCCCCCAGCTTCCGCCGATCAGCGCGGGCAGCAGCACGTTGTGCCCCAGGCTGGAGACGGGAAACAGCTCGGTCACGCCCTGGATCAGTCCGGTCACGACCGATTGGAGGTACGTAAGGTGGTACGACACTGAGCGTGCCTCCCTTTCCGTGGTCTGGGGGGTGCAAAAAGGATCAAAATCGCAACGAGTCGGCCAATGCTGGCAGCGCCGCTGCCCGGCCGAGACGGCTCGGGCCGACAGACGACCAGACTAGCCGGACAGCGTCGCTGCTCGTGGCCGAGTGGCCGACCCGGACATAAGCACCGTACGTTCGCCGATCCCGTCCCGCGTCGGCCGGCGGCGACAAATCGTCTTGCGGGATGAGGCCAGACGGCGGATTTCATCCCTAGGTCGAAGACCGTGGCTCATTGTGTGCCACTAATAACAATTCAGCTCTTGGTTTTGGCCAGCCACACATGGACAGGGGGCAGCCCCCAGCAACAACAATCGCAGGCAGGAGTGCCGTCAAGTGGGCCGGAGGTTTACCTGTCATGGCGATGCCGACCGCACTGGAAATCGCGCGCAATGCCACCCTGAAGCCGATTGCCGAGATCGCCGAGGGCATTGGCATCCCGCCCTGGCTGACCGAGCAGCACGGCGAGCACGTCGCCAAGATCGACCTGCGGGCCATCGACGAACTGCGCGACCGCCCCCGGGCCAAGTACGTCGTTGTCACCGCGATCACCCCCACCCCGCTGGGCGAAGGCAAGACGACCACCACGATCGGCCTGGGCATGGCGTTCCGGCACATCGGCCGGAAGGCCACGATCGCGATCCGCCAGGCGTCGATGGGCCCCACGTTCGGCATCAAGGGCGGCGCGGCGGGCGGCGGCTACTCCCAGGCCGTCCCGTTCGAGCTGCTCAACCTGCATCTGACCGGCGACATGCACGCGGTCACGGCGGCCCACAACCAGATCTCGGCGATGGTCGACAACAGCCTCTACATGGGCAACGAGTTCGGCCTCGACCTGAACCAGATCACCTGGAAGCGGGTGATCGACGTCAATGACCGGGCGCTGCGGAACATCGTGATCGGCCTCGGCGCGGCCGGCGACGGCGTGCCGCGGCAGGCCGGCTTCGACATCACCGCCGCCTCGGAGGTGATGGCCGTGCTCGCC
>Ga0210385_10002372_pt1 | contig 11404 bp, 4 predicted proteins | sample IncBWH26OmetaG_FD_160107 | JGI IMG/M metagenome (GOLD analysis project Ga0210385, IMG submission 160107) | Forest soil microbial communities from Barre Woods Harvard Forest LTER site, Petersham, Massachusetts, United States - Inc-BW-H-26-O ... | reverse complement strand
GCGCGGCGCCTCTTCGACGGTGCGAGCCATGGGAATCGGAATTATATCATCCGCGGGGGACGCGACGGAAAACCGTCTGTTGACCTCGCCCGAGCGAATGAAATAGAGTCGCGGCGCACCGCGATGGTCTGCGGATGCGCGAATACCGCGCAAAGAAAGAGGGTTGTGGCGAACGCGGGCTCTTCCGGGAAGTACCAAAAGACCGTCATAGCCATTCTTTTCTTCACCTGGGGCACGGTTTTTCTCGACCGGATGTCGCAGCTGTATCTCGCCCCTTATTTTGCGCCAGAGTTCCACCTCTCGGATGCGCAAGTGGGATTTCTGGCGTCCGTGGTTGCGGCGATGTGGGCCGTCTCTTCGCTGATTTTCGGAGCGGTTTCCGACCGCTTCGGCAGGCGAGCCGTGTTGATTCCTGGCGTCGTGATTTTTTCGCTGCTCTCCTGGCTTTCGGGCGTCGCGCACACGTTCGATCAATTGCTGCTTATCCGCGCGCTGATGGGCGTGGCCGAAGGCCCGTGCTGGACGGTCATCAACGCCATCACGGAAGAGACGTCGAGTCCGACGCACCGGGGCCGCAATGTGGGAATCGTGGTGAGCGCGGCGGCGCTGATTGGCTTGGCGGCCGCTCCGGTATTGACCACGCAGGTGGCCGCACGGTTGGGCTGGCGATGGGGATTTTTTGTGGCCGGAGCGCCGGGCCTGCTGATGGCATTCCTGCTTTGGAAATTTGTGCGCGAGCCTGAACGCGGCGCGGACCGTGGCGGTCATCACGGAAGCGAATCTGCGGGAAGCTTTCTCTCGGTGTTGAAGTTCCCTAATGTATGGCTCTGCTCGATCGGCGCGGCAGGATTCATGGGATGGCTCTTCCTACAGAATGTTTTTGCGCCGCTGTATATCACAACGGCTGCGCATCAGTCCGGCACGACCGCGGGCTTCCTGATGGGCGCCGCGGGGTTGGGCAGTTTTTTCATCGGACTGATATTCCCGGCGCTTTCGGACCGCATTGGCCGCAGAGCAGCCTTGCTGGCTTCCGCCGTTCTTTCGGCGATTCTGCCGCTCGCGCTCTGCGTGCCCGGCCTGTATTCACATTTGTGGGTCTTGGCGGCGATTTTGTTCTTCACGCAAGGCGGTCAAGCCATGGCCGCGCTGGTGGTGGTGCTGATGCCGGCGGAGAGCGTGCCGCCGCAATTTATCGCTACGGGCATCGGAGTCACCACGCTGGTCGGCGAGCTCCTCGGCGGCGCGTTTGCGCCGGCATTGGGGGGAGCGATAGCAGACCGGTACGGGCTAGGAGCGCCACTGTGGATGGCGTCCGCATGCATGATTTTGGTGGCCCTGGCCGCGCTGGCTTATCGGGATCCAGCCCAGGCGCGGTAAAGAAACGGCCTCGGGTCTCCCGCACGAAAGCCGGGAGACCCGAGCTGCACGGAGGTTCATCACGTCTGCTCGTACTTGCTAATGATCGCCCCCAAACACGCAACGAATGCCGACGAGGTAGTTGTATCCCAGCGCCGGATAGCCAACCGCGTCCGAGTAGTGCTTATCGAAGACGTTCTGGAAATGCGCCGTCAGCGACAAACCATAGCGTAATGGGACGACTGCCGAAGTATCCCATCGCACATAGCCGGGATCGCTCTTGATGCAGGGCCCAGACTGGCACACTCCGTCTTCGGTTTCGCTTAGGAAGTCGCTGTCTGTTCTGCGCCCCACAAGGTAGCCCGTTATATTCCACCTGATTCCGCGATGATGCAGATTCACCATCAGGTCCGCGGAGTTCAATGGCCGCTTGAGTAGCCGATTCCCGGGCACCAGCGCCGGATCGGAAGCATTCGGCGAATCAAGCACTCGCGAATCATCGTAAGAGTAGGTTCCTCTCACGTCGATCCAACGCGCGAGCCGTACAGTGAATGACGAATCCGTTCCATAGGCACGCGCCTTATCCGTGTTGAAATAGCTGCCGAAGAATGGGGAACAGTTCTGCGGCATCCCATTGGGCATTTCGCCGGATGCGAAGCTGACGATATTGTGGAAGTCGTTGTGGAAGAAAGTGGCGGAGAGCCGCGCTCGACCCGAATCGAAGTCTTGATCGAATCCGGCGTCGAACGTCGTGCTTTGCTCCGGTTTCAGGTCCGGCGTGCATCCTTCCGGAAAGAGTGGCGGCTCCTTGATTCCCTGCCCAAACGAAGCAAGCAGCCGCGTGTTGCCCCAGAGACCCGATCCATATCGCGCGGTGTAATTCGCTCCCACTCGCGGGACGAATCGTGTGCCGTAAGAATCGTTCGCCTCCACGCGCCCGCCTGCCACCGCCGTGAGCCGCCGCGTGAACTGGTAGCGCGCTTCCAGATACCCTGCATTGTCGTGGCGCCCCAGCACTCCTCCTGTCTCATTTTCAAAGTAGTATCCCGCGGTAATCGCGCCACCCTTGAAGAGATACGTGGTGCGTGCATCGAGCCCGGCGGCATTGAATTTGTCCAGAGTCTCGAACGCGGGGATCGCAATCTGAGTGCGCGAATCGAAGCCTTGCACGTGATTCTGCCAATGCTGGCCCGTGGAGAAATCCCAGCTCAGGCCAGACGTGAACTCATGTTCTCCCGTGTCTACCCCTGCTTCGACGGGGTTGAACTCATCGGTTGGATTCGACGCAAGCAGCGTTTGCCCCGGATCTCCCGCGTCGCTTGTGTTGTTCCGCAAGGTGAGTCGTAAGGTATTCGAATCCGAAAACTTCCAGCCGAAATTCCCGGAAAGCGTGGTGTCACGCAAGAAAGGGTAGGTCAGCGGCCCGTCGTTTTCGAGAACATAGGTGCCAGGCGACTGACCGCGCGTCGAGAAGTATCCCGCGGCAACCGAGTAGTCAAATCGACCGAGCGCGCCGCTCAACTGGCCGCTACCACGCCCGGTATCAAAAGTCCCGCCGTCGCCCTGCAGCACGAGCTCCGGCGTGGCCGTCGTGCCGCGGTGCGTCAAGATGTCGATCGCACCCGTCATCGCGTCCGAACCATAAAGCACGCTGGACGCGCCATGCACGACTTCGATCTTGTCGATTCCATCTGTGGTGTATGCCGATGGATCGAACGATATTCCGGGCAGGCTCACGTCCGCGGGCACCCCATCGACGAGCACCTTTGTGTAATTGGAGTTTCCGCCGTCGAGGAAGATTGAAACCGTTCCGCCCTCGGCACCGAGCTGTGAAAACGAAATTCCGGGCACGGTCGCGAGCATCGGCGTGAGCCACGGCTGCTGCTCGTCATCGATGTCCTGCCTCGTGATTACGTCCACTGGCGCAACTACGTCCGATGCGAGCCGCGGCTGCGCTTCGGCCGAGATGACCACGTTGGACGACATTGGAGCGAGCTGCAATTTAACGTCGAGCGTGGTGGGCGGGCCAGACATAGCGGCGACGTCGCTGGCTGTATCCGGAGCGAAATTCGCCGCGGAAATTGTGAGGCGATAGTGCCCCGGCGCAACGCTCATCGAAAACGTTCCGTCGTCGCCGGTCTGTGCCGCAGCGATGGGCTTTGCGTTATCGTTCGCCCATGCGCTCACGCTCGCGCCGGCAACAGCTCCGCCGGTGGGATCGGTAATCGTTCCGCGAATACTCGCGGACGTCTGCCCAAACGAAACTGCCGGAAGAATCAAGAAAGTGAGAAGCAAAAACGGGATGGAAAATACAGAACGGCTTCGAAGTCTCATGGTGTCCCTTTCTCCCTCTCGCGCGGGAGTTGAAGGTTGCCCGAAATGCGCACGGCGAACGTGGCGATTCGGGTTGAGACTCCGTCGGTCTCCTGGCTCGGCGAAATTGCGAGTGCGCGGCGTGGCCTTCCCAGAGCGGCGGCGAATCGGAGAGATTCACCGGCGCGCCAGTGGCATGCGCCGAATACTTTTTCGCCTTACAGTCGCGCGGCGGCGACGGATTTTCACCGTCTTCCCGGGCACGGAGTCTCGGGTGATTGTTTACGGCGCTGTTTGTTGCGGGCGCCGTTTGCGAGACGCTGAAATGCGGCGTCTCGCGGATCGAATTGCCGGACCAAAACTGTGTGCGCCTTCGCGCTTCGGTCGCGCTCAGCGCGCGACTTTGTGCGTCCGTCGGGCGCGTCAATCATTGGTGCGCAACGACACGCGAGGGCGGCCGTTGGGGCGAATCTCCACCTCGAGCGGCACGTTGAACACTTCTTCGAGCGCCGCGGGATCGTACACTTCCGCCGGCGTACCTACACGCAGGCACTTTCCTTTATGCAGAAGCACCACGCGATCGGCAAACTCGGCCGCCAAATCCAATTCATGCGTGACGACAACCACGGTGTGGCGATTCTCGTCCGCCAGCTTGCGCAAGCGGCGAAGCAATTCAACTTTTCCGCCGATGTCGAGATGCTGCGTGGGCTCGTCCAGCAGCAAGAGCGCGGGCTGCTGCGCCATGGCGCGCGCCAGAATCACGCGCTGCTTTTGTCCGCCGGAAAGCTCTTCCATCCAATAGTCACGCAGCGTGCTGGCTCCGACCTGGGCCAGCGCGTTGGTGGCGAGCACGCTGTCTTCTTCCGATTCAAAACGCAAGCGGCGGCCGTACGGGTAGCGCCCCTGCATCACGTATTCCCACACGCGAATCGGGAAGAGCAACTGGCTTTCCTGTTGCACCAGGGCAATTTTCTGCGCGCGGATTTTCAGATCGAGCGAACTGACTTCCGCGCCGTCCACTTCGACGCGGCCGGAGAGCGGCTTGGTGATGCCGGCCAAAAGGCGCAAGAGGGTGGACTTGCCGCTCGCGTTGGGGCCGAGGATCGCGAGCAGATCGTGGCGGCCTGCTTCAAAGCTGATGGGGCCGAGAGTAAATTCGGGCGCGGAACGATCGGTGGCGGAATAGGCGTAGCTGGCTTGTTCGACTTTCAGGCGTGTGGTTTCCGCGGCGGGGGCCGAAGCCGCGACTCCGCTCGCGGTGGAGTTCACCGGACCCTCCGGCGCATGAGATAGATGAAAACCGGGGCCCCTGCGAGCGCAGTCATCGCGCCGACGGGCACTTCGGTGGCGCCGAGCAAAGTGCGCGCGAGCATGTCTGCAACGACGATCAGGATCGCGCCGCCGATTGCCGAAGTAGGAATAAGGAGGCGGTAGTCGTTGCCGAACAGCATGCGCATTACGTGAGGCACGAGCAGGCCGACGTAGCCGATTGACCCGCTGACGGAAACGGCGAGACCGGTGAGCACGGACGAGGCAACGTAGACGACCAGTTTCACGCGGCGAACGTTGACGCCGAGGTGGCGCGCTTCCTGCTCGCCGGTGAGGATGAGATTGAGGTCGGAAGTGGTGGTGTAGATCGATCCGGCGGCGATGATGAGCACGAAGAAAAGCCATTTGAGATCGATCACGGGCGCCGTAGCCAGATCGCCCATCACCCAGAAGGAGATGCCGCGCAGGTCGCGTCCGCTGAGGGTGGTCATCAGGAACATGATGACGGCGGAGAGGAACGAGGTGGTGATGATGCCGGCGAGAAGCAGCGTGGCCGTGTCCAATTGGCCGCCGCGACGGCCGAGCAGGAAGACGACGGCGATGGTGGCTCCGGCGCCGATGAACGCGGCGATCTGGATCGCTCCTGCAACGTGCGGCGCGAAAACGAGACTCATGATGGCGCCAAGCGCCGCCCCGCTGGAGACGCCAAGGACGTAAGGATCCGCAAGAGGATTGCGCAGCAGCGCTTGAAAGCCGGCGCCGGCAGTAGAGAGGGCTGCGCCGACGATGATGCCCAAAGCGATGCGCGGCAGCCGCAGACCGAAGACGACGAGGAGAAATTCGGATGGGATTTGGTCGGTGCGGCCGGCGATGCGGTTGAAGAGGGTGGCGACAATGTCTGGAATGGAGATCGGATACGCGCCCATGCGCAGCGAAATCACTACCGCGACAAAAAGCACCAGCAGGAGCAAGCTGCAGACGGCGAGCACTCTTCGTGGCGTGAGCGGCTTCACTGGTGCGCCTCTGCCACGAAGGCTTCCGGATGCAGCTGGCGCGCGAGCTGTTCGATCGCGTCAATCAGGCCGGGGGATGGGCGGTCGAAACTATCGCTGACTGTGATGACGCGGCCCAGGCGCACAGCCTCGAGGCTTTGCCAGTCTTTGCGCGAGCGCAGGTCGGCGATGTCGGTGGCGCCACCTTCGTGATCGGTGGTGAGAATGATGTAGTCCGGCTGAACGCGCAGGATTTCCTCGAAGCTTGGCTTGGGCCAGTTTTCATCGGAGACGATCACGGATTCGGCGCCGGCGAAGCGGAGTGCGTCCGCGATGAAAGTATTCGAGCCGATCGACTGGGGCGGCGCGAACCATACCAGAAAGAGAACGTGCGCGAGAGGACGATCGCCCAGGCGCACCTGAAGCACGTCGAGACGCGCGCGCAAGTTTTGCTTAAGAGCTTCGCCTTGCGCTTTGGCGCCGATCAGGTCGCCGAGGCGCGCCGCTGAATCAAGCATGCCCAGGATAGTGTGCGGGTCGCTCGTGTAGACAGGCACGCCTAACTTGAGAAGGGAATCGGCGGTCTCGGCCGCGTTGATGGAGGTGGAAGCAAGAACGAGGTCGGGATGGAGTGCGATCACCGCTTCGAGGCTGGGGCTCTGCGGATTGCCGACGTGGGGCTTTAACTTGGCTTCGGGCGGAGTGTCGCAATAGTTTGTGTCGCCCACGAGGCGATCGCCCGCGCCGAGCGCGTAGACGGTTTCTGTGACGTCGGGTGCTAGCGAGACAATGCGGCGAACGGTGGCCGGGATCGACATGCGGCGGCCGGTCTCGTCGGTAATGGTACGTGCGGGTGCAGAGGCAGTGGTTTCGGCTTGGGCGGGAGCACGGGCTGGAGCCGTTCGCGTGACGAGGGCGAACAGCGCGAGCAGGATCGCGGCGGCAAAGAGGGCGCGGATTGGGGGCATCGTTTTCATGAGTGCAGACAATCCGCGCAATAAAAAAACCTCGCGAACGGCAACGAGGCTGATCCCGAACTCTCTCGCGCGAAGAGTGGGGCGTGCTCCGGCTCAGGCAGTTATCCTGACTTTCGGCCCGCCTAGATAGAGTTTAGGCCGATCACAGTGGCGGGACCGTGGCCGATTTGCACGGCCTTCCTTGCCTTGGATGCAACTTCATGATTCCAAAGGTCTCTGCCAAAGCCAGCTAAATTGTCAGGGCAGAGTTTATGACGCGCGGAGAAACGTGTCAAACGAGCAGTTGAACTGGGCAGTTGAACGACGGATTGAGAGGCCACGGCCAAAACAAACGCCAATCTTCCTACGCGTCTGCGGATTGAGCTACCAGGTCGGGGTTTCGTGAAGGAAATGTGGGGCTTGGCGGATTGCTTCTGGCGGCCAAGAAGCTGCGGAAGAGGTGGAACCAGTACACAGTCGGGATAGAATGAGTGAAAAGGTCTATCACGACATCGGCGGCGTTCTTGCCGTCAAGTTGGCGCGAAAAGAAGGGGGTAAAATCGACGTGATCGAATTTCGAGAGGCTTTCGAGAGCCTGGGGTACTTCGGCTTCGTTCTCGGCGATGAATAAGTTTATTTTATTCAATGACTTAGCGTCGAGCGTGCCGAGGACGCCTAAGCCGTCCGAAACCAGGTCGGGGTGCTTGGCAAATAGTTTAACTAGTGTGTTTCCATAGACTTCAGAGCGACGTAGGAGGTCGGCGATGGTGAAATCCAGGTGTTGGTGGACAGCGCTGGCTTCGGGCACGTAGAGGATTTTCAAACCCTTTTGAATCAGACGGATACCGAGCTCTGTGTCTTCACCGACACGGAAGGCCGGGTCGAAATTGCCGGCGGCGAGGACGGCGTCGCGGCAGACGGAAATATTGCAAGTGATGAAGAATGAATGGTTTGTGTAAATTCCGGGCTTCATGTCGGCCTGCGGAAAAAGGAACGGTTGGCACCTTAAAAACCAGGTTAACGCACGCTTTTTGGCAGATTCGGGATAGTTAAAGCTGCCCAAAACGGCGAGATTCGAGCGAGATTGCGAGCGATGAGCGGCCAGGTGACGGGCGAGGAGATCGCTGCTGGCGATGGTGTCGTCGTTGATCAGGAGCAGGTATTTGCCGCGTGCGTGCTCGACGCCGAGGCGGCGGGCGGCTCCGGCGCCGCCGTTCTGCTGGGTGAGGTAATGGAACTCGTGACGAGGATTATGGTTAGAACAGAGGCCGGCGGTGGCGTCGGTGCTGCCGTCGTCCACAACGATCACTTCGAAGCGGTGCGACGAGATTGACTGGGCGTCGAGCGCCTGGAGGCAGGCGGCGAGAACGTCCGCGCGATTGTATGTGGGCAGGACGACGGAGAAGTCGAGCTTTTCGGATTTGGCGCGGTTGCGTCGCGCGGGTTCGGACGTAGCGGGCTCGGATTTGTCCAGTGCCAAGGCGGCGACAGGGCCTGCGGATAATTCGGCGGAGCGCTCAAGCACTGCAGGCACGTCGGGAAAAGTGGCCGAGGAAAACTGGCGGCCTTCGGCGCGAAATTCGTCAGCGCCGTGGGATTCGCCGAGCGCGCGATACGTCCGCTCCATGGATTGCGCGACGGCGCCGAAGCTTCCGAAGAAAAGGCTGCGAGAGACCGAGTGCGAGAAATAGTTGAAGACGTGGCGGAGCTGGCGGCGAGCCTCGGCGGGATTGCCCTGCGCGAGGAACTGTTCGGCGGCGCGGGAATATGCGAGCACGCGGACGGAATGGCGCAACTTGGGCGGCTGAAAGCTGAGAACTTCGAGGAACATTTTTTCGACGCGACGCATCGACCATTGGTGCGCAGGATCGTAAGGCTGCGGATGCAGATCGCGCGCGCGATCGAGGATCGAACGCAGCGCCGCGTCCATAGCTTCCTTCGAGAAATATTTGCGGGCGTGGGCGCGTCCGGCAGTGGAGAGCTTTTGCCAGAGCTGCGAATCCTTGTAGAGCCTTACGACCGCGGCGGCGAATTCGCGCGGATCGTCGGCGATGAAAGCGGTTTCGCCGGATATGAAATTCCCGCCGTCAGCGCCCTTTGCGTTGGTGACGATGGGCAGGCCGTGGGCGAGGGCGTGAAGATTTTTGGTCTTTATGCCGGTGCCGTAGCGAACGGGCGAGATTAGAAGGCGGCGACGGGCAAATTCGGAGGACAAATCGAGTTTGAAGCCGAGTCGAACAACATTGGGATCGGACGTGCCCCAGGTTTCGGGCAAGCCTGCTCCGATGACATAGAGCTTCAGATCCGGCAGATCGCGGTAGACGAGAGGGGTGACTTCCCGGATGTACCAATCGAGGCCGTCGAGCGTGGGCGGATTATTGAAATGGCCGAGGTAGACGAGGCCTTCGCGTTCGTCGAAGGCGGGGCCGGGCGGCCCAGGCTCGATCATCATGGGAAGCACGTCGATGGGAGTCGGATCGGCCTGCTCTGAGAGCTTGTCTTTATCTTGCTGCGAAATGGAAATGACGAGATCGGAGCGGCGGTAGATTTCGGTTTCGCGCTCGGCGAAATCGGCGGCGCGTTCGCGGTCGGACCAGAGGCCGGAGATTTCGGCGCCGCCCATTTCGCGGAGGCCGTGGCAATCGTCCGTGAGAACGGCGATGCGCGTCGACGGGGAAAAGCGGCGAATTTCGTCGAGGTAGTGTTCGGGCAGAGTGACGCCCATCCAGAACCAGAGGCTGACGAAGGCAAGATCGAACTGGCCGCCGCGCAGCAATCCCTCCAGAGTCCACGGCGGGGGAATATCGACACCCTCGCCGCGCAGGACTTCCGCATCGTGCAGGCGGATTTCGACGCCGAGCGCTTCGAGGGCGGTTGCGCGTTTTCCCTCGCCTGTGGTGCGTGGAGCAAGGAAGGTGACGGCGTGGCCCTGTTCGCGAAGCAGACGGATGATCTGCATCAAGCGATGATCGGCGCCGCCGCCGTCGGGTAGAGGCAGCGTCTCGAAGATAACGAGGATGCGGAGTGGCGCGCTTTGTGCGGGCTCGTTCGGCATAGGAGAATTCGCGCTAGCAGAATCATACCCCGTTGTAGGAGCGCAGTGACCCGGGGCGCGACAAGACTGCAGAAGCTGCTGGATCGCGAGCCGCTGCTTTTCATCGACGCCGGTAAGGCTGCTTTCCAGAAGAGGGATCGCTTCGGCAAAGCGGTTTGATGCGGCGAGGATGGCTCCCAGATTTGCGGCGACCTGAGCGTGAATGGGCGCGTGCGCGGGCGCGGCTGCGAGAGCGCGGCGAAATCCCTGTTCGGCTTCGACGACCTTGGAGAGCGCCGATTGGACGGTGGCCCAATCGTTCCATCGCTCGGGGGTTTCGCGCATCGCGAGCGCGCGGCCGATTGCCGTCAGCGCGTCGGCGTGCCTTCCCTGCTCGAAGAGTTGCACGCCCAGCTGGTGAAAGTGTTCGTCTCCCGGGCCGATCGAAGGCTGCGCCCCACGATTCCGTGCGGCGGTGACGCGCATCACCTTGTCAAACATGGCGGCGAATTGGACGCCCATCGAATTCCATCCGAATTGGCGCTCCTGGGCGTGGGCGAAGGCGCTCAGTTCGACGGCGGTATTCTCGCGGTCGCGTGGATTCCGGAGAAGCGCGACCCATCGGGAGAAAGCTGCGGCCGCAGCGCCGGGCTTCCGCATGTCCACAAGTGAGATCGGCTTGAAGCGATCGGCGAGCGGCGCGAAAAGGTGACGCGTGATCGGCGTATCGTGAATCACCACGGGCAGGCCGGCCGTCTGCGCTTCGAGATAGACGAGGCCAAAGGTTTCGTAAAGGCTGGCCGACGCGAAAAGATCGGCGGCTGCATAGAGGCGCGGCATTTTTTCGAAAGCGACGTCTGTTGCCGCGATGAAGCGCGGGCCGAGTGAGCGGCGCGCTTGCGCTTCCCATGCCGCGGGCGCCTCGCCGCGCGCACCAGCGACGATCCACCAGATCTTTTCACCGCCGACTTTCAGAATTTCTTCGAGGACGTATTGGTGGCGCTTGGCGGGCATATCGAAGACGCCGACACTGAGGATTGCGAAGGCGTCCGGCGGAATCCCCAACTCGCGTCGAGAGAGTTCGTGGGATTCGCGAGTGTTGCGATAAGGAGCCGCGTCAATGCACATGGGAAGCTCGACGATGGCCTCGGGCGCCACACCCTGCTGACAGAGTGGTTCGGTGAGCCATGGGCCGAGAGAGTGAAAGCACGCGCCGTGAGCCCGCAGCGAGGAAACGATGGGCGCATAGAAATAGTCCGTGTGAACGAGCAGTGCGGCTCGACCGTGCTCGATTCCCTTGGCGACGACCTTAAGGAGCTCCGTGGAATCGCCGCTGGGATCGAGAAGGCCACCCTGCCATCGGGCATAGACCAGCAGCAATTCGCCTCGGTCGAGAAGCTGCCTGATACGCATCGCGGCAGGCATGGCGAAGAACTGGTCTTCCGCGTAGAGCGCCCATGTTTGCGGGACGGGAGGGGGAACAG
>Ga0210385_10002371_pt1 | contig 11409 bp, 12 predicted proteins | sample IncBWH26OmetaG_FD_160107 | JGI IMG/M metagenome (GOLD analysis project Ga0210385, IMG submission 160107) | Forest soil microbial communities from Barre Woods Harvard Forest LTER site, Petersham, Massachusetts, United States - Inc-BW-H-26-O ... | reverse complement strand
ATATTCAGATGCCGGGTATGAGCGGCATCGATGCGATGACGGCTATACGCACGGAATTCCCCACTGCACGATTCATCGTGCTGACCACCTATCAGGGAGACGTTCAGGCGCTGCGCGCGCTGAAGGCCGGGGCGTCGGGATATCTGCTGAAAAGCATGCTGCGGAAGGAACTGCTGGAGACAATCCGTATTGTCAATTCCGGCAACCGGCGTATCCCTCCTGAAGTTGCGGCCGAACTTGCCGATCATCTCGCAGATGATGCGCTTTCTGAACGCGAAATGGAGATTCTGCGCCAGGTTGCTTCGGGTAATTCCAATAAATTGATTGCGTCACACCTCAGGATTTCCGAGGCCACGGTAAAAGGCCATATGAAGAACATCCTGTCCAAGCTTGGGGCGAACGATCGTACGCACGCCGTAACCATTGCCATCAAGCGCGGTATCATCGACAACCACTAGAGCTTGTCTCATCCATCGGGTTGAGGCTCCGATGCCCGTCCTGCTGGCCCTGGTGATGAATGATTCGAAGATCCGAACGTCGCCTGGGATGCGGATGGGGTCATGAGGCTTACGATCCGCGCAGCGTCTCATCCCAGATCTGCGAGCGGAGCTCTTCGTTCTTTGTGAGGAGTTCGCAGATGATCTTCAGCAGGCTGAACCTTTCCTGCTCAAGCATTACGAGCCGGTCCGACAGGGAAATGGAAGTGCTCCCTACGCAGACTTCCGCCCTCTCCGAGCCCCCTGTGTCGGCCGCGATGGCGGTGGTACTGATTTTCGGGCGGGATGCACTCATGATCTCCTCCGAGCCGTAATCGTGGGGACGATCACGAAGTATTTACGCAGCACGGAGCGACTCAGCCGACGGTACCTCGATAATCCGGCTCTTCGTTTGCGGTTGTTCCTGGGCCAGGAGTTGGAGCGCTTCGTTCATGGTGTCCTGCAGCCGCGTGTTCGGTCTGTGCAGAGCTCTGGTTGCTTTTGCGATGAGATGGCAGAGCGCATAGCAGTTCGGTTCTCGGTTCAGGGCGGTATGCACAAGTTCAGAACGCATCGTCTTCTCCTGGGATGAGAATTTGCATCGGCATATTCATGGGCAAACCATTACCCGCATGGCGCTCATCGATCGTGTCCGTAACAGTAGCAACGTCACGCGTGAGTCGACAATTATGTTTAGGTATGAGAAGGCCTTCCAGGATTCCGACCGATCGCACGAATTTGCTCGCGCTGCGCCAGACGTTCTCAGCTACGGCGCTTGCCAACTTTTGAGGCGATGCCCCCTGACTGCGTAGACCTTGTTTCTTCCTAGATTGCGATCGGATTGTGATAAATGCGGCTGAGATGGATGACTGCCATGCCGGGTACGCGGCAACCTCTTCTCGATCGAAGAAACGCCCCTATCGGATTTCCGTGCTCAGATCGAACGGATTTGTTAGTTACGGAGGAAATCGTCGATTCGTCCGATCTTCTGGCAACCGTTTCGAGTTCGAGAGGGCCAAAAAAGTGGAAGCCGCCCTTTCGATCTTCGAAGGCAAGTGGAAGATTGCGATTCTGAACCGTCTCTTCGCCCGTCCGGTTTGGCGCTTTTCTGAGTTGGAACGTGCCGTTCCCGGGATCTCGCAGCATAGCTGTCGCAACAACTGCATACGTTGGAGAAAAGCGAGTTGGTCAGCCAAACGTCCGATGAGGAGTTGCACGCGCATCGAGCCGAACAGCCTGGAAAGAACTGGCACAACGAAAGGGCGCAGGCGATCGTAACGCAGCATGCCAATTGGCTCGGCGTTATCGCTGAAGAGAGTAGCGCCGCTCCGGGCTGGGCCCCACCACAGGGTTTGGCGGCCGACTGTAAACTGGTTGCCGGCGAAGGCGAAGGAGGCATTCGCATCCAGCACGCGGCCCCGCGCAAAGACAGAGATGGGCCCTCCGGCTGCGCTGGTTGCGAAGTCCGCCGCTGCGATTTGCTGCTGAGCAAATTGACCCGGCACAGGTGCGAAGGGGACGCGCTGAAATTCCGTTCGGATATAGCCGGCAAAGTGCCCTGCTGAGGCCCGAACCGAGATTCCCGAATAGAGATTGACTCGCTGACCGAAGGGGCGCCCTTCGTCGTCGGTATTGGTTGCGGCGAAGTGAACCCGTCGGTTAGGGGCCGGCCGGCAATAACCGTCACACGCTGATCGAGAGATTCGAGCAGGATTCCGCTGTGGTCCGTGCCCCAACTGCGTGCGAGTTCCGGAGCAAATTCTTCCTTCAGGCTCTCAAGGAGTTGAGCGGTGTCGAGGGTGGTCTTGATCAGGACGGCGACCGGGAACTACCACCAGACCGCATGGGAGTAAACGCGTCCGAGGATAAAGGTGGGGTAGTCCTGCGCCATGATCTTCACGTCAACGAGCCCCATGAGTTCGGACTCGGGAAGCAGGTGCCAATGGGCAAATCTCAGGATTACGGACTGGTCGAAATGGCTCAGGCCTGAGGCGTAGGCAGCAAGCGACGGATGCGGCGCTAATCCGGCAGGGCGAGCGGCATAGCGAAATCCGAAGAACGCCCACAGTACGACGCAATTGCCGATGACGATGAAAGCGAAAGCTCCGGCAAGTCGGAGCAGTCTGCAGGCGCCGGCCGCCCGACGACGTCGCGGCTTCCCGGAGGATGAGAACCGGCAGGATCGGAGCCAGCAGGACGCCGGAGTGTTTGGTCGATATCAGCAGCCCGGCGGCGATGGTGACGACGATGAGGCGCCACCATCCGGGCTTCTTGACGTAGCGCCATTGATGGCGAACTGTTGCGTGAAGTTTGTGGCTCCGTTGACATCGGTCATTGTCTCAGCGGCGAGAAGTAGTAATGAGCTGAAATCGCGGCCATTCAGCGGTAACTCACTTGCCGACTGGCTCGACAGCTTTTGCCGCCGGTTGCTTCCCCCCATTCGCGCTTGTACTCGGATTGGGATTCGGAGCCACCGGTGTCGGCTCCCAGGATTCAGTGGTGATCGTTAGCGTATTTTGGTCCGATACCGTGACGACCACCGATGGCCCGCCTGCATCCACGGCAAGGGGGGACCGTGGGTGCCCGACCAGGAAGTTGCACGGCAACATTGTATGAACCCTGCGCAGGCACCCTGAGCGTGAAATGCCCGGTGGCGTCAGTGAAGGCTTGCCGCCTCTTCTGGTAGATCCCTGTGAAAATGGCGGTAACTTTCGCGCCGGCAACAGGAGCGCCGGCAGCCGTACGGACTACACCGGTCAAAGCCACTGAGCCCAAAATCGCCTGCGCGCTGATCGGCAACGCGACCAGGATTCCCACTACCCACCCCACTATCAAAAGAATCGCCAGAGCGGACCATCGCTCTCTGAACTGGATGCCGTTCTTTAGTCGACTTCCTGGGCGCCCCATCACGATTTCCTGTCTGGTTCTGGATCAGGGCTGATCCCGGTTTTCGTGTTGTTGACTGCCGAAGCACTCATGCTCTGGGCATCTCCGTGTTTTGAACGTGCCTGGGTGCTCTGCCGCGGAGCCTCGGGCGTGGTGCGGGCCTCACCGAACTGAGAAAATCTCAGACAGTGGCGTGTTCTCCGAGGAGCCCCCGACAAAGACCCTGTAATCGCCCGTCGCAAAGCTCCAATTGCTGTTCGCTGGGTCAAACGTCTTCAGGACTTGAGAGTCGATCGGGACGGTAACGGTCTGTGATTCGCCTGGCTGCAGTGTGATTCGCTTCCAGCCAACCAGCCGTTTGTATGAGGATTCGTCCGTACCCTGAGGAAGTCTGGCATATACTTCCGCGATCTCGGTGCCAACCCGCCTGCCGGTATTGGTCACCGTAAAGCGTGCAGTCATTGCGGCCGAGTCGAGGCGCAGGCCTGAATACGCAAATGTGGTGTAGGAGAGGCCAAAACCGAAGGTAAACAGCGGCTGCTTGTGTTGCGCCTCAAACCACTTGTAGCCGACTTCGGTCCCTTCGTTGTAATCAACCGCATAGCTTGAAGGATGAGTGGCTGAATTGCCCGCAGCCTGCCCCCGATCCTGAGCGGGCGGGGACGGAATCGTGGGCCGGGGCAGATCGGCGTCACTCTGCGGGAAGGTGATGGGGAGTTTGCCCGACGGATTCACTTCCCCTACGAGTACGTCCGCCAATGCCTTGTGCCCGGAACTGCCTGCGTACCACGCCTCGACAACGCCGGCAACCTTGTCGATCCAGGGCATGGTGACGGCGGTACCGGTTTCGAGCACAACGATGGTGTGAGGATTCGCTGCCGTCACCTGCTCGATCAGAGCGTTCTGGTTGCCAGAGAGCGCAAGACTCGGCAGATCCATGTCCTCCGATTCCCACTGGGACGCGAAGACGATAGCCAGGTCAGAGTTTTTGGCGAGCGTCGCAGCCGACTGCGGGTCGGACCCCGGATCGAAATCGATCTTCGTGTTCGGCAGTTCGCCCTCAGCGCCTTCAGCGGAGAGGTTGGAAACCAGATGTGCTCCTGCCAGATGGTTGCACCCTTGCCGGGCGGCATGATGGCATTACCGCCCGGCGGATCCACCTGCGCCGATCCCCCGCCGGAGAGCATTCCAACATCCGCGTGCCCACCAATCATCGCGATGCTGCGCACCCGAGAGGGGTCGATGGGAAGTACGTCATGGTCATTTTTCAGAAGGACGATGCTCTCTTCTTCCACATGCTGCGCAACTTCCAATCCCTTTTCAACATCCGGAACGCTCTTCCGGGGAGGATTGTCGACGACACCGGACAAGAACTCCGCATACAGGACTCGCCGAGCATGGTCGTCTATCTCCGATAGCGGAACTTTCCCCGCTTCGACTGCCTCTTTGAGCTTCGGCCCAAAGTAGTTCGCCATGGGCTGCTCCTGATCGAGACCGGCCGCTGATGCAGCGATCGTGCTGTGGGTTCCTCCCCAATCGGAGACAACGAAGCCTTTAAAGCCCCAGTCCTTCTTCAGCACATCACCCAGCGTGTATGAATTTTCGCAGCCGAACACGCCATTGATCCGGTTGTAGGAACACATCACCGCACCCGGGTTCGCGACCGAGATGGCGATATGAAAGGCGAGAAGATCGGATTCCTGCATCGCCTTCTTCGAAATGATGGAATTGACGAAGAAGCGACCCATCTCCTGATCATTCATCACATAGTGCTTAATGTCGCCGACGACGTGCTGGGCCTGTTCGCACTTCATCATGCTTCCGTCCATGGTGCCGGCCAGGAGTGGATCTTCGCCCGTGTATTCGAAAGTCCGTCCGTTCCGGGGTTCGCGATCTAGGTCTACACCACCCCCCAAAGTCATATCGAAGCCCTGCGCTCTCAGCTCCTGCCCGATCAAGGTGCCATAAGCGCACGCCGATTCCGGATCCCAGCTCGACGCGGCTCCCAGGTTGGAAGGCATCGCCGTGGCATAACGCCCGTTCGCGCCGCTGTCTCTCACGCCGTAAGCCGCGTCGGAAATGATCAGGGGCGGGATGCCGAGCCGCGGGACGCCTTCAACGTAGCCGGCGCCACCATTCGCAAGATGCGTCAGGGGCATCGTCCACTGCGGAACGCGAGGCATCCCGTTTCCGTGGAGCAGGGCCAGCTTCTCGTCAAGGGTGAGCTGCTTCAGCACCATCTCGGCCCGTTCTTCCGACGAGAGCCCGGGGTTCATCCAGGGTTGGGCCGTATCCTGTGCCGCCAGCTGACCCGACACGGAAGTCACCGTGGTAAGAGCGATGATTCCGAGGAAGAAGCTCAACCTGCGCTTGCGAGCCTGCATAGGCCTCCAGTGCTGACATGGTCTTCGAGAACTGCCCTTGCTTCATCTCGCCAGGAGCTAGTCCGCATTTGCCCTTGCGAGCCATGCTTCAGGAAGAATGGAACAGCCAGTTGGCGTTGAGGAAGCCTCAACGCGTATGAGCCGGCCATTGCATCCATAACTGCCGTTGCAACAGCCGGATACGAGTGCAGCCGGGAGCTCGAATGCGGTACGTATCATACGAGTCTGCGCTTCCGGGACCCAGCTTCCCGCGCCCGAATTGGTGCTATTGAGCGGCGCCAGCCCCCGGGTGCGCTCGGCGTGCCTGCAAGGATGAACGTTTGCTTCGTGGTGTGAAAATCCTGCAGGTAGGTGATGCCTTGCTCGCTAAAGGTCGTTACACCGGCTTCATCGTGTATTTCTGTAATCAGACGGGCAGGGACAGTGATCGTCTTTTTTCCATCCGCTTTGAGGGTCAGTTGCACCTGCGACCCGGAAGGCTCGGTCCAGGTCACGTTGTACTGCCCCGACGGGATTTGAAGGTCCCCAGTCCGGACATCCGTCGTCAGAGAAAAACCCTGCGAATTCTTCGCTCCCATGAGCGGCAGCGAGCATGATGTCAGCAAAAACAGAAATGCGATTCCCCAAATACGTTTCATGGTCTCCTCCTGGTCTCAGAGCGGAACGCCGCAGATCTGCGTTGTAGCTCCAGGCCAGAAGAAGCCTAGCCCGGCGCCTCTGTCGCCGAAAGCTGCATCGTGCATTGAACAGGATGGCAGCAGGCGAAAGCTTGATTTATGAGAAGGATGCGCCTCGACGACCGACGTCGGACCGGGAGATGTATGATACGGCGTTTTACCAGGCCTCGACGGCGAGAATGTTCGGAGGTCCCGGCTTACCGTCGATGACATTCGTTTCAATCACGGCTTCCAGATTGAGCTGTGCCCAGTTTTTCGGGGCCTTCTTCAGCATGGCGTCCATATAAGCGGGGTTGGACACCACTTCACTGGCGGCCTCCGTTCCCTCGCCAAGAATCCCGCCCAGGATAATTACCGGTTGTCCCGTGACGTTATCGTGGATTCTGGCGACGATGGCGTAGTCCTTCGCCAGCTTCGTGTATGGGACCTCCCACTGCAGCGTCCAGAACCGCGGGTGAGGACTCTTGCGATCCACGATTTTCCGATCCTTTTCGTCGACCTCAAACCCGAACGGCAAATCCTGGGTAATCCGCATGGTCCAGATATTGTCGAATGCTCCGATGAGCACGAAGGGGCTTTCCCGGAGCTCGGCGAAAGGGGTCTGCGATGCGGACACGACACGAAATGCGTCGTGCCGAGGTGCGAGAGGAACGATGGACCGGGCCAAAGTGATCACGTCCGAGACATCCATGCCACCATTGAGCCCCATGCCCTGCGACAGGTTGAGTCGCGCCCTGTCGGTCGCATCGACGGGTTCGCCGAGACAGTAGGTAATCCTGCCTGGCGCTGATGTAATCGGTTGCCAAAAACGCTCCATGTTGGATGAAGCCTTCGGGAACGCCACTCGTCCCACAGCAAAGCCCACGAACAGAGCCATCACCAGACCGATGACGATGAAGATCTGCTGGCGAAGAACCAACCCTGGTCTCGGTCTCTGCGCGGGCGGGTGCTGAACCGTGGCAGCGACGGGTTCAGAAGAATCGATCGAAGCCGATTCGGGGACCGCACTCTCCACGGGCGCGCTCATCTGCGCAACGTTTGGTGCCCGGAAAGTGGGAACATAGCAGCCAACGGGAAGCTCGATGACCAGCTCTCCTGTATGGTCAGGGTTGTAATAGTACTGGATCAGCCTTTTGCGAACTTCAGCCGCCGTCGTCCGCACCACGGGATCGAGATTCACATCGTAGCTGGGCTCCCGACCGAAGGCTTCGATGCCAATCGTTCGCTCTTTCAAATCACCGCTGTTTCCCAGCAGCGTCTGCTCAACGGTGTAGGCAAGCAGCACCGGGTAGCGCTTACTGTTCGTGAACAGGGGGTGCGCAAGCAGGCGCTTCAGTTGCTCTCGGACGGCAACGGGATTGGCATAGCCTGACCCGTTCAGTTCCTTCTCGGATTGATGCGATAACAACATGCTCAAACTCAGCCGGCGCTTCTCATAGCCTGTTGCGCATCCAACGATTCGCGCGTTTCGCAGAATACAGCGAATAACCTTTAGTCAAACGATTTTGCAGCCCACCCGCCCCTGGAAGCCGCTGGCAAGCCTGATTATTTCACATTGGATAGACCGCCAGCAGACTCTCCGGCGAGCGCCCCATGCTGTCTCCCGCTCATGAACGCAATCGCGCGAATCCGCGAAGTCGCAGGAGAGTTGTAGGCAGTTGAAACACCCGGCGGACTGTCGAAGAGGGAGATCAGCGAAGCGTAGCCGCCAGCCAGCGGCTGCTTCTCGCCGAGCCTGCAGCCACGCGCACCGCATCTTTCTGTCGCGCTGCCCGTTTGCTCACCCATGCAGATGCCCGCACGAACGCGGCCGGCAGCCCGGCGCAATCCGCGCCCTTTGGCGCTCTGTAACCTTTCCACCCCTGGCCTCTCCAATAGCTGCGAACAGAGCGGCATTCCAATGAGCGTTGTCTTCGTAGACAACGCCCAGGCCTTCTTTGCGCGCAAATTCTCGCCCTTCCAAAGGAATCGACAATGTTGAAAGCAATTCGTGGCTTATCGACGATCGCGATTGGGATTGGATGCTTGCTCCCAGCCATGCTCGCCAGCTCGCAAACCAGAGGAACAGAAACTTTCTTTGTTATGTCGAATAACGCCGACAAAAACCAGGTAACCGAATTTGTTCAGAGCTCCGATGGGACAGTGGTCGCAAAGGAGACCTTCGATACGCAAGGCAGGGGCACGGGGGGTGTGAACGATCCCCTTGAATCGCAAGGCTCTCTCATGTTGAGCGCCGACCACACGCTCCTGTTTGCCGCGAACGCGGGAAGCGGCGATATCACTGTCTTTCAGGTTATCGGGGGACGGCTGCTTTTCCTGAACAGGCAACCCTCCGGTGGCAGCGATCCGGTGGCCATTGCTCTGTCGCAGAATCGCGTTTATGTTCTCAATCAGGGCGGCGCGGGCAGCGTCGTTGGCTTCCAGATCGGCCTCCATGGGCAGCTGGTCCCCATTGCTAACTCCACCGCATTTCTCTCTGCCAATGCGGTCGGCGGATCATCAATTTCGATCAGCCCTGACGGCCAGACCCTCGCGGTGGTGGAGCGTCTCACCAACAATATTGACACGTTCCACATCAATCAGAACGGTACATTGGGCTCCCTTGTTGTTAATCCCAGCGCTGGGGTTGGAGCTTTCTCAGGGCAGTTCGCTCCCGATGGAAAGCTGATTATTTCTGAGACCGGTTCCAACATCTCTGCAATCTCTTCCTACACGGTGCTTTCCAATGGAAAGCTTTCCGCTGTCACGCAGAGTTTGACAACTAACGGCGACGCTAACTGCTGGAATGCAATCACTCCGAATGGCGCGTTTGTCTACGCATCGAATGCCGGCAGCTCGAACATCTCCGGATTTTCGATCGGCCGGAGCGGCGCCCTGACCCCGCTCACCTCGTCCTCTGTCGTCGGCAGCAACCCGGAAAACGCCACGAACCTCGACATCGCGGTTAGCGGCGATGGCAAGTTCCTCTACTCGCTCAATGCGGAGGTCGGAACCGTGGGTGTCTTTGCCATCCAGTCCAACGGAACTCTGACGGAAGTGGACGAGATTCCGGGGTTCACCGCAGCGGTCGGCTTCAACGGTATCGCTGCACTGTAATTGCACGTTGCCAGCCCACGCGGGTAATCGTCATTGCCCGCGTGGGCAGCATTTCTCAACGAGTCTCTCCCTGAGATTTCCATTGCACACAGGTTCTACGGTAACGTCAGCGCTCAGTAAGAAATACTTATCCGTTTCGATAGCTTCGCTGTCCCATACACATACCGTCGGGAAGGAGTGTGCATGGGACCCGGCCGGAATCGAACCACCGCGATCACGGCGATATTCGTTGCACGCTCCATCCGCATTCTTAGCACAATCAACTCGTGACCAGACGCCGGGAGTGATGCAAATGATTGATGAGGTCCGGTCGCTGACGAAGAAGCTGACCATCCCGTGGAAGAGATTGCTTCCGCCGTTGCGGCCCTCACTTATCCGAAATCAGAGTTCATCAATGGAGAGAAATTGACCGCGGACGGTGGATGGAATGCATACGCGCTCGGGCAGCTGACACGGCAGCTGCCCTCCGCCTGAAGAAGCTCCGAAGGGTCGCAAATCGGCTTTTCACGGGCCAACACGGGCATGCGAACGCGACAACAACCGGTCGAGGGAATAGTCGTTCCAGCAGTCGAGAGCCAGCAGCGCAGCATACACGGCGGCATAGATCAGCTGAACCCCAGCGGTGCTCCAGTCCTGCCGCAAGGCAGTGCCGAACGTGAGGACCAGGATGAGCAGCGAGCCTATTACCAGCGCAAGCCGGGTGCAGAGGCCGAGGAGGAGCAGAAACCCCAGAATCGCCTCTGTCCACGGGAGCGCGAGTCCGAACGCACGGACGCTCCAGACAGGGAGCGGCGTCTTTTGGAACATGGGGATGAGCGAGTTGGCAAATGTCGCTGGCCCCGCGGCGATTCGGGATACCCCATGCATGCAGATGTTGAGCCCAAGCGTGAGCCGCAGCAGCAGGAAGGCGAGCGCCGGACCGCGCCCTTGGGATTGAGCCGGGGATCTCACGTTCTCCTCCATGATGTAGTTCGGTGCAACGACCGCTGTTTACGTTGACTTCCCCGGCGCAACAATCCAGCTTAACTGGGATGCGTGTGCGAAGATCTCCTGAATCGTGGCAGCCTCTTCCTGGGGCGTGAAGCGGCTGCTGGCGAACGCGTTCCGAATCGCCGAGTCCACTGTATGCCCTGCGCGCAAAGCGGATAGCAGGCCGAACTGCTCGGCTGTCAGGCGGCTGTGATATACCGAATCGTCGTAACGATGAACGGCGAGCCAGATATCGGCGCGCCGCATTGCCGGAAGCCGCGCCCGCGCCGGCTGTTTGCGCATTGTCGCCGCGTTGCTGACGATCTCAGCATCGGGCGTCCCGCGGTGGACGGCGATGACGAGATCGTCGACGGGATAGCGCAGGTGAAGCAACTGAAGGTGAGGCTGGAGCGCAAGCACGGTAGCAGGCGAGACCAGCAGCGCACCGGATTCCGTCAGGGGAGGGAGACTGGCCCCATCGAAAGCCTCGACATAGGCCCACTCCACGCGAGCTGCATCCACCGCGAGATCGTGGCGTCTGCCCGTGAGCTCCGGATGCTGGGCGATCCAGGAAGGCAGGCGCTTGCCGAGATTTCGTAAACTGAAGGATGTCGAGGGATTGTCGGCGAGGTAGGCACGGATCAGCGCTTCGAATCGGTCCGGACCGACGATGGCGCTGAGCGCGGGATAATCCTCCGAAAGCCCATCGAGAAGGCGAAACCAGTACTGGCGGTTGTAGATTTCGAGGCGTTCAAATGAGGTGAGCGTTGCGCTGGGCTTGATGTAGCGAGAAGCGATCGTCGCCGTTGACTGCCCGTCTTCAGCAACAGTTTGCATGTCGAAGTCAGGCGTAAGGAGCCGGCGCACATCGGCGGCCATGCGGCGCTGCAGTTCGAGGAGGCTCAAGCCGCCACCTCCTCG
>Ga0210385_10002370_pt1 | contig 11410 bp, 8 predicted proteins | sample IncBWH26OmetaG_FD_160107 | JGI IMG/M metagenome (GOLD analysis project Ga0210385, IMG submission 160107) | Forest soil microbial communities from Barre Woods Harvard Forest LTER site, Petersham, Massachusetts, United States - Inc-BW-H-26-O ... | reverse complement strand
GGGTGATTCCGAAAGCTGGGCATTACTCGGCGTGGGAGCAGCCCGACGAAGTGGGTAAGCTGTTGCGCCAATTTCTGGAACGGCTTTAGGAATGGGTACTGTCCAATTCTGGCGTGGGCTTGGGGGGCTATGAAGAGATGGCTTGTAGTCGTTGCACTTGGGATAACGGCGATTTGCTCCTACTCGCAAACTCCGACCGCCGTTCGGCCCCGCATTCTCGGCATCGATCACGTTTCTTTCTATACCACTCAACCGGAGGGGGTGAAGGCGCTCTACAGCAGCACGCTCGGCTTGGCTTCGGCCGAACCGGTTGAGGCTGACGGGTTGGTGAGATACATCGTGGGCCGGCAGTGGGTGGGATACAGCCCAGCCTTCGAATCCAAATGGAACAACCGCATGGACCACGTTGCTTTCACCACTGACAACATTGCGGCGCTCCGCAGGTATCTGATCGGGAAGGGCGTGAAAGTGCCTGCGGTCGAGGGACGCGCCGACCACAGCCTCAGCTTTATGGTGGCTGATCCGGAGGGCCATCGCATAGAGTTTGTCGAACGCGGCAAGGGCGCGCAGCTCGCTGCTCCCTCCGATTCCGCCGTTTCACGCCACATGATTCATGCCGGATTCCTGGTTCACAACCGCGATGCGGAAGATCACTTCTACCGGGAGCTGCTCGGGTTTCGTCCCTACTGGCATGGAGGAGTGCATCCCGACGAGACTGACTGGATATCGATCCAGGTTCCGGACGGCACGGACTGGCTGGAATATATGGTGAACCAGCCTGAGCATCTTGATGCGCGGCGGATGGGCGTCCTGAACCACATCTCGCTCGGCGTCGCTGACATGAAACAGGCGCAGGTAATTCTCGAAGCCCACGGCTGGAAGCCGCACGGAGACGAAAAGGCGCAGATGGGCAAAGATGGCAAGTGGCAGCTCAATATGTATGATCCGGATCTGACACGAATCGAACTCATTGAATTCAAGCCCGTGGAGAAGCCGTGCTGCTCGGACTTCACCGGTCCACATCCTTCGGAGTGACTGGGACGACACTTCCGCGATTTGCTACAATCCTTCCGGAATGATTGATACGGAACTTGTTGCAGCGAAGACTGTGGTTAACGCCAAGGGAGACGGTCCCGCCGTGGACGTGAGCGGTGCCGCGAGCCGCGTGTTCCTGGTGACGCTCGAGATTACGCAGATCATCGAGCAGGAGTCGCTCGACGTCAGCATCCATGGGTCACCGGACGGCGCGGCGTGGGGGCCTAAGGCGGTGGGTGCCTTTCCGCAGAAGTTTTATCGCGGGGAGTTTCCGCAATTGCTCGATCTGACGGCGCATCCGGATGTGAAGTTCGTGCGCGCGCAGTGGAGCGTGGCGCGCTGGGGACGCGGCGTCGAAACTCCGATGTTCGAATTCGGCGTGCGGCTGAAAGAAGTCCCTGCGGATGTGCTGCGCGAAGCTACAGCTGAAGCCAGGGCGTTGGCCTAGGAACTGATGATGGATGACCGCTGACTCTTGATTGAAGACCGCCTCCCTTCACGCAGCGTTCTTTCTTCTCCTTCGGCTATATTGATCTCAGGATGAACAGCGAGTCCGAAGTGATCGTGCGTCCCGCGCGCAACGTGCGGGGCAGCGTAAGTCTTCCGGGAGACAAATCGATTTCACATCGCTACGCCATGCTGGCGGGGATCGCCGACGGGCCGTCGCGGCTTGGAAACTACTCGACGGGTGCGGACTGCGCCAGCACACTTGGGTGCCTGCGTTCGCTCGGGGTGAAGTGGGAGCGGAAGGATGGTGCGGACAACATCATCGAGGTGCAGGGAAGCGGGCTGTCGCTGACGGCTCCGAGCCAGCCGCTGGATTGCGGGAACTCAGGTTCGACCATCCGAATGTTGAGCGGCATTTTGGCCGCGCAGAAGTTCTCGAGCGCGATGGCAGGCGACGAATCGCTTTCGCGCCGACCCATGGAGCGCGTGATCACGCCGCTCACAGCTATGGGCGCACAGATCAAGTCGCAAAATGGCCGGCCGCCGCTGCGCATCACTGGCGGGAACCTGAAAGGCATCGATTACCAGATGCCGGTAGCCAGCGCGCAGGTGAAGACGTGCTTGCTGTTTGCCGGACTACTGGCCGAAGGCGAAACGCGAATTGAAGAACCGCTGCGCACGCGGGATCACGGAGAAGTGGCGCTGCGAGCCTTTGGCGCGGATCTCGAGTGCAAGGGCAACGCAGTCCGAATTCGTGGCAGCCAGCGTTTGCGCGGCATCGATGTGCGAATTGCGGGAGATATTTCCACGGCTGCGTTCTTTATTTGCGCCGCGGCGCTTTTTCCGGGTTCGCAACTGACTGTTACGAGTCTGCTGATGAATCCGACGCGCGCGCGCCTGCTCGATCTCCTGATGCACATGGGACTGCGCATTTATGTTACCGAACTGCGAGGTGTCTACGGGGAGTTGGTAGGCACGCTGCAGGTTGAGGGTTCGCGGCTGAAGGGCACCACCATCGCCGGAGCCGATACCGCCGCGCTGATTGACGAGATTCCGGTGCTGGCTGCGATTGCTCCCTATACCGAGCAGGGAATCGAGGTCCGCGACGCGAAAGAGTTACGAGTGAAGGAGTCGGATCGGATCGCTTCCATCACCACCAACCTTCGCGCCATGGGTGCACAGGTGGAGGAGCGCGAAGATGGTCTGAAGATCCCTGGCGGGCAGTCTCTCCGTGGCGCCGAACTTGAATCATTCGACGATCATCGGATCGCGATGGCCTTTAGCATCGCGGCTCTGCGAGCCCGGGGCGAGACCCTGATTCGCGGCAGCGAGTGTGCGGCCATCTCCTACCCGGCATTTTTTTCCGTCCTGGAAGAACTGACTGAACGCTGAGGCCTCCGTGGCCCTGCGAACGGCGTTCTGGATGCCGGTTATGGTAAAGTAGTGCCGCCTGCAAGTTGGGCCCTCGCCACCTTCTTAAAGGAGCTTGCCATGTCCACCCTCCGCGACCTTGTCAAAGACCGCAAAGTTTACTCCGTTGACGCCGCACGTACGGTGCTGGAGGCAGCGCGCTTCATGATGGAACACAATATCGGTGCCCTGCCCGTGCTCCGCAACGGAGAGCTTGCCGGCATCTTCTCCGAGCGCGACATCATGAACCGTGTCGTGGCCGTGGGGCGTACGCCCGGGCTTACGGCCGTGTCCGAAGTGATGACCGCTAACCCACGCGCTGTTAGTTTGGATGAGACGATTGAAGAGTGTCTCTTCATCATGCACGAGTTCGGCTTCCGGCACCTGCCTATTGTGGAAGGCAAAGAACTGAAGGGATTGGTTTCCCTGCGCGACATCGTCCTCCGCCAGGCAGCAGAACTCGAACGCCAAGGGCGGCGTGCCTCTTAGGAGCCGTTTCGGGCTTTCGCTCTTTTGATTTCGCCGTGGGAGTTCGAAGCTCTGTCTTACTGGCGCTTCTGCAGCAGCAGTTCTCCCGGCTCAGACGGCAGCTTGAAGGGGAACTCGAAGATTCTGCCGCCTAGTGGCAGGCGCAGGACAAATTCCTCTTGTGCATTCAGTCCGCGTCGCTGCCTGCTGGGAGCGTTAAAGAAAACCCATCCGCTCACTTCTGGATTTGCGCGGTCCAGGTGGGCCGGGCGCAGGCTATTCTTGCTGAGGAACTCGATCAGCTCATTAATTGACTGCTGGTAGTCCTGCTGTCGGCCTTCGCGTACCTGCTTCTCTTCGGGATGCTTTGCGACTGCGCGCCTGGTCTGGTCGCGGAGTGCGTCGGCGTCGGCCTGAATTTTCTTGGTGTAATCGTTCGGATCGAGAGCTGTCCGGGCGGTTTTGAAATGCTTCATGAACTGCAGAGTGATTCCTGCCGGGCTCGAGTCCAAACTGTCCGCTCCCCGGTAATGAATCTCCAGTAGAACTGTGAAGATGGGCTCGATGCGGTGACGGGTAACCTGCACTTCGCGCGCATCCACTGCAAGGACAACGCCCACATCCTCTGACCACAACCCATATCGATACTTGCCGTCGTCACCCCGGGAAAAGGTGCATCCCGGCTGCTCCTCGTTCCAGCGGACGGTGGTCGCTTGGGCTGCGTTGTTATGATTGGTTCCGACCGGCGATGACTTCACTGGCGAAGCCAGGTCTGACCAGGCGAGGAGCGAAGAAGAGGAAATGAAAGAAAGGACCGTCCAGCAATAGACCACGCCCGCACACACGAACCCCAACGCGGGAGGACGCCACGCAGAGTTCCGCATACGCGACATGAGTGGAGGCCTGTCTCAGTTTGCCTTGGTCACCGCAAGGGTAACGGTGGCCACACCGGGAGATGGCGGAAGGTTACTGGGCGCCGCACCGTTTTGATCCGCACCGGTGAGCGTGAAGTTGTATGTATTGTTCGGAGTAACTTTGCCGTTGGAGGCTGTCGTGCCCACGGTGGTACCGCAGGACGGCAGCAGCAGTAAGCCCAAGGCGGCTACCACGAGTAAAACCATCCCCACCAGCTTTTTCCGGTGGTTTCGGGTCGCGCCCACTCCCAGCAGCGCGAGCCCGGGAACGGCTAGCCATAGGCCATAGAACATGCGCGGGCGCGAACGGTTCGTGGCATTTACCTCAGCGCCGAAAGTGTTGATGGTGAGAGTGGAAGGCTGTGCAGCGCCATTGGTTACGGAGACGGTCGCGGGATCGAACGAGCAAAACGGTGCGGCCGTCACAATCGGAGTAATCGAGAGGCAAGCGAGCGTAACACTTCCGGTATAGTTTCCTAGCGCTGTCACCGTCACCGCGGTGGTAGCTGAGCTTCCGGCAGGAACGGGGCTGGGATTCGCGGTAGTCGGCGAGACCGACAGCAAGTAAGCCTGTGTCAGATCCGCTACGTTCAGGTACAGGATGGCGGTTTGGGTTGTGGCGCCGCTCGTACCCGTCACAGTAACTTGGTAAGTGCCTGCCAGAGTGTTGCTAGTGGTCGTGATGGTCAGGGAAGGCCCGTCGGCAGGCGGGACTTGCGACGAAGGGCTTGGGGTGCACACCGGCGGGCTGGTTGTGACCGGCCCTGAGGTTATCTGGCAGCTCAAGTCGACTGCGCTGTCGAAGTTTCCGACTGGCTCGAGATCGATGGTGGCCGTTGCGGACCCGCCCGGATCCACTCCCGCTTTTGGAGTGAGCGGCGAGACGGTAAGCGTAAATTGTCCGTAAGCCAGCGGCACCGAGGCTGCGGAGAGCAGGGACAGCAACGAAGCGAAAATGATGGCGCGTGCCACCGGTCTGGGATTCACCATGAATGGATGAGAACTCACTACCTTCGATTCCTCCAACGGCGCAAAAGCTGCCTGAGCCGGGCGAAACAATGCTGCCCGCCGATTAGCGGCAAAAGCAATGTAATACGAGAGGCCCCAGCAGAATACGCCAGACAGAATCTTAGACTAGAGTCACCGATCATGCCAATCCCCGCCCGGCAGCATTTCAAGGATGCTTAGTGGTGCGGCAGGACTTGGTCCCGAAGGGTGGCAGCTACATGGGACGGGCATTACTGCTGTCACTGCTCGTCCCGCAGAAGTTCGGGCGACGGCACCGTACCGCTTTCTACCTGCTTTTGGCGCTCGGCCCGGTGTTCGTTGTCGATGCGGACGGAGGCCTCCAGCTCCTTCCGGCCTTCTTCTTTGCGGCCCATGTGAATCAGCACCTGCCCCCGCACATAGTGGATGTCGGCACGGGCGGGATCGAGTTTGCCGGCGGAATCAATGGCGCTTAGGGCCTGCTGATATTTTTCCTGCCGCTGGTAGGCCTTGGCTAACCCCACGTACGAATTCAGCAAGCGGGGATCGTGCCGCACCGCCTCGCGATAGTTCTTCTCCGCGTCGCTGTCCTGCTGCAGAAGCGAGTAGACGTCCCCCAGTTGCTCGTAGTTGTTCGCCACATCCGGCTCGATGGCGGCATCTTTCAGGAATTCATCCCGTGCATGTTCGTAATCCTGCTTTTTCAAGTAAGCCAGCCCCAGGTTGAAATGAACGAAGGTCAGATTCGGATTGGCCTGCGCGGCAGCTTGAAAGTCGGCCAACGCCAAATCATATTGCTCCAGATTGAGGTGAGCCTTGCCCATGAAAAGATGGAACTCGGGCGATCCCTCGCCGGCCCTAATCAGTTGTGCCGTGGCCTTCTCATCCAGTTCCTTCTGGCCGGCGCGATGGGCGGCAATCGAGAGCACGTACAGATAGCTTAACTGGCCGGATTCCTGGGCCCAGAGCGGCTCCAGAGTGTTGGCGGCATCCGCCCACCGTTCCGTGAAGAAATAGCAGAGTCCCAGCAAATAGCGGGGCTGCAGCGCGTCCGGCTGATCGTGCACCACCGATTCAAAAGGTGGAATAGCTTTAAGAAACTCACTCTGTCGAAAATAGGCCAGGCCGATGTTGCGGCGGATTCCGGCCTCTCCCGGCATCAGGCGCTCTGCCTTGCGGAGCATCTCAAGAGCATTCGACCACTGCTTCCGCCGCATGTAGACCACGCCCAGATTAACGTACGCTCCGCCCACTTGCGGATTCACTGCCAGCACCTGCCGGAAGTCGCGCTCGGCTTCGTCGAGTCGTCCCCCGTTCAGCGCATCCTCCCCTGCGCGGAAGAGCCGGGCGGGATCCGCCGCCACTCCAGACGAGGCGACAGGCATGCCATTTCGCGAACCAGTTACCACTCCCGGCGATGACGTTTGCGGCAACATTGCTGCCGTGAGGCCCACCAGCAACAGCCAGCTTGCAACTCCGCATTGCGTCCACGCGCTTGACACTGATCTCACTCTCTGCTGTAGTGTCCGCCAACCTCCGCATTGAATTCAAGCGTGCGGAGATGAGTGTTCGGGATTTTCGTAGGGCGGCACTCCAGCATGTCGCAAGCCAGGGGCAAGAATTCGATGGTCACGATTCGTGATGTAGCGAAGGAGAGCGGGTTCTCCTCCACCACGGTGTCGATAGTTCTCAACGACGCTCCGCTGGCGCGCTACATCCCGGCAGTAACCAAAAAGCGCATTGAACGCGCCGCGGAAAAGCTTGGCTATCGTCCCAATCAGTTTGCCCGGTCGCTGCGCAGTAAGCGCAGCCACACCGTCGGTGTCATGGTTTTTGACATGACCGATCCCTACTGCACGCTGGTGTTGCGCGGCATAGAAAACACGCTTTACCAGGCCTCGTACCTGCCCATTCTTACCGACGTTCACAACGAGCGCAGCCGCTTCGAGCGCTATCTTGAGATGCTGCTCGACCGGCGCATTGAGGGACTGGTGGTGCTTGCTAACTGGCTCTTTCTCGATATCAATCTGCTCGCCGATCTGGAAAAGAGTAGCATCCCCACTGCCATTATCGGATGCGAACTGAAAGGTGACGCGATGAGCTCGGTGATCGTCGACAACGAGGTCGGTGGCTACCTCGCGCTGGAGCATTTGCATTCCTTGGGTCATCGCAAGATCGCTTTTATCCGCGGTCCGAAAACTTTAGGCGACAGCTCTCCGCGGTGGCGCGGCATCCGCAACAGCGCCAAGGCACGCGATCTCGAAATCGATTCCCGCCTCGTAGTCGACCTGCCAGAATCGCGCGATCCGCTTTCGAGCTTCGAGGCGGGTAAGAAACTCACCGAGGACCTGCTCAGGCAAAAGCGTCCGTTTACCGCCTTGCTGGCGTTCGACGACATGACGGCCTTCGGCGCCATTCGCGCCCTTGCCAACGGCGGCCTGCGCGTGCCGGAGCACTGCTCGGTAATCGGCTTCGATGACGTTGCCGGCTCGGCTCTCTGCACTCCGCCGCTCACGACGGTTCGCCAGCCCATGGAAGCGATGGGTGCGGATGCCGTGGGCATTGTTCTCGAGGGCATTAACCGGGTGCTTGAGAAACGCGAGGTTGCGGCTCACCATCGCAAGGTGGCCCCCGAATTAGTGGCCAGGGAGTCCACTCGTGGCCTTCCGTAGGCGGCTGTGGGAAAGCGGCGAGAGAACCGCGTTGCGCGTTTTTTGCTTGACATGAGATACCCGATAAAAGCACTATTCATACGATTTAATAAACCCCCTGCAGGGTTGGGTTGCGGGATGGAATCTGTGGACGCTCGACAAGTTGCTGACTACCATAGTCCGTATCAGGGCTGGCAATACTGCGAAGGACGCGCGAACCGTTTGTGCCTCAGGAGAAGAATTTGACCATGAAATCTCATCGGATGCTGGCGCCGATCGGGTTGTTACTTTTGACATGTTGGGCGACGGCCTGGGCTCAGGACACCGCCTCTCTCACTGGCACCGTTACCGACCCCAGCGGAGCAGCGATTCCCAGCGCTCAAATTGCACTCAAGAACACTGAGCACGGTATCAATCGCACCGGCACCAGCAACGGCAGCGGCGATTTTCTTTTTGCCTCGCTGCCCATTGGTTCCTACGACTTGATCGTTACTGCCCAAGGATTCAAGAAATACCAAGCCAAGGGAGTAGTGTTGCGCGTCGCAGAAAAGGCCCGGGTGAACGTGGCGATGGAAGTAGGGACCATCAGCACTGAGGTGGTGGTGCAAGGCTCGGAGGTTGCGCAAGTCGAAACTCAGGCCTCCGATCTGGGCGGCACTGTTACCGGCAAAGAAATTACTCAACTCGAACTGAATGGCCGCAACTTCACTCAGCTCATCACACTGGTGCCAGGGGTCACAAACCAGTCGGGACAGGATGAAGCTCAAGTCGGAGTGAACGGAAACGTTGCGTTCAGCGTGAACGGCGGTCGAACCGAGTACAACAACTGGGAGATGGATGGTGGCGACGCTCTCGACAACGGCAGCAATACTTCGCTTAACGTCTATCCCAGCGTTGACGCCATCGCCGAGTTCAAAGTGGAAACCTCCAATTACGGAGCGCAGTATGGCCGCAATGGTTCCGGCACAGTGGAGATTGAAACCAAGTCCGGCACCAGCCACTTCCACGGCGACCTGTACGAGTTCGTACGCAACGACATGTTCAATGCCACCCAGTACTTCTTGGATAGTGTCCCTTCCTACAAGAAGAACGATTTCGGAGGAACGATCGGCGGCCCGATTTACATTCCGGGGCACTACAACAAAGACAAGCAAAAGAGCTTCTTCTTTTTTTCCGAGGAGTGGCGTCGGGATATCGTGCCTAGCGGGTTTTCGGTGACTACCGTTCCGTCCGTGGCGGATAGGTCGGGCAACTTCAGCGACGTTTGCGCCAGCTCGCCCGGAGATTGCCCGGTCCAACCGCAGGTGCTTTATGGCGTTCCTAACCCCAACGCCGGGCAACCGTTCCCCGGCAACCAAGTTCCCATTAGCCCCAGTGATGCGGTCACTGTAAACGCACTGGAGAACTTGATCCCGACACCCAATATTGGCACCAACGAGTGGCTCGAGGATCCCTCCCTTCCCACGCACTGGCGCGAGGAACTATTCAGGTTAGATCACAACCTCACGGACAAAGTTCGCGCGTCGTTCCGTTATATCCACGATTCCTGGTCGCAGATCTATCCCACCCCCTTGTGGACGAACGGAACCAGCTTTCCAACGGTCGAGACGAACTTCGTGGGGCCGGGCGTGAGCTTGGTCGCCCGCCTCACGGCGACGGCCTCCCCAACGTTGCTGAATGAATTTGTAGCCAGCTACACTACCGACCACATCGTTCTCAATCTCGTGGGTCCAAATTGGCAGCGTCCACAGGGAGTGACTGTGGGTGTGTTCGACAATGGCTTCGGCGGCAAAGTGCCGGGGATCAGCCTGAACGGCGGCATATTCAATGGCATCAACGAGGACCCGGGATACATACCCAACGGCCCTTTGAATTCCAACCCTACCTATACCTACAAAGACAATGTCACCAAGATCATCGGCAAGCATAACCTGCAGTTCGGCGGTTACTTTGTGGCGGCGCAAAAGAACGAGATTCCGCAGCCGGGGGTCAGTACCAACGGCATTTTGTCCTACACCACCAGCGACAGCGTGATCAGCAGCGGGAACGCATTTGCCGATTTGCTGTTGGGAAATGTGCAGCAGTATCAGCAGGAGGAATCGGCGGTCAAGACCTACAACCGGTACAAGATCTTTGAGCCCTACTTCCAGGACGACTGGCATGCCACGCCGCGCCTGACGCTGAACCTGGGCCTGCGCATAAGTATGTTCGGCACTTATCGCGAGATCCACCACAACGCCTGGAATTTCGATCCCGCTCACTACATTCCCGGCGCGAGCTTCACCAACGCCTCCGACTTTGTGGAAGGGACCATAACCAATCCCCAGTTCAACGGATGGGTGGACTGCGGAGTCACGCCTGGAGTTCAAGCCGGCTGCATGAAAGGTCATCTTTTCAACCCAGCGCCACGCCTCGGCTTTGCCTTTGATCCCAAGGGTGACGGAAAGTGGGCCATCCGCGGCGGGTATGGCATCTTTTTCGAACACACCAATCAGGGCGAGGCCAATGCCGGTACCCTGGAACAATACAACCCGCTCACCCAGACGGCGACCGTCGCCAACATTTCTGGCTATGCGAACGTCAATCCCTCTGCGCTCGGCACAACTACCACCCCTTTGACCTTCATATCCATCCCTGACAAGGCGATCTGGCCGTACGTGCAGCAGTGGCATTTCGATATCGAGCACGACCTAGGCAAGAACACAGTTGCCACGGTGTCGTACGTGGGCAGTGCCGGCATTCATCTCAGCCGCGAGTTTGAACTCAACGAACTCCCGCCGGTTTCCCCTGCGCTCAATCCCTATGGCCCTGGGCAAATCATCACTCCTGATGACTGCGCCTCAGTTTCGATCAACCCGGCAACAGCACAGGCAACGGCCACTGCTAACGTGGATACGGGCAACCCGGTTACTATAACGGGCAGCTGGGCGAATAATCTTGCGGTGGCTTGCGGCAACGTCGCCGACCCCTACCGTCCTTACAACGGCATCGGCAGCATCACCCGCAAAGAAGATACGGCGAATTCCAACTACAACGCGTTGGAAGTAGCCGTCCGCCACAGCGTAGGGGGACTGCAGCTGAGTCTTGCCTACACGTACAGCCACTCCATCGATAACTCTTCCGACGCGGGCGACGTCGGCGCGTTCAATAGCTACAATCTCAACCTGTTCCGCGCCAGCTCCAACTTCGACCAGCGGCACGTTTTCAACATTGGTTACGTTTACGACCTGCCACTCTTCAAAGGAGGCGGGTTGAGCCACAAGCTTCTGGGAGGCTGGCAATGGTCTGGCATTACGATCGTCCAAACCGGCACTCCATTCAGTATCTACAACGCAGGCGGAAGCGCCGCGAACGGGGGTAGCGTCCCAGGAGACAATGCAGGAGGAGGTAGCGGTGTCGCTTCGTCCGGTTCATCGTGGCCCGATATTATAGGCAATCCGAAGGCTGACATTCCTCGAACCCTTGCCGGCAACGGATTTGGCCCGTTCTACTTCAACA
>Ga0210385_10002369_pt1 | contig 11412 bp, 10 predicted proteins | sample IncBWH26OmetaG_FD_160107 | JGI IMG/M metagenome (GOLD analysis project Ga0210385, IMG submission 160107) | Forest soil microbial communities from Barre Woods Harvard Forest LTER site, Petersham, Massachusetts, United States - Inc-BW-H-26-O ... | reverse complement strand
CGACCAGGCCCTCCTTGCGCGCTTCGGCGAGACGATCGAGTTCGGCGGCGAAATATTCGTCGAAGGCGATAGCGAATTCGCGTTCGATCTCGCGTTTAAAAATCACCGTGTGGCAAAGAAGACGGCCGATAAGGGCGCGCCGAAGTTCGTCGTCTTCAGAGAGCCGATATCCGCGCATGGTCGCGAGGCCGCGACTGCTCGCCGCCAACTGGTACGCCGGAATTTCGCGGGAATTCTGTGCGTAGGCGCGGCCGATCGAGCTGATCGCGCTGACGCCCATACCGTAAAGATCGGCCCCGGCTTTCGTTGTGTAGCCCTGAAAATTGCGATGCAGCGTGCGGTTGCGTTGGGCTGCGGCGAGCTCGTCGTCCGGCAAAGCGAAGTGGTCCATGCCTATGTATTGATAGCCTGCGCCAAGGAAACCTTCCAGGCCTGCGCGGAAGATCGCGAACTTTTCCCGTCCCTCGGGCAAATGCGCCTGGAACGATCCCTGCTGCTTCTTCAACCAGGGAACGTGCGCGTAGCTGAACATGGCCACGCGATCGGGCGAGAGCGTCAGCACCTGATCGATCGTCGCGCGGAAACTATCGGTGGTCTGATAGGGGAGGCCGTAAATCAGATCGACGTTAAGACTGCCATAGCCGAGTTCCCGCGAGGCGGCAATCAGGTCGCGCGTCATCTGGTAAGGCTGCACGCGATGGATCGTCTGCTGCACCTTGGCCTCGAAATCCTGAATGCCCATGCTCAGCCGATTGAAACCGATGCGCCGCAGGGTCTCGAGATGTTCGCGGCTCGTGACGCGCGGATCGACCTCGAGACTGATCTCGGCGTCCGGCGCGAAAGAAAAGCGTTCGTGCGCGAAGCCGAAAAGATCTTCGAGTTGCCCCGGCGAAAGATATGTTGGCGTACCGCCGCCCCAGTGAAACTGAATCACTGGCCGCTTGCGTGAGACGCGCGCCGACACGTGTTCAATTTCGCGCTTCAACGCCGCCAGATAAGGAATGGCAACCGATTTATCTTTCTGGATCGAGACATTGCACGCGCAAAAAAGACAAAGGTTCTCGCAGAAGGGAAGATGCATGTAAAGCGAGAGCGGCGTCGCCTGTTTTTCGGCGCGGAGGTAAGAGTCGTCAAGATCGTCGGGGCCGAAATCGTCTTTCCAGACCGGCGCGGTGGGGTAGCTCGTATAGCGCGGGCCGGGTCGATTGTATTTTTCGAGGAAGGCGTCGGAGACTTTTGCGACATCGACGCCGAGCGATTTGCCGTCTTGTTGCTCGCCAGCCATATTCAGATTGCGCGTCCCGCGCGCGCCTGCGCCGCGACCGGCGCACTCTGTCCACTTTCGACGAACGCCTTTGCATTCTCGACAGGCGTGTTCGGCAAAATTCCGTGGCCAAGGTTCAGAATGTGTCCGTTGCCGCCCGTCTTTTCAACGGCTTCGCGCGCCGCAGCGCAAACGCCTTCGCGCGAGCCGAGCAAAATCGTGGGATCGACGTTTCCTTGCAGCGCGATCTGGTCGCCGACTTGACGCCGCGCGTCAGCCAGATCGGTGTGCCAATCGACGCTAAGGACATCTGCGCCCGTCTGCGCCATTGCGCCCAGGTGAAGCGACGAACCTTTGGCGAAAAGCGTCCGTGCAACGCCCGTCTTTGCCAGCGAATCGAGGATCGCGTGCGTGGCGGGCAATTCGAATTCACGATACTGCTCGGTGCTAAGTTCGCCCGCCCAGGTGTCAAACAGTTGAATCACCGACGCGCCAGCCGCGACTTGCGAAAGAACATAGGCGGATGTCGCATCCGCAATTTTCAGAAGCAGTTCGCGCACAATCTCCGGCTCTTCGCGCAGCATCTGCTTCGCGCGCGAAATGTCGCCTCGCGTCTTGCCTTCGATCATGTAGCAGGCGAGCGTCCAGGGAGCGGCGGCGAAGCCGATCACGGGGACGTCCGGACCCGCCTCGGCGCAAATCGTGCGAATGGCGTCCCCAACAAATTTTGTGTTGCGCTCAGGATCGAAATCGCGCAGAGCGCGGATGGCGGCGCGATCGCGCACCGGATTGGAAAGCACAGGGCCCGCGTCGGGAACATCCAGCGGCATGCCCATCGCTTCGGCGACGATCAGAATGTCGGAGAAAACGATGATCGCGTCGACGCCGATCAGGCGAAAGGGTTGCAACGAGGCTTCCGCGGCCAATTCCGGTGTTTTGCAAATCTCCAAGAACGAATGGTGCGCGCGGATCGCCTGATACTCGGGCAGGTAACGGCCGGCTTGCCGCATGATCCACACCGGAACGCGCGGCACGGCTTCGCAGCGACTGGCGCGCAGAAACAGCTCTTTCCGGGTCATGCCATCGGGATTTCGGGAGGTCACAAAGCTATCTTAGTCGAGCGCGGTGGGAATGCAAATGGGACAAGGGCGAGATGAGCTGATTGTATTTTCCGGCCGTCAGGATGTGAAAGGCTGACGCAATCGCTTTTGAACAGTTCGCCTATAGAGGCTTTCGAGAAGACAAGCTTGCAAGCAACTAAGCTAGCTGTTTTCGGACTCGTTCCGCTGCCGGCCCTCCTCGCCCCCAGACGACCGAGGAATCGTCGTTCAATTCTGGCTCTTTCTCGCGATCCGTAAGCTGCTGCTAGCCCCCAAGTTAAGGCTATGGCAAACGCGGCCGCTGGCTTGCGTCTGAAGAGGCGTTATAATGACGTCTCATGGCACATCCTCTGCAATGGCTGAGCCTCGCGCTCTATGCCCTCAGTTTCGCATGCTACGCGCGCCTGCTTTTCGCGCCCAATGACTGGCTCGGCCGCGCCGCGACGCTGCTGCTCGCGGCGGCGATCGTGGTTCATTACTACGCCCTGCTCGAACGCTCCCGCCTCACGCACACGATCCCTTACGACGACCTTTACGGGTCAATGTCGCTTTTCGCGTGGCTCTTGGGCGTCACCTACCTAGCGCTTGAGCTGCTTCACCGCCAGCGCGGAGTCGGTGCCGTGATCACCGCTTTGTTGCTTGCCTGGATGACCGGCCTCGAGCTTTTTGCTCCTGCGCCGACCGCGACTGCTCCGCCTGCCTCGGGCGCCCTGTTCGCCTTCCACGTCACTTTGAACACATGGGCCTACGCGGCTTTTGGATTGTCGTTCGTGTTAAGTCTCGTGTATCTTGCGCAGGACCGTTTGCTGCGTTCGCGGCACCTCAGCGCGGCGTTTTGGCGTTTTCCTCCCTTGGATTTGCTCGACCGTATGGCCCGCGGGGGCGTGTGGGTGGGACTGGCGGCGTTGTGTTGCGGAGTGACGATCGGCTTCATTTGGGAGCATCGCCTGAGCGGTGGTTTCGCCTGGAGCGATCCGAAAGTCGTGATCACGCTGGGAATTCTCGCGGTTTATATTTTGTACCTGACGCTTTCGCGACGTTCGGGATGGCGAGGATCGCGCGCCGCGCTGGTTTGCGCGTTGAATTTTCTGGTCGTGCTTTTCAGCTACACGGTCGTGAATCTCTATATGACTCGGTTCCATCGGTTCTTCTAGCGCGACATGCCCACCGCTACCAACCCGAAGATCCAGGTCGCGCTTATCGGTTGCAGCCATCGCACGGCGCCTGTCGAGCTGCGCGAACGTGTGGCTTTCACGCAACAGCAGGCGCTTGACGCGGCCGATGAGCTGCGACGGCAGGGAATTCTCGACGAAGCCGTGGTGCTTTCGACCTGCAATCGCAGCGAGCTTTACGGCGTGCCCGGCCCGGAGGGTGGCATCGTCACGGAGGCGATGGAAGATTTCCTCACCGATTTTCATCGCATCGCCCGCGCCGATCTTGACGGCAAACTCTACCGCTGGACCGGTCCGGACGCCGTTCGCCACCTCTATCGCGTCACGGCTGGCCTCGATTCGATGATGATCGGCGAGGCCGAAATCCTCGGCCAAGTCAAGGCGGCTTACGGTCAGGCGCTCGATCATGGCGCGACGGGGCCCGTACTCAACCGAGTCTTTCAGGGCGCGCTCGAAGTCGGCAAGCGCGTGCGCGCCGAGACCGAAGTAGGCGCGCGGCCTATGTCTGTGGCCTTCGCCGGAGTGAAGCTCGCCGAGCGCGTTTTCGGCAATCTCAAAGGACATTCGGCGCTTATCGTCGGCGCAGGCGCAGTCGCCGAGCAAGTCGTGGAACATCTCCGCAATCGCGGCATCGGCAATTTGCGCGTGGTGAATCGTTCCTTTGCGAGAGGCGCGGAGCTCGCGGGGAAAATGCATGCGGAAGCACTGGCGTGGGACTCTCTCGAGACTGTGCTCAGTGCGCCAGACATTATCGTGACGTCGGTTTCCGGCAACGACGTGCTCACACGCAGCATGCTGGAGCGCGCGATCGAGCAACGGAAGGGGCGCCCCATCTTCTTGGTCGACCTTGGTGTTCCGCGCAACGTGGCGGCGGACGCAGCCGGCATCTACAACCTGTATCTCTACAACGTCGACGACCTGGGCGAGATCGTCGAGCAGAACAAGAAGGTGCGCGAAGCCGAAATTCCTCATGCCGAAGCGATCATCACCGAGCACATCGCGAAATTCGAATCCTGGTGTGCGGGGCTGGCGGCAGGCTCGATCGTCGACGATCTTCGCCGGCACTTTCATCAACAGCGCGAACAACTCCTGCGCGAACACGCCGCCTCCTCGAAAAATCTTTCGCCGCAAGAGCACGCCCGGATGGTGCGTCTGACGGAGGAATTAATCGACCGGGTGCTGGATGCTCCCGCGCAGCGCATGAAGACCGGCCGCAGCATGCGCGGACGCCTCGGAGCGGTGGAAGCGTTGCGCCATCTATTTGGCCTCGACGAGGCGAATCGCGAGGACACGGAGTGAATCGTTCGCTGCGGATCGGTACTCGCGGTAGCGCGCTCGCGCTTTGGCAAGCCAATCACGTTCGCGATGAACTCGCACGCCTTCATGGCCTTGAAGCCGAGTTAGTCCGCATACAGACCTCGGGCGACAAATTGCAAACAGCCTCCGTGGCGCAGATCGGCGCTGAGGGCGGGGCCAAGGGAATCTTTATTAAGGAACTCGAGGACGCGCTGCTTGCCGGCACCGTCGATATCGCCGTTCACAGCATGAAGGATGTGCCGACCGAGATTCCCGCCGGCCTTACGTTCGCGGCTATCACGCGACGCGAGGATCCACGCGACTGCCTGATTTCGCGCACCAACAAATCTTTGAAAGCGCTCGAATCAGGTTCGCGCATCGGCACGAGTAGTGTCCGACGCCAGGCGCAACTTCGCCACATCCGACCCGATTTCAACGTTGTCGATCTGCGCGGCAATGTGGATACACGTCTCAAGAAGCTCGCCGGGGGAGAATTTGACGCGATCGTCTTGGCGGCTGCAGGGGTGAACCGCCTCGGTGCAAACGACAAGATCACGCAGCTTTTCAAGCGCGATGTGATGCTGCCCGCCGTTGGGCAAGGCGCGCTCGGCATCGAGACGCGCGCCCAGGATGCCGAAGCCGTCGCGCTTGCGGCGTCGCTCAATCACGACCAAACGCGCGCTTGCGTTACTGCCGAGCGTGCACTCCTGCGCGAACTCGAGGGCGGCTGCCAGGTTCCCGTCGGCGCATGGGCGTGCATCAGCGCAAACGGCGAGATGGAATTTGAGGCGGGTGTGTTCTCACCTGACGGCAATGAAGCCATTCGTCGCATCGATAGCGGCGCGCCTGCCGAGGCTGAAAAGATCGGCGTGCGCCTGGCCCGCGCTTTGATCGACGCCGGCGCGGATCGTATTTTGCGGTTGATGGGACGGTCGGTTGGCTGATTCGGGCAAATCGTCATTGGCGGGGAAGCGCATCGTGGTGACGCGCGCCGCAGAGCAGTCAGGCGAATTGCAGCGAATGCTTGAGCAGCGAGGCGCGGAAGTTCTTCTGTTTCCTCTGGTGCGATTCGCACCGCCTGAAGATTCTTCGCAATTGGACGAAGCTCTACGCCGCGTTCACAGCTTCGATGTGATCGTCTTTCTCAGCGCCAACGCAGTTCGCTTCTTTTGTGCGCGGGCGCGAGACCTCGGTCTTGCGTTTGCGAAAAAGGACGACATTCCTCGAATCGCCGCGGTTGGCCCCGCCACCTCGCAGGCTCTGGCCGCTGCTGGTATTTCTGTCGATTACATCCCGAGCCAGCCTAGTGCGGAGGCGCTTGCGCGCGAGTTTGGCCAGTCGCTATCGGGCCGCAGCATCCTTTTGCCTAGGAGCGATTTGGGCGACGATGCGATTGTGGCTGCCCTGGCCCAGATCGGGGCGCAGGTTGCTGAGGTGATTGCCTATCGCACTCGCATGCCGGAAAAGCATGACCCTGCGATCCGGGACCGGATCCGCAGCCAGCAGATCGACGTCGTGGTCTTCGCCAGTCCCTCCAGCGTCCGCAATTTCATCGCGATTCTTGGCGCCGATCAGCCGGCAAAGATTTCCGGTCACGTTCGCTTTGCTGCCATTGGTCCCCGCACCGCCGAAATGATGCGCAAACTAAATCTGCTGGTCTCGATCGAAGCCGCCGAATCTTCCACCGCAGGACTTGTCACGGCGATCGAGCGTTTCTTCTGGGGTCCCGCCTGAACTCCCGATTTACGGATCGCCGCCGACGGCCCACAATGAAAATAGTCTTATGACGGACAACTTCGGACGCTTTACCGGCAGGGCCGCGGTCTACGTGAAATATCGCGAGCGCTACGATCCGCAGATTGTCTTGCGGGTGCTTCGGGAATGGTGCGGTTTGACCGCGGATTGGCTGATCGCTGACGTCGGTGCGGGAACTGGAATGTTAAGCGACGTGTTTCTCGAGAACGGCAATCGCGTGCTGGCGATTGAACCGAACCCGGAAATGCGCGCCGCGTGCATTGAGCTTCATCACGGCGATCCGCAGCTCCAGGTAATGGACGGCGCGGCAGAAGCCACGGGCCTCGCTGATTCATTGGTGGACGCGGTTGCTGCAGGGCGCGCACTTCACTGGTTTGCGATCGAGCCTGCCATGCGTGAGTTTCGTCGGGTGCTCAAGCCGGATGGTTGGGTATTCGTCATTGCCTTTGGACGAGCGGAAGAAGGCCGCGAAGAAAACCTGCGCTTTCGAGACTTGATGTGGTCGTTTGCAACCGATGCCGCCGATACACGCGCACTGTGCAATGTGTATTCGCAAATCGATCAGAACTTTGTGGGAGGCGAGTTTCATCACGCGAGGATCAGCGGGGAAATGCAAGTGAACTGGGACTCTTTGTTAGGGCTGGCGATATCGATGTCGCCGGTGCCATCGCCGGATAGCGCGCGCTATCCGGAATTTGAAAAAGCGCTACGGCAGTATTTTGACGGTTATCAGAGGAATGGAGTGGTAACGCTTACGACGGGATATTGGATCAATGCAGGGCGCTTCCCGCGTTAATCGAGGCGAGAAAGCCTCGCTCCTGCGAATCGGGCTTCGCTCCTATGCCTCTGTTCTAGTAAAATTTCCTTCAATCCGATGAGATACATGCCATGACATTTCCCGTCCATCGCCCGCGACGCCTGCGCCGGTCCGAAGCACTACGCGCATTCGTGCGCGAAACGCAACTCAGCCGGAGCGGGCTTGTTTATCCACTTTTTGTATGCCCCGGCAGCAACGTGCGCAAAGAAGTCGGCTCGATGCCGGACGTTTATCAGCTCTCGGTCGACACCATGCTCGAAGAATGTCGCGAGGTTGCAGGGCTGGGTATCCCGGCTGTGATCCTTTTCGGCTTGCCGTCGCGCAAGGACACGACCGGTTCGGAAGCTGCCGCGGCCGATGGCGCCGTACAACGCGCGATCGAGGCGATTCGCAAAGCAAAGCTGAACCTGCTCGTCATCACCGATGTTTGCTTGTGTGAGTATACGAGCCACGGCCATTGCGGCGTGATCGAAGGCGAAAATGTCTTAAACGATCCGAGTCTTGAACTGCTGGCGAATGCCGCGCTTTCGCACGCGCGAGCCGGAGCGGATATTGTCGCGCCGTCTGACATGATGGATGGTCGTGTGGCCGCGATCCGGCGCAAGCTCGACGAAAACAGATTTCACGATGTGGCGATTCTTTCGTACGCCGCGAAATATTGCTCCGCCTTCTATGGGCCGTTCCGCGAGGCCGCCGATTCGGCGCCGCAGTTTGGCGACCGCCGCAGCTACCAGATGGATCCCGCCAACGCACGCGAGGCTCTGCGCGAAGTAGAACTCGACCTTGAGGAAGGCGCAGACATGATCATGGTGAAACCCGCGCTTTCGTATCTCGATATCATCGAGCGCGTTCGTGAGCGTTTCGACGTTCCGCTGGCTGCCTACAACGTGAGCGGGGAATACGCCATGGTGAAGGCGGCCGCTCGCAACGGATGGATCGACGAAAAGCGCGTGGCGTTGGAAATTCTTACGGCGATCCGTCGCGCCGGCGCGTCGATCATCCTCACCTATCACGCCAAAGACGCCGCCCGCTGGCTGAAAAACAGCTAGCCGATGAAGCCTTTCGAGCCATTTCTACGCGCTACCGATGTGATCAATTGGCAGCATGCGGCCATTCTGGCAAAGGGCAAGGAATTCGCCTCGGGCTCGCGCGAGCCGGTGGAAATGGCGCGACGCTGCTTCGAATGGGTGCGCGACCACATCCAGCACAGCAACGATTTTCATCGTAATCCGACCACATGCTCAGCGTCTGAAACGCTCCTCCAGGGAACGGGATACTGCTACGCGAAGAGTCACTTGCTTGCGGCGCTCTTGCGCGCCAACGACATTCCCGCGGGCTTCTGTTATCAGCGGCTCAGCATCGACGATACCGGCGCGCCTTATTCGTTGCACGGACTGAACGCCGTCTATTTGCCTGAATTCGGCTGGTATCGCATCGACGCGCGCGGAAATAAGCCGGGGGTCGACGCGCAGTTCGATCCGCCCACAGAAAAGCTAGCGTTTCGCATAAATCTTCCCGAGGAACGCGACTTTCCGGATATTCTTCCTGATCCGCTTCCCGTTGTCGTCGTAGCGCTTCGTGCGCATTCGACCTGGGACGCGATGCTCGCAAATTTGCCGGATTGGCAACGCCCAACACTGGAGCTTGCGCTCAGACATGCCTGAGAACTCGTCTGCACTTTTCGATCGCGCTCAGAAAATTTTGGTCGGGGGGGTGGATAGTCCCGTTCGCGCATTCCGCGCTGTGGGCGGTACGCCGCTGATTATCGAAAGCGCGAAAGGCTCCCGTGTGCGCGGCGCCGACGGGCGAGAGTATATCGACTATATCTGTTCATGGGGCGCGTTGATCCTGGGTCACGCGGATCCCGACGTGGTCGCCGCTGTGGCCGATCAGGCGCAACGCGGGACGAGTTATGGCATGACGTCCCCCCTGGAGATCGAACTCGCCGAAGAGATTGCCCGCGTTGTGCCGTCGCTCGAAAGGATTCGTTTTGTGAGCTCGGGCACCGAAGCCGCGATGTCTGCCATTCGTTTGGCGCGAGCCTTTACGAAGCGCGACCTGATTTTGAAGTTCGAGGGCGGGTACCACGGCCATGCCGATAGCTTTTTGGTTGACGCCGGTTCGGGCCTGGCGACGCTCGGAATTTCGTCGAGCCCCGGCGTTCCCGATGCCTTGGCAAGCCTCACCTTGAATGCGCCTTTCAATGACATCGCTGCAGTAGAGAAAATCTTCGCGTCAAACCCGAAAAGGATCGCCGCAATTATTGTCGAGCCGGTTGCGGCCAACATGGGCGTGGTCGCGCCAAACGACGGACTCCTCGAGGGGCTGCGCGAGATCTGCCAGCGCGACGGCTCGCTGCTGGTTTTCGACGAGGTCATCACCGGCTTCCGCGTAGCCGGGGGTGGGGCGCAGGAGCGCTGGGGCGTCCAGCCGGATCTGACCGTGCTCGGCAAGATCATCGGCGGAGGCTTGCCTGTGGCCGCCTACGGCGGCCGTGGAGACATCATGGAGATGGTCGCGCCCCTAGGGCCTGTCTACCAGGCAGGGACGCTCTCAGGCAATCCGCTGGCGATGCGGGCCGGGCTGGCTATGCTACCGAAATTAAGCCGCCAAGGCTTTTACCAGCAGCTGGATGATAAGGCCAAGAAGCTTGCTGATGGCTTGTCGGCGGCTCTATCGGAGGCGAAGATCCCGGCTCAGGTGAATCGGGTTGGGTCGCTGTTAACCGTTTTCTTTTCGGCCCACCCCGTCACCGACTACGCCACCGCGAAGAAATCAGACACGGCCGTCTTCGCTCGCTTCTTTCAGGAAATGCTCAAGAGGGGAGTTCTGCTGCCCCCTTCGCAATACGAGGCCCTCTTTGTCTCGTCTGCTCACTCCGACCAGGATATCGACCGTACTGTCCTGCAGGCCAGGTCGAGTTTGGACTCGATGCAGGCCTCCCTTTAGCCTCCAAACAAGCCCGTGATCTGGCCAAGACTGTTCCAGATTGGCGATGTCAGACGGAAGCAAATTAGCAACCTGTGGAAAACTGCTTCCACTATCCAGGTCGTTGACCCTTTGTATACACATTGTGTTTATTTTATCACCCGATTGACGCACTGAAAATAAAGGTGTTATGCTCCGCGCGTTGCATGGTACTACCCGTGCATTCTCCCTGACACGATTCTAGGGAGGACTTGATCCATGGTTTTCGCCATTGCTGCGCTGCTGTTCCAGATGGGCCCTGCGATACCCGCAGTTCCGGCCGCCGCCGCTGCCGCCGCGAATTCAGCCAAAGCAGCCGCTTCAGCGCCAGCGCCGTCGATCACCAATTTGCCTGAAACACCTGTACCCTCGGACAGGCTCCCTGATGCGCTTCCCGGGTCTGATTCCAGCACAAATTCTTTTTCGCAGACCGCGATGCACCAACCCGCCGTGCTGCGCGCCGCTGCGCTCGATTCTTCGGGCAACGATACACAGACGCTCTCGACGATTCGCATTCCCGAGTCGAACAAGAAAGCCTTTGAGCGCGTGAGCGTTCAGTCGATGCCATCGCGCAAAATGTGGCTCGCCCTGTCGATTGCGCAATCCAGTGCGGCCGGCTTTGACGCCTACTCGACTCGGCGTGCGCTCGACACGGGCGCGCATGAGGCGGATCCGTTCATGAGGCCGTTTGCAAGTTCGCCCGCGATCTACGCAGCGATCCAGGTCGCCCCGGTTGTGCTCGACTTTACTGCCAGGCACATGCAGCGCAGCGAACTCCCCTTGATTCGCCACACGTGGTGGCTGCCGCAGACGCTCGGTACCGGTCTTTACCTTTTCTCCGGCGTCCACAACATGCAAGTCGCGAATCGCCCCTAATTCGAATTGCGAAAATTAGTCAAAGAGCGCGGACCAGTCCCGCGCTCTTTTGTTTGGTGTGCCGTGCATGTTCGATAGCTTGGAGGTGAAAGTCCCCTACCCATCTTGATGGAAGAGAAGGGTTAGCGAAGCGCAAGGGCTGAGCGGCGAGGCGAGGTCTGAAAG
>Ga0210385_10002364_pt1 | contig 11415 bp, 8 predicted proteins | sample IncBWH26OmetaG_FD_160107 | JGI IMG/M metagenome (GOLD analysis project Ga0210385, IMG submission 160107) | Forest soil microbial communities from Barre Woods Harvard Forest LTER site, Petersham, Massachusetts, United States - Inc-BW-H-26-O ... | reverse complement strand
CGAACGCGGCTCCGATCCGCTCGGGCACGTCGATGACCGTCGTGACCACCGGAACGTGACGGCCGTGCCGGGAGGAGTGGCCGCCATGCGGTGCGTGGTTGCCGTGAAAGCCCCAGATGCCGCGCTGAGAGGTGGCGCCGCTGACCCCGATGGAGCGCAGCCGGCGAACGATCACGCGATGCACGGGCTGGCCCTCGTGGCGTGCCGCCTCGGAGGTGTAGAGCGTCAGCCTTTGCCGTGGTGCCATTCCTGCGGGCTCAGCTGCCGCGCCCGTCTCGGGCAGTGTTTCCGGGCGGCTGATGAGCTGCCCGTCGCGCTTGCAGAGCCGGACCGCCGCGACCGTCATGAGGGGGTGACGGAATAGGCCGCCGAGCTCGGGAAGTATCGTCGCGATCCGTTCGCCGCTGCCGACGGCTACCACCATCAGCGGCCCGTCGCCGCCGTTGCGGGGGAACTGCGCGTGATGCCACAGACCTCCCGCCGTGCCGTCGACGCCGGACAAGACCGTGGCACCTGCGATACCGCGCCGGTACAGCGATTCACAGGCAGCCTGGTAGGCCGGAACCATGTAGGCGCTATCGCCGTGCCCGCAGTAGATGGTCAGCTTGGTCGCCTCCGTCGAAGACTCGACGAGCCAGAGCGGGTCGATCTCGCCCGTCAGCAGCCGTGCTCGCTCCAGCGTGATCAATCGCGGCCGGGCGAGTCCGGTCAGCTCGCCGAGCACCGCGTCGATGCGCGGCCTGGCGTCGACCGCGACCGCGGCCAGCGGCGGGTCCTCGGACAACAGGAGGGCGCGGCCACCGCTGGGCGGCTGGCCGGGGCCGTATCCCTCGATGCTGCGCAGCAGTACGCTTGCCGCGACCGAGTGGCGCTTGTAGAGGTCGATGAGTTCCCCGCCGGGATACCTTGCGCCCACGCGGTGCCGCTCACGAAGGTAACAGGTCAAGACAGCAGCATCCTCGTCCACGGCGGCGCTCCGATCCGGTCGGGGTACGACGGGGAGCGGAGGCGGGTACTTCGCTTAAGTCGCACCGGGTCTGCGCAGAAGCCATCAGCCGTGGACAAGACGGCGGTTTGCGGGGAGCGTGTTCCCCGCGCCAGGGCGTCATCTGGCTGAAGCAAGGCTACGTTGTCAGCACCCGGGCGGCTAGGGATTCACCCGCCGCAGCGGACCGGGTCTTCGCCTGTACCCGGACCGCCTCGCCATCCTCCTCGACGTTCTCGATGACTGGCGAAGCCAACCCTGAAAAACACAGCGCTGAGGGCGCGCGTCATCTCGGCTCCGAACCGGCCGGCGAGGCTGGCGTTAGCATCCGGCGGTAACCTGGAGGCGAGGCGGAGGGGCCCGCCGTTAACCGCGCCAGTGCCAACGGTCCCTGCTGACCAGCGAAAGGCGCGCGGCATGAATCAGGTCCTGGCGCTAAGCCATGCCCGGAAGTCCTACCATGACAAAGTCGTCCTTGACGACGTGACCCTGGCATTCCTGGCGGGTGCGAAGGTTGGCGTGGTCGGGCCGAACGGGACGGGAAAGTCCACGCTGCTGAGGCTGATGGCCGGGGTGGAGCAGCCGTCCAACGGCGAGGTCGTGTTCATGCCGGGCTGCACCAGGGGCATCCTGGCGCAGGAGCCGGTCCTAGATGAAGGCACGACGGTGCTCGGCAACGTCGAGGCCGGCGTCGCCGGAACCCGGACGGCACTGGAGTACTACAACGAGGTGGCCGCAAAGCTGGCCGTCGACTACTCCGATGACCTGCTCAACGAGATGGGGCGCCTGCAGGAGCTGCTCGATCACCTGCAGGCCTGGGACCTGGACAGCCGGGTCGAGCAGGCGATGGACGCGCTGCGCTGCCCGCCCCCGGACGCGGACGTGGCCGTGCTGTCGGGCGGGCAGCGGCGCCGGGTGGCGCTGTGCCGGCTCCTGGTGTCCCAGCCGGACCTGCTGCTGCTGGACGAGCCCACCAACCACCTGGACGCCGAAAGCGTGCAGTGGCTGGAACAGCACTTGGCCCGCTACCTGGGGGCGGTGGTAGCAGTAACCCATGACCGGTACTTCCTGGACAACGTGGCGGGCTGGATCCTCGAGCTCGACCGCGGGCACGCTTACCCGTATGAGGGCAACTACTCCACCTACCTGCAAACCAAGGCCGCACGGCTCAAGGTCGAGGGGCGGCGAGACGCCAAGCTCCGCCGCCGGCTGGAAGAGGAGCTGGAGTGGGTGAGGTCCAGCCCGCGCGCCCGGCAGGCGAAGAGCCGTACCCGGCTCGACCGCTACGAGCAAATGGCCGCCGAGGCCGCTTCCCGCACGAGACTGGACTTCGAGGAGATCCAGATCCCGCCCGGCCCGCGACTCGGCAGCCTGGTGGTCGAGGCGGAGCACCTGGTCAAGAAGTTCGGCGGTCGGCTGCTGATCGATGACCTGACCTTCTCGCTCCCGCCAAACGGCATCCTGGGAGTGATCGGCCCGAACGGGGCCGGCAAGACCATCCTGCTGAAAATGATCACCGGGGAAGATCGGCCGGATGCCGGGACGATCCGGGTCGGCGAGACAGTGCGGATCTCCTACACCGACCAGATGCGCACCGGGATCAACCCCGACGAGACCGTGTGGCAGGTCATCTCCGGCGGGGAGCTGTACCTCCGCGCGGGGCAGGCCGAGATCCCCAGCCGCGCCTACGCGGCGGCGTTCGGTTTCAAGGGAGCGAACCAGCAGAGGCCGGCCGGGCTGATGTCCGGGGGCGAGCGCGGGCGGCTGAACCTGGCACTGACTCTCCGGCAGGGCGGCAACCTGCTGCTGCTCGACGAGCCCGCCAACGACCTGGACACCGACACCCTCGCGTCGCTGGAGAACGCGCTGGGCGGGTTCCCCGGCTGCGCGGTGATTACCAGCCACGACCGCTGGTTCCTCGACCGGGTCGCCACCCACATCCTGGCCTGGGAGGGCGGCGCGGACTGGTTCTGGTTCGAGGGCAACTTCGCCGCTTACCAGGAGAACAAGACCGCCCGGCTTGGCGGGGACGCCGCCCGCCCGCACCGTGTCACCTACCGCAAACTCACCCGGTGAACAGCGCGGCGCGGTCACCAAGAGCCGGTCTCAGGGCCATCGCGACGTTCTGGCCGGGGAGGCGCCGCGGGGGCTGGCTCTTGGTCGAGAGCAATTAGCCATCATCTATTAGCCGGGCGCAGACGCCGAACAGGCGCAGGTCCGCAGAGACAGGCGCCTGGCGGGCGAATGCGTCGATGTCGCCGGCTGACAGCGAATCCCAGCACAGGCGGTCGGCAAGGGCTAGCGCGGAGGCAAACTCGTCGGCCAGCCGAGTCACCGGGTCCGTCTCCACTCTGCAGCGCAAGTCCGCCAGCTCCCTGACGGACGTTGGCGTGGCGGCTTGCAGCCGCTCCAGCCACGCCGACAACTCACCGATCAAGTCATCCCGAATCATTGATGCCGCCGCCTCTTGCAGCCGGGCAGGGACCGTTGGCTCGAATGCGGTTGACGGCGGGCCCCTCCGCCGTTTCCCACGTTAGCAGGACCGCTGCGGGCCGTCGGTGGCCGTCTGCACTGACAGCACGGTCTGGACGGTCAAGAGGCCACGCTGGGTGGTGAGCGTGCCAACGGCATCGAACGCCGCGAAAATCTGCTCCAGCTGAGGGGAAAGATGGTGGCGCCGGTCACCGCTACGGTGCAGCTCGCAAACGGCGACTAAGGCCGGGAACCTGCACACGTTCCTGCCGGCCCACGCCCGGGCATCATCTCGACGAAGGGGATTCTGTCTGTGCGCCCCAGTGCACGGATACACGGTCCTAGCCATGACACGACTGCGGCTCCGCAGGTCAGTACAATTGCCATTACGGTGATGGAGCTCGCCGGAAACGCCCTCGTGGCTGATGGCTCCTGTTGGACGGCCCAGCGGCCAGGACACAGGAGGGCACGCCATGACGCTGCGGGAAACCACGGACCGGGAGCCACGGACCGGGGACGCCGGGCCCTCGGTGAGCCTACATCCGCAGCCGGCCGCTCCGCGAAGCCGGTCTCATCCGCTAAGCCTGCTGTCCGGGGCGCCAGCGGCGCAGGCCGCCGCGGGGCAGGAGGATCGTTCTTACGCTCGGGACCTGAACCTGGACCAGATCGTGGCGGCAGTAGCGGGCGACCGCGAGGAGCGCGACCTCATCACCTCGGTTCTGTTCCGACGCCTGCTCGATCCCGGCACGGTGCGTTATCGCCAGGAGGTCTTCCGGGACCTGGAGGATCCTGTCCTGCTCGGTGCGGTCCAGCGGTGTTCCGGGTTGCTGAGCGAGGTGCGTGCCCACCTGCGCCAGCTGGAGCAGATGCGGGACACCCGGCAGCGCCAGGGCTGGTTCCTGGACGCGGCGGCCATCTACTGCGACGCGGTGGCCTCGCTGGCCGGGCACCTGGCCTCGGCCCAGCTCGGCTCCCAGGCGATGCGTGACTTCCGCGATTACCTGGTTTCCTATGCTGCCTCGCCCGGTTTCACCGCCCTGGCCGGCGACACCAGGGACCGAAAGGAGTCCCTAGGGCAGATCCGCTACTGCACCCGAATCCGGGGCGGTCGGGTGGAGGTGAGCCGCTACGACGGCGAAGCCGACTACAGCGCCGCGGTGCTGAAAACCTTCGAGCGGTTCAAGCAGGGCGCGGCCAGGGACTACCTGATCCGCTACCGGACAGAGCCGGGGATGAACCACGTCGCCGCCCAGATCACTGAGCTGGTGGCCAGGCTGTTCCCAGACGAGTTCGCCGACCTTGAAGCGTACTGCCGCCAGCACGCCGGGTTCCCCGACGAGGGCATCACCCGCGCCGACCGGGAACTCCAATTTTACCTGGCCTACCTGGACTACATCAGGCCGGTACGGGCCGCCGGGCTGAGCTTCTGCCACCCCGAAGTGTCCGCCAGCTCCACAGACGTCCACGCCGCCGGGACCTTCGACCTGCCCCTGGCGAGCAAGCTCGTCACCGGCCGCAAGCCGGTGGTTACGAACGACTTCCGCTTGGCCGTCCCCGAGCGGGTCATCGTGGTGACCGGCCCCAACCAGGGCGGCAAGACCACCTTCGCGCGTACCTTCGGGCAGCTCCACCACCTAGCCGCCACCGGGTGCCCGGTCCCGGGCAGCCGTGCCCGGCTGTTCCTGCCTGACCGGATCTTCACTCACTTCGAGCGGGAGGAAGACCTCGCCGCGATGACCGGGAAGCTGGAAGACGACCTGATCAGGATCGGGGACATCCTGCGAGCGGCCACCGGCCGCAGCATCGTCATCCTGAACGAGACCTTCGCCTCCACGACTATCAACGATGCCCGCTTCCTGGGCACCAAGCTGCTCGCCAAGGTCACGCGGCTTGGCGCCCTGTGCGTCTACGTCACCTTCGTGGACGAGCTCGCGGCGCTCGGGGACCAGGTCGTGTCGATGATGAGCACGATCGTGCCGGACAACCCGGCCGAGCGCACCTACAAGGTCGTCCGCAAGCCCGCCGACGGGCTGGCCTACGCGCTGGCGATCGCCGAGAAGTACGACCTCACCTACCAGCGGCTCAGGGAAAGGCTCGGCACGAGCGAGCCTTTGCTCGCCCAGGCGAGGCCGGCAGCAGAGCAGGGACAGGGAGCATGAAGGTTCACCTTCTCTGCCCCGGCCGGGACTTCGACTGGGAGGCCGGGCCGCCCGTCGGCCACGAGGACCTGACCCAGGACCTGGAACTGAACACTCTGCTGGACGCCATGGCTGCCGGCGACAAGTTCCTGCGCGAGGTGTCCGCGAAGGTGCTGCTCGCCAGCCTCGACGATCCGGACCAGATCCGTTACCGCCAGCAGGTCCTAACCGACTGCCTCGCCCAGCCCGGCGTCATCCGGGACATGTACGCGGTCGCGGCCGGCGCCCTGGAAGACAAGCGGCACCTGTGGCTGGGCGGCTACGGCGGCAGCTACCAGAACGCGTCATCCAACCTGTCCGGCGCGGTCAGCCACCTGGAAGCCTACGTCGTCCGGCTGCGGCAGCTCCGGCAAATCACCGACGACCATGTCGGGGAGTTCCGCTCCGACGGGCTGCGGGCCCTGTTCGCCACCGTGCAGCACGAACTGGACGACGAGTACTTCCAGGAGATCGGCGACCACCTTAGGCAGCTGCGGTTCCGCGCCGGAGTGCTGATCAGCGCCCGGCTCGACCGGGACAACAGCGGCGCCGGCCTCGTGCTCCGCGCCCCCGCCGATTCCCGCCGGCGGTTGACCGAGCGGCTGGGGATCGGCCCGCGTACCGCCTACTCCTTCACCATCCCGCCCCGCGACGACGCCGGCGGCCAGATCCTGTCCGACCTCACCAGCCGCGGCATCAACCTCGTCGCCAACGCCGCCGCGCAGTCCGCCGACCACATCGCCAGCTACTTCACCATGCTCAAAGCTGAGCTCGGCTTCTACGTCAGCAGTCTCAACCTCGCCGAGCGGCTAGCCGCCAAGGGCGTACCCGCCACGCTCCCCGGCCCGGCCGGCCCGTCATCGCACACGTTCTCGTGCACCGACCTGAGAGACGCCTGCCTGGAACTCCAGTCACCCGCCCCGGCCGTCGGCAACGACGTCCAGGGCGGCGGGAAGCGGCTGGTCATCATTACCGGCGCCAACTCCGGGGGCAAGTCCACCTTCCTGCGCAGCATCGGCGCGGCCCAGTTGATGATGCAGTGCGGGCTGTTCGTCACCGCGAAGTCCTACCAGGCAGACGTCGCCCGCGGCATCTTCACCCACTTCATCCGAGAAGAGGACCCCGGCATGACCAGCGGCCGGCTGGACGACGAACTCAAGCGGATGAGCGCCATCGCCGGCCAGGCCGGCCCCCACGCCCTGATCCTGTTCAACGAGTCCTTCGCCGGGACCAACGAGGGCGAGGGAGCCGAGATCGGCTACCAGGTCGTCCGGGCCCTGCTTGAGGCACAGATCAGGGTTTTCTTCGTCACCCACCGGTACGCCTTGGCCGACCGCTTCCACAGCGAGCACCCGCAGGTCACCCTGTTCCTGCGCGCCGACCGCCAGCCCGACGGGCGCCGCAACTACAAGCTCACCGTCAAGGACCCGCTCCCGACCAGCTTCGGGGAAGACCTTTACTACCGGCTCGGCGGCTGGCTGGAAGAAGACAGGTCCTTCATCCCGGCTGCCGGTGTGGCCACCCTGGACGGCGAACCGGAGGTGAGCAGCCCTGTCTGGCCGACCGGCGGGACCGATGCTGCATCATCGCACACACCAGAAACCGGATGACCCGTCCCCTGCTGCATCTAACTAGCGGGGCTCCAGTGACATGGAATCCCGCCTCTTGCGGGCCAGCGCTGGCCGACCGACAATGACGGCACTGGCGATGAGGCTCGCCACGGTCCGGTAAAAGGGGGGTCCGGCACCGGAACCGCGGGACGTTCCCGCTGACGGCTTCTGCATCCTGGCGCTTGGAACACGCAGTGGAGGCCGACGATGGCTACCGGGCAAACAGATGTCAGGCCAGCGCGCAAGATCCTGGTGGGCTGGGACTGCTCGCCGGGCGCTGCGGCGGCCCTGCGCGCGGTCGCGGCGCTGGCCGTCGACGGGACTGCGGCGGTAGTCGTGCTCGCGGTCCTCAACCCTGCCCCGCACACCGAGGACTCGGCAGAAGGTGCCGCGGACTTCGACGAACGCAAGCGCTTCGCCGAGAAGACCTTCGCCAATGCCACGGAAGGGCTGCCGGGCGCCCTGCGGGAGCGGGTGTCACTGCGGTTCGCCGAGAGCGGGGACGCCGCGGGCACCGTCTGCGAGTACGCGCGGCAGCACGGTTTCGACCTGCTGGCCCTCGGTCGGCACGGCACCGGCGGCTTGCTGCACCCGCGGCTTGGCCATGTCGCCGCGACCGCGGCCCGCAAGGCCTCCCTGCCGGTATTGCTGGCCCCTTAGAAGCTGGCTCCCAGGAAAACGGCCATGTATCGTTGGAGTTGATTACGCGATGAGGCTCGCGTACCGCCGGGGCTGATCCCGGCTGATGGCCTCTACCTGCAAGGCGTGCATGGCGTCGGATGCGCAGGGGAGGCCAGGAAGTGCCCGAGCTGATCCAGGTTCTGCAGAGCCTCGTCGTGGTCGCGTTCGCCCCGCTGTACGCGGGGGTGATCGCGCGTGCCGAGGCGGTCGTCGGCTCTAAGCGCGGGCCGAGCGTGCTGCAGCCCTACCGGGACCTGGGCAAGCTGCTGCGCAAGGGCAGCGCGGTCAGCGACCAGGCGTCCTGGGTGTTCCGCGGCGCTCCGTTCGTCGCGTTCGCCTGCTACCTGACGGTTTCGGTGATCGTCCCGGTGATCACGAACGAGCCGCTGCCGCTGGCGTTCCTCGCTGACCTGATCGGTGGGGCGTTCGTCCTCTCCCTGGCTAGCTTCGTGATCTCGCTGTCCGGCCTGGACACCGCGAGCCCTTACGGCGGGCTGGGCGCGAGCCGGGCGAGCTGGATCGGGTCCATGGCTGAGCCCGCGCTGATCCTGGTGTTCTTTACCGTCGGCGCGGTGTCCGCCTCCGACAACCCGTACCTGATGAACCACGCCGTCGCGTCTTCGCCGTACGTCGTGGTGCTGCCCACGCACCTGCTCGGCCTGGTCGCGTTCTTCATGATCGTCCTGGTGGAGAACGGCAGGATCCCGATCGACAACCCTGGCGGGTCCACGGAGATCTCGATGATCGAGGAAGGCCGCGTCCTGGAGTACTCCGGGCGGGGCTACGCGCTGGTGAAGTGGGGCAGCTGGATGAAGCTGTTCCTGCTGTCGTCGATCTTCATGAACGTGTTCGTGCTGCCGTGGGGACTGGGCGACGCGGCGCACCTGCCCGGCGCGCTGCTGGCGATTCCCGTGCTGGCCGGGAAGCTGGCGCTGTGCGGGCTGGCGATCGTGATCATCGACACCTCGTTCGCCAAGCTCCGGTTCTTCCGCATCGCCGAGTTCCTCGGCGCCGCGTTCATGCTGGCGCTCGTCGGCGTCGCTACCTCCTACGTGATCGGGGCGTGAGGGACCGTGCAGTACCTGTCCCAGAGCAGTACAGCAGGCGTCCTGCTAGACCTGTCCGGCGCGGTGATCCTGCTGCTGGCCTTCGCCTGCCTGGCCTCCAAGCTGTTCAACCGGTACGTCGCCTACTACGGCGCCCAGTCGGTGGTGCTCGCGTTCGCGGCCGGAACCTCCGCCGTCGCCTTCCACAGCACCGAGCTGTGGGTCCTCGCCGCGCTCACCCTGGCGATTAAGGGGATCGCGATCCCGGTGGCGGCCCGCCGGGTTCTGGTGGCGCGGCTGGCGCTCAAGCGCGACGCGGCGATGTCGACCGGGCTGTCGACCTCCCTGGTCGCCGGCGGGGCGCTCACCGCGTTCGCCTACCTGGTGACCCGTCCGGCGCTGCTGCCGCACGGCAGCGCCGCCGCGGCGGTGGTGCCACTGTCCACCGCGGTCATCCTGCTCGGCGCGCTCGCCATGGTGGTGCGCCGGCACACCGTCGCCCAGCTGATCGGGTGGCTCATCGTGGAGAACGGGGTGTTCCTCGGTGCGATCACCCTGGTCGCCACGTTCCCGTTCATTGTCGAGGCCGGGATCTTCCTTGACATCGTCGCGGGAGTACTGATCATGATCGTGTTCGTCTCCGGCCTCACCCGACAGCTCGCCCAGGCAAGCGCCGCCGAGCTGAGGGAACTGCGCGGATGATGGCCCTCGCGATCCTCACCGCGCTGACCCCGCTGGCCGGCCTCGCCGCCGCCCTCGCCGGGGCGCGAGCACGCGTGATCGGCACGGCCCAGGCGGCCGGGGCGGCCGCCGCGCTCGGGTGCGCGATCGCGCTGCTCGTCACGCTTTCCCGCCGCCCGCCGCTGGAGGGCCTGGCCGGGTTCCTGTACGCCGACGCGCTGAGCGGGTTCTTCCTGCTGACCGTCACGAGCGTCACGCTGCTCGCGGCGCTCGGCTCGATCCCCTACATCGGCGCGCAGGAGGACAGCGGCGAGCTCAGCCGCTTCCAGGTGCGGCTGTACTTCTCGTTCTTCAGCCTGTTCGCCACGCTGATGCTCGCCTCGCTCGAGACAGGCAACCTCGGGCTGCTGTTCGTCCTCATTGAGGCGTCCACCCTGGCGAGCGCCGCGCTTGTCGGCCTCGAAGGACGCGCCCGCAGCCTTGAGGCGGCCTGGAAGTACATCATCATCAGCTCGCTCGGCGTCACGATCGCGCTCGCGGGAACGCTGTTTGTCTTCTACTCAGCGAGCGCGCTCCATCCCGCGTCCAACCTTGCCCTGCCCTGGCCGTACCTGCTCGCCCACGCCCACGCGCTCGCTCCGCAGAGCCTTCGCCTCGGGTTCTTGCTCGCGGTCGTCGGCTACGGGACGAAAGTGGGCCTCGCGCCGATGCACACCTGGCTGCCTGACGCGCACGCCGAGGCGCCAAGTCCGGCCAGCGCCATGCTGTCCGCCGCACTGCTCAACACCGGGATGTACGCGATCATCCGGTTCCTCGCCATCGCCAACGCACGGCTCGGCGGCACCTACCCGCGGGCGGTGCTGCTCTCGTTCGGCTTCGCCTCGATCGTCATCGGCGCGCTGTTCATGGTCAGGAAGGGCAACTTCAAGCGGCTGTTCGCGTATTCGAGTGTCGAGCACATGGGAATCATCGCGGTCGCCCTCGGCTTCGGCGGCATCCTCGGCCTGTACGGGGCGCTGCTCCAGGTGCTCAACCACGCCCTGGCTAAGACGGTGCTGTTCCTGTCCAGCGGCGACGTCTCGCTGCGCTACCGGACCCGCGAGGCGGCGGGTGTCACCGGCCTGCTCTCCGCCGCGCCGGTGATCGGGGGAGCGCTGCTGCTCGCCACGTTCGCGGTTCTCGGCTCCCCGCCGTTCGGCGTGTTCCTGTCTGAGCTCACGATCGTGCGCGCCGGGTTCGCCCGCGGCAGCCCGGTCTTCCCGCTGCTCCTGCTCGCCCTGCTCGGCGTCGCGTTCTTCGCCTTCGCCCGCACGATCACCGCCATGGTGACCGGTCGCCCGCCGGTATCGGCTGGCCGTGCCCCTGAGCCGGTGCTCGTCGGCCAGCTGGCGATGCCCGACGGCCAGGCCGCCGCAGTGGCTAGCACGGCGGCTGCGCCTGCGGGATCACCGACGGCGGTTGCCGGCCCGGCGGAAGCGCTCGCCAGCCCCTACCGGGATAGAACCGCCACCGTGATGGCCGCGGTTCCGCTGGTTCTCGGCCTGGTCGCGCTGCTCGTCCTGGGGCTATGGATCCCCGCCGGGCTCGACACCGTCCTGCGGCAATCCGCGGCGGTGATCGGATGATCCCTGACCTGATGACCACCGGCGAGTCGCGGGCCGCCCCCGGTGCGGTCACGACGTTCCAGGTCTCTTCCAGGGACCTCGAAGCCGTGGTCCGCGACCTCAACGGACTTCGCCTGGCGGACATGTTCGCCTCCGACG
>Ga0210385_10002363_pt1 | contig 11415 bp, 8 predicted proteins | sample IncBWH26OmetaG_FD_160107 | JGI IMG/M metagenome (GOLD analysis project Ga0210385, IMG submission 160107) | Forest soil microbial communities from Barre Woods Harvard Forest LTER site, Petersham, Massachusetts, United States - Inc-BW-H-26-O ... | reverse complement strand
TTGGCCGCAGCCTCTGCTGTGGGGCAAGACCATCGTCATCGTCGGTGTCGGCGCCATCGCCGAAGCCCTGGCGCCGCGCTGCAAGGCCTTCGGCATGACCGTCTACGGGGTCTCGGGCACCCCACGGGTGAGCGCGGGCTTCGACAAAATCTTTGCCCGCGCTGAACTACGACACGGCGCGGCTCTGGCCGATTTCCTGGTGCTCATCGTGCCGCACTCGGCTCAAACCGAAAACCTGATCGACGCCTCGGTGCTCGAAGCCATGCGGCCCACCGCCTTTCTGATCAATGTTGCCCGCGGCGGTGTTCTTGATGAGAGCGCGTTGATGCGCGCGCTGCACGAGCAGCGGCTCGCCGGCGCCGCCCTGGATGTATTTCGCGAACAACCACTGCCACCGCACCACCCGCTCTGGGGCGAGCCGCGGATCATCGTCACGCCCCTGGTCGGGGGCATGAGCGACATATACCTGGATCAGGCTTATCCCATCGTGCGGGTGAATCTGGAGCGATTCCTCGCCGGCGAGACGGCCCGCATGATGAACATCGTTCCGCACTGAGCGCCCATGAACCGCGAACCCCCCATGCAGTTGAGCCACGCCCGCGCGGTCAACGCCGTCTCCCTCGAGGAGCTCGAACGCCGCTGGGGCCTGATCCGCGCCCGAATGCGGGAGCTCGATATCGACGCGCTGGTGCTGCAGAACTCCAGCGACTGGGTGGGTGGATATATCCGCTGGTTCAGTAACCAGCCTGCCACCAATGGCTACCCCACCAGCCTCGTCTTCCCGCGCGAGACGGGTATGGCACTCATCGAGCAGGGTCCGTTCGGAGGGTTGAGGGAATCGAGTGACACCGAGTTGCGCGCCACGGGCATCGCACGTCGGCTGACGACACCGAGCTACCCCTCCGTTGGCTACACCGGCGCCTACGATGCCGATCTCGTGGCCGCCGAATTGCGACGGCTCGACGCGCAGCGCGTGGGCTTCGTGGCTCCGGCAGCGATGTATCACAGCTTTGGACAGCGGTTACGGGAGCTACTGCCGACTTCAGGGGTGGTCGATGCCACGGACCTCGTCGATCGCATCAAGGCCATCAAGAGTGCGGAGGAACGCGAGCTGATTCGCCGGGTCGCCGCCATGCAGGACCAGGTAATGCAGCAGGTCCTGCAGTTCGTGCGCCCGGGATTGAAGGACTTCGAGATCGCGGCCTATGCGCAATACCAAGCGCAGCAACTGGGGAGCGAACAGGGAATCTACCTGTGCTCCTCCGCCGCGCAGGGGCAGGCAGCCAACTTTCGCCCGCGTTCCATGCAGGGCCGGACCCTGCGGGCGGGCGATGTGTTTTCGCTGCTCATCGAAAACAACGGCGCAGGCGGCTTCTATACGGAGATGTCGCGCCTGATGGTTCTTGGAAAAGTGCCGCAGGAACTCGCCGATGCACACGCCGCCGTCCTCGACGCGCAGCGCTATGCGCTGTCACTGCTCAAGCCGGGGGCACGCTGCGCCGAGATCTACGCACAGCACAATGCCTACCTGCGCGAGCGCGGTCTGCCGCAGGAGCAGCGCGTCAGCATGCACGGCATGGGATATGACATGGTCGAACGCCCCCTGATCCGCAGCGATGAGGACATGCAGATCGAGGAGCACATGGCCGTTGTTTGCCATCCCGGGATCCTGAACGAACGGATTTTCGTCCACAACACTGAGATTCATCTGATCGAGGCTCAGGGGTGCTCACCGAGTCTGCACCGCACGCCGAAACAGATATTCGAGATCTCCTGATGGTTCAAGTCATCGCCAGAGCCGCCAACGTGCTGCGCGCCCTCGAGGGCGAGAGCAATGGGCTGAGCCTTGGACAGATCGCGCAGCGGGTTGGCCTGGCGCGCTCCACCGTGCAGAGAATCGTCGACGCCCTGAGCGAGGAGCATTTCCTGATTGCCGCATCGCCTACGGCTGGAGTTCGGCTCGGGCCGGCGTTGATCAGATTGGCGGCCTCCGCCCACGTTGAGTTCGATCTGATCACACGTCCGCTGCTCGCGCAGTTGTCGCAGAAGGTCGGCGAAACGGTGGATCTGTCGGTATTGAAAGGCGCAGTCGCGGTATTCACCGACCAGGTGCAGGGAGCGCACCGGCTGCGCGCGGTGTCCGCCGTCGGGGAGACTTTTCCGCTGCACTGCTCCGCGAACGGCAAGGCCCTGCTGAGCGTTGTGGATGAGCAAAAGCTCGAGCGGCTGCTGCGCGGCCCGCTCACACGCTTGACGGCGAAGACCATCGTGCAGCGTACTGAGTTGCTGAAGGCCATCGACGCCGTGCGGCGCAGCGGCGGCGCCTACGATCTCGAGGAGCATACCGAAGGGATCTGTGCCGTCGGTACCGCATTTGTGGATCCCATCGGCCGCGCGGTGGCGCTATCGATTCCTGTGCCCACCACTCGCTTCAGGAACAAACGGCTCAAGGCGCTGCTCACCGAGGAAATTCTGCTGACGCGCAGCAAAATGGTCGAATCCCTCGGTGCCTCCGTAAATCAGGGCGTCAACGGCTCGCCGCCGTGATCACGGCGGCGGCGCGGCTTCCTGTGGGGGCGGTTCACCGGGGGCGCGGCCGATGGGCCGACCGTCGGCGGTGATGACCAGCATCATCAGGCCACCGCTGCGGCCATCCCGCAAGGGGTGATAGCGCACCTTGATCTTGTCGCCGGGTTTGACGGCGGTCTTCTTCCAACCCCTGCGGGTCATCTCCCCGACACTGTTCATCTCGAATCCATAGCTCGTCTGCGCGCCTGCCGAGGCCGGGACCTGCAGAAACAGCCAGCAATGTGGATTGCTCCATTCCATCTGGGCGACCGTGCCGTCGATCTCAACGGTCTTGGCCATGTCGTACAGCCCAAAGGAGTGATGGGCGAATACGGGTGCTATGCCGGTGACACCCCCCAGCGCCGCGATGAGCGCGGCGCGAATCGATTGCCTCAGATTCATTTGGGTTGCTCCGCCTTCGGCGCATTGAAGTCGATATCAAGCAACGTCGAATTTCCCTTCTTGACGCGGTCGCCTGCAGTGCAGCGCTCATAGTCGATCGGCGGCCCGTCTTCCCGCACATACCAGCGGGTATAGGCCCAGGGCTCGGTGAACAGCTCCGGGTCGTCGACCACCGTATCAATCCGCATGCGACTGCCAACGCGCGTAATGCGCTCGGAAACGTGAGTCTTCTCAGTCACACGCTGCCCGATGAACAACTGTGCCTCGGGGAAGATATTGATGGTATCGACCACCAGGGTCTTCCCTTCCCAATGGCCGATGGAGTCGCCGCTGAAGCTCGGGTTGACCTCATCATCGGGCACGTGAGGTCGCCCGTCGGTCCATATTCTGCGGATTTCGGAATCCTCCAGCAGAATGGTGACGCGACCCGGCGAGAACAGGTACTCATGTGCGACCGGCTGCATGTTAGAGGGTGTGCCGTTGGGCAGGCACAGGCCGCTGTTGCTGAGAGGAATATTGTCGCGCCCTCGTTCACCGCGGACAGCGGCCATGCGCTCGTCCCGCATCGCTGCGTATTTGGGCTTCAGCGGCACGCCGTAGCCGAATACGCCCCCGGCTGCCGAGGGTGGGGGCGGCTGCCCGGCGGGTGTCGACTTCGGTGGCGGCGGTGGCGCGGGGGCCCACACCCCCGACCAATCCGGTAACTGCTTCAGCGCATCCCAATCCACACTCGACCCGGCGGCCTGAACGCTGCGCGCCGGTCCGGCCATCAGGGCCAGCAACCCGCAGATGGTCACGACAACGCGCAGCCTTTTGGCCAGCGAAGTCACAGCCACGGCATCCACTGATTTCACGTTGCCATCCGTTCGTTGCGATGGCGCCATAGTATCGGGGTCGTATCCGCGCGGAATTCGCTTTTGCGGATTCGTCCATTCGGTGCCGCCGAACGATGCTTCCCCGTAGTGAATTGTCAGTGAGCGTCGGCTGTGAGCCTCGAGGTCAGGATTCGGACGGGGCCGAGCAGCCCCGATTCGAGCAGCGGTGAATCCGCCCGGTAGGGATCGAGCGTCGCGAAGGTGATCTTCGAGGCGCCCGGCTGTTTGTCGCCGATCATCCGGTTGGGCCACAGGTTCGTTACACGAATCTCGAGATCGTTGCTGCCGACTCTGAGCGCATCGGTGAGGTCGATGCTATACGGCGCTTTCCACAGGACGCCCGCCGAACGGCCATTCACGACGATTTCAGCCACGCTCTTGACGGCCCCGAGATCCAGATTGACTCGCGAGCCCGCCGTGAGCCAGCCGGGCCGAACATTGAGGGTCCGATGATAGGTTGCCGTGCCGGAGAAATAGCGGATACCGGTGTCCGCGTTCGTCGTCCACGAGGCCAGTTGGGTGAGGACTGCCGAGGCAGGCGCGCCGCGACCCGCCTGGAAGGTCAGCGGCCAGGGACCCTCGAGCGTTGCGACGACATCGCGAGTCGGAATCGGCACTCGACGTTCGGCGACTGTGGTCGCCTGGCGGAAGACGACAAATACCGCATCCTGCGCTTCGAGCGGCAGCGTCACGACGGTGCGGCCCGCTTCGGTGCGATAGCTCGCGGGGGTGCGGCGACCCGTATCCGCATGCCACAGTTCGGGTACCCTGCCGGCAACGCGGAAACTTGCCTCGACGTTGACCGCGGCGGCCTTGCGGTTGCTGATGTAGTACAGATCGCCATCATCGAGTCGCCGGTGCACGTAGACCAGTTCCGTCTGCGATGCGGGAGCCGAATAGGAAAAGTCCGGCGCAATGCCCAACCTGGTCATCGCATCGGCGAGCGTCGCGGCCTGAATGACCTGGCCCATTCCGTACTTGTGGCTGCCTGAGACATTCCCGGCACCCCAGACCGCATCCGCAAGGCGGTGGAATTCGGCCGCATCATCCGCGAGGCTCGGTGTGTTCTGCGGCTTCTCGCCGAAGACCGTCGCGCCATCCTGCACCAGCGCGGCAATGCGCCGCAGTACCTCCAGCGACATCCACCGCGTGCGTGGATCGAGCGCGAGCACGCGGTAATGCATGCCACTGGCGGTCGTGAGGGCGCCTTCCTGCACCTGCAACACCGTCAAGGCGTGAGGGTTCGCGAAATCATACGCATAGCCTTTTGGCACCGGCGGCAGACCGGTGCCATACAGGGACGTGATGTTTGCATCCTCCCCGTAGTAGTAGAGGACGTCCGCGACGAAATGCCCCTGCTGCAGGAGGTACGCACCGCGCGCCAGATAGGTGATCCAGGCTCCGGCCTGTTCCGCCCAGGTCTCCTGTCGCGTGAAGTACTGCCCAAAAGGTCCGAGCGTGAAGCCGGGTGCCTTGTCATCGAGCGGCTGGTGGACGGAGGTATGGATGACGAAGCGATTCAGGCCGTTCGACAGCATGCGATCAGCTGTGGCCTTGAGATCCGCGGGCGCATAGGCAAAGGCGGGACCTGAAGTCGTCAGTGATTCCGCCGCGACCAGATTCTGGCCGTAAAGATGCGCCACGGAGGCCGACTCACGCACATCGGCGTCATAGCCTGCCGTCGGGTTGTTGCCGCTGACCCAGGTCGCGCTCATCGGCACTGTGGCGGTGCGCTTGGCGTCCATGCCGTCGCCGATGAACGCACGTCCGGACTCGTGCGATTCGACATAGTGGACCATGCCGCGTGATTTCAGGATGGTATCGAGCTGCGCATAGTGGTTTTCGGTCAGCAACTCGCCGAGGGTGCGGCGGAAGTCCCATAAAAAGGCGTCGCTGGCGGCAGCACTGTCGACGACGCGGCCGGTGAGTACCGGCAACCAGCGCGTCAGCGCGTAGCCGCGGCGCGCCTGGAACTGCTGGGGAAGGGCCTCCGTCCAGTTTTGCGCACCCGCTTCCCAGCTGTCGTTCACCATGCCATGTAAGCCCCGCGCCCCCATGAGATCCGGCCCAAGGAAGGCCGCATAGCGATCCAGATAGCTCTCCAGGTAGGCCTTGACGTGGTCGCGGTTGAGCTTGTCGACCTCCAGGCCAGTGCCTTCCGGTGAGGCCGGATGGTTGGTTATACCGATCAGGGAATAGCCCAATCGCAACACCATCCACTCCCCTTTCGGCGCCGTCCAATCGAGCGACCCATCGGCGTGCACCCGCGAAGTCAGATCAACGACCGAGGCCCCTGCAATGACATCCGCCGCGCTCGCGTTGGGGGTCGGTGACATTTCAAGACCGGTGCCAATGAAAAAGGCCGCCTTTTCCTCTGCGCGGTTGATGCGCGGCGCCAGGTGCAGTGCGGCTTCCGTGAGGATCTGTTCCGAGGCGATGGGAACGATCAGTCCCGGAAGGTCAAAGGGCTGCTTCGTGATCGGCGGGGTCGGCAGCTGCAGGCGAAAATAGCGTGCGGTAACCGGATCGAAGGCGATCGTGCGCTGCCCGACCGCCGAGTTGTTCAGACTTGCGATGTTGCGGTAGTTGGCCCCATCGTCGCTCGCCTGCAGTACGGCCTGAAGGGCCGAGGTATCGATCAGAAAGTCCAACTGCGGCGTTCCGCCGAACGCAAGCGTCAGGCCGCGAATGGCCCTGGGCCGACCCAGATCCCAACGCAGCCATGCGGGTGTCCCATCTTTCGGAAACGGCAGCGCCACGCCCTTCGTCAGATGACCATCGCTGAGCAGCGTGGCATCGAGGGGGCCGGCGCTCGACGTGACGGTGGCCTGCAGTGTCGCGGCGTCCACGGCCGGCACGGCGAAGGCAATGACGGCGACATCGCGATAGAAATTCGCCGCGGGCGAGGCAACATCGTCGGTGATTCCGGCGCCCAGAGGCTGGTCCTGATAGCGCCCGGCGTTGGTCGGCGGCGACGGCAGCGGTCCCTGGAAGTGCTGTCCGCCGCTCAGGCGGGTCTCGGACCACACGAGCTTCTTCATCGCCTGCTCGGGTTTGACCCAGGGACCCCCCGACTCGCTCCACCCCGGCGATCCGGCGATGCTCATTTCCAGCCCCAGGTGGTCGGCCGTCTGCACCGCATGCCTGAATGCATCACGCCAAGGCGGCGTCATGAATACCAGCCGCTCCTTGACGATCTGCGGCGTGCCCAGTGCGGCGTCGAAGTTCTGGAAGCCGCCGATCCCGATGCGGTGCATCCACTCCAGGTCGTGCGTGATGCCCTCCTGGGTGATATTGCCGTTCATCCAATGCCACCACACAAAGGGCTTGGCGCTGGCGGGCGGTGCAGCGAAGCCGTCTGCCAATGCGTCCGCGGCAACGGCATGGGAAGCGACCCATGTGCACGCTACGGCCATTGCCGCCGCCAGAAACGCGCTCCGGATGGCTTTCGGAAAATGCCCGTTCATAACGCTGCCCCGCGTATTAGATCGATCAAAGCTACCGCATCTCCTGGCGGCTCGTCTGCTCGCCACGCGACGTGCCGGTCCGGCCGGCTCAAGATCAGTCGATGGCGATAGGCGTCCGGGATCTCACCCGGATCGATATCAAGGAGCGCCAGCGGCACGCCCGCATGAGCGGCCACTCCCCGCAGGCCGACCACATTCACTGTCGGGTCGAATCGCAACAGCGTATAGCCGGGCGCCAAGGCGTCGTAGAGCGAACGTCCATCACGCAGCCAAAAGTGCGGCAGGCGACATCCGGGCACGGTGGAGGGGGTGTAGTCGTACATGGAATACGATGGCGCCTGCTCCGCATCATAGGCGATGATCGGCGAACGATCGTAAAAGTAACCGTAGTTCAGTCCCGCGCAGGCGAATTGCTGCACATGCAGCTGGTAGGCTTGCGCGCCGACCCGCCCTCGGGCCGCCTCGCCCTCGGCAGTATCGTCCTTGAGTTCAGGCGGTACCTGGGTGCGTTCGCGAATGGCGCCTTCGGCGTGTTTCATCGCGAGGCGCGAGACCTGCTCGGTGATCGGCTGGCGCTCCAATTCATGGGCCCGCAAAATCCCTTCCGGCGCCCAGCCTTTCAGGTGTGCCGCCAACATCCACGACAGATTCATCGCATCCGCGATACCCGCGTTCATGCCATAGCCGGCATAGGGCACCCAGATGTGTGCAGCGTCCCCACAGATGAAAGCGCGGCCGTCCCTGAAACGATCGGCGACCAACCGCCGTCCGACCCAGTCCTCCTTGCCGAGCAGCGTGTACTCGAACTGCGGCCCCACTCCGAGCAGGGTGCGGATGCACGCGTCCCGGTCGACGGCATCGAAGTCGGCCTCCTGAGGCAGCAGATAGTTGTGAATCAGCCATGTTTCCCGACCGTCGATCGCGACCAGGTTACCCGCACGCTGCGGGTTGTAGAGGTAGCTCATCCACGCATCCGGTTTCGTGACCCGGTTGATCAGATCCGGCGCGCGAATGTAGCTCGATTGCACCCGTTGAATGACCTCATCCCCGGTCAACCTGGCTCCGATCGCACGGCGGACGAGCGATCGACCCCCCTCGCAACCGATGAGGTAGGCGGCTCGGACGGTCAATTCCCGGTCGGTGTCCAGGTCGCGAGCGTGCGCGGTCACGCCCCGTGCATCCTGCTCGAAGTGGATGAATTCGGTTCGGTTGAGGACCCTGATACCAGGCGCCGCCGCGGCGTTTGCGGCCAGAACGGGCTCGAGAAAGATCTGATTGATTCGATGCGGGGGTTCGGGTGTCTGCCACCAGCCGTCGGGCCCGGAAGTATCCGTAAAGCGATCCCGTCTGCAGGGGATGTGGATGCGGGTCAGCTCATAGCCGGTGGCGCGCGTCCTCAGTACCACATCGTTGGGATATTCATCCGGCAGCCCCGCCGCACGCACCGCTTCGGCGAAGCCCAGGTGGCGAAACGTCTCCATGGTTCGGGAGGAGACATGATTGCATTTCACGCTCGGCGGCTCGCCGGCGCGGCGCCGCTCGATGACCAGGGACTCCACTCCCCGTTGTGCAAGGTCCATCGACAGGCACAGGCCGACAGGTCCGCCGCCGACGATCAGGACCTGAACCTCGCATGTGTTGCTCACATCGGGCTAGTCCAGATGAGTGTAACGGTGGAACAACCACACCAGCACCAGGAAAATCGACCCCCAGAGGGCCAGCAGGGAAATCGCCCTCCAGATCCAATCCCGCCATCGGGACAGTGATTCCAAGGGATTGTAAAAGCCCGCATCCGCGCCCTGTTCATCATCATGCGGCGCATCCGACTCAAGCCAGGGAAACACCCAATACGGCAGCAACAGTGACAGGAGCAATATGAGAACGACAAACAGCTGCTCCGCCGCCTCCAGCCTCCAGTGCGGGACGTGGCCGCCTGAGGCGTTCACGATCAACAAGGCGGCCGGGCGCGCGAACACGATGATCGCGAAGGCCGCGATCGAAAGTACCCGATAGGACACCAGGAACGTGCGATAGCGGATGTTCAAATCACGCTCATCCAGAGGCGGCACCGGTCGCCCCCGAACTGCGCGCCTCTCGCGCTGCGGCCACAGCAGGAAGTGATTGGGCTTTGCAATGAACAGGGTACCCAGTCCGAAATAAGCCAGAACCAATTCCACGACAACCAGCCATGACAGCATTTGGTAAAGCGCCGCGGGCGTCGCGAGCGCGAGCCAGGCGAATCCTGCGAAGCCCACAACGCTCATGATGCTGGCGATGCGACATTCGCGGTTGGACGGTGCGCGATGGGTCAGGTAAGGCAAGTACATCCCCAGCCTCCTACGCCCGCCTGCTCGATCTGGCGCGCAGCAATTCGGCGCTGATCGGCCGAAACGGTATCAGCGAAAAGACCATCTCCAGCGGCAAGCCGAAGTGCTGGCTCAGTTTCAACGCCAGCTCGACGCTGGGGTTGTACTCGCCGCGCTCGAGATAGCCGATGGTTTGAAAATTGACGCCAACGGCCGCCGCGAGCTCCTTGCGGGAGATCGCCCGCTCAGCCCGAAGCACGGAAATACGGTTGAATACCATGACGGGTATATATCACCATTAATTGTATATATACAACATCCTGTGCGGCACCAGAGGTATCGCCCGCGGACCTTGTCAGCGCCTCCGCGATTGCGCAGTCTATAGCCACAAAAGGGGGAATCGTGCCGAGAGCGTCCATCCTTGCCGCCGCAATTGCCGTTGGAGCGGGCTTGCTGTCGACCGCCGTGCCGCTTGCCGGTGCGGCACCCGGCCCGCAGACCCTTGCCGCCTTGATTCGCGACGGCAATCACGATGCCGTTCTGGCCGCAATCCATTCATCCAACATTGACGTCAATGTGCGCGAATCCGATGGGTCGACGGCGCTGCTCTGGGCGACGTACAAGGTTGACCACGAACTCGTGCAGGTGCTGCTGAAGAAAGGCGCAAACCCCAACGTCAGCAATGACTTCGGCTCCTACCCGCTCACCGAAGCGGTCAAGCTCGGCGACGTCGATCTGACACGGATGTTGCTCCGGGCCCATGCGGATCCCAACTCCCCCAATCCGGATGGCCAGACGGCGCTGATGCTGGCATCGAGCCTGGGCTCACCGAAAGTGGCGCAACTGCTCATCGCACAGGGCGCGAACGTCAACGCCGTGGAGAATTTTCGCGGCCAGACGGCCTTGATGTGGGCAGCCGCGGAAAACCATCCGGACCTGGTGGAATTGCTGCTCGCCCATGGGGCGGATGTTAAACGACGCGCGAAGGCGGATGACTGGCCGCGGCAGATGACCTCGGAGCCGCGCGCCCAGTTCCGGCCGACCGGGGGGCTGACCGCCCTGCTCTACGCGACACGCTCCGGCTGCCAGCGCTGCGCGGTGGCGATCGTCAAGGCCGGCGCCGACGTGAACCAACCCAATCCCGATGGCATCACCCCGTTGATCAATGCAATCAATGCCCGCAGCTTCGACACCGCCCTGTTTCTGCTCGACCGGGGCGCCAACCCGGCTGTCTGGGACATGTATGGCCGTACGCCGCTGTATTGTGCAATCGATGTGAACTCCTGGGTCCCCCGCGCCCCTGGTGGCCCCAGCGGCTTCGCGGGCTATCCGGGTGCGACGGCACTGCAGGCGGAGAACAAAGCCACTGCCATGGATGTGGCCAACCGTCTGCTGCGCATGGGCGTTGATCCGAATCATGCGCTCACTCGCATGCGGCCCAATGGAAACGGCCGGGGCCGATTTGAGGACTACATGATGCGGGGCGGCACGTCACCGCTGATGGTGGCGGCGCTGAGTTACGACGAGGTGGCGATCAAAGCGCTCCTGGCGCACGGCGCTGAAGTCGATGAGCCGAACGACTTCGAGATCACGCCGCTCATGGCTGCCGCCAGCATGAGTGGCGCGGTTCACTCGTTGCTCGAGCCTCCCGAGCGTGAAGACGTTCAGGCGGCGGCGCTGCGCGCCATCGATCTGTTGCTCGAGGGTGGCGCCCACATCAATGCCCGCGTCAGCGGCAGCCGGACTCACACGACAAAAATCACGGCGTACATTCAGGGTCGCGACCACGAGGGCCAG
>Ga0210385_10002362_pt1 | contig 11416 bp, 5 predicted proteins | sample IncBWH26OmetaG_FD_160107 | JGI IMG/M metagenome (GOLD analysis project Ga0210385, IMG submission 160107) | Forest soil microbial communities from Barre Woods Harvard Forest LTER site, Petersham, Massachusetts, United States - Inc-BW-H-26-O ... | reverse complement strand
TCGTGGCAGGAACGTCCCGTCTCCGCTACCCAACAAAACGCTGATGGTCCCGTCGCCCTGGTCGGCAGCAACCAAATCGAGCTTGCCGTCTTTGTTGAAGTCCGCCGCCAGCACGTAGCCCGGGGCCCTGCCTACGGCATAGTGCACTTGCGCCTGGAACGTGCCGTCACCATTTCCTAGCAGCACACTGACGGTGTTATCGCCGTTATTGGCCACGGCCAAATCGAGCACGCCGTCGCCGTTGAAATCGCCGACCGTCACGTAAATCGGATCAACCCCCGCAGGAAACTGCACTTGCGCACCGAACGAGCCATCGCCTCTGCCGAGCAGCACGCTTACGTTGTTGCCTTCCAGATTGGCGGTCACTAAATCCGGGATGCCGTCGCCGTTGAAATCACCCACTGCCACGCCGAACGCGCCGGGACCAGCGCTATACGTCGTCTGCGGCTGGAAGGTGCCATCGCCGTTGCCCAAAAGCACGCTGACAGTGCTGATTTCGCAATCGCATGGATTCACCGCCACCAAATCCAGCTTGCCGTCGCCGTTGAAATCGCCGGCCTTCAAATCAGTAGCATAGCTGGCGACCGCGTAATTGACCTCGTTTTGAAATGTGCCATCGCCGTTGCCCAGGAATACGCTGACGACAGCGCCGTCGTTATTGTTGATCAGCGCAAAATCCAAGAAGCCGTCGTTGTTGAAGTCTCCGGTCACTATATTTCCAAGTTGTTCGTCTTCAGTGGCCGATTCGCTTAGTGGTGTGATTCCATAAGCAAGTGTGGCCGTATTCAGCGCTGCGGTGCCCACCAGCGCATTTCCGTTGCTGGTATCCAGGAACGTGACGTTGCCCAGCAGCGGCGCGATTCCCAGCGCTTCGACCGTTGAGACCAGGGTGTAATTACCAGTCGTGCCGCTAACGCTGATCTGTGTGTTGCTGGGCAAGAGCCCGTTGCCAGTTACCGTCAGCGGATGCGCGGTGGATAGGCTGCCCTGTAGCGCGTTGTCTGCCGCAAACGCAGCGTCAATGCTGTGGGTGCCCACGCCAAACGTGTACTTCAGCGCGGCTGTTCCGCTGTTGGTCAAGGTCGCGGTTCCGAAGACTGCGGGGCCTTCGCAAAGCGGAGCTGTTGCATCGCAAAAAGTAACCAAGCCCGAAGTGACAGGAGTGGCTCCGTTCAGAACCGCGGCGGTGAGCGTCGTTGCCGTTCCGGCCGTGATAGATGGTGCGGACAACGCCAGGGTAACCGTGGACGTCTGTGATGTCGTGACGCGCAAAAGTATAGGAGCTGAAATTGATCCGGACAGACCAGCAACGTCGCCGGAATACTCGGCGGTGATGGTGTAGGAGCCAGGAACAACTTGGTTGAACAATAGACTCGCGACGCCCGAGCCGTTCACGGTCCCGGTTCCCAAGAGCGTAGAGCCGTGATAGAAACTCACCGAGCCAGGCGGCGAACAACCTGTGGGGACGGGCGAAATCGTGGCCGTCAAAGTGGTCGCTATGCCGGAAACAACCGGATTGGGAGCGGCCGTTAGCGTCGTGGTAGTGGTTGACGTGCTCGGATTTCCGGTGAGCGGGATGGACGCCGAGTTGCTCGGCGCGCGTTCCACGTCACCACGATAGTGGCCGTACGTTACCTGCAGCCCACTGCCGGGCGCAGAAATACCCGTCGCGACTGCTGTCTGTGTCTCCGCTTGCAGCAGGATGGTTACGGTGCCGTCGGACAAGTCCGAATCCGCCAAGTCCAGCATCCCATCGCCGTTAAAATCCGCCAGCACCACGTTCGCGGGTGAATTGCCCACAGGGTAGTCTGTCTTCGCCAAAAACGTGCCGTCGCCCACACCGAACAGCACGCTCACGGTTCCGTCTTCTCCAGTATTTGCCGTGACCAGATCCAAAATTCCGTCGCCATTCACATCCCCCAGCGCCAATCCCTCGCCGGCATCACCGGTTGGGTACGGAACGGCGGTTGCGAAAGTCCCGTTGCCGTTTCCCAGCAGCACGTACGCGTGCGTGTTGCTCTCGTCCGGGACCACCAGGTCCAGCACTCCCGTCCGTCTTAGATCACCCGTTGCCAGCCAGAATGGATTTGCCCCAAATGGCAGCGCAACCGTCGCCTGCGCCGCGAAAGTTCCATCGCCCGCGCCGATCAGAATTCCCACGTTGGCGTCGTTGGTGTTTGTTACCGCCAGATCGAGCCGTCCGTCGCCGTTGAAATCTCCGACGACCAGTCCAGTCGGCGCGCTGCCGACGGTATTTGGTACGGCCGCGCCAAACGTTCCATCTCCAACTCCCAGCAGGATGCTTACCGAGTTGTCGCCGCGGTTCACCACTGCCAGATCCGGAATGCCGTCGCCGTTGAAATCCCCCACAGCCACGAATTCAGGCTGCGTTCCGCTCGGATAAGGCACCGGCGTCTGAAACGTGCCGTCGCCAATCCCCAGCAACACGTTCACGGTCGTGCCGCCGTAGGTGTTCGGCACAATCAGATCTGCGATTCCGTCGCCATTCACGTCAGCCACCGCCAACATCTGGGACGGATTTGCCAGGTTGATGCTTACCGGAAAATTAAATGTGCCGTCACCAACGCCCAGCGCTATCCACACGGTCGAGGCGCCTTGCGAATTGACCCACGCCAGATCAGGAATTCCATCGTTGTTAAAATCCCCAGTGGCCACGAACGCTACGCCGCTACCCGCGGACAGGGGTGAGTTCGGCGCCTCCACGAAGGTACTCGCCAGCGTGGCGGCGTTCAGCGTTGCAGTGCCGATCAGCGCGCTGCCATCGCCGATATCAATAAAGGAGACCGTGCCCGTGGCTGTCGCCCGCCCGAACGACGTAACCGTTCCCGTCAGCGTGTAATTTCCCTCGCTGCCGCTGGACCCGATCGCGGTCGCGCTCACGTAGTTGGAATTCGCCGTCACCGTCACCGCTTGCGCCGCCGAAGCGCTCGTCGGATTCGCATTGAAGCCGTGAAACACGGCCTTAATGCTGTACGTCCCCACTCCCAGGATTACCTTCAGCTGTGCCGTGCCGCTGGCCGTCACTTGCGCTACGCCGAAAAGCGCTGCGCCATCGCAATGTGCCGCGGTGGCGTCGCAGAAAAACACTTGTCCGAGCATCTCGTTCGTTGTCACCGGGCCGGGCGCTGTCTTGGTCACTGTGGCCGTCAGCGTCGTCACCGTCCCTGCTGAGACGTTGTTCGAGGACACCGTCAACGCTGTCGTTGTAAAGGTGCCAGGCCCTGCGGACACTGCTGGCGCCTGCGCGAAAACTGCCGCAGCAACGATGAGCGATAGCAGAATTTTTCTGCCGCGCGCAGTCCCGTGCGGACCCTTCGGCGCCAAGCGTTGGAAGCGTGGAAGAATTTTTGAGGAGTGTGATTGCTGCTGCGAGCGGCTTTCAAACATGGCGTCGTGTTCTCCTCTGCGCGTGTATTTCTGAAACTACCGAGAGGAGACCGGCTCAAAGCTGCCCGGGGTGTGCTTACCTCACAACTGGAGGCATACTTCTGCGGCGTCCGGAATGGTTCCCCATGAACCACGCCATGACTGTCGCAATTTCTTGTCGCTATTGTGCTGGGCGGCCTGGCCCGTTCGAGGAAACGTGCAGAGAGAAAAAACGATGAAGGGGTCGAACTTTCAAAAGGTAGAGCAAGCGCTACGCGACGTCAACGCGCTTCGTTTCATATTCAGCGCGGCGTGCGCAATGAAGCAACGTGAACCGCAACGAAACAGCGCATATCCCCATTTCCACTGCCTTCCTTCAAGAATCTCGATCGCTTACTTAGCATTTTCTAATGCCCGACACGGTGAAGCTCGCGCCTTACATTCAGGAATACAACGCGGAGCAGATCCGGATGAGTGCTCGTCGCGCCAAATCGAAAAAAGGGAGACGCACACCGCAGGCGTTCCCCGTTTCGAAAACGTGCAGTTCCGCCGGGATACGATGTAAACAAATCGCATCGGGCGTCGCTTCGGGCCCGTTTAATTGCAGGAACCATCGTCCACAAACTGTCCACTCGCAGCCATCGCCCCCAGCGAGTGGCCGCAAGCCACGAAACGCTGATTCAGATTGTCATCCTTGAGTGCGTCCGGCGCGATATAGCTCAAGTTAGCGCGCTTGGCGATATACTTGTCCGCCAAATTCGCCATGTTCTGAAATTCGTTGTTCAACAATTGATATGCGCTGCGATCCGAGCCGGTGGAAATCGCGGTCGAGACCAAACGAAGATTGGTAGTCGCTTGAGCGCGATACGGAGCTAGAATGCCGGCCGTGACTGGAATTCCATTTTGGATGGCGCTCGCAAGAGCTGTATGCCACTCGCGAAGCGTCGCCGCGGCTTCTATGCCCGCATTCAAAAATCCTCTCGAAAATCCTGGATTCGATGCTGGAGTGGCCGGAGATGCTGTACCGGCCGGCGAAGCTGACTGTGCGACCGCAGCTAGGGCCTGGGGGGTTGCGGAGCCAACCGGCACGCTCAATGCGACTTGATTTCCATCGGAGATCACCGAACCATTTACCGCGCTCGCCAGCGCCGCCAGGTCAACGAATGCTCGGCCGTTCACCTGGACCACCGCTACCTGTGTGGATTGACCATTGATGATGAGCGTGCGGTTCTGGTTCGCGTTTTGTGGCCAGCCGATCCCCGGCACACCAAGGAATAGCGTCGCCAACAGGCACGCACGTGTAGTTTTTCTTCTCATAAATTTGCTCCTGGGATTCGGCTTGTCAGAAGTCACCGCGCGAACTGCAGTTTTCTCGGCCAGCTGACTCGCGGACCATCGCGAGTGAGTGAGTGTACATCACTCCCGCATCCGGCGATAACCTGCAACCTTGCGCGATCGCCTTACGTTTTCCTCAAGGGTCACCGCATCGGGGTGCAGATTCAATTCACGTGATCTCCGATGATTGACCGCAATCCGCTGAAATTCGTGCAGAGCATCTATCGGGCCACCGCGTCTGGCTTAATTCCTGCGACACAGCGAATCTCTTGCACGGCTTCGACCGAGCATTGGGACGATGGCACCTTCGAACGCCCGCCGAGCGTTTACGCACCGAGCCGCGTTCAATAGAGATTTGGAATTGTCAGAAGTGACAATGGACAGCTCCCGGTATGGGAAGTAGATTTCCCATCAATTGGTAAGGCGAAGTGTGGACCGGCGCCCCAGCCCGGTGGTCCGAAGGAATGTGCGCTCGAGTGTTTTCGCGTGCTACCCAAATCAAATTCAGCCTCGGGGAGGGTCGTAGGACCAATCAGCCCGCCCGTGGCGTTTTCTGTAGAACGACTGACAAGAGCACTACCTGAGCTCGGGAGCCAACGATGAAAATGAACCAGCAATTCCTCTCGATTCTCCTCAGCGTCAATCTGATTTTTGCGCCGTTGATGGTCGAAGGCTGCAAAGGCTCGGAAAAGGCGTCGGCCAACGCACAAGCCGCGCCTCAGTCCGAACAGGGCCAACAGGCTCAACAGGCCCAGCAAGCGCCGGCAACCACGGAATCTACGCCGACTCCTGACCAGCTCTACCAGCTCGTCGCTCCGATCGCGCTCTTCCCGGACAATCTGGTAGCCCAGGTGCTCGCGGGATCCACTTATCCAGATCAAATCACCGCGGCAAACACCTGGGTCCAGCAAAACTCCAGTCTGAAGGGCGACCAACTCGCGCAGGCCGTCGATCAGCAATCCTGGGACGTCAGCGTGAAAGGGCTCACACAGTTTCCGGATGTGCTCAACCAGATGGCGACGAATCTCTCTTGGACTTCCGCACTGGGCGACGCTTATTACAACATCCCGCAGGATGTGATGAACGCGGTGCAAGTGATGCGCCAGCGCGCGCAGCAGGCCGGCAATCTGAAGAGCAACAGCCAACAAAACGTCACCGTGGAAAGCCAGCCGTCGGCTGCCGCTCCAGCGGCCGCCGCCCCTCCGCAGCCCATCATCGTGCAAGCGCCTCCGCAGACAATCGTCATTCAACCGGCTCAGCCAACGGTCGTGTATGTGCCCACCTACAATCCCACAGTCGTGTACGGCGCGCCGGTGCCCGTGTATCCAGGCTATTCGGCGAGTACCGTGGCAGCGGCCAGCGTCATCTCCTTCGGAGTAGGCATCGCGGTCGGAGCAATCATCGCGAACAACAACCATTGCTGCGGCTGGGGTTGGAATTCATGGGGATGCGGCTGGCACAATTCCACGGTGGTGTACAACCGCAACGTGTATGTCTCCAATTCCAACACATTCGTGAACCGCAACAACTACTACAACAGAAACGTGAGCCACTACAATCAGACGAACATTAATCGCAACAATGTGAACGTCAACAACGTCAACCGCAACAACATCAACACCAACAACATCAATCGCAACAACGCGAACAACAATTACCGCGCCAACAATTTCAATAACACCGCGCACAACAACCTGACCACTCCCAATTTCAACCAAAAATACAATCAGCCGCAGTACCAGAACAATCGCGCGAACACCGCGCAAAACAATCGTCCGCAGAACGGCGGACAGCAGTCCAACCGGCCGCAATCTGGCGGACAGCAGCCCAATTTCAATCAGCAAAATCGCGCCGGCGCCAACCAGAATCAGAACCGGGCCAATAACCTGAATCAGACGCAGCGCGAACCCTCGCGCGGCTACGGACAGACGCCCAGTCAAAACGCCAGCAAGAGCACGTTCAGCAACTACAGCCAGGGTGGCAATACCCGGAGCAACAGCGCGCGCGGCGGCCAAAGTCTGCAATCGCACGGCGGAGCTGCTTCGCGGCCACAACCACAGGCGCACTCAGGTGGCGCGCGTCGCCGGTAAAAATGTCGCAGCTGCGAACGCGCGTCGCAATTCAAATCCCGTCGAAGGAGAATACGCTCATGCAATCCGGAACAATTACAAACGGGGAATATGGCGCCTCCCTGGGTGGCGTTCCGTGGCGGTCGGTCGCGTTCACGCTCGTTGCCGCGATCGCTGCCCTCTTGCTCGGCAGCCGGCCCGCGTCCGCGCAACAGGGAAATGAGAAGACCTTTGCGTCGCCGGGTGAAGCGGCGCTGGCCCTGTACACAGCGGTCAAAGGTTCCGACACGCAAACGCTCGTGCTGATTTTCGGCTCAAATTCTAACGATATTTTGCACACGGGGGACGACGTCGCAGACAAAAACATGGGCGAAAATTTCGTCCGCCGCTATGAACAGATGCATCGCGTGGTCGTCGAGCCGGATCAGACCGTCACTCTTTATATCGGCGCGGAGAATTGGCCTCTGCCCATTTCCATTGTCAAAAACAGCGCGGGCGCTTGGTATTTCGACACTGAAAGCGGCAAGGAGGAAATTCTTCGCCGCCGTGTCGGAAGCAACGAAAACGACGCGATCGTAGTCCTCGGCAACCTGGTGGACGCCCAGATGGATTACGCTTCCGAACTACGCGAAGGCGACAAGACCAAACACTACGCGCTTAAGTTTCTCAGTGACGACGGCCGCCAAAATGGATTGTATTGGAAGACCAGCGACAACGATCCGCCCAGCCCCATTGGTCCGTTGCTCGTTTCCGCCGCCAGCGAAGGATATAAGGTGAAAAACGGCGAGAACACTCCCTTCCACGGCTACTACTACCGCATGTTGACGAAGCAAGGCCCCGCAGCTAAAGGTGGTGCGCTCGATTATGTCGTCAACGGCAAGCTCACCCGCGGTTTTGCATTCGTCGCCTACCCCGCTGAGTACCGTAATTCCGGCGTCATGACTTTCATCGTCAATCGAACTGGCGTGATCTTTGAGCAGGACCTGGGCGACAAGACGTCGGACATCGCTTCCGCCATGCAGGAATACAACCCCGGCAGCGGCTGGGAACGAGTGGAGTGAGTAGTCGCGACTCAGACAAATCGCCCCGCATGCTGGAACCTGATTCTTCTCCCGGTGCTGTCATTGGCCACACCCTAGCTAGGAGGATCGTGAAATGGAAAATGGATCGAATCAATACGCCCGGAAGCCGATGCGCCTCGTCCATCGTGTTTGTTTCGCGATAGCCGTGTTGCTGCTCTTGCTGGCTCGACCGGCCAGCGCTCAACAACAACCAAACATTCTCGTCATTTTTGGCGATGACATCGGCCAGGCAAATATCAGCCGTTATACGCACGGTGTCGTGGGTTATATGACGCCAAACATTGACCGGATCGGCGCCGAAGGAATGACCTTCACCGACTATTACGCGGAAAATAGCTGCACAGCCGGCCGCTCATCCTTCATCACCGGCCAATCGCCCATGCGCACGGGACTCACGAAGGTCGGAGCCCCAGGAGCGCCAGTCGGTTTGCAAGCGCGCGATATCACCATCGCGCAAGCTCTCAAATCGCAGGGGTATGCCACCGGACAATTCGGCAAGAATCACTTGGGCGATCGCGACGAATATCTCCCCACCAACCATGGCTTCGATGAATTTTTCGGCAACCTCTATCACCTGAATGCGGAGCAAGAGCCGGAGATGCCCTACTGGCCGAAAGACGACCCGGCGTTCTTGAAGCTGTACCACGTGCGCGGTGTGATCCACAGCTACGCGCTGCCTGACGGTACGCAGAAAATTGAAGACACCGGCCCGCTCGACATGAAGCGCATGGAAACCATTGACGATGAGACTTCCAATGCCGCGATGGCTTTCATCGATAAGCAATCAAAAGGCGGAAAACCGTTCTTCGTTTGGATGAACTTCACTCGCATGCACATCTTTACGCACATCCGGCCGGAGTATCACGAGAAGAGCGGCATGCCTGGCAACGATTACGCCGATGGAATGTGGGAACACGATCAGGACGTGGGCAAATTGCTGAAGCAACTTGACGACCTGGGAATCTCCAAAGACACAATCGTGATTTACACCACGGACAATGGCCCGAACATGTTCAGCTGGCCCGACGCGGCCATGACTCCCTTCCGCAGCGAGAAAGATTCGAACTGGGAGGGCGCCTTCCGTGTGCCGGCCGTGGTTCGCTGGCCCGGTCACATCAAAGCCGACGTATGGTCCAACGAAATCGTATCCGGCTTGGACTGGTTCCCCACGTTGCTTGCCGCAGCGGGAGATCCGAACGTCAAGGCACAGCTTTTGAAAGGATGGGCACCGACACCCGGCGGTAAGTCCTTTAAAGTTCACCTGGATGGATACAACATTCTTCCTTACCTCACAGGCCAGGAACCCCGTTCGCCGCGCAGAAACTTTTTTTATTTCGACGACGATGGCCAACTGGTGGCGGCGCGGCATGACAACTGGAAATTTGTCTTCTGCGAGCAGCGTGCGCCCGGCAATCTAAACATTTGGATGAATCCGTTCACTTGTTTGCGGCTTCCAAAGCTCTATAACCTCCGCATGGATCCATACGAACGAGCAGATATCACCTCTGACCAGTATAACGATTGGTTGGTGCACAACGATTATCTGCTGATCCTCGGGGTCATGGCGTCCGAAGAATTCATTGAGACTTTCAAGGAATATCCACCCAGTCAGGCACCTGCAAGCTTTACGGTCAATCCTGAGGCGATACTGGAGATGCTGAAATACCAGCAATCACAAATGCACAAAGATTGAGCGCAACATCTGGCGCAAAGAAACAGATGGCATTTGAGCAACGAAAGGTGGCTGGGGGTGGGATTCCCGAATCGCGCCCCCCTCTTTTATTTTGGGAGACGCAGTGATCCTACGAGCACCAATTTTTGTTTCGATTGGAATCACTCTCTTATTCGCTTCCGGCCCGGCTGGATCGCGTGCACTCGCCCAAACCAAGCCGCCTGCTTCCAGCCAGCCCAGCCAAAGCGTGGCAGCGCCCAGCCTGCACGGCGTTGCTTGGACAGGGGATTTCGACGGCATGCTGAAGCGCCGGTTCATTCGCGCGCTCGTCGCCTACTCCAAGACCCAATACTACGTCGTCAAAGGCGTGCAGTACGGAAGCTCCTATGAATTTCTCAAAGCTTTCGAAGACGCCGTCAATCGGAAATATCCGCAACCACAGAAAAATCTCAGGTTCCACGTCGTTTTTGTCCCGGTGCCCAGAGACAAAATGTTTTCGCGGCTCGTGGAAGGCAGAGGCGATATCGCCGTGGGCGCGCTTACGGTAACGCCAGATCGGCTCAAGGTCGTGGATTTTTCTGACCCTCTTGTCACGGGCGTGAAGACAATTGTAGTCACTGGGCCGCAGTCACCCACTCTCAACTCGCTCGATGATCTCTCCGGAAAAGAAGTATTCACCCGGCAAAGCTCCAGCTATTGGGAACATCTCCAGGCGCTGAACGAGAAATTTAAGAGTGAAGGCAAACCGTTGATAACGCTCCGCGCCGCGCCGGAGGACCTGGAGGACGAAGATATTTTGGAGATGTTGAACTCCGGCCTGATCCAGGTTGCCGTCACTCACGCCTATCTCCCGAAACTGTGGGGACACATTTACACAAAAATCACCCCGCACACCGATATCGTGATCAGCGACAACGATTCGATCGCCTGGGCCATGCGGAAGAACAGCCCGCAATTGATGTCGGCCACGAACGATTTCATCCGTACGCACAAGGTGGGAACGGCATTCGGAAATGCCGTGGTACAAAGATATGCAATCAATTCGCAAATGCTCAAAAACGCCACGTCGCCAGCTGACTTGCAAAGATTTCAACAAACCGTCGCTCTGTTTCGCAAATATGCCAGCCAATATAGTGTTGACTACCTCCTTATGATGGCCGAAGGCTTCCAGGAGTCGTCTCTCAATCAGCAAGCCAAAAGCAAAGTCGGGGCCGTCGGCATCATGCAGTTGATGCCCGCCACCGGTGAGCAGATGAAGGTTGGCGACATCACCCAGACCGAAGCCAATATCCACGCGGGCGTGAAGTACATTCGCTTCATGGTGGACAAGTATTTCGCCAACGAACCGATGACCGACACCAATAAACTGCTTTTCGCATTCGCCGCCTACAATGCCGGCCCGGGGCGCGTTCACGCCTTGCGTATGGAAGCGGCACAAAAGGGCCTTGATCCAAATGTGTGGGTTGACAATGTGGAGATGATCGCCGCAGCCCGTGTCGGCATGGAGACCGTCACTTACGTCGCGAACATCTACAAGTACTACATCGCGTACAAGCTGGTAGCACAGCAGCAGGAGGAACGAAGCAAGACTTTGCAGCAACTGCAAGCCAAGCCCAACAATTGATCGTGCTTCTGCGGAAATTGCGTGGGATCGAGCACGGGCGTGGGCTGGTGCTTTTAGTGTTCCCGATCAACGAACACTGCCCTAAAGGCAGAACCGCAATTCGCACGTTCGCTTCTTGCACCGTGCGATTAGCAACCAGGAGGATCCGATGAGAATGTGCCAGATGCGCTTAGCTGCTCTCTGCTTCCTATTGTCAGCACTATTTCCCTCACTGACTCGAGCCCAGGCCGGTGCGGGTTTACCTGTC
>Ga0210385_10002360_pt1 | contig 11421 bp, 6 predicted proteins | sample IncBWH26OmetaG_FD_160107 | JGI IMG/M metagenome (GOLD analysis project Ga0210385, IMG submission 160107) | Forest soil microbial communities from Barre Woods Harvard Forest LTER site, Petersham, Massachusetts, United States - Inc-BW-H-26-O ... | reverse complement strand
AGGCGCAGTTTGTCGAGCGTTTCGATGTGCTTGGCATCGCGAGCGATGTACGCACAGATTGCCACATAGTCACCAGGTACGAGTTGCTTGAAGACCGCGGCTAATGCGCTGACGTCACGATGCGCGCCCGCGAAGTCCTTGGTGCCCGAGAGATACGTGATATCAAAGGCACTGCCTTCAACGTCGACCGCCGGCTCGTCGATCGACCCTTTGGCTTCGTACTGCGCAAGCAGCGCCTTCGTGTTGTCTTTGGACTCTTGCACGTTGGGCTGATCGAACGCATCGATCCCAAGGATGCTACCTGCGGCCGCGGTTGCGATTTCCCACAGATAGAACTGCTCGCCGAGATCGTACTCGTCGTTCATCGCCAAACGAATCACCGGATGCCCGGCATCCTCCAACGCCTGAAGCGCCTCTTTCACACCGGGTTTTGGATCGGGCAAATTCGCTCCGACGTAGACGAAGACACGATCGTTTCCGTAGTCGCGCGGCGTTCCCAGCGCCTCGCCTTCGATCGGCACGATGCCCTTACCGTGCTTGCCGGTCGATTCGGCGATGAGCTGCTCGGCCCACGCGCCGTAAGCTGACACGTCGGGGTGCGTTACGATGGTGAGCTTGTCACGACCCGCTACTGCCAGACCGCCGATTGCTGCACCGAAGCGGACGCCGGTCGCTACCCGCGGATCAACCATCTTGTCGTTCGCGTGCATGGCCCCAAGTGCACGATCGAGGATCAGCCGAACGCTGTACCCGGCGAGCGCCGCCGGAACCATGCCGAAGAAGGAAAGCGCGGAGTAGCGTCCGCCGATGTTCGGATCGTTTTCGAAGATCCGGCGGAAGTTGTGACCTTTCGCGACCTCGACCATGTGCGTACCGGGATCGGTGATGGCGATGAACTGTCGTCCCGCATTGCTGGTGCCGACGAGCTTTGCAACTTTCTCGTAGTAGTACGCGAAGAACGCGTTGGGCTCGGTGGTCGATCCACTCTTGCTGGAGACGATGAAGAGCGAGCGATCCAGCGCGAGCTTTTCGTCGAGCTCGGCGATTTGCGTTGGATCGGTCGAATCGAGCACATGAAGTTCGGGCCAGTCGGCATCGGTCGCCGGGCCGCCCGAAATGTCGCCGAGAATGTCGCTCATGATATCGGGCGCAAGCGAACTGCCGCCCATGCCGAGTACGACGACGTGATCGAACTCTCGCGCAATCTCTTTTGCGAACGTCTCGAGATCGGGCACGTGTTCCATCAAGTGCTGCGGAATGTCGAGCCATCCCAGCGCGTGTTTGATAATGTCTACGGCCTCCGGATCGGTCGCCCACGGCGAGGGATCTTTTGCCCAGAGCTTCTTGAGGAAGTCGATTTTGGCAAGCTGGTCGAGCGCACTGGCCGGCGCACTCGAGATCGCTACACGTTCAGTGCCGTCGGCAAGTTGTTTCTGCTTGTACACGATCGCTCCGATTAGCGCCGCAAACGAATCGGAGAAGAGCGAGACGCCCTCGACTTGGAGGTCGTAGGTGACGTCATAAAGCGAGATTTTGGCGTCCTGCAACGCACGCATCACGTCGCGCGCCTCATCCAAACCGGTTTCAACCGTGTCCGGCGTCACCTTGCCGTGGTCAAGTAGCGCGTCGAGCGTGTTCGGCGGCATCGTGTTAACGGTATGGGGACCCACGACGGTCTCGACGTACATGAGATCGGGATAGGCCGGGTTCTTCACCGACGTGCTCGCCCACAACGGCCGCTGCACGGCGCCGTTGGCCTGCCGAACGTCGGCGAAGGCTGCGCCCTCGAAGAGTTCTTTGAACTTCTGGTAGGTGAGCTTCAAGTTGGCGACGCCGGCTTTGCCCAGCAACGATTGAAGCTTCGTCTCTCCTTTGGCGATCTTGGCTTGCAACAGGCGATCTACCGCCGAATCGATGCGGCTTACGAAAACCGAATTGACCGAGCGAATGCGGTCGATCGGTTTGCCTTCAGTGATGCGCCGGCGCAGGCCGGCGATGTATGCACTCGCCGTCTTCTCGTACATTTCGACCGAGAAGATCAACGTGACGTTGATGTTCAGTCCGGCGTAGATGCACTCTTCGATGGCGGGTACGCCTTCGTTGGTGCCGGGAATCTTGACCATCAAATTCGGGCGATCGACGCGAGCCCAGAGCTGCTTGGCGTTGGCTACGGTACCGGTCGTGTCGCGCGCGAGGAGCGGCGATACCTCGAGGCTTACGAAGCCGTCGTTGCCACCGCTCGAATCGTAGATCGGGCGAAACGCATCGCACGCTTGCTGGATGTCAGCGATTGCCAAGTCCCAGAACAGTGCGTCGGCGTCGGTCTCTTCGCCGATTAACGTGCGCAGCTGGTCGTCGTAGTCGTCGCCGGTGCCGATCGCCTTTTCGAAGATGGTGGGGTTGCTCGTCATTCCTCGCAGTCCCTGATCGATCAGGCGCTGCAGTTCGCCCGAGGCGAACATGCTGCGGCGCAGGTTATCGAGCCACACGCTTTGGCCGGCCTCGAGTAGTTGTTGCAGTTGGTTACTCACGTACTTCTCCTACGAAAATGATGAGCGAACGTTAGCTGGGTGCGAGCGCGAAGGCATCAAGTGCAACCTGTGCGATGCGCTCGGGGGTAAAGCCGAGGCTCTTGGCGACAGCCGCTATGGGTGCTGATTCGCCGAAGCGATCGATGCCGTAGGTCACGCCGCGATCGCCGACCCATTGACTCCATCCAAACGTTGACCCGGCTTCGATCGACATGCGCGCGGTCACGTTCGGCGGTAAGATCTCGTCGCGATATGACTGCGGCTGCAACTCGAAGAGTTCCCAGCATGGCATCGAAACGACGCGCGTACGCACGCCTTTCGCTTCGAGAAGCTTCTTTGTGTCGACCGCGAGCGACACCTCAGAACCGGTTGCGATCAGGATGAGGTCCGGCGTGCCGGCCGCATCGGAAAGAACGTAGGCGCCGCGACCTACGTGCGCAGCGCGATCGCCGAGGTACGGCAGCTTTTGCCGCGAGAGCACCAGCACCCACGGAATGCCCGCCGGATCGATCGCGAGCTTCCACGCCTCGAGCGTTTCGAGCGAGTCGGCCGGGCGCACGACCCGGACGTCGGGCATCGCGCGCAGCATGGCGAGCTGCTCGATCGGTTCATGCGTCGGTCCGTCTTCACCGAGAAAGACCGAATCGTGCGTGAAGACGTAGATTGCGTGCAACTTGGTCAGCGCTGCCAGACGCAGCGACGGTTTCAAGTAGTCGACGAAGTTGAAGAAGGTCGCGCAAAACGGCATCAGACCGCCGTGCAACGAGATGCCGTTGGTCGCAGCCGCCATGCCGTGTTCGCGAACGCCGTAGTGAATGTTGCGACCGGCAAAGTTGCCGGGTTGGAAGTCACCGCAGTCTTTAAGGTAGGTCTTGGTCGATGGATCGAGGTCGGCCGAGCCGCCGACGAGTTCGGGCAGCGATTTGGCGATCGCGTTCATCACCGTGCCACCGGCATCGCGCGTGGCGACCGAGCCATTCTCAGCGTTGAACGCCGGCCACGGCAGATTCGCCGGAAGCTTACCCGCAAGGATGCGCTCGAGCTGCACGCCGAGATCGGGGTTGGTCGATTTCCAGACATCGAAGCGTTTTTGCCAATCCGCTTCCAGGGATGCGCCCTTCGCACCGCAGTCGCGGAAGAACTTCAGCGCGTCTTCGGGCACATAGAAGTCCGGCTCGAGCGGCCAGCCCAGTTCCTCTTTCGTTTTCTTGACGTTTTCCGGCCCCAACGCTTCGCCGTGTACTTTGAACGTGTCTTGCAGTGGCGAGCCAAAGCCGATGTGCGTCCGCACGGCGATCATCGACGGACGGTCGGTGACGCCTTTCGCCACCGCGATTGCTTGGTCGATGGTGGCGACATCGTTGGACTTGTCGACATCGACGCGTTGCGTGTGCCAGCCGCTAGCGTCGAAGCGCGCGCACGCGTCGTCAGTGTAGGTGATGTCGGTCGGGCCGGCGAGCGAGACGCGGTTGTCATCGTAGAGCACGATGAGCTTACCGAGCTGCAAGTGCCCCGCCAGCGAGATCGACTCCTGACTGATGCCTTCCATCAGGTCGCCGTCGCCGGCGATGACGTAGGTGAAGTGATCCACGATCTTGGCGTCGGTCTTGTTGTAGACGGCGCTGAGCTGCGCTTCGGCAATCGCGAAGCCGACCGCATTGCCGAGGCCCTGGCCGAGCGGACCGGTGGTAGCCTCGACACCCGGCGTATGATTGGCCTCCGGGTGTCCGGGCGTCTTGCTGCCGAGCTGACGGAACGATTTGATATCGTCGAGCGACAGATCGTAACCGGTCAAATAAAGCAACGCGTAGAGCAGCATCGAGCCGTGGCCGGCCGAGAGGATGAAACGGTCACGATCGAACCAGTGCGGATCTTTCGGGTTGAATTTGAGGTGCCGGGTCCACAGCGTGTACGCCATCGCGGCAGCGCCAAGCGGCATGCCGGGATGGCCGGAATTGGCCTTCTGGACGGCATCGACTGCCAGAAATCGAATGGTATTGATACGTTGCTCGTCGGCGGGCGAGTTCGGCACGACTTGCTCCTTCTGGCTCTAGCGAAGAGGCGGGAGCGTGTAATTCGCGCTCCCGTATCCATATCTTACCCGGAAGTTGAGGGCCGCCCGTTTAACGATGGATTATGGGACGAGAGTCCTATACCGGGCAGATTACCGCGCGGCCCTCAACGGCACCGTCGTGGAGCGCTTGATAGGCCTCAGCGACGCGCTCGAGCGAATAGCGGGTCACGTGTGCCGCAATCCCGCCGCGCGCGGCGAGCGCGATCAATTCACGCATTTCGCCGATGCTGCCGTAAAATGGCGTGAAGACGCGCGCGCCCCACGCGATGCGGCCCTGTCCGTAGGTCAGCGTTCCGCCCCCGAGGCCGACGATAGCGAAGTCGCCGCCTGGACGAACGAGCTCGCGACCGAGGTCGATTGTCGGTTGCAACCCGACGAAGTCGAAGACGACATCGGCTTGCTCGCCGTGAAGCAGTTCCATCGTCTCGGTGAGCGCATGCTCGCCGGCACGCACGGTCGCATCCGCACCGAGTTCCCTCGCGAGCGCAAGCTTATCGTCGGCGATGTCGATCGCGATCACACGGACCGCAGTCGTCGAACGCAGGATCTGTAGCGCGAGGTGCCCCAGGCCGCCGATACCCATCACCACGACCGTTGCATCGGGCGTCAAGAGCGCGCGCGTCCGATTGATCGCGTGATACGGCGTGATGCCTGCGTCGGTGAGCGGTGCGGCTTCGATCGGATCTAGATCGCCGAGCGGAATCAAGTAACGTTCCGCTGGTACGAGGAGATATTCGGCCATGCCGCCATCCAAGCCGAGCCCGCATCCGCTCATCGTCCGCTGATGGATGCAGTAGTTCTCAAAACCGGCGAGACACTGGCGACATTTCCCGCAGCCCCACGCGCAATAGACGGCAACTTTGTCGCCGGCTTTGACGCGTTGCACGCCGGCGCCGACCGCTTGGACTGTGCCGGTGCTCTCGTGTCCGAGCGTGAACGGCGGCTTGAAGAAGCTTTTCCCGATAGCGGTCGCGGAGATCACGTGCAGATCGGAATGGCACGCCCCGGAGCCGACGATCTTTATGAGCACCTGGCCGTCGCGCGGTTCTGGGACCGGCGCGTCATTAACCAGACGCGGTCCGTCGTCAAAGAGTCGGTATGCGAGCATGAAAGCCCCTTCGCCGAGGCGTAACCTTGGCCCGGCATGAAAACCGACAAACTGCGAATGCAGGTTGAAGCACTCGCCGCCGGCGACGGCAACGTACGCGGCCGCGCGGGTCGCGCAATCGACGACGTTATTGCGGCACTCGATCGCGGCCGGTTACGTGTCGCCGAGCCGAACGGCGACGACTGGGTCGTGCACGTGTGGATCAAGCAGGCAATCCTGCTCTACTTTGCGCGCCGCGAGGCTGGCCCGATGGGCGATGCGCGCGGTCTGCAATTCTTCGACAAATTGCCGGTCAAGCGCAATTATAAGGCGCTCGGCGTGCGCTGCGTTCCGCCGGGCGTCGCGCGCTATGGCAGCTTCCTCGGGCGCGGCGCGATCTTGATGCCGGGGTTCGTCAACATCGGCGCATACGTCGATGAGGGCACGATGGTCGACACCTGGGCGACCGTCGGCTCGTGCGCGCAGATCGGCAAGAACGTCCATCTCTCGGGCGGCGTCGGTATCGGCGGTGTGCTCGAACCGCCGCAAGCCGCGCCCGTTATCATCGAGGACGGCGCGTTTATCGGCTCGCGTTGCATCGTGGTGGAAGGCGTACGCGTCGAACGCGAAGCGGTATTGGGTGCGGGGGTCGTGCTCACCGCGAGCACGTCGATCATCGACGTACGCACGCCGGTTGCATCCACGACCAAGGGGCGCATTCCCGCGCGCGCGATCGCGATTCCGGGAACGATTCCCAAAACGTTTCCGGCCGGCGAGTACGGCGTGCCGTGCGTGCTGCTGATCGGCACGCGCAGCGAATCAACCGATCGCAAAACGTCGCTCAATGCGGCACTGCGTGACTTCGAGGTCCCGGTGTGAACCCTCGCGTCCTCGAGATCGAAAGCTCGCTGATACGGGCGGTCGCCGCGAAGCGCCGCGCGGGCACAATCGATCTGGGCCTCGGTGAACCGTCGCTGCGCCCCAATCCGGAACACTTCGCCTATGCAATGCAGTACATCGAAGAGCACGGCATCCGCTATACCGCGAATGCGGGAGACCCGGCGCTCCGCGAAGCGATCGCGCGCCACTACGATTACCCGGGGATGCACGATGCAGCCAACGTCTGCGTCACGACCGGCTCGCAAGAGGCGATGTACGTGACGATCAAGACGCTGCTCGATCCCGCGACCGATGAATTGCTGATCGTTGAGCCGACGTTTCCTTCATACGGCAAGATGGCGCGACTCGAAGGCATTGCGGCTCGCGGCGTGATGATGAATGAAGCAGATGACTTTGCGATCGATGCGCAACGCATTCTCGACGCCATCGGCGAACGCACGCGAGCGATTGTGATCTGCTCGCCCAACAATCCGACCGGGCGCGTGCTGCGCAACGCCGAGGCGGAGAAGCTGGTGCGCGGGCTCGAATCCCGTTCGGGCGAACCGATTTGGCTCATCCATGACGAGATCTATCGCGAGCAGAGCTTCGTCGAGGACGAGGCCTTCCTGGGCGAGCGCTACCGGCATACCGTCGTGACCAACTCAGTGAGCAAGAGCAACGCGCTCACCGGCTTGCGCTTGGGATGGATCATCGGGCCGGAGCCGTTTGTCGAGGCCGCGATCAAGACGCACGCCTGGCTGACTTCGTGTACCGATACCTTCGCGCAGCAAGTCGCGCTGCACATTTTCGGCCAACTCGGCGCCATCAACGAGCACGTCTCGTGGTATCGCGCGCAGTGGGCCGGCGTCGTGGAGGCGCTTGAAACAAGCCGTCTACACTTCATTCGGCCGGAGGGAAGTTTCTATGCCTGCGTGCGTCTGCCCGACGGGGTGGGATCCTACGATGCGGCAATTGCCTTGATCGAAGAGTACGACGTCCTCGCGATTCCGGGCATCGCTTTCAGTACGGGATTCGAGGGCTGGCTACGCTTGAGCTGGGTGGCCCCACTAGAAAAGGTGCGTGAAGGCATCAAGCGCGTCACAGCTTACGTCAAAGAGTACGTTTAAGGCAGGTACGTTCGAAGGGCTTCTACGTCGGGGTCGAGCAAAATCAGGTGACGACCGAGCAAGCTGAGGATCAGCTTGCGGGGACCGTGATCTACGCGGTGAATGAGTGTACGTAGAAGCGCCTATGAGGAGGTGCAATGCTGCCTCTCGTCCTTGGCGTGATGATCGCGGCGCAGGTCACGCCGTTGCCGAGCGCACCGCCGCTCAAAACGATCATCACGGTCAAATCGTCACCGCTGTGTCAAACGCTGACGGGCACCGTGCTTTCGACCATGTCCGGGCTGCAGAGCAACGATCGAATCATCGAATCGACGAAGCCGGTACTGGTGGACTTCGGCAAGGCATGGGTCGACAACGGCATTGCCGGCCATCACTTCGATCAAATGGAGATTCACCAGAACCTCGCGCCGGCGGACGTACACAACGACAACAATCCGGCGATGATCCTCGACGCCCGGAAGCTGGCGCGGCTGGCGCAGGCCATCGTCCGCAATCTTGAGGTCATCGACGGGCTGCTTGCCGATCCGCAGCTCACGCCCGAGTTAAAAGCGCAATTACAAGCGGTGGCGGATCAGCAGCGTCAAACGCTCAACGTGATCTACGGGCTCGCCTCGACGTTTGAGTTGCAAGATATCATCGCGCACGGTGATGGGACACAGGGCGTCCTCAACGAGCAGTTCGGGGGACATCCGCTGCAGAGCAGCTTCAACGATCAGGACGTGAGCTTTCAGGACGTCGTGAGCGGCCCCCAACGCGCTGTTGCGCTGTTTGCTGGGACAAGGGATCCGACGGTCGATACCGATCCGGCGATCTCGCAAAAAGCGACGGGCGAATTGGCCAACAACCCGCTGCTGCGATTTTACCAGGGGATCGAAGCGGACCAGCTCGCGACCGTGCGAGCCGAGAATCAGCTCGATCGGACCGTGCTCGACGTCGTCAATCAGTGCAAAGTGTAGCGTTCGCTAGACTGTCGTCACCGATTTCGTCACAAGATAGGATTCGAGTCCTTCGGTCCCGCCCTCTGAGCCGTAACCAGATTCTTTGACGCCGCCGAACGGAATTTCGGCGACCGACACGCCGAAGTGGTTGACGCCGATCATCCCGGCTTCGATGCCGTTGGTCAAGGTAATGTGTTCGGAGACGTCTTGCGTGAAGACGTACGCGGCGAGACCGTATGGCAGACGGTTCGCCTCGGCGATCGCATCACCGATCTCACGGAACGTGCTGATCGCGGCAACCGGGCCGAACGGCTCTTCGTTGAGGATACGCGCATCGGCGGGAATATCGGTGAGCACGGTCGGCGGGTAGAAGAAGCCGGGCGTATCGTAGGGCGTTCCTCCGGTTTGCACGTTAGCGCCGCGTTTGACCGCGTCTTCGACCATGCCATGAATCGATTCGCGCCGGCGCGCGTTGGCGAGCGATCCCATCTGCGCGCCCTCGTCGAGTCCCGCGCCAACGCGGATGTCGGCGGCGGCGCGTACGAAGCCTGTCGTGAACTCGTCGTAGATACTCTCCTGCACGAGAAAACGCGAAGGCGAAACGCACACCTGTCCGGCGTTGCGGTACTTGAATCCGGCTGAGAGTTTGACGGCGCGCGCGAGATCGGCTTTGGCGGTGACAATCACCGGTGCATGGCCGCCGAGCTCGAGCGTTGCGCGCTTGACGCCTGCGGCAGCAAGCGTAGCGAGTTGTTTACCAACGGCGGTCGAACCGGTGAACGAGATCTTGCGCACGATCGGCGAAGCGATCAGTGTCGACGAGATGTGCGCCGGATCGCCAAAAACCATCTGTGCCGCATCGTCAGGCAATCCGGCGTCGAGCAAGGCTTGCAGGAGCGCAAGTGCCGTGCCCGGCGTTTCTTCAGCCGGCTTGATGATGATCGCGCATCCCGCGCCGAGTGAACCGGCGAGTTTGCGTGCGGGCGTGAGTGCCGGAAAGTTCCAGGGTGTAAATGCCGCGACCACGCCGACCGGATCGCGCATAACGATTTGGCGTATTGTCGCCGGCTGGCGCGACGGCACGACGCGGCCGTACGCGCGGCGTCCCTCTTCCGCGGCCCAGTCGAAGATGTCGGCAGCGGCGCCGACCTCGAGCCGCGCCTCGATGAGCACCTTCCCCTGTTCGAGCGTCATCGTGCGCGCGATCGCTTCGGTACGTTCGCGCATCAGCGCCGCGGCGCGATGCAACACAATCGCACGGTCATACGCACTCACCGCGCGCCATTTCGCAAAGCCTTTTGCGGCTGCGGCGAGCGCGCGCTGCAGATCCTCGCCGGTTGCAATCGGGAGTTCGGCTAAGGTTGCACCGGTAGCAGGGTTGATCACCGGACGCGTGCTGCGTGCATTCGCGCCGATGCGCTCCCCGGCGATGAGCAGATGGAGTGCATCGTACGTAGGAAGTGTCGCGGTCATGGGTCTAAGTGTATCCTGCTACGTTCTATCCGACAAGATGAACCGTTCGCGCGGTTGTCTAGTTACCCCCCGACCACGGGCCGGTCGGACCGGCGTAGATCTCGACGAGTTGCGACGGGTCGAGATATTTTTTCGCGACCCGCTCGACGTCGGCCGCGGTGATGTTGGCGAAACGTTCGTTGAGCGTGCGGTAGTAGTCCAGGGGGAGATCGTTGGTGCCGATGTCGAGCAGCTGTTGCACTTGACCGTCGGCCGATGCTTCATCCAGCAACGCATCACTTACCAGGCGCAGCTTCGCGTCATCGAGTTCGGTCTGGGTCACCGGCTGCGTTTGCAACGTCTGCAATTCGGCACGCACGAAGTTCACTGCTTCCACCACGCGGCTTGGCGAGGCATTCAACTCGATGCGGAAATCGCCACGATCAGGGCCCGCATCGACCGAGGTATTCACGCCGTACACGAGACCGCGCTTCTGGCGCAGCTCTTGCCATAGACGCGATTCGAATGCGCCACCCGCACCGAGAATTTGATTGAGCACGAGAAATGCATCATAGTCGGGGCTGTTCCGGCCGACTGCCGGCTGACCCATGCGGACGTAGACTTGACTGGCATCGGTACCGATGTAGTCGTGACCCTGGTGGGCGGCCGGAAACGCCATTGCATGTGGATCGGGTTTAGGACCGCTCGCGGTCCACGCACCGAACGCGTTGGTCAAGACACTACGCACCTCATCGGGTGTGACGTCGCCGACGACGGCAATCGTGGTTAGATCGGGTCGCCAGTACGTGCTGCTGTATTGCAGCAGGTCGGCTTGCGTGAGACCGCTCACGCTGACCTGACTTGCATGGCGGAGCGACGGATCGCTGGGCGCCGCGAGCAGCCGCAGATACGCGCGATCGATCATCACGCCCGAAATCGTCGCAGTCGATTGCAGGCTATTGGCTAACTGCTCGCGCTCGAGTGAGAACCATGGCTCGGCGAAGGTTGGGTGCATCTCGCCGTCGGCGAGAATGGCTACGATCTTCGCAAAATCGCTCGCCAGGCCGCGGGCCTGGAAGCTTTGCCCATTTTGCACGACTGCACCCATCATGTCGATGTCCTTGCGGCGCAGCGCAAACGGGTATTGCGCGCTGCCGTAGTCGGCCAACGTCGAGGCGAGATCGCTGACGCCCTCTTGTCCGGCCGGCGCGAATGCCGGCGAGCTAGCGATCTCACCACTTAGAACAAAGGTGGAGCGATCCGGCTTGGGCTGGACCAATACGCGGATGCCGTTGGCAAGCGTGAAACTCGTTGGATTCAGCGTGCTGCGTGC
>Ga0210385_10002359_pt1 | contig 11422 bp, 7 predicted proteins | sample IncBWH26OmetaG_FD_160107 | JGI IMG/M metagenome (GOLD analysis project Ga0210385, IMG submission 160107) | Forest soil microbial communities from Barre Woods Harvard Forest LTER site, Petersham, Massachusetts, United States - Inc-BW-H-26-O ... | reverse complement strand
CGGGCGGAAGTAGCGTCCGAGCGCAGCGCGGTCGCCGGCGAGCGTGGCACGCACGCTCTCGACGAACGGCACGATCTGTGGATAGTCCTTGAGCGCCAGCACCCTCACGCGCTGCCCGCGCCGCGCGGTCACGACGCCGTGATCGAGAACGAGTGTTTCGGGCTGCGGTGCCAGGGTGCGCTTCTCGAGGTGATCGGGCGCCTCGTACAACAGCTCGCCCGAGGACTCGAGTGGTCGTTCGAGCATCTTGAAGAAGTGTTCCTCGGTGAAACTCACGTGTCCGTGCTGGCGCGCGGCGAGCAGCTGCAGCAGCTCGGCAAAGGCGGCCGGGTCACTGGTCTCGGCGCGCAGCCGCGCCGCCGGTGACAGCAGCGCCAGCGCCAACAGCAGCACGGCCAGCACTGCGCGCGGACTCAACGTTGCTCCTTGTGCGTCGGCCGCGCGTGCGCTACGCCATCACCCCAGAAGTCGTAGAAGTTGAACCAGTTGTAGGGGTCGCTGCGGCAGAACTCGGTGAGTAGCGCCGCGTAACGCATCACCGCCTCGCGCACCGCGACCTCGCGCGGCAGCCCCGCGGGCTGCGAGAAGTCCGCCAGCTGCCGGTAGACGAGGTGGTAGCGATTACCGCCGCGGTACAGACCGGTCATGAAGATGACCGGCCGCCGCAGCGCGGCGGCGATGCGCATCGGCCCGGAGGGGAACAGCGCCGGCGCCCCCAGGAAATCGACCACTTCCGCCGGCGCCGCGCCGATGGAGCGGTCGGCGAGCATGCCGACGAATTTGCCCTCATCGAGGCAATCGCGGATCCGCAGCATCGAATCGAGGCGCCCGAGTGGGATGATCTCGGCCAGCTGGGCCGAACCGGTGCGCAGCAGCATCCCCAGACGGTTCGCCTCCGGCTCGTGCATCGCCATGCTGACCCGCAGTCCCGGCTCGCGCCGCCCCACCGCGCCCATGATCTCGAAGCTGCCAAGATGCGCACCGAGCAGAAACGCGCCCTGACCCTGGGCGATCGCGGCGCGCATCAGCTCCTCGCCCTCGATCGTGACCGCGAACAGCTCACTGCGGCCGTTCACCAGGTAGAGCCGGTCGAGGATGGTGGCGGCGAAGGCGAACAGCTGGCGGAAGCGGTCGCCGGCGCGCGGTGCGCGCGCCAGCGCGCGGCGCAGGTACTGGCGCGCGCTGGCGCGCGCCGCCGGTGCGAAGGCGAAGAAGTACGCCGCGATCAGATACAGCAGGCAGCGCGCTGCGCGCCGGCCCAGCCGCAGTGACAGGAATACCATCGCGCGCATCAGCGCCGCGCTGCCGCGCTCGGGTGCTCCCGCCCAACGCGTAGCGCTCGCCTGCGGGTTGGGTACCTCAGCCGTCTTGTCTGCCATCATCCGCAACGCCCTGTGCCGTGAGTGACACCAGCACGCCACTGGCGACGGGCTGACCGGCGCACAGCACGCTGCAGGCGATCGAGCCGTTTCCACGGCGCTCCTGTTGCAGCGTCAACGTCTCGCCCGGGCGCACCGGCTTGACGAACTTCGCGCTGCCGATGCGCCAGTGCGCCGCCGTCAGGTCCGCGGCGGACTCCACCGCGCGGATCATTTCATCGAGCAGCAGCACGCCCGGAACGATGGGCATCCCGGGGAAGTGCCCCGCGAGCGAGGGATGGTCTGCGGGGATGATGACCGTTGTAATCCGGTTCACGACGCCGCCTCGTTAGCCGGCGCGCGCGGGCTGCCGATGAGCTGCGGCGAGCGCGCGCAGAGCCTCCTGCGGCAGCTTGCCGGTGCTGTTGCGTGGCAGCCGGGCGACGAACAGCAGCGGCCGCGGCAGAAAGACGGGGTCGAGCCGCTGGCGCAGCGCCGCGCGCAGCCGCACCGCATCGAGCTCGGGTGCCACCACGCAGGCCGCCAGCCGTGCCACGCCAGTGTGGGAACTGCGGTTGTCCTCGAGGTGAAAGAATGCCCCGTCCTGTACCCCCGGGATGGAGTTCAGCTGGTGATTGAGATAGCCGAGTGAGCTGCGCTTGCCGGCGATGTTGACCAGGTCCGCGACTCGCCCGTGCAGCAGGAAACCTCCGCTGGACGTGATCTCCAGCACATCGTTCAGCCGCGTCGGCTGTTCGATGTGTCCGCCGCTCGCCCAGGTCTCCTCCCCCTGGGAGCGGAGCACGACGTTCGGCCACAACTGCCACTCGGCGGCTGCGGTCGGGCGGCGGACCGCGATCTGCCCGGTCTCCGTCGAGCCATAGATTTCCAGCAGCAGTGTTGAGAAGCGCCGCTCGATGTCGGCCGCCAGTTGCTGCGCCAGGGGGGCGGTCGAGCACACCACCAGCGACAGCGGCGGCAGCGTCACGCCGGAGGCGAGCAGTGCCCGCAGGTGCACCGGCGTCGACAGCAAAACCCGCGGCCGTGGCACCGAGGACAAAGTCGCAGCGATATCGGCCGGATAAAACGGCCGCTCGGCGCACAACAGCTCGCCGCCTGCGAGCGCCAGCAGCACGCTCGACTCGAAGCCGTACATATGCTGCGGCGGCACGGTCGCAACGATCGCAGCCGGGACCTCGGTCAGACCCAGCTGGCGCGTCTCCTCGCGCACGCAAGCGACGAGCCGACCCCAGGTCTTGCGGTGTGCCACCGGGGTGCCGGTCGATCCCGAGGTAAACACGACCGCGGCAAGCTGCTGCGAGTCGATCTGCGGCATCCTGGCACTCGAGCTGCCGCTGGCGGGCGTTGTGGGTGGGTAGTGCACGACCGGCACGGCGAAGTCGGCCGCCGGGTCGTCACTCAGGCAGACGACGTCCGGGGCGAAGCGGATGAGCTCACGCAGAACTTCGGGGGTATGTGTCGGGGGCAGCAGGCTCACTTTGCCACTCACCAGGGCTGCGGCGAAGCCGACCATAAACTGGTAGCGGTCGCCGCAGGCGTTCAGCACGTGCCGCCCCGGGCCGAGGAGCGGCGTGACGCGCTCAACGTCGGCGAGAAATTGCGCGACGCGGATCGGCTCGCCCGCACGGTAAGCAATCACCGCGCCGGTCGAGGGCTGCGCTATCAGCGGCAGTGTGGCCAGAAGCCTACTTCGTCCTGTGCGTGGTGATGTAATCGACCAGCTGGCGCAGCGAACCGAAGATGCGCACGTTCTCTTCGCTGTCGGCGCGCAGCTGCACGCCGTATTCCTTGGAGACCACCAGGGCGATCTCCAGGATGTCAATCGAATCGAGGCCCAGACCCTCACCGTACAGCGGCTGGTCGGGGTCAATTTCGCCGGGGGCAACGTCGAGATTCAGCGCCGTCACCACCAGAGCGGCCACTTGGCGCGTGAGGACGCCATTGTCCGCGTCGGAGGCCGCTTGGCGGATGGGCGAGAGATTGTCGGACATGAGCTAGCGCGAGTCTTGTGGACTATATTCAAGGCATTATACAAGGCCGGGCAGCCAGCTGCTGCCCCCGGCAGGTGCCGTTCCGGATCACGGGGCGCTCCCCCGGGGGCGAACAAAATCACGGCAGCACCGCTGAGCTTGCGGAGTCGAGGATGTCGGTCAGAGCAACGGTCGCGGCGGTGTTTCAGCAGATTGCTTTCGAGCAGGGACAGACGCTCGTGCCGCTCGCCGATGATCTCAAGCTGATGCAATCCGGACTCGACTCACTGAGTTTCGCGCTGGTGGTCGCGCGCCTCGAAGATACCCTCGGCGTCGACCCGTTTGCGGCGGCCGACGCCGCGCGCCTGCCGGTGACTTTCGGTGATTTCGTCCGGTTGTACGAAGGCGTGAGGTAAAGAACGCCCGCCGCCACTGCACCCCGCACTCGCGTGCCGGGTGAGCGCGCCTCCGTCATTCCTCAGGTAGTGCGGCAAGGTACGCGCCAAAGCCACTGATTTTCTAAGAGCCTGCTTCACGGCGATCTGTGAACTGGTTCACAGCACACAAACCAGTTAGATTGCGCGGCTGCGCGCGTTGTTGGTTTGACGGAATTTGTCGGGGAGTTGCGACGCGTTGCGTTTGTCTCCACAAACACTTATTTAAGGGGTCGTTAATTAGAGGCAAACCCGCTGCGAGGCGGGGACGCAAAGCCTCCGGTCTCAACAGCTGTTGCTGAGATAGCGGGGTTGCCGGCGATATGAAGTCGTCGTCATCCGCTGCCCTTTGCACAGAGTTCGTCGGCCGGAAGCCTGGCGTGCGCTGGTATCCGGGAACGAAAGGGGTCTGGGCAGATGGAACGGATTGCAAGATTCTGCGCGCCGGCGCTCGGCCTGGCGCTGCTCTGTCTGCTCACGCTCAGTGCCGCGGGTTGCGCAGGTGGCGTCACCGAGAGCAGCAACAACGCGACCAATGACGGTCAGTCGGGCGTTTCCTCGCCGCAGTCGGCGGCACCGATCATCAGCGGCTTCCCGCCGACCACTGCGATGGTCGGCAGCCTCTACACATTTCAGCCCAGCGCCTATGACACCGAGGGTGGCGCGCTCACCTTCAGTATCGCCAACAAGCCGCAGTGGGCTTCGTTCGATCCCACCTCGGGCAAGCTGACAGGCACTCCGAGCTCCAGCGATACCGGCATGAGCGCCGCGATCACCATCAGCGTGAGCGACGGCGGCCTCAGCGCCGAGCTCAGTCCGTTCCAGATCGACGTTCAGACGACGGCTACGAGTCCCGGCCCGCTGACCATCTCTGGCACGCCACCGACCGCGGTGGCAGCAGGCGCGCACTACGCGTTCCAGCCCTCGGTTTCGGGACCGAACGGGGCCACACTGACGTTCTCGATCACCAATCTGCCGTCGTGGGCTGCCTTCAGCGCCGCGACCGGTCAGCTGAGCGGCACACCCGCGAGCAGCGTGGTGGGCACCTATTCCGATCTGACGATCACGGTGAGTGACGGTGTGACCACGGCCGCACTCGCGCCGTTCTCGATTCAGGTCACCGCGGCGAGCAACCCGCCAGCGCCGCCGACCATCAGCGGCACGCCGGCCACCCAGGTACAGGCGGGGCAGAGCTATGCGTTTACACCGGCCGCCCGCGATGCGAGCGGCGCAGCGCTGACCTTCAGCATCCAGAACAAGCCGGCATGGGCGAGCTTCAGCACCGGTACCGGCGAATTGCTGGGTACCCCCGCGACTGCCGCTGCGGGCACCTACGCCGGGATCATCATCAGCGTCAGTGATGGCGATGCTAGCGCAGCACTGCCGGCCTTTGCGATTAAGGTGACCGCGGCCACCGTGACGCCGCCGACCCCGCCGACTATCAGCGGCAGTCCCGGCACTCAGGTGCAAGCAGCACAGCACTACTCCTTTACGCCTGTGGCTCGGGACGCTAACGGCCTGCCGCTCACCTTCAGCATCGTCAACAGACCGACCTGGGCGACTTTTGACGGCACTACTGGCCAGCTGGCCGGAACGCCCACCGCGGCCAACGTGGGCACCAGCTCCGGTATCGTCATTAGTGTGAGCGACGGGGAGGCGAGTGCCGCACTGCCGGCCTTCGCGATCAAGGTCATCGCAGCGCCGCCGCCCACCATCAGCGGCACGCCCGTCACCCACGTGCAGGCGGGCAAGACCTATGCGTTCACGCCGGGCGCCGCCGGTCCTAATGGCATGTCGCTTGCCTTCAGCATCCAGAACAAGCCCACGTGGGCTAATTTCAGTGGCGCCACCGGTGAGCTGAGCGGCACGCCGAGCAGTGGCAGCGTCGGCACGACCGCCAACATCGTCATCAGCGTGAGTGACGGCGAGTCGAGCGCATCGCTCACACCGTTCTCACTGCAGGTCACGGCGGATCCGCCACCGAGCATTGGCGGCACCCCGGCCACGCAGGTACAGGCCGGCCAGAACTACGCGTTCACACCGACCGCGAGCGATGCGGACGGTGCACCGCTGACCTTCAGCATCCAGAACAAACCCGCCTGGGCGACCTTCAGCGCCACGACGGGTGAGCTCAGTGGCACGCCGGCGAACGGCGCCGTGGGCACTTACTCGAACATCCTCATCAGCGTGAGCAACGGCGAGTCGAGCGCATCGCTGCCCGCGTTTGCCATCCAGGTGACGGCCGCCGTTTCGAACCCGCCGCCGCCGGTGCCGCCGACGATCAGCGGCTCACCGCCGACGCAGGTGCAGGCGGGGCAGAGCTATGCCTTTACGCCGACCGCCAGCGGTCCTGCGGGCAGCACGCTGAGCTTCAGCGTGCAGAATTTACCGTCTTGGGCCAGCTTCAACGCCACCAACGGGCAGCTGAGCGGCACACCCACGGCAGGTAACGTGGGGAGTTACCCCGGCATCGTGATGAGCGTGAGTGATGGCAGTGCGTCCGCATCGCTGCCAGCGTTTGCGATCACGGTGACTGCCGCCGCTGCGGCGAATCCCACGGTGAGTCTGAGCGCGAGCCCTGCGAGCATCAGCAGCGGTTCCTCGGCGACGCTCAACTGGTCCTCGACGAACGCGACCAGCTGCAGCGCCTCGGGCGGCTGGTCCGGCGCGATGGCGACCAGTGGCAGCATGAGCACCGGCGCGCTGAGCAGCAGCACGACTTACACGCTGACCTGCAGCGGTGCGGGTGGCACGACGCCAGCCTCGGCGAGCACGACGGTCTCGGTGCAGTCGGGGACGACCGGTGGGGTATCGCGTCCGTCTTACAACACCGGCTATGGACTGTTTGTCCTGAACGGCAAGCTCTACGACTCGAAGGGTATCGAGTTTCGGATCCGTGGCGTGAACCTGTGCCATTACGACTCGACCCAGTATTCGGGGCCGGGGATTGCGCGCAGTAACGCCAACACGGTACGCGTGGGGCTGTATCTGTCCTCGATCTCGACCTCGACGTACGTGAACACGCTGCAGACTTACATTTCCGATTCGGAGAATGTGGTTGCCACGATGTTCTACGTGCCGGGTACCCGCAATGTGACCAGCGGTGACCAGAGTACGGCTGATCTTGCTTCGGTGGTTCAGAACTGGGTGACGAACTACCAGTACTACGCCCCGCTGCAGCAGCATCTGATTATCGATGTGGCCAATGAGTGGGGGCCGCAGAACAGTGCCACCTGGGAGAGTGCCTACATCAGTGCCATCGCCTCGCTGCGGGCTGCTGGCTACACCGCGCCGATCATGATCGACACTGGTGCCTGGGGGCAGGACACGGGCGATCTGTTGAACTATGCGCAGGCAGTGTTCAACTCCGATCCGCAGAAGAACGTCATTTTCTCGCTGCACGTGTACGCGGGGCTGGGCGATGGCTGGAGTGTTGCATCGCTGAACGCCTATGCGCTGCAGCTGCAGAGCCTGGCCGCTTCGGCGGGGATGGTGTTCGTGTTCGGCGAGTTTGGTCCGGGGGCTGATATTGGACCCAGCCCGACGATGCTGACGCCGCAGCAGGTGATCGGTGCGGCCGAGGCTGCCGGGATTGGCTGGATGGGCTGGGCGTGGGATGACAACAATCTGTCAGATGGTGCTGCCAGCAACAACTCCTTCAGCATGACCTTCAACGGCCCGGGTATTTACACCGTGCCGTCGGATCTGACGACCTATGGTCAGGAGATGGTGCTGTCGAATTACGCCCTGGCACTGGCGAAGAAAGCTACCGACTTCTAACTGAACAGAGGCCGGCAACGCTTGGTCCCGGGAGAGGCTGGCTCCTTCCGCGGACTATTCGGATCTGTGGCTGTACGCCATGGCGAACATGACCCGGCGGGGTCCCCGGCAGTGACCATTGATCCGGCCAACGAGTAGCTGTCGGTGGTCAAGTCGGCCCGCCTGCCAACCGCACCAACTGAGCCGGCGCACTACTGCTCGATACTCCTCGGCGGGGCGCCTGATCCCCAAAAATTTCTGATCTCGATTCCACCGCGTCATGGGCCCTGGCGTGCTCTCGATCCGTGCTCGAGCCATGCGCGCGATCCTGAGTTGCCTTCACAAGATCTGACGAGAACCTCGCGCGCGCATTACTGATTTCTCGCTTTGCGCTTCATCCACTGTAGCCAAATCCACACGTCGCAGTGTCGAGACATTTGCGATGAATACGTAAGCACGTTCTACTGCCCGCGGTTTCGCCGCACAAGTCAGTTGTCCGCGCATGGTCGCGCAGCGCCTCTGATCGCGGCGAACAATGCAACCTGTCGTGGGGTGGGGAAACAAGATCTAAGGTCTCAGAGTTTCGTTGAGACTGGCGGATAAGCCGGAGTCCGGAATCGGGCTCTGGCGAAGCGATCCGTGGTGCGGCTTTCGCAGCACTGCGGAGGGCCACGTTTTGCCTCCTTACGGCCTAAGTCACTGGAAGGGGCAGACATGGATCAATTCGCTATAAACCGGGGAGCCGCCCAACCGTCCGCAGTGCGACTGCTGTCGATTTGCGCGCTGGCTGCAGTCGCCGCGCTGTGGGCTCATTTCGCAAGCGCAACGGTCACCGTGCCGTTCAAGATAACCGGCTCGCCGGCGACCTCCGTCAAGGTCGGCAGTAGCTACTCATTCACTCCTACGGTTTCCAATCCCGAGAAACTGGCGCTTTTCTATCGTGTCTTCAATAAGCCCTCCTGGGCCACTTTCAACGGTACCACCGGGCAGCTCTCAGGTAAGCCGACGGCGGCGGACGTCAAGAGTTACCCGGGCGTGTATGTGTGCGTGAGTGTCGGCTGGACATCCGCCTGCCTTCCGCAGTACACGCTGACCGTGCTGCCTACCGGCGCCGCCACTGCGGCGGTGACGATCAAGGGCACGCCGGCGACCAGCGTCGGCGCCGGGGCCAAATACTCCTTTACGCCGACTGCGACGGGACCGAGCGGTAAGTCGCTGTCGTTCTCTGTATCCAACAAGCCCGCCTGGAGCTCATTCAGCACTACCAGCGGCCAGCTGAGCGGCACGCCCTCGACTGCCCAGGCAGGCAGCTATGCCGGCATCGTGATCAGCGTGAGTGACGGGCAGGCGAGTGCCTCGCTGCCGACATTCGCCATCAAGGTGAGCACGGCCCAGGCGAATCCGTCGGTGACGCTGAGCGCGAGTCCTACCTCAGTCGCCAGTGGCGGCAAGTCGATGCTGAGCTGGTCTGCGAGCAACGCGAACGGCTGCACGGGATCGGGCGGCTGGTCCGGCGCGATGGCCACCAGTGGCAGCATGAGCACCGGCGCGCTGAGCGCCTCGAAGAACTACACGCTGACCTGCAGCGGTGCGAGTGGCACGACGCCAGCCTCGGCGAGCACGACGGTCTCGGTGCAGTCGGGGACGACCGGTGGGGTATCGCGTCCGTCTTACAACACCGGCTATGGACTGTTTGTCCTGAACGGCAAGCTCTACGACTCGAAGGGTATCGAGTTTCGGATCCGTGGCGTGAACCTGTGCCATTACGACTCGACCCAGTATTCGGGGCCGGGGATTGCGCGCAGTAACGCCAACACGGTACGCGTGGGGCTGTATCTGTCCTCGATCTCGACCTCGACGTACGTGAACACGCTGCAGACTTACATTTCCGATTCGGAGAATGTGGTTGCCACGATGTTCTACGTGCCGGGTACCCGCAATGTGACCAGCGGTGACCAGAGTACGGCTGATCTTGCTTCGGTGGTTCAGAACTGGGTGACGAACTACCAGTACTACGCCCCGCTGCAGCAGCATCTGATTATCGATGTGGCCAATGAGTGGGGGCCGCAGAACAGTGCCACCTGGGAGAGTGCCTACATCAGTGCCATCGCCTCGCTGCGGGCTGCTGGCTACACCGCGCCGATCATGATCGACACTGGTGCCTGGGGGCAGGACACGGGCGATCTGTTGAACTATGCGCAGGCAGTGTTCAACTCCGATCCGCAGAAGAACGTCATTTTCTCGCTGCACGTGTACGCGGGGCTGGGCGATGGCTGGAGTGTTGCATCGCTGAACGCCTATGCGCTGCAGCTGCAGAGCCTGGCCGCTTCGGCGGGGATGGTGTTCGTGTTCGGCGAGTTTGGTCCGGGGGCTGATATTGGACCCAGCCCGACGATGCTGACGCCGCAGCAGGTGATCGGTGCGGCCGAGGCTGCCGGGATTGGCTGGATGGGCTGGGCGTGGGATGACAACAATCTGTCAGATGGTGCTGCCAGCAACAACTCCTTCAGCATGACCTTCAACGGCCCGGGTATTTACACCGTGACGTCGGATCTGACGACCTATGGTCAGGAGATGGTGCTGTCGAATTACGCCCTGGCACTGGCGAAGAAAGCTACCGACTTCTAACTGAACAGAGGCCGGCTACGCTCAGTCCCGGGGAGCTTGGCTCCCCGGGACTGAGCATCCCGCCTCAGCCGCTGGCGCGATTGCTGGCGCATCGTATCCATACGACTGGCCCCAGCCAGGACTGTAGTCAAAAGCGCACGTCGCGGTGTCGAGACATTTGCGATGTGCGCGAGGGCGCGTTCTACTGCAGATGTTTTCCAGGAAACGGCCTCAGGCGTCCGGCAGGGCGTCTCAGCCGCACCCTGGCGAGCGAAGAGCAAACCCGTCGTGAGGCGGGGACGCAAAGCCTCCGATCTCGGGACGCGAGAAAGCGGGGTTGCCGGTAAGCCCGATCGTTAACAGGGTCTATCGTCAGACGATCTAGCACGCTGCCGTGTGGGCACGTTTGTCGGATCGAGCCGAGCCTCCCGCGCTCCGACATGTCTTTATTCCGGGGAGGCACCATGGTTCACGCGATCCTCTGCAGACGTACGCGCCTGCGGCACTATCTTCCTGTGCTCGTCATCGGCCTTGCGTGGTGCACGGTCGGCGTAGCATACGACGACAGCGGCACGCATCATTGGGGCTGGCATGATCACGTGAGCATCTCGGGCTCGCCATCGACCAGCGTCACGGCCGGCCAACCCTATTCATTCACTCCTACCGCCAGGGACTCTGACGGCCGTACCCTCGTCTTTGCGATCGCCAACATGCCAGCCTGGGCCAGCTTCAACACCAGCAGCGGCCAGCTGTCAGGGGCCCCTTCGAGCAGCAGCGTCGGCACCTATTCCAATATTACGATCGCAGTGAGCGACGGCTGGAGGACCGCCACTCTGTCGCCGTTCTCAGTGCAGGTGCTGGCAGGCCAATCCAGTGTGCCTCCGTCGCCGACGATTTCGGGGACACCAGCGACCACTGACGTTGCCGGCGGCGCGTATGCGTTCCAGCCTTCCGCCACCGGCCCGAGCGGTGCGACGCTGTCATTCTCCGTGACGAATCTGCCGTCGTGGGCGAACTTCAGCACTGCGACCGGTTTGCTCAGCGGCACACCCACGGCAGGTAACGTGGGGAGTTACCCCGGCATCGTGATGAGCGTGAGTGATGGCAGTGCGTCCGCATCGCTGCCAGCGTTTGCGATCACGGTGACTGCCGCCGCTGCGGCGGCGAATCCCACGGTGAGTCTGAGCGCGAGCCCTGCGAGCATCAGCAGCGGTTCCTCGGCGACGCTCAACTGGTCCTCGACGAACGCGACCAGCTGCAGCGCCTCGGGCGG
>Ga0210385_10002358_pt1 | contig 11422 bp, 11 predicted proteins | sample IncBWH26OmetaG_FD_160107 | JGI IMG/M metagenome (GOLD analysis project Ga0210385, IMG submission 160107) | Forest soil microbial communities from Barre Woods Harvard Forest LTER site, Petersham, Massachusetts, United States - Inc-BW-H-26-O ... | reverse complement strand
TCGCCTCGGCATCCCCGTCATCTTCTTCGTCAGCCCCCAGCTCTGGGCCTGGAAACAACACCGCATCCGCCTCGTCCAGAAATACGTCGACAAGATGCTCGTCATCTTCCCTTTCGAAGAGCAGTTCTATCGCGACAATGGCGTCAACGCCGAATTCGTCGGTCACCCTCTCGCCGACCTGCTCCAGCCAAACGAGACCCGCGACCACTTCGCCGCTGCCCACTACCTCAATCCGGCCGCAACCTGGATCGCCCTGCTCCCCGGCAGCCGCGCCAAAGAGATTCGCGACAATCTTCCGGAAATGCTCGTCGCCGCCCGCATGCTCGCCAACCGCACCGCACAGAATGCCCCGGCGCGCGAAGGCGCCCAGCGCCCTCAATTCATCATTCCCCTCGCGCCCACTCTTACCGCCGAACACCGCCGCAGGGTCATTCGCCTCGTCGGCGCTCAGGATCCTGATCTCACCATCCGCGTCGTCGACGATGCCCGCACGGCTCTCTTTCACGCCCGCGCTTCCATCGTCGCCAGCGGCACCGCCACCGTCGAAGCCGCTCTCATCGGCAATCCCTTCCTCGTCGTCTACCGCGTCTCGCCTCTCACCTATGCCATCGCCAAACGTGTCGTCTCCGTGCCCCATGTCGCCATGGCCAACCTCATCGCCGGCAAGCGCGTCGTCCCCGAACTCCTTCAAAGCGAATTCACCGCCTCAAATATCGTCCAACAACTCGAGCCCCTGCTACCCGACGGCCCTCCCCGGCAGTCCATGATGCAGGAGCTCATCCGGATCCGCACCCTCCTGGGTACGGCCCCCGGGGGTCAGGGACAAGCCACCGGAGCCATCGACCGCGTGGCAGCCATTACACTCGAAGTCCTGGGCGTTCCTTCCCCGGTGATCGAACCAGTGCGACCCTGAGGAAGCTCACGCCCGGAAAATGACCCGGCCAGGACCAACGACGACCATGCCCTTGCGAAAGCCGATACCTCAGATTGCCTGCTTCTCCTCCTGCATCCTCGGAACCATTGCCGTCCTGGTCTCCGCGCTGCTACTCGCCGCGCCCTCCCGCGCCCAGCGTGCCGAACGCGCCACGCTCAACATCACCGGCTACGTCATCGACGCCGAGCTCGATACCGCGACCCATCACATCGCCGCCACCGCGCAGGTCACCTTCACCGCGCCCCCCAATGCCGACCAGGTCAGCTTCGGCTTTCATCCCGCCCTCAAAGTCACCAAAATCACTGACGACGCCGGCAAGCTCCTCACCGGCGAGCGCCTCGCCGACGGCACCATCCGTGTCACACCAGCCACTGCCCTCGCCGCCGGCCAGACCAGTCGTTGGACCTTTACCTATGAAGGCGTCATCACCGGCCAGGAAGATGGACCCGTCGAAGGCCTCAAGCTTGCCGCCATCGAAGAGCCCATCACCTATCTGCTTTACCCCGCGCGCTGGTTCCCTACCACCGGTTACCTCACCGATCGCTTCACCGCGAAGATGCACATCAAGGTGCCGCAGGGCATGAAAGTCATCGCCAGCGGCGCGGAGGGCGCTTCCCACCCCGCCACTCTTGCCAGCGGCAAGCCCGCCGACGCATTCGACTTCAATTGGGATAAACCCGGCTTCCCCGGAACCGTCATCGCCGGTCGTTTCGTGGGTCCGTTCACCGGCGGCGCCGGCAACGTCAAGGTCTATCTCGGCATCAGCCACCAGGCCCAGGGAAACCAGCTCGCGCAAACCGCCTCCAAAGAGTACGACTTCTTCACCGACAGCTTTGGCGCGCCTGAAACACCCCACCTCAATGTCGTCGAAATCCCCGACGACACCCTCCCCGCCGTCTGGGCTCCCGAGCTCGCCGCCATCATGGGCGCGCGCGTCGGCGACAAATTCGGCGTCCGCCTCCTCTCCAATACCATCGCCCACCAGTGGTGGGGCTCCGAGGTCAGTCCGCAGAACCTCAACGACGCCTGGATCACCAACGGCATGGCCCGCTACGGCGAGCTGATGTACCTCGAAGAGGACAGCGGCAAAAACGCCCTCAAAACCGCACTCCAGGACGTCGAGGCCAGCGCCCTCGCCTACGACACCATCCCCCTCTCCAGCGCCGGACGCATGGCTCCCTTCTCGCCCGAGTTCCAATCCATGACCCTCGACAAAGGCGCCATGATCTTCCACATGCTTCGCGGCGAAATCGGCGACAAGGCTCTCCTCGCCACGTTCAAAGGATTCCTCAGCCAATACACCGACAAGTCTTTCCGCGCCGACGACCTCGCCCGCGTCGCCGAAGCTCAGAGCCAGCAACAACTCACTCCGTTCTTCGCGCAATGGGTCGACGGCACCGGCGCGCCCAGTTTCAATAACAAGTACACCGTCTATCGCCTCGGCAATAACAAGGGCTTCCGTACCATCGGCGACGTTACGCAGGACCTCGACCTCTTCCGCATGCCCGTCGACCTCCGCGTCGAAACCGACGGAAAAACCGAGAACCAGAAAATCGACGTCGTCGGCACTGACTCGCAATATGTCGTCGACACCTTCGGCCGCCCCCGTCGCATCAGCATCGATCCCAGCGATTGGGTCCTCAAGTCCTCACCCGATCTCCAGGTCCGCATCTCCATCCTCAAAGGCCAGCAGCTCGTTGCCCAGGGCGACCTCGTCAGCGCCCTCGCCGAATATCAGAAGGCGCTCACCGCCAATCCGCAAAGCTCCCTGGCCAGCTACCGCATCGGCGAGCTGCTCTTCACCCAGCGCAACTACCAGGCCAGCGTCAACTCCTTCCGCGACGCTCTTCGCGGCGACGATGAACCCGCGTGGACCGAGGTCTGGAGTCACATCATGATCGGCCGCATCTTCGACATCACCGGCCAGCGCGATCGCGCCGTCAACGAGTACCGCCTCGCCGTTCAGACCAACGACAACACGCAAGGCGCCGTCAACGAAGCCCGCATGCTCCTCCAGAAACCCTACAAGCGCCTCGAAAACGAATAGCCGTGCCAATGCGGCGGCAGGAGCCGCCTTGCATCGATACCATCCCTGCTGGTGACGGAAGGCGCGCGGGGTTTTGACCCCGCGAATCTGTCCAAACTCGGGGTCGGCGCATCCGCATCCTGCAGCAAACTCCAACAGGAATGCACCAAGCGTCAGGGCACGGCCGGGGCACCCACACTGAGTGTGGGTCGCGTGCCGGATCGCATTCAATCATTCCAGGGCTTAAGCCCCGCGTCCCAAATCCCCAAATGGAAGTCGCAGGACCTGCCACTGCCGTCTCCACCCCCGGAACCTCGACCTCCTCCCAGCCCGCTGCATGCAATGCTCCAAACGCAAAACGGCCGACCCCGCAGGGCCGGCCGCTTCTCCAATCTTCTTTCCTGCCTTACCGGTTGAACTCGGGTTCTTCCGTCTTCAGAATCTGGATCCGTACCTTCGCCAGTCCCGCATGCACCATGCCCAGCTTCTGCGCTGCGCCATACGACAGGTCCATGATCCGCCCGTCATACAGATACCCGCGGTCCGTGATCCGCACGATCACTGACTTGTGGTTCCTTGTGTTCTCCACCCGCACCTTCGTGCCAAACGGCAGCGTTGGATGGCAGGCAGTCAGCCCGTACATATCGAAGGTCTCGCCACTTGCAGTCTGCCGGCCGTTGAAAACCGACCCGTACCAGGAAGCCATCCCATGCAGCAGGTTCGTCGGCACCTTGCGCTCCGCCAGCCGATCCTCAATCAGCACCGGAGTCGGACGGGTAATCGGCGCAGCCAACTTTGCCGGAGGCGCAATCGCCTGTCGGGACAGAAGCGCATCCGCCAGCACGGTCCTGACCGGAAATGTCAGGATAAAAGTCGCCAGCGCTACGCACGAAACCACCACCAGCAGCCAGAACGGCACTGCAGTTTTGGGGTTCATGTTGTTCGCGTTTCGTCTCATAAGCATTCACCCATTTTACTGGTTTGGTAGCAGCAACCCCAATTATTTGCGAGAGATACGCGCGTCCCTACCAAGCAAATTCCGAGGTCGCTGTCAAGTGTGGAGGCCTAACTCCTTCCCTCAGCACAGCTTAGAAATTGCACCAGAAACAGTGCAGAACCTGTCGTTCCGGACTGTGAGACTCCAGCTCCGCATGCCATCCAAAATCAGGGGTGGGAGTCCGCTTCATCTCGACCACGGGCAGGATGCCCGAACTCGATTGCGAGAGGCTATCACGCCGCACTGCACTCCCGGGGCACAAAGTTAAAGTTCAGCAACATCGTTGGTCTTCATCCCGTCGTAACTAAGCAGATGGTCCCATCAGCGGGGAGGTTGTAAGACGATGAAAGTCCATATTTGGTTCGCCTTGCGCATTGTCTTGGCCACAACTATCTTCTTTGCCATCAGCGCATTTGCACAGTCTCCGGCAACGGCTCCCGGGCCCATTCCGCCTGCCTTGCTGAACGCCCACAGTGTCTTTGTCTCCAATGCCGGCTCCGACAGCGGACTGTTCCCCGAGCCCTTTACTGGCGACCCGGATCGCCCCTACTCCGAGTTCTATGGGCTGCTCAAATCCTCCAACGCTTTCACCTTGGCACCTGACCCATCCCAGGCCGATCTCGTCCTTGAGCTTCAGCTCACAGCCCCGGCCGGCCCGACCCGCGGCAGCAAGCAACTGGGCGCAGCCGATCCCGTTCCCATGTTTCGCCTCGTCGTCTACGATCGCCCAAGCCACTTCATTCTCTGGACCGAAACCCAATCCATTGAAATCGCGCTCCTGCAAAAAACCCACGACCGCAACTTCGACTCGGCCCTCGATGCGCTCTTTAATCGCTTTCTCCAGGTCGCCGGCAAGCCCCCTGTGACGGCCAATACAAGTCATTAAGCTTTTCCACAAACCGTTGCAGTCTAATTCGCGATTTTTGCTAGCCTTGAACTAGAGGAATTTTCCTCAGCAAACACAAACGCCACCTGCGTCGGGTGGCGTTTTCATTTGCCGTTCCATTTCCGTTCCCGGCGACAAACTCTTTCCAACAGCCGCGCTGGAGTTCCGAAACAAATGCTTCGGGAAGCCACGAAGTGTCAGGGCACGGCTTCAGCCGTGCCGTAAATGCCTCAACTTGAAACAGGCCTTTAGGCCCTGAACATCGCTCCACGCCGTGGCCGTTCGCCCCCAATTCCACCCCTCATCCAACCGAGTGCCTGCGCACTCCAGGAGCACGCCATGAAACTCAGCAACGCCGGACTCGACCTGATGAAACGCTCAGAGGGCTTTCGCCCCACCACTTATCTCGACATCGCCGGCATCCCCACCATCGGTTACGGCCACCGCCTTGTCCATCCCGAGTGCTACCCCGATGGCATCAGCGAATCCCAGGCCGAAGTCATTCTCCTGTGGGATGCCCATGAAGCCGAGCAGGCCGTCGAGCGCCTCGTCACCGTATCCCTCAACCAGGGCCAGTTCGACGCCCTCGTCGACTTCACGTTCAACCTCGGCGCTGGACGCCTCGACGAATCCACACTCCTCCGTTACCTCAACGCGGGCAAATACTCCGCCGCAGCCGCCGAGCTGCTCCGCTGGGATCACTCCGGCGACAAAGAAGTCGCAGCCCTCAAGGCCCGCCGCGAAGCCGAATACGAACTCTGGACCGGCAGCACCATCGCCGCTCAATCCGCAGCCGCCTGACCTCGGCGACTATTTCCGGCAGTCGCCTTTCAGACCGGGGTAAGCACCGGACTCATCCTCGCCCTCCGTCCCGGAGGGACGAGACGAAAATAGCCCAGGGTAAACCGGAGCGGGCAGCGAAGGGTCAACATATGAATCTCGCAATGTGCGTCAGGCCAGGAACCACACATTTCCGGGCTTTCGGGATTCGGAGGGAGCGCGGGGGTTTTAACCCCGCGAAACACAGCCTCGACAGTCCGCGGCCTTCAGGCCCGGAAGAACTCTTTTGGGAAGGGTGCGAACGCACAAACCTTTCCCTGCCGCCCTTCCGCTGGCTCGCTGACCTGCTGACCCGCTGGCCATTCCCAAATTGGAACCCGCTCGTGACCAACGTTTCGAATCTCCCGCGCACCCTTGCAGTCCAATACCCTTCAAGCGCGTAGGCTGGTAACAGAAGTAGGAAAAGAAACGCGGCGATCCCCATCCGGGTCGCCGTTTCCTCGTGCGGCAAATGCGCGTTGGAGCCAATGCAGCAAATGTGCACATAAGTGCGGTATAGAACGCACTTTTTCAGCGCTAACCAACCGAGAATGTTCAGGATAAGGGTCAAAATGGGGTACCCCCCCTCCCCCCTACCCCCGGGTGTATACCGCTTCACCAAATCACAAGTTCAGCCCGCAAGAATTTCACCGGATCAACGGCCCGCCCAGCTTGACTCACTCCGCTACGCCCCCAACTCCGCTGCTCCGGGCTGTGAAACTGTGGATCTGTGATCGGCGCGGAGCGCGACTGCCTGGACGGCCAGTCCCCCGTGCGGCCAGCACCGGCCAGCTCCTGTGAACCTGTGAAGCTGTGAGGCTGTGCGATTCGGCAGCTCGGCCACGCGAAGCAGCTGCCTGGCTGGCAAATCCCGGGGCGCACCTTTGACCATGGGGCGGCCATTGAACACTGGGCCCAACGTCAGGGTTTCGTCGTTCCCCGGGCCTCTGTTTTTGTTTCCTCGGTCCCTTGTTCCTTCGGTCCTTGCTCTTTCACCGCCAGCCGCTCTTCCGGCTTCAGGTAGCCTTTGCGGCGAAACCAGTCCTCCATCGCGGCCTGCAACCGGTCCAGCGGAACACGGTGGCCCGCTTCCAGAAGTCCATCGCCGGCAGGCAGCGTGTCGTCGAATATCGCGTCGTTGGTAAAGTTGCGCATCGCAAAATTGTCGATCCACTTCACCGGGCATGCATGCCGTTCGCCCTGCACATCCACGCGCTCCACGGAGATCCGGCGAACAAACATGAGTCCACCATACTGTGAAACCGGGAAGCATTGAAGTCCCTGTTCCCTGCCTTTTACTGCTTCGCAGGCGCCGCAACCTTTGCATCCTTGGTCTGCTGCGTCTCCACCTTGAAACGCTTGTAGTCGTAATCGCGCTCGATAAAGTGCTGCCGAAGGTTTTTCACCAAGAGCACGCGCGCCACCATGCTGCCCTCGCCGCCCGTCGGCAGCCATAACCCTTCGTCCACTTGCTCCTGTTCAAAGTGGAAATTGGAGCCCTTCTGAATATTCGCAAATAATCCGCCCAGCACGTGAAAGTTATCGATAAAGCTCACTTCGAGGTGCGCCACCTGGCGATCGGCTTCGTCAATCCAGATCGTCCCTTGCAGCTTCTTCGATGCGTCTTCAATCATGCCGTGCGTCTTCGCGTCTTTACGGCCTACAAAGTCAAACACGACGGTCGGGCGTCCGCGATAGTCCACGCGCCGCTCGTTGCGCACATCCATGATGTCGAGCAATCGGCTTACTGAGATTGTCGGACCCTCCAGAGGCTGGCCGCGCGGCGTGTTCTGCGCCTTCTGCACCAGCTTGGTCACGCGCTCAGTCTCTTTCTGGTCGTCGTGCGCGTCCAACGTCTTTCCGTCCCGCTTCACGGTTCGCTCTATCACGTGACCGTTCACAAAGAAGTCGTCGTGCTCCTCGCTCTCGGTCTTTGTCACTTTGCCGTTGGAATCAATGTCCTGCGTAGTCATCAAAGAACTGTACGTGTAGCTCTCGCGCACTTCATCCAGCTTCCTCTGGTGTTCCTGCACCTCTTGCATCAGCTTCCGAATGTCGGGCAATGGAGTATTGGCCTGCTCTGGTTGCGCCAGGCTGGCAGTCGGTAAAAGCCGGATGAGAACAGTTGCAACACAAATAAGTCGAAGCTTCATAAGTCGAACGCGTCCAAAACGCACTACCTCAGATAACTCGGCCGCCCGAAGACTTGAACAAAAAAGGAACCCAATGGTCACTCCCGGAACGAAGGATTCGCTTCCCTCGCGTTGAACGCCATGCTATATCGTAAACACGGCCTGTCGTTGCGCGCGGTTGCTGCCGCATTTCAGAGGAAAGGACAACCTGGGCATGTTCCGTTTCGTCATCCATTGGCTGCTCGCCGCCGCAACGGTCATGTTCGCCGTAAAGGTTGTGCCCGGTTTCTTCGAAAATGGGTTGCAGCCCGGCTTCATCGCCGCCCTCGTCGTTGGATTCGCGAACGCCACTTTGGGCTCATTGATGAAACTGATGACTTCACCCCTGGGAATTGCGGTGTTCATCATCTTCATGGTTGTGATGGACAGCATCCTGCTTTTGGCATCCTCGCGCATCATCGACGGCTTCTACGTCTACTCGTGGCAACCGGCCGCATGGACTGCAGGCGGACTCACTGTCCTTGGCCTCCTCATCCGCGCATTCTCGCAGGAGTGATGCGGCGGCCAAGTCCTGCTTATCCTCTCAGGGTTTTCGGCTGATTACTTTGATGGGGTCTGGGCTTTTGTAGGGCTGGAAGAAACACTTCTCGGATCCGTCTTTTGCGCCGGATTCTTTTTCACTTGACCTGGTGAAATCACAGGACCATTGAGCGTGCGCGGCGTGCGCATGGCATTGGCACTGGAGAACCCATTGGGCGCAGCTACCCGCGGCATGGCGTACGTGTTGGGGCTCGGCGCAGGTTGCACGCGCGTATAAACCTCCCAGCACCCGCCCATCACTGCCGCCACAATCGCAGCCGCTGCTGCGCCGCGCGCAAATGGACTGTTGGCCCAGGCGCTCTTCGATCCTGATGAGTGGGGCCAGGATAAGACAGCGCCGGAGCGGGGAGCCTGCTTGATTGCCAAATGAACGCGAGCTTCGAGCCCTTCTGGAGTTGGAAGATTGGCCAGCAATCGAAGCGTCTCTTCAGCCTCGTTACTCGCAGTGGTGCGCGGGGTGTTCGAATCAAAGACATTCATCGCAGACTCCTCGAGTGCTGCAGCAGCTCTGCCATCAGGTTGCGCGCCCTAAAAAGCCTCGATCGCACGCTCGACTCAGTAATGCCAAGCACGCCGGCAATCTCCACGCTGGATAGCTCTTCGAATGCGGAAAGAAAAAGCACCTCCCGCTCTTTGCCCGGGAGTTGATCTATGCAGGCTAGAACATGCGCATGATGTTGTGCAGCAGAGGCGCGTTGCTCGGCACTCAGCCCTTTGGCGGGAAGGACTCGCGCCAACTCGCTCACGTCATCGGTTTCTGGGCGCGTCTTGGCGCGGCGCTTTCGGTCGAGAACGATGTTCCAGACGATCCGGATCAGCCACACCCGATGGTCGCGGACTTCGTCAAGGGTATCGCGATGCCGGAGCACGCGGAGAAATGCCTCTTGCACGGCGTCTTCGGCATCTGCTGGATTTCTGAGAACTGAATACGCCACGCGGTAAAGCGTCGATGCATACTCGTCCACCATGGAGGCGAGCGCTGCTTCTATTTCGTGCTGGCGTGTGTCCTCACGCACGGTGGGGGCGATCTCCATCCAACCTGCGAGATAGGTCTGGCTCGCGCTCATACCAGGAGAAGACGCAGCCACGCGGGGTAACGCTCACACAGTCGACCTGGACCGGCCTTTTATTGGGTTGGACCCGTCAGCTTCTGCGCTGCAATCGAGCCAGCGGTGCCGTCTTTGTCCGCATCCTTGACCCTGGCCCAGAGCGTGCGCGCTTGATCCTGCTTGCCTTGCGCAACATAAAGGTCCGCCAGATCGAGTTGCGCAACCGCGGCGGAAACTGTTACGGACGGCTTGGCAACGATCTCGTTGTAGAGATCGATGGCCTGTGCATCGCGGCCTGTCTGGTGATACAACCCGGCCAGAGCCAGCTTCGCGAGGTTTGCCAGATTCTTGTCCCAGGATCCTGCTGCTTCTTTTAGTTCAGACTCGGCCGGCCCGTTCTGGCCAAGTTCGGCGTACGTCACACCGGCAAAATAGTGCGCCTTGGTCCCTTCGGGAAGCCACCCATATTGCTGAGCAACGGAGACAAACTGCTGATTCGCCGCTTTTGACCTTTCGGCGGACGTGGCATAAAAACCGTTCGAAGCGGGTGCCCCGGGAGCAAGCAGCGGCGCAGAGTACGCATCAAGCGCTGTCCCGAGCGCTGTGTCAGCAGATGCTGACCTGATATTCCAGAAAATGAGTGCTGCCACGATAACTACAAGCGCGATCGCACCGGAGATCACCCAGCGCGTAACGCCGGAGCGGTGACCGCTAACCCACTCCACGCTTGATTTCGTGGCTTGAGCGAATTTGTCGCCCTTAAGGGCGTGACGGGTCTGTGTATCCACTGAGTCTTTTCGTCCTTCGATCTGAATGACTTGCAGGCGGGTCCTTACAGGAGGGCGTACTACGACTGCAACCCTCCTAGTCTACTAGACACAAACTCGCGAGTCCACCTTGGCGCCAGTGGACTTGCAGCAGTCTCCAACAAAACGATAGGCTGGATCCATGTACGAAGAATTCCATGTCACGGATCGCTGGAGCGGAGAAGACTTGTATTGCCGCTGGAAAGCCAACATTGTAGCGCTTGCCACTCGCCATGCCGATGCGGTCGACGTTCGCTTCGATGTGAACGGGCGCCCTATGTGGATCGCGCTGCCTTGCGATGCCTGGGTCGAGCAGAAAAAGCGAACGGGGATGGTCATCACCGACCAGCTGGCTGCGCAAGTCGCAGGGAGATATCTCAAGCAACTCATCGAAGACGGATACGATGCCGGCCGTGAGATCTACGCGATGAGCGTTCCGGAAGTGCTGAAGCACTTGGACGCCGTTGTCAAGGCAGCGAAAGACCAGGGCCATATGCCCTCGCTGCCAGTCGGTGTGGATGCAATCAGCTAAGCATCGGGCGGAGAACGAAATCACCAGACCTTAAGTTCAAGCGGATTTGGCAAAGACGTCGCACAAATGCAAAAAGACCATGCCGTTGTGGCATGGTCTTTTTGTTGAGGTTATTGCCGGCGATCACCTAATCTCCCACACGGTTTCCCGTGCAGTACCATCGGCCCAGCGAGGCTTAACTTCCGTGTTCGGGATGGGAACGGGTGATCCCTCGCAGTATGGTCACCGGCAAATTGTTAGAGGCAACAAAATCGCCTCAACTTGGATGGCGCTTGGCGGGTTGGTTTGCCCGCAGCCTACCGCGGCGTCTGGTTTGTCCCGGATGGTTACGCCCGGGCCGAGCAGGAACGCGGTGGCAATCTGGCGCCACAAGAGAATACAGAAGCAGGATTGCAACGAAATTGATTGGGGTCGTACAAGGCTTGCTTGAAGAATGTACGCGAATACTGCGCGGAGTTAATTCTATGGACAAGCCGAACGGGCGATTAGTACTGGTAAGCTACGCGCATTACTGCGTTTCCACCTCCAGCCTATCAACCAGGTCGTCTTCCTGGGCCCTTCAGGGAGATCTCATCTTGGAGCGTGCTTCCCGCTTATATGCATTCAGCGGTTATCACAACCGAACTTCGCTACCCAGCCGT
>Ga0210385_10002356_pt1 | contig 11430 bp, 11 predicted proteins | sample IncBWH26OmetaG_FD_160107 | JGI IMG/M metagenome (GOLD analysis project Ga0210385, IMG submission 160107) | Forest soil microbial communities from Barre Woods Harvard Forest LTER site, Petersham, Massachusetts, United States - Inc-BW-H-26-O ... | reverse complement strand
CACAACCAGTCCGACGAGCATCCACACGAGGAAGGCGAATATCGGCAGTGGGAGGCCGAGGATGTATTTAACGTCGATGGTGAGACCAAGAGCCTTTGCCAGCAGCGGCGACCAGACCGGTGCGAGAAACAGCAGACCCGAAAGAATCACCGAGATCACCGGAACGAGCATCGGCCCGCCGGGGACTTGGTAACCACTCGTCGAGGGATAGCGCTTACGCAGGATCGGCAGCGCGATCGAGACGAGCACGAATGCGAAGAGCGTGCCGGTATTCGTCAACTCGCCCAGGATGCTGATCGGAGTCAGCGACCCTGCGATCGCGATCAGCAGGGTGAAGATGATCGTGGTAATCGTCGGCGTCCGGAACTTTGGGTGCACTTTTGAGAAAAACGCGGGCAACAGACCGTCGCGTGACATCGCAAAGAAGACGCGCGTCTGCCCGAACATCATGACGAGTAATACCGTCGTCAGACCCGCGATCGCGCCGAGCGCGATAATCGCTCCGGCCCACGGCATACCGATTTGATCAATGGCGTATGCGACCGGCTGCGGTACGTTGAGATGGTTGTACGGAACGATACCCGTAAGGATCGCAGCGACGATAAGGTACAGCACGGTGCAAACCGCTAGGCTTCCGATAATGCCGATCGGCATGTCCCGCTTCGGATTGACCGATTCTTCGGCCGCGGTCGAGACTGCGTCGAACCCAATGTAGGCGAAGAAGACGAAGAAGGCACCGAAGAACGTTCCACCGAGCGTGTACGGAAAATAGGGCGACCAGTTTGCCGTATTCACGTGGCCGACACCGATTGCGATAAAGAACAGGACGACGCAAACCTTGACCGCGACGATGACGTTGTTGACAATCGCCGACTCACGCGTTCCGCGGTAGAGCAGCACGCCGATCAGGCAGATGATCCCAAATGCAGGCAGATTCATGAGCCCATGCATTGGTTCGCCCATGGGTCCCGTGTCCCAGGGATTGTGCATCAGCCATTGGGGGATCTGCAACCCCGTTATGTTCTTTACGACGGTGTAGAAGTATCCGGACCAGCCGACGCTGACGGTGGCCGCTCCAAGTGCATACTCGAGCACGAGGTCCCAACCGATGATCCAGGCGATGAACTCGCCGAGCGAGGCGTAGGCGAACGTGTATGCGCTACCGGCAATCGGAATGCGGCTTGCTACCTCTGAATAACAGAGCGCTGCAAACGCGCTCACGAATCCCGCGATGATGAACGAGACCGTAAGGGACGGGCCGGTATATTTGGCCGCGGCGACGCCGGTAAGGACGAAGATGCCGGTACCGATGATGGCGCCGATGCCCATCGCGATCAGCGAGATGGGGCCAAGCGTCTTCTTGAGACTGTGGGAGTCGTCTTTGGTCTCGGCCAAGAGCCGCTCGAGCGGCTTCACACGTTGTAGCAGCATTAAGGCAGCGGAATACTTGTCTTAACAGGCGTACCCCTGCGTGGTGGGTACCGCAGGGGCATATGACGTCCTCGTGATCGGTGGCGGCAATGCCGGATGCGCGGCAGCGTTGGCTGCAGCCCGTCATGGCGCGCGCACGCTGTTGATCGAACGCTACGGGTTTCTGGGCGGCACGGCGACCGCTGCGATGGTCGGACCCTGGATGACGTTTCACTCGGGCACGCAGCGGATCGTCGGTGGCATCGCGCAAGAGATCGTCGAGCGCTTGATGCGCCGCGGAGCATCGCCCGGGCACATCGCCGACTCGTCGGATTACGTTCCGACGATCACGCCTTTCGATCCCGAGATTCACAAAGCGCTGCTCTTCGAGATGATGCTTGAAGCGCGTGTCGAGTTGTTGCTGCATTCCTGGTTCCTCGGCACGCACGTCGAGGGCGATCGCGTCGTGGGCGCGAGCGTGGCCACGGTCGGTGGCGGGCGCAGTTATCGCGCGCGCGTCATCATCGATGCGACGGCCGATGCGCACGTCGCGGCATCGGCCGGCGTGCCGACACAGCAGGGCGACGCCCAAGGTCGCGTGCAGCCTGCGAGCTTGATGTTTCGCTTGAGCCACGTCGATCTCGCAAAGACCGCCACCTACGTGCGCATGCATGCGGATCAGATGCGCACCTCGCTCAAGGCGCACGAGCGGACCGCCCATACGCTCACGGCCGTTGCCGGATTGTACGAGCTGTGGTCGCAAGCGCAGCAAGACGGTCTGGTTGACGTTCCGCGTGAATTAGTATCTTTCTTCATTTCGCCATATCCCGACGAAGTGACCGTGAACATGACGCGCGTCACCAGCGTCGATCCACTGGATCCGGTCGACCTTACGCGCGCCGAGGTCGAAGCGCGCATGCAAGTCATGCAGCTCTTGCAATTCTTTCGCGAGCGGGTGCCCGGATTTGAGAACGCGCGCGTCGCCGCGACCGGCACCCAGGTCGGCATTCGCGAGTCGCGACGCATCGAGGGACGATACACGTTGACCGCCGATGACGTGTTGCATGCGCGCCAATTTCCCGACGCCGTCGCGCGCAGCGCGTATCCAATCGACATTCACAATCCCTCGGGCAGCGGTACGACGACCCACCGCCCGCCGCCGGGATCGAGCTACGAGATTCCCTACCGTTGCATGGTGCCGATCAATCGCGAGCAGCTACTGGTTGCCGGTCGCTGCATTTCAACGACGCACGAAGCGCTCGCCTCAACGCGCCTCACACCGACGGTGATGACGCTCGGGCAAGCTGCGGGAACCGCGGCTGCCATCGCTAGCGAGCGCAGTGAGACGGTCTCCGAAATCGACACCGACCTGTTGCGCTCGACGCTGATGGCCGACGGTGTCGACTTGCGCAGGTCAGCGTGAAGAGCGCACTAGAGATGGCTCGCGCCTATGGCGTCGCCGTCGAGTTCGCCGACCTTGGTGCATGGGGTGCGGCGGAATTGCGCTCCGAGTACGATCCTGGGGGGCCGGTGATTCGCATCAATCAACGCTTAATGATGCGTGACGAACTCGTTGCGCTTTGCATCTACCATGAGCTCTATCACCACCGCGAGGCGATCGGTGACGTGCGGCGTCAGGGCAGCCGTCGCGCGCGCGAAGCCGCCGCCGATGCATTTGCGCGTGCGCAAATGCTACATGACTGACGATGCTCTTCGCCGGCATCGACGGTGGACAGAGCGGCACTACTGCGGCGATCGGTGATGGCACGCGCGTGCTCGGGCGCGGAACGAGCGGCCCGGCGGATGAGATCGGCGTCGGGCCCGATTCAACGCGATTGCGGGATGCGCTCGAAGGCGCGCTCGGCGCCGCGCTCGTTGCGGCCAAACTTCCCAGCAATGTGCGTCTCGACGCGATCGTGGCCGGTATCTCCGGCTACGAAGGGCGCGTCTACGGCGTGGCACCGCAGCTGCCGGCGCAACGCGTTCGCCTCATGCACGATGCACCGATCGCCCACGCGGGTGCGCTCGGCGGAAAACCGGGCGTGGTCGTGATCGCCGGCACGGGATCGGTTGCGTACAGCGTTGCGAGCGACAATCGTAGCAAGACAACCGGTGGATGGGGCTACCTCTTTGGCGACGAGGGAAGCGCGTTTTGGATCGCGCGCACCTATCTCGCGCAGGCGATACGCGACGATGCGCGCGCGCCTGAGGCGCTGGAATACTTCGGTGTCGCAACGCTGCGCGAGTTGGTTCGCGCGTTCTACAGTGGCACGATCTCGCGCGACCGCTTCGCGTCGTTTGCGACGGTGGCGATTGCCGATGAACGTATCGCAGCAGCGGCGGCAGGCCAACTTGCGGCACTCGCGGCATCGGCCGTGCTCGAACGGCCGTGCGCAATCGCCTTCACGGGCGGACTGATGCGCGACGCCTCGTTCGCGCAGCGCGTACGTACCACAACGCAAACGCTTCTTCCGGACTGCTCGGTCGTCGAACCGCTCGACGGCCCAGCCGAGGGCGCGCTAATCTTGGCCCAGCGCCTATGAAAACTCTCGATCGGTTGCGCGACGGGCCGGTCGTTCCCGTGCAGGCGTGGAGCGGATCGGCGATCGACGACCCGCTCGTCCTCGCCGCGATGGCCGACGCTGCGCAACGCAACGGCGCATCCGGCGTCCGCATGCAAGGCGTCGCGAACCTGCGCGCGGCGCGGCCGCGCGTACGCGTCCCGCTAATCGGCCTCATCAAGATCGAATACCCGGGCTTCGCACCCTACATCACGCCGACGGTTGCGACGGCGCGCGAAGTGGCTGCCTGCGGCGTCGAGATCGTCGCGTTCGACGCCACGCCGCGGCCGCGTCCCGATGGCTCGACCGTGGAGACCCTGGTGACCGCGATCCATGACGCCGGCTGCATTGCGATGGCGGATTGCGCCAATGCCGGAGACGCGCTCGCGGCGCTTGCTGCCGGCGCCGAGATGCTTGCCACGACGCTGTGCGGCTATACCGATGAGAGCGCAGGGACGCCCTTGCCGGCGCTCGCCCTAACCGGGGAACTGGCGGAGCTCGATGCGTTCATCGTCACCGAGGGCGGCGTGCACCGGCCGGCCGACCTCGCAGCCGCGTTCGACGCCGGAGCCGACGCGGTCGTCGTCGGCAGTGCGATCACGAATACCGACTGGCTGGTCGGGGAGTTTGCCGCCCGCGCGCCTAAAGGCCCGGGTAGCGCACGCTAAAGTCGATGCCGGCCGCGCGCTTGATACCTATAGTGGAATAAAGACTCGCGAGCTTAGGGAGAGAGATCGTTGGTTGAGAATCGCGCTACGGCCGTCTCGCTGGGCCGCGGCTTTTGGAGCGTTACCGCGGTGCTTGCGGTCTTGTCGGTCATCGGCATCGTCTATTGGCTCGTAGCACCGCTCGGCACCGTGATGCCAATCGTCGCGGCCGAGCCAGGCGCACAAGTTGACGCGCTCCTGCGCTTCATGGCCGCCTCGGGTACCGCGCTCTTCATCTTTGTCGGCGGCTACCTGCTGTATTTCTCGATCACGTTTCGCGCCAAAGCGAGCGACGGTCCCGATGCCGTAGGCGTGCAGATTCACGACAATCACGTGCTCGAGTTTTGGTGGACGCTGATCCCGACGCTCTTCGTGGTGCTCCTCTCGATTTTAAGCGTACGGATTTGGTACGAAATTCAGGTCGCGCAGCCGCCCAACGGTTTGGTCGTTGAATCGCTCGGTCATCAATGGTACTTCACCTTCCGTTATCCGCAGGTCAATGGTGAAGTGACCGGCGAGATGCACTTGCCGATCAATCAACCGGTGGTGCTCAACGTCACCTCGTCCGACGTAATCCACTCGTTTTGGATTCCGGCCTTCCGTTTGAAAGCCGACATGGTGCCGGGGCTGATCAATACGATCCGCTTCACACCGACGCGGGTCGGACGCTATCCGATTATCTGCACCGAGTTTTGCGGCACCGATCACGGCATGATGAACGCGACGGTGCCGGGTGAGGGCGGCAAGCCCAACGCCGGTGCGCAGTGGCTGGTGGTCGATTCGCCGGCGGACTTCCAGAAGTGGTATCACGGCTGGCAAGTCAAGAACGCGAACGTGAGCAATGCGCTGCCGACCACGACGGGCACGGTGAACCTGACCGGCGGCGACGCCAGTGCGGGACAAGCGCTCTTCGCGCAAAAGTGCAGCGCGTGTCATGCGCTCGCGCCATTCGCGACGCGCATCGTCGGTCCGGGCCTCAAAGGCGTCTTGCACGACCCGACGCATCCGAATCTCGTCGACGGCGATCCCGCAACGCCGGCCAATGTCGCAGATATTCTTGAAAAAGGCTACACCGGCGACATGGGCCATATGCCGGATGCGACGCAAAACGGCCTCTCTAGCAAAGACATCGCCAACCTCGTCGCTTACTTGAACACGTTGAAGTAATCCGGGAGCTATAGACCAGTCATGTCAGCAACAGCGGTACATCCCGGCGGCGGACTCGCCGACCACATCCACCCCGAGCCGCAAGGCTTCGTTAAGCGGTACATTTTCTCGCTCGATCACAAGATCATCGGGATACAGTACCTGATCACCGGCTTCGTGTTCTTTATCCTCGCCGGTTTGCTCGCCGAAGTCATTCGGACGCAGCTCTTGACGGCCAACGGCGGCTTTGTGAGCCCCGACGTCTATAACGAAGTGTACACGATGCACGGGTCGTCGATGGTGTGGCTCGTGATCATTCCGCTGATCACCGGCGGTTTCGGCAACGTCATCATGCCGTTGCAAATCGGCGCACGCGACGTGGCGTTTCCGTGGCTGAACATGATCAGTTTCTGGATCTTCCCGGTTGCCGGCCTCATGCTGTACTCGTCGTTCCTGATGGGGGCACCAGTCGCCGGTTGGACGGAGTATCCACCGATGTCGCTCCAAGCGGGTCCGGGCACGTCGATGTGGGCCGCCGCAATCTTCTTGATCGGCGTGAGCTCGACGCTGACCGGCATCAACTTCGTGGTCACGATGTATCAGATGCGCGCGCCGGGCATGACTTTCACACGCATGCCCTTGTTCTGCTGGGCGCAGCTCGCCACCGCGCCGCTCCTGATGATCGCGACCACGGCGCTCGCCGCCGCGCTCGCCGCGCTCTTCATCGAGCGCCAGTTCGGCGTGCCCTTCTACGACCCGACCAAAGGCGGAAGCCCAGTCATGTGGCAGCACATGTTCTGGTTCTACTCGCATCCGGCTGTCTATATCATGGTGCTGCCGGCATTCGGAATGATCTCGGAGATCCTCCCGACCTTCGCGCGCAAACCGATCTTCGGCTATAAAATGATCGCGTTTTCGTCGATGGCGATCGCGCTGCTCGGCTTCATGGTGTGGGCGCACCACATGTTCACATCGGGCCTTGCGCCGTATCTGCAACTGCCGTTCATGATCCTGACCTTCCTGATCGCGATTCCGACCGGCGTGAAGATCTTCTCATGGACCGCGACGCTGTGGGGTGGAAAGATTCACTTCACGACATCGATGCTCTTTGCGGTCGGATTCGTCGGCCTGTTCGCGTTCGGCGGCATCACCGGCGTCTTTCTCGCTGCGGTTCCGTTCGATTGGCACGTGCATGGCACGTACTTCGTAGTCGCGCACTTCCACTACGTACTGGTCGGCGGTTCGCTGATGGGCATCTTCGCGGGCACGTACTTCTACTTCCCCAAGATGACCGGCCGGTTGATGAATGAGACGCTCGGGAAGTGGCATTTCTGGTTGTTCTTTATCGGTTTCAACGGCACGTTCTTGCCGCAACACTGGCTGGGTATGCTCGGCATGCCGCGCCGCGTGCCCGAGTACGATCCCCAGTTCCAATTCTGGAACGATTTCTCATCGATCTCGTCGTACGTGATGACCCTCTCGATCTTGCTGTTCTTCATCAACGCGCTGTACAGTCTGCGCAACGGCAAGAAAGCGGGGCCAAATCCGTGGGGTGGTCGCACGCTCGATTGGCAGATTCCTTCGCCGCCGCACTACTACAACTTCAAGCACATACCGACCGTCTACGGCCTGCCATACAACTTCGGTCAGCCGCTACCGTATAAGGGGCTTGAAGAAGAATTGACCGACTCACCCGTCCACGTCGGTGCTCACTGATATGGCCGTCGCTTCACTTCCGCACGGCACAGCCGGCCATGACGGCGTGGATCAACTCTACGCCGATACGCGAGCGCTGCGGCTGCAAGGAATGCTGCTGTTCCTGGTCTCGGATTGCATCCTGTTCTCGTCGTTCATCTTCGCGTATCTCTATATGCGCAATAGTGGTCAAGGCTGGCCGCCTCCGGGCATCAGCCGGCTCGACGTCGCGTTCGCGGCCCTGAACTCGGTCGTGTTGTTCGGATCGGGCGCGACGATGCACTACGCGCTGGAGAACTGGAAGCACAACCACTTTGGGCGTTATGCATTCTTCATGCTGGCCACCATCGTGCTCGGCATCGGCTTCCTCTCCGGTCAGGGCTACGAGTACACGAACCTGATCTACAAGGAACACGTGACGTGGTCGGGCAGCGGCATCTTCGGCGCCTCGTTCTTTACGCTCACCGGTATGCACGGCTTCCACGTTTCGGTCGGTGTGCTCTACCTGATCATTCTCTTCTTGCAATCGGTCGCCGGCGTCTACACCAAAGATAAGTACTTCGGCCTCACCGCGGGTACGCTGTACTGGCATTTCGTCGACGTCATCTGGGTCGTCTTGTTCTCCATCTTTTATCTGATCTGAGGAACGTCGATATGCATTTTGATGCGCCAACCCTCGAACGGACCATCGCCATCGTCGGCGGCATTATCGTCGCCGTCGTTTCGGCGAAGGCCTTGTGGGACGACCGCAGCTCGGTCGGCATGGACAATCAGGTCTTCAAATTGATGCTCGGACTGCTGTGCCTGGGCGCAATCATTGCCATCCTCGCGGGCGCAAACGTGCTCGGCAACTTCCCGAAAGCGGCGTAACCATGATCGAACATCAAGACGCAATCGACTTCACGCACGTTCCGCAGTCGCAGGGTCTGGGCCGCGGCACGATCGTGATTCTTGTCATCGGCCTGCTGGCGATCTTCACAATGGGCGGGTTGTCCGCGTTTCTCTCGGGTTGGGGCCATCTGTGGCCGTCGACAACGACGCTCCGCATGCCCTTAGGGAACATGCCGAAGTAGCCTAGTCTTCGGGGTGCGGGCCTTTACGCGGAGCGATGCCGATTGCGAGTGGAGGCAGATTGTCCGGTAACAGCCCGGTGTTCTCGCCGTCGATTCTGTGGATTCCCGCGAAGACCGAAAATTCGATCATCGCGGGAATCGTTGCATCATCGAGCGTGCGTTTGCCGAAGTATTCCCATTCACACGCGACGGTACGGTCTTCGAAAAGCGTCGCGACGTAGCCGTGCCCCTCTTCGCTCGAACGCTCGTCGGGTGAGCGATAGCGCACGAAGCCGTCGATCTTATAGATCGGTTTGAACGTTTGCATGTAGGCGATGAACGGCGCGACCAGCACCGCGATGAAGTAACCTAAGAACGCGACCGCCCCGACGGCAAAGATCCAGGAGATCTTGATGAGATCGTGTTCCGCGGGAACATGTTGCGAGCGGTAGATGATACCGAGCGTCAAGAACGTCATGAAGAGTACGCCCAGCAGCGGCTCGATCGCGATCGCCATGCGGCCGGAAAGCCCGCGCCACACGACCCTCCGTTCGGATTCGGTCCACTCGCGATGCGCGAGCTGCCGCGTGCGATCGTCGAAGAGCCGGTGCTTCATCGACCCGCCGAAACGACGCCCGCTTCACGGGGTGCCGCGCGGTCAACGATCGCGCGCAGGGTGCTTTTTGTTGGGAGCGTGCCGATCGAACGGCTTGCATCCGGCCCGATGCGGCTTGCGATGAATGAATCGCTGACGTAACTCGGCGCGCTCTCGAGCAGTAAACTTGCCTGCCATAACGTCGCCATACGCTCGACCAGCCCGCGGGCGCGCCATTCGATGTCTTCGCCGGCAATATCGTTGCGCAGCTCGAGTACGGCGGAGGCGATGCGCGAGTCGTGCGTGGCGGGTTCGAGCTCGCGCAAGAGCGCTTCGAGGGCCGCCGGCTGCTTCTGTACGGCCCGCAGCACGTCGAGCGCGTTGATATTTCCGGAGCCTTCCCAGATCGAATTGAGCGGGGCTTCGCGGTAGAGTCGCGGCAGGATCGATTCTTCCACGTAGCCGTTGCCGCCCAGGCATTCGAGCGCTTCGGCTACAAAGGCCGGCGTCCGCTTGCACACGTAGTATTTTCCAACGGCGGTGCCGATGCGCTTGAGCGCGGTCGCGTGCGCGTCGCGCGGTCCCTCGTCGACGGCGTGCGCCAAACGGATAAAGAGCGCGGTTGCAGCTTCGGATTCGAGCGCGAGATCGGCCAGCACGTTCTGCATCAGCGGATGATCGACCAGCGTCGAGCCGAAAGTCTTGCGATAGGTCGCATGATGCAGCGCTTGCGCGAGCGCGGCTCGTAAGAGCGCGGCCGATCCGATGATGCAGTCCAAGCGCGTGCCGTTGACCATCTCCACGATCGTCTGGATGCCGCGGCCCTCTTCGCCCACGAGCCAGGCATGCGACCCGTGGAACTCGACTTCGCTCGACGCGTTGCTGCGATTGCCGAGTTTGTCTTTCAAACGCTGGATCGCAAACGGGTTGCGGGTTCCATCGGGAAGAACGCGCGGCAAGAGAAAACACGAGAGACCGCGTTCGGCCTGCGCGAGAACCAAGAACGCGTCGCTCATCGGTGCTGAACAGAACCACTTGTGCCCGTCGAGCACGTATTCGCCGTCGCTGCCGGCGCGCTGCGCGCGCGTTTCGTTGGCGCGCACGTCGCTGCCGCCTTGGCGCTCGGTCATGCCCATGCCGCAAATCGCCGCCTCTTTGTCGGCGACGGGAAGCAGCCGTGGGTCATAGCAGCGCGCGCCCAGCTTTTCGATCCATTGCGGCCCAAGCGCCGGAGCGCGTTCGAGTGCGGGTACGGCCGCATACGTCATCGAGATCGGACAGAGATGACCGCCCTCGACTTGCGACCACACGAAGAACTTCGCCGCGCGGCGGAGGTGCGCGTTCGGCTCTCGATCGAGCCATGGCGCAGCGTGCAGCCCGCTGGTCACGGCCACGCACATCAACGCATGGTAGGACGGATGAAAATGGACCTCGTCGATGCGCTCACCGAAGCGATCGTGCGTGCGCAATTCGGGCGAGTTGCGGTTGGCGTCAAAGCCGAGTTCAATCGTTCCGGCATCACCCGCCAAAGCGCCGAGCTGCAGTAACTCCGCGCGATCGATGGCCGGCGCTGAATGCTCGAGCGACGTGAGCAGCGCGCGGTCGGTCGAAAAGAGGTTGTAGTCCTCGAGGGGTGGCGGCTGATTGTTCACGGACGCCTAAGCTTCGAGCGGATGGACCTCCGCCGCCTGCGTACGCCGCTCGCGCGTACGCGAGTTGAGCGTGGCAGCAATCACCATCGCCACCAGCGCGATGCCGCAGAAGCACAGGTAAGCGTCACGATACCCATGGAGTTCGCTCGAGGCAAGTCCGATGACGCCGCCGGCCAGTGAACTGCCCACAATTTGCCCCACGATAAGCGCTTGGCTGAGCAGCCCCACGGCGGTTGCGCGATGGGCCTCAGCCGCTTCGCTCGTCACGATGTATCTCGTCGGCGCACCAAGCAGCGCGCCGAATCCGCAACCTGCGACGATCATGGCCACGATCGTGAGTGGCAACGACTCAAAGCCGTTCGCGAAGATCGCGAGCCCGAGTTCGGTCAACACCGTACCGGCAAGCAGAACGTCGCGGCTTCCGAGCCGATTGAGCGCGCGTCCCGCGATCGGAATGACGATCACGAACATCAACGCACCAAGCGACGCGATCAACCCGGCCGCCGCGTAGGAAAGGTTTTGCGCGCCGACCAGCACCGTCGGAATAAAGAATAATGACCCCTCGAGGGCGCCGATCGCGATTTCGAGCAGGTAGGTTTTGGCCAGTTGCGG
>Ga0210385_10002353_pt1 | contig 11433 bp, 8 predicted proteins | sample IncBWH26OmetaG_FD_160107 | JGI IMG/M metagenome (GOLD analysis project Ga0210385, IMG submission 160107) | Forest soil microbial communities from Barre Woods Harvard Forest LTER site, Petersham, Massachusetts, United States - Inc-BW-H-26-O ... | reverse complement strand
GAATTTCGGATGACAATCGAATTTCAGATGACAATGGGGCCGGAGAAGGTTGTTATGAGGTTTTCCCGTAGATGGCTGGCCGGAGACTAAGCCGTAATTGACGAAAAATCGCGATTACACTCATTGCCCGGGACTCCCCCGCAGATGGGGTCAATGAGTGATAACGCCTGATTTCGCCAGTTGACGTGATCCATACCGCTTTCAATGCTGGCTTTTGCTGTCGCTGGGAAGTGTATAAATAGCCAAGAGACTATCTGAAAACATGGCGAGGGACGTGCTATCTGGTGAGATATCCAAGAAATGTTCATGGATATTCCACGGCGTCCAAGGGGAAGTTCCCTTCAGTTTAAGTGAGAAGATGGCGCGGCGATCCTTGATGCTGTAGACAAGCGCCCGATCATTTGATCCAAAAGGGTACATGTCGAGCGGTTCGCTGGTCAGACCCCTGAGTCGGCCTTCAATTACTGCGAATCTTTGCTCCCCAGCGGAGGTTACGGGCGGCAAGACATAGTGTCCCTTGGGCAATGTGATTTGGAACAGCACATCACCCGAGACGTTGGCTACGGTGGTGACGCCTCGTTCAATTGCCAACACGTCGTCGTCACCGACGAACCAGACTGGAATACGCTGCCGCTCGTCCATTCGGCTATCTAAGCCAGTTATCCGAATTGGATGCCAATCCTCACCGAATCGACGGAGACATAAGTCCGTGGGCACACCGCAGTAGCCGACCAGCCAGTGGTCCGAAAACGCCGCTGTTCCCTTAGAAATGGCTCCCCGTCCCTGCTCCTCCGTCCAGTCAGATAGAACCGCGAAGGTCTGCACATTCAGCAGTTCCAGATGACGGCTGTGCTCCGCAGGTATAGAAAGGAGGAGAGTGTTTTTGCTCGGCGAGAGTTGCGGACGCAGATTCCCGCAAGTTCCATGATTCGGTAGTTCTTGTTCCCGGACTATGTCGAGGCTAACGGAAAGGAGACGAAGGGAGTTGCCGCTACAGATCAAAACTCTCCCATTAGGAAGCCCGAACAAATGCGCAGCCGGATAGTAAGGCGTTGACCAGTCCCTTTGACTCTGTTTCAGTCCTGTCTTGGCATCGAGGATAACAGCGTGCAGGCGGGCCGGTTCTCCAACCTTCGGAGCATTTCGCTTGTTTTCCGGGGTCGTATCCGGGGTCACCCAAGCGATAGCCACATGGTCGTTGTCTACAAAGTTCACAGCGAGGCGCAACGGTCTCACACTCTTACGAGGGAATCCCTTGTATCCGAACTGCTGCACATCAACTTTCCAGAGGGGATGACCTTCCGCGGAAGTTTGTTCCGGCTCCTGTGCCCGTGGTCGGACGCAACAAACGAACGCGACCGCCACCAAGACCATCACTGTTTGTCGAAGGCATCGCATTCTCGCAACCTTTTCTATCCAAACACGGGCGCATTAGCAATGCACAGCAGGTAAATCGTATCTCATCAGCTAACCTATTGAATCCAGCATACTTTCAGCCACGAATCAACTACAGGGGGGAAGTCGAGCAGTCCTAATTGGCGTAATATCCCCATTACACTCATTGACCTTTGTCCAGGGCAAAGACCTGAGCCGGGGGTTTTGAGTGTAATCGCTTGGTTTCGTAAGCCATCAACGCTGGAGGGACGATTTCGACAAACCCGCTGAACTTTAAGCATGCTGCCTCCGTAGCACAAAGAGTTGAAAGGAGGAACAGATGCAATGACACCAGAGAATCTGAAAGCTCGAAGCCTGTTTGCGGTAATGGCCATAATCATTGCTGCAATTGGTGCAGCTCTTCCGATGGGGAAAGGCTTTGCAGGTCCGGCTGACAACCAAAAGGCCACAGCATTTGCAGAGCAAATCGTCGAAGTTCAGGCGAAAGATGACATCGTTGATTCAGGAGCGCTTTTCGCTCCGCCGAAGGATGTAGCCAAGTCCCTCGCGGTAATTTGGATCCACGGATGGGGAGTGAATTTCTATTCTCCGACTTACGTTGTGATTAGCAGAGCCCTGGCAAAACGCGGTTATACGACTATCACGGGCAACACGCGGATGCATGATCTTGGAAACGTGGAAGCGTGGCGTGGTGAAAAGCGGATCCGCGGCGGCGGCTATTGGGGAGTGGCCAGCGAACAGGGGAGGGACCTAGCTGCATGGATCGACTTCGCCGAAGCGTTGGGATTCAAGAAGGTTGTACTGGTCGGCCACAGCGCCGGGGCAACCGCAGTTCAAACCTATCAGGCACAAACCCAAGACACTCGGGTTGCAGGAGTAGTACTTGCTTCGGGAAACGTGCGTCCTGACACCAGAGTTCCACCTCCGGAATTTATGGCACAGGCGAAAAGGATGATCGCTGATGGTCGACCCGACGACCTCGTGCAAGGCCCCTTTGTCAGCGCCGCTACTTTCATAGACATCGTCGACACTCCTCCGGAGTTCAAAGATTTCTTTGGCATCCAGATACCGAATCCCGGCGTCACCCGCATTCGCTGTCCACTTCTCGTCTTTTTCGGGACGAACGAAGATGTAGGAAACGAGGAGGATCTAGAGACTCTTAAATCCTCAGTCAAGCGTCAACGCACCGGCCCCAGTAGCGTAAACACAGTCATGATTCAAGGCGCCGATCACATGTATGCCGGACAAGAGGATCGGGTCGCGGAGGTCATTGCTCGTTGGGCCGACACGCTGTTGCCAGCAGACAAGGGGAAAAGCAACACCCCGTAAACGAAGCCGCCGGTCAACTGATAAATCTCCATTACACTCATTGATCGCTGGTCGTCACCCAAGAAGGCAGGACGCGGCCCGAGGCTCCCACGTTACATACGTACGTAACGTGGGAGCCTCGGAAACGAGCAGTTCACGAGTTTCGACGCAAGTATTCCGTTCTGGCTCTTCCTCTTTCGGTCAATCGGTAGGCCAACTGACCTCGTCTGGAGTTTGGATGTCGGTGGAGCAAGCCCTGGGCTCGAAGTCGTCCCAGATAGCTGTATAACGACCGGCGATCTGGGACTTGCCTAAGCTTATTTAGAACATCGTCCGGCCTAAGAAAACGGGTGCTTTGCGCGAAGATCATTAAAACTTGCAATTTAGTCATTTTTAAGAGCGCAACAAGTTATGTAGTGGCTTTCCAAGAGTCAGCACATGCTAGTGTATGATGACTCGAAATGAAGTAATACTTAGACAAAAAGCAAGAGAAAAGGAAGTCGTAAACAAGAGGCTGACAGCGATCACGGTCTTCGGATTCCTTTGGCTATGGGGTGCAGTCACAGGGCTCGCGTTCCATCAGTAGTTTCTTTCAGGCGTAAATCCCAAGACAATTCCCGAGTACCACAGTTCCGGCATGCTCCGTCGAGTGCCGGTCCATGGTAGCCACATAAGCACTCAATGTAATATTCGCGGCGAACAATGACATGCCTGACTCTGCTTCTCTCTTCCGCACAGATGTCTCGGGACCGGCGGGGCGTCACGAAGCCTTGCCCTCCAAGAGAATCAGACAGGAAATGAATCTGTGATGCAGACCTGGTGCGGGGGAATTTTGGATCACGCACGATCTTCAGGACGAGCTCTGAGAAAGGAACAACGCTCCCTGAAATGCCCGGCGCATCTTCGTGGACGGCTCTAGCGATCTCTTCGGGAGATTGCGCGGCCAAGAGTCGCGGACCCAGCTTCGGCCAGAACTGGAGCAAAACGACGCGGTAGTGGTCGGCTTGCCCAAGCAGAAACGAACGATCTATGTTCGGGGGCCTGCCTCTCCGTCTCTTTTCCTTTGATTTCCCAGAAGATTTGTTTTGAGCCATGTAAATTCTTCCTTTCTCGGATTTACCGGGATTTCTCATGCTCCGGAATCACCATTATACGGAGATATAGAATAATAATCCACTATTTCTACGGATCAGCTCCTGCAGAAATCTAAGTAAATCACTATGTAACAGGTATTTAGTTGATATCACAGTTGCCAGACAGAATGCGGTATGCCACTATTTATACGGATATATGAACATCATTCCCAAAAAGACGCAGTGGTTCCCATGCCCTGTCTGCCTGAAGCCGCTCGATGTCCGGATGAGCAAACGAACCAAACCCTACGTCATCTGCTCGCCTTGCGGGGTGCAGATGTTTGTCCGCGAGCGGGCCGGAATCGAGGCTTTTGGAAGGCTGGTAGAGCAAGGACTGAAAGCAGACGTGTTAACGAGAATCGGTCAACTGGAGCAACGGTACCGGCTGAACTGCCCCGAATGCAAAAAGTCATTTTGGGCCAGTCCCGAATTGCTGGGAAGGAATTGGTTCAACAGCAAAGTGTCAGGCTACCGCTGTCCGGAGAAGGATTGTCGGGGAGTCGTCCCGATCGAAGAGCAGTCTGAAACGCCGATTGAACCGCTGTCTAATGGAGAGCTGACCAAACCAGCAAAAGACCGTTAGTCGGAAGTTGTCATCAGTTTCCGAGCTTATGTCGATCAAGTCCAAGTCGAAGGCGGTTCCTGGCGCTAAGGAGCCTCCGTTTCCAAGTGCCACGGCAGAAACTGTGAGCGGACCTGTAGGTTCTCAAGAACAGCGCATCGAACAGATGTACCAGTTGGCCGATATCTTCGCCTCCATCTTTGGAAGCATCAAAGACGAGCACGAACATGCCATTGCCACCACGCGGGATGCGGCCTAATATCTACAGCCATGAATATCGCCAAGAATAACCACCAGAGATCAGAAGCCGTGATGTATTTGCGTGTCAGCACGCCGGAACAGGCTGACCCATTAAACCTCAAGAATCAGGAGGACGGCTGCCGAAGACTGGCGACCCAGCGCGGCATTGCCGTCGCCGAGGTCATTCTTGGGCCGGGCGAGTCTGGCCGCACGGCGGACAGGCCCTCCTTTGTCCGGTTGCTTTCCTACTGCAAGGCACACCACAAGAGAATCGGCTATGTCATAGTCGAGTCGTTGAGCCGTTTTGCTCGCAACGTCGCGGATCAGGGCGCTGCAATCGCTGAACTACGAGAGAATGGCATAGCTCTGCTTTCCGTTGCCGAACCCAACGTTGACAACACAGCGGCGGGTCGCATGGCGGCGGGCGTTCACGGCGTCTTCAATCAATATTTCTCCGACGCGCTTTCGGAGAAAATGAAAGATCGCTCGGCTGCTAGTGTTCGGGCAGGCCGTTGGCCCTGGGCCGCACCTCTCGGTTACGTCAACGACCTGAAGCTTGGCAACGGCGCGAACATCAAGCCTGACCCTGCTTCCGCGGCACTCGTGCGCGAAGCCTTCGAGTTATATGCCACTGGCGACTACACGAAGATTCAGGTCTTAAGAATCATCAGTGACAAGGGGTTGAAGACGAAGCAAGGACAGAAGCTGACGGCCCAAACGTTTGACGCGATGTTGTGTAAACCCATCTATGCAGGCTGGGTTTACTCGTCAAGTGTGCCTGAGCCGGTGAAGGGCTTGCACGCCCCAATTGTGAGTCAAGAACTATTCGACGCCGTGCAGCGGGTACTGTCTGGTCGCAAGCTGTCGAGCGCGCCGAAGCGGAAGCAAAACCCGGCATTCCCGTTGAAGCACTTTGTGAAATGTGGCGTCTGCGGAACTCCCCTCACTGGTGGAATGAACAAGGGTAAGCTGAAGCACTACCCGAACTACTGGTGTCGCAACTCTGACTGCAGAGCGGTCAGAGTATCGAAACTCGTGCTCGAATCTGAATTTGTCGAGTATCTCGGGACCTTGCGACCAGACGCCGCAACCGCTGCCCAGTTCCCTGCTGTTGCAGCCGAGGTCTGGGCGCGGAGGCAAGGCGATTCAAGCATGATGACCAGAGAGCTCACCTCTCGCTTGGAGGAATACAGGAAGCTGAAGGCAGAACTTCTGCGGGCCAGGCTCCGAGGCGAAGTGAGCCAGGCCGACTACGTTCAAGCCAACGCGGACTTTGATGATGAGATAGAGGGCATCGCGCAACAGATACACACTCTGCGCTCGCAGCGTGGAACACTTGATGCTTTCCTGTCCTTCTCGAAGTTGATGCTGCTGGATGTTGCAAGCGCTTGGCAGCAAGCGAATGCTGAGCAGAGGCAGCGTGTTCAAAATTCTCTCTTTCGAGAAGGTGTGACGTACCACCGAGAGCAGAAGTTTTTGAACACCGCTAACCCAACGTTATTTCAACAACTAAGTGCGCTCACTCATCCCGAAAGAGTGGTTGGCGTCCCCGACGGGATTTGAACCCGTGTTACCGCCGTGAAAGGGCGATGTCCTAGGCCAGGCTAGACGACGGGGACGGATGTGAGGCGGGGTGCTCGAGGCACCTGTTGATCGTAACAAGCCTTTCGCAACCCTGTCAAAACGAGGAGTTGCTCCCTTTTCCTGCAATCGCCAGACAATTTAGAATAATGGTGACCGCAGGTGACGCTCACCACAATTCGAGGCGATTGTGTCCGATCCACTTTATCTCAGTCTTTGGTTTTCCGATTTTTCCGGCCCGGAGATGTTGCCGCACGCCTTCGCGGTGTTGCAGCAGTTTCCTTTCTCGGCGCAGCGTCCGGGGATCACTTACTTTGCTCTTCATCCTATTTCGTGGGACGAGGCAACGGTGCTGGAACGACGGTTTCCCTCGGGAATCGACCCCGGGCAGGCGGCGCTGATCGCCGCCGAGCAGGTCCACGACGATTACGCTTACGTCTTCGAAGCTCATTGGGACTTGTGGACACCCGATGCGTCGAACGAGAACTGGGTGCTCGAACCCGCAATGGTGAAGTTCATCGTCCAGGGAGAAGAATTTGACGAAGGGGCTTATCAGCAGACGGGACACATCCAGGTGGATTTTGGTCCGGATTCATATTTTCTCCAGCCCGAGACTTCACTCACCGACCAGACTCGCGCCAAGATTCGTGACAATGTCGCGAAACTGGTGGAATTCTCGGTGAATGTAGAGAAAAACACTGGCACCAGTTCGCGGCTGCTCTGGTCGGATTCGGAAGAGAGCCTGGCGCAGAAGTTAATCGCACGCCTGCAGAAAGTGCAGTAATTCGCGGGCGGGGGACGCGCAAAACGCTCGCGCGCCTCCCGCACCCACTAGGTTAACTGGTCTTATTTCGTTCTCCCACCCTCAACCTTCAGCGTATCCGACGCTCCGGCTTGCGCCGCTGCCAAACGCGCCGTCAGTACCCGGAACGGGGAGCATGACACGTAGTCCATGCCCACCTGATGGCAGAACTTGACCGACTCCGGCTCGCCGCCGTGCTCGCCGCAGATCCCGATCTCCAAGTCCGGTCGCGTCCTTCGCCCCCGCTCGATCCCGATCTTCACCAGTTCACCCACACCCACCTGGTCGATCGCGGCAAACGGATCCTGCTTCAGAATCCCTTCCTGCAGATACGCCGTCAGGATTTTATTCACGTCGTCACGTGAGAAACCAAAGGCGGTCTGCGTCAGGTCATTAGTGCCAAATGAGAAAAACTGCGCCTCTTTGGCGATCTCGTCCGCGACCAAACAGGCGCGAGGCAACTCGATCATCGTGCCCACGTGGTAGTCCACGCGCTTTCCCTTCTCCTTGAATACGTCCTCAGCTACGCGCTTCACTATCGCTCCCTGGTTCTCCATCTCCTTTACCGTTGCGATCAGCGGAATCATCACCTCCGCGTGAGTCTTGATGCCTTCCTTTTCCACGGCGACGGCCGCTTCGATAATGGCCCGCACCTGCATCTCAGTAATCTCGGGATAGGTTATCCCCAAGCGGCATCCGCGAAGCCCTAGCATGGGATTGAACTCGTGCAACTCTTCTACACGTGCTAACAGACTGCGAAGAACTTCCTTCAGATCGCTGGCTCTTTTCACGCCGTAATCCTTGTACTCCGCGATCAGCACCTTCTTCCGTTTCGCAGTCGCACGCGGAAGCGTGGCAATATCCACCATCAACTTCTCCCGTTTGGGCAAAAACTCGTGTAACGGAGGGTCGAGCAAACGAATCGTCACCGGCAGCCCCTCCATGGCTTTGAAGAGACCCTCGAAGTCTTTCCTTTGATAGGGAAGCAGCTTCTTGAGCGCCTTGCGACGGTCCTTCTCGTTGTCAGCAAGTATCATGGCACGCATGTGCGGGATGCGATCCGGAGCAAAAAACATGTGCTCGGTTCGGCACAGGCCAATGCCCTCGGCGCCGAACTCGCGCGCTTTCTTCGCGTCGCGTGGGATATCAGCATTGGCTCGCACTTCGATCTTTCGGAAGGGCTCCGCCCAGCTCATGAACTTGTCGAGCTTCGCCAAATTCTCCGGGTCCGGCGGAAGCAGCTTTCTCTTGCCTCTCAACACGCTGCCGGCCGTACCGTCGAGCGTGATCCAGTCTCCCTCCTTGAATACCTGCCCTCGCGCCCGCATCTGGCGCGCTCTTTCGTCAACTACGATCTCTCCGGCACCCGCAACGCATGTTTTTCCCATGCCACGAGTGACGACCGCCGCGTGACTGGTCGCCCCACCCTGCGACGTCAGAATGCCAATCGCAACTTCCATACCGTGTATGTCTTCCGGAGTGGTTTCGGCGCGAACCAGGATCACCGGGTTCTTCTCCGCACCATGTCCGGCTTTCTCAACCGCATCGTCGGCCGTAAAAACGATTTGCCCCGCGACCGCTCCCGGGGAGGCTGCGATTCCCTTCGTGGTCAGCACGTCTTCGGGCCGAACGTCTTTGTCGTCCAACCGGGACACAAAGAAATCTACGACTTGATTGGGATCGAGACGGAAGATCGCTTCATCTTTGCTGATGAGTCCCTCGCTCACCATATCGATAGCCACCTGCACCGCGGCAAGACCAGTCCGCTTGCCGTTCCGCGTCTGCAGCATGTAGAGCTTGCCATCCTGAATGGTGAACTCGAAATCCTGCATGTCTTTGTAATGTTTCTCAAGCCGTGTCGTGATGTCGCGCAACTGGTCGTAGACATGAGGCATGATCTTGTGCAGCTCGGATATATGCACTGGGGTGCGAACGCCTGAGACCACATCCTCGCCCTGCGCGTTCATCAGAAATTCGCCGTAGAACTCCTTTGCGCCTGTCGCGGGATTGCGTGTAAAGCCCACACCTGTGCCACTGGTATCGCCGAGGTTGCCGTACACCATCGCCTGCACATTGACCGCGGTCCCCAGCATGTCATCGATATTGTTGATGCGGCGGTAATGCTTAGCACGGTCGTTCTGCCAGGAGCGGAACACGGCGTCCCGCGCCATCACCAACTGCTCGTGTGGATCCTGCGGAAAGTCTTGCCTGGCGTGCTTCTTGACAACTTTCTTGTACTCCTCAATCACTTCCTTCAGCGCCTTGGCGTCAAGATCGGTGTCAAGCTTGGCCTTTTTCTTCTTTTTCTTCGCATCGAATACTTCATCGAATGCGTGCTTCGGAATCTCCAGCACGACGTTGCCGAACATCTGGATCAGCCGGCGGTAGGAATCCGCAGCGAACCGCGGATTGTTGCTGCGTTTGACCAGCGCCTCCACACTTTTGTCGTTCAAGCCGAGATTCAGGATCGTATCCATCATGCCCGGCATCGAAAACTTCGCCCCCGAGCGCACGCTCACCAGCAGCGGGTTCTCGCCGGTTCCCAGCTTCTGCCCTTGCAGAGCTTCCAGTTTGGACAGCGCCTCCTCCATCTGCCGGTCGACTTCTTTGGACACGCCGCCGTTCCGCATGTACTCGCGGCAAGCCTCGGTCTGAATCGTGAATCCTGGAGGAACAGGCAACCCGGCGTTGGTCATCTCGGCCAGGCCAGCCCCTTTGCCGCCCAGATCATCTTTCATCTTGCCATTGCCGTCCGCCTTGCCGCCGCCGAAAAAGTAAACGTACTTGGTTGTGGTCTTCTTGCTTTCCTGCACTGGAGCTTCGGGAAGAGTAATTGTCGCCATAAATGATTAGTCCTTTGTGATTCGATTCTGTAGCGCCGACATCTCGCCGGCAATTCGCACGTCTAAACTTATTGGGAATTTCCGGCGGTCACGCCTTGCCTTCCGTCACGATCTCGGAAAAATCCGCAATCGTCGAAAATTCTTTCAGCAGAGTCCGAAGCAGTGCCAAGCGGCTCGCCCGTACCTTTTCATCTTCTACCATCACCATGACTTTGTCGAAGAATGCGTCAACGTGCTCTCTTGCCATCGAGAGCAGCATGAGGGCGTCGCCGTATTCCTTTTTCTTTCGAAGCGCATCGACCCGAGGTCCGTTGGCCTCGATATAAGCTGCCAGATTTTTCTCTTCATGCGCTGAGTGGGGCAAGGTCTCGAACCTAGCAGCCGGGGCAATTCCCTTCTCTTCCGCCTGCTTCAGAATATTTCGCATGCGCTTGCAAGCGGCGCCAATCGCCAGAAACTCGGGCATATGCAAAACCTGTTTCACCGCCTCCGCCCGAGCTACCGCATCCACTACGTCATCAGCGTCAGCCGCCAGCACAGCCTTCACCACGTCATACGCATATCCGCGAACATCCTTCAAGTAAAACTCCAGACGCTCGCGGAAGAACGTTTTCACGGACTCGACAAACTTCCCATCCGCCACAAACTTCTTCTCCGCTTCTGACCCCTGGTAACCAGCCCGTGCATCCCGCATCAAATCCGTCAGCTGCAGCGGGAGCTTTTTCTCTGCGATCACCTTCACAATCCCATTCGCCTGCCGGCGCAGCGCAAACGGATCCTTCGACCCGCTTGGTACCAGCCCGAGCGAAAACATGCCCGCAATCGTGTCCGCTTTGTCGCCGACCGAAAGCACCGCGCCTTCCACCGACCGCGGCACTTCATCTTCGACGGACTCGGGTTTGTACTGATCGTAAATCACATCCGCAATAGCCAGCCGTGTGGCCTCGGGCAAGGTCGAATCCAGTTCCTGGGCCCGCGCGTAAAGGCCGCCCACGATGCCCTGCAGTTCGGTAAATTCCTTCACGAGTTCGGCGGTCAGATCGGTCTTCGCCAGGCAAGCCGCTTTGTGGACCACGCCCGCGCGTACCGCCATCCCACTCTGCTTGATAATCTCACTCAGCCAACTGCACAAACGCTGTACCCGCCGCGTCTTCTCATAATAGCTGCCGAGATCCTTCTGGAAAGTAACGTGCCGCAGCAGTTCAAGTCGTTCCAGCAGCGAGCGTTTCTGATCTGTCTCCCAGAAGAATTTGGCATCGCTGAAACGGGCCCGCAGCACGCGCTCGTTGCCGTGCCGGATCAATCCGTCCCGATCCCCATCTGTATTCAACACCGCCAGAAAATGCGGGAGCAGTTTGCCTTGCGCATCTTCAACGGCAAAATATTTCTGATGGTCCCGCATCACCGTAACCAGAACCTCCTCCGGCAGAGCCAGAAACTGCGGATCGAAACCACCCAGAATTGCGGAGGGGAATTCCGTCAGGTTCACGACGGTGTCGAGCAGAGACTTGTCTTCCCGCCATCGTGCTCCGGGAATCGTGCGCGCGGCGGCGTCCAATGCTTTGCGAA
>Ga0210385_10002352_pt1 | contig 11439 bp, 12 predicted proteins | sample IncBWH26OmetaG_FD_160107 | JGI IMG/M metagenome (GOLD analysis project Ga0210385, IMG submission 160107) | Forest soil microbial communities from Barre Woods Harvard Forest LTER site, Petersham, Massachusetts, United States - Inc-BW-H-26-O ... | reverse complement strand
GCCGGCCCCCCCGCCGTTACTCGACCGCGGCCGGCTGGTCCGCGTCAGGACCGTGCGCGCCGTAGGTGACCACGGTGTGCACGTTGACGAATTCCTGGATGCCGTGGCGGGATAGCTCGCGTCCGTAGCCCGAGTCCTTGACCCCGCCGAACGGAAGGCGGGCATCAGAGGCGGTCATGCCGTTGACGGCGGTGTGGCCGGCCTCCAGCCGGCCGGCGATGGCCGCGCCCCGTTCCAGGTCGGCCGTCCAGACGTTGCTGCCGAGGCCGAAAGGGGTGTCGTTGGCCACGCGGACGGCGTCGTCGGCGTCGCGCACCCGCACCAGCGGAACGGCCGGGCCGAAGACCTCCTGGGCCAGCACCGGCATGTCCGCCGTCACCTGGTCCAGCACCGTCGGCTGGTAGAAGAAGCCGGGCCCGTCCACGACCCGCCCGCCGGCCAGGACCCGGGCGCCGCCGCGGACCGACTCATCGACCTGCCGGGCGACCCCGTCGCGGAGGTCGGACCGGGCCAGCGGGCCGACGGTCACCTCCGGCGCCGTCGGGTCGCCGACGACGAGCCGGGAGACGCCGCCCAGGAACTCCGCCGTGAACTCGTCGGCGATGGACTCTTCCAGGATGATGCGCTTGGTGGCGATGCACGACTGCCCGTTGTTCTGGAAACGGCTGCGCACGGCGTAATCGGCGGCGGCCGCGATGTCAGCGTCGGCCAGCACGATGAAGGGGTCGCTGCCGCCCAGCTCCAGGACCGTCTTCTTCAGGGCGCGGCCGGCGATGCCGGCAACCGCCCGGCCGGCGCCGGTCGACCCGGTCAGCGTCACCGCGGCGACCCGGTTGTCGCTGATGATCCGCTCGCTGACCCCCGGGGTGCGGCCGAAGCCGGCCACCACCACCGTCAGCAGGTCCGGCGGCAGCGACGAGGCGGCCACGACCTCTTCCAGCAGCAGGGCGCAGCCCGTCGTGGAGGGGGCGTGCTTGAGCAGCACGACGTTCCCGGCGGTGACGGCGGGCGCCAGGGCCCGGATCACCTGCCAGTACGGGAAGTTCCAGGGCATGATCGCGAAAAGGACGCCCAGCGGGCTGTACGTGACCTGGCTGCGCAGGGCGCTGGTGCTGACCGGCTCCGGGGCGAGGAAAGCCGGCCCGTTGTCGGCGAACCACTCGCAGGCCGCCGCGCACTTCTCGACCTCGGCCTGGCTCTGGGCCAGCGGCTTGCCCATCTCGGCGGTGGCCAGCCGGGCCAGTTCGTCGCCGCGCTCCCGCAGGGCGCGGGCGAGGCTCCGGACCGCCTCCGCCCGCTTAGCCAGCGCGACGTCCCGCCACGAGAGCGCGGCCCGGTGGGCGCGGTCCAGGACGGCGTCGATCTGCTCGTCGGAGGTTTCCTTGTAGGTGGCGAGCTCGGATCCCGTGGCGGGGTTGATAGTGGTTACCATCCCCGCGCGGGCGTCCGCTGGTGTCGTCATGTCCTGTCTCCTTGTGTCAACGGAGCGTGCCATTGCGGTCGGCAGCACGCCGCCTGCCAGCAGACTGTTTCTACCGCGCCGCGTTACCCGGGTGACGTGCGGGGGGCCCGAATGCCGGTGCAAGCTGAGGCCACGCACCCGATGTGCCCCGCGCTGGCGCGCGGGCCCGCGCTAGACGGCCAGGCCGGCCAGGGCGAGCCGGGCCAGGTAGCTGCGCCAGACGAACTCGTCGTTGAACGTCCCGCCCAGGTCGGGAAGCTCCGCGAAGTCCGCGGGCGGCAGCGTGGGCGGCGTGCGCTGCTGGCCTGCCAGCAGCGTCACCTTGGCCAGCGCCGTGATGTTGAGCGCACGGACCACCGCCTGCTGCACCGACGCGCCGACGGTCACGATGCCGTGGCCGCGCAGGATGCAGACCGGCTTGTCGCCGAGCGCCGCGGCGACCGCCTCGCCCAGCTCGGGGCGGTTGATCAGCACGCCGCGCGGGTAGACCGGGATGCCGTCGTGGGCCATCCGCGTCGCGGGGATGTTGTAGGCGCCGACGATCGGGGCCAGTTCCAGCCCGGCCAGGTCCGCCGCGACGACCTCGGCCGGGTGCACGTGCACGACCGCCTGCGCGTCCGGCCGGGCGCGCAGCACCTCGCGGTGGATGGGCAGCTCGTTGGGGACCTGGTAACCGCCGGGCAGCGCGGTGTCCCCGTCCAGGCCGACGCGCTTCACGTCGCCCGGGTCGGTGAACAGCAGGCCGCGCTCGTTCGGGCCGCGGCTGCGGACGTAGAGCGCGTCCGCGCCGTCGCGCAGGCTGACGTGGCCGAGGATGTCCTCCGCCAGCCCCTGGTGGGCGAGCACGCGGCAGGCCTGGGCGATCAGCCGCTCGGGGCTGTCGGCGGTGGCCGCCTGGTCGGGGGTAAAGGAGTTGCTAGTCACCGGAGGTCGTTTCTCCTATCGAGGATCTCGTTCAGTACTTCAGCCGGTGCAGGGTGAAGTTGAGCCCCGCGCCGATCACGAAGACCACGACCAGGAACGTGAACGCGGCGGTGAAGCCGCCGAGGCCGATCAGCCAGCCCATGATGAGCGAGCCGAACGAGCCTACGAAGTTCCCGACGCCCGACATGATGCCGTTCGCACGGCCGATCCGGCGGGTCGGCGCCATCCGGTGCAGCACGCTCTGCCCGGCCAGGGTGGTCATGCCCTCGATGCCGACGATGGCCACGATGACCGCCGCGAGCTTGAACCCGTTCGACGGGACGACGCCCGCGAGTACCAGGAAGACGGCCGCGAGGAGGAAGCCGGCCACTGACCAGATGGCCCTGCGGTTCAGCCGGTCCATGCCGAGGCCGACGAACGGCGCCACGACGATGCACAGCACGAACGCGAGCGCGATGAAGTCGCTGGCCGTGGTCCCGCTGACGCCGTGCGCCTTCAGGTAGGTCGGGAACCAGCTGGCCAGGCCGAATACGCCCATGTTGTTGGCGATCCAGGCGACCACCATGATCCAGTAAGGCCAGGTACGCAGCTCGTTGGTGGTCTTGGCGGCGTCCTCGGCCTGGTTGGCCGCCTCGATGTGCGCCCGCTCGGCGGCCGACATCTGCTTGCTGCCCGACGGGTCGTCGCGCAGCAGGAACCAGGCGGCGGGGACGCAGACCACCAGCGCCAGCCCGGACAGCAGGAAGAAGGCGCCGCGCCAGCCCCACGCGCCGATGGCGCCGTTGATCACGAACCCGGACAGCGCGAACCCGAGGTTGATCGCGCCGATCCACACCGACTGGGCGCGGCCACGTTCTGAGACCGGGAACCAGCGCGCCGTGAGCACGTTCGACAGCGGCCACAGGAAGCCCTCGGAGATGCCGAGCAGCGCCCGGCCGCCGAGCAGGACCAGGTAGTTGGGGGCGAAGCCGCAGATCAGCGTGCTGACCCCCCAGAACACCAGGCCGAGGGTGGCGCAGCGGCGCGCGCCGTACTTGTCGATGAACCAGCCCCACCCGGGCATCGACGCGCCGTAGAACAGCAGCGTGATGGTGGTGAGCAGGCCGATCTCGGCGGGTTCCCCGGCCAGGGTCATGTCGGAGAGGAAGGTCTTGTTCGCGGCGATGATGCCGACGCCGGTCTTGTCGATCATCCCGAGGATCCAGATGACGACGATGGCGGGGGCAAACAGCCACCAGCGCATGGCGCGGGCGCGCGACCGCCCGGGGGCGATGATTTCCTCGGGGGCTTCCTGGGTGCTCACTGAGCGTCTGTGTCCTTCCCCTGACCGTCATGCCGCCGCGCCACGCGCAGCTCGGTCAGGAACTCGCAGCTTTGCGGGTAGGGGAGTTCCCGGTACTTGGTCGTCCCGATGGCGGTGAAGAAGTCGGCCGTCACGTCGAGGGTCCGGCTGCGGACGCCGGCCGCCGCCGCCATCGACTCGGCCAGGTCCATGTCTTTCTCGATGGTGGTGGCGGGCGCGTGGCTGCGCATGCCGGCCATGTCGCCGCGGAAGTACTTCGCGGCCGTGCTGAACCCGGACTCGCCGCCGCTTGACTGCTCGATCGCCGTCGCCGTCACGTCGGGGTCGAGCCCGAGCTGCCCGGCAAGCACCAGCGCCTCGGCCGAGGCGAGGTACCACGCGTACTTGACGTGCTGGTTGAGAAGCTTGGTGGCGTAGCCGGCGCCGCGGGAGCCGCAGTAGACCACGGTCCGTGAGACTCGCCCGACGGCGTCGGCGGCATCGCCGAGCACGCCGTCGGGGCCGCCGACGAGGACCGTCATGGCCGGCGCCTTGCGGCTGACCGGGCAGTCGACGAAGCGGCGCCCGGCCTGGTCAAAGGCGGTGCCGATCAGCTGCGCCGTATCGGGACCGCAGGTGGACATGTCGATCATCAGGCCACCGGGCGCCAGCCCGGCGAGGACGCCACGCTCCGGGTCGAGGGCCACCGAGGCGACCTCGGCCGGGCCGGGCAAGAACGTGATCACGAAGTCGGACGAGCGCGCGAGCTCCGCCGGGTCAGGCGCGGTACTGGCGCCGGCCGCCGCCATGAGCTCGACGGCACTGCGCCTGATGTCGTGGCAGCGGACGGGGAACCCCGCGGCCAGCAGGCTGGTGACGAGGGCCTGGCCCATGGGGCCGAGCCCGATTACGCCGACGCGCGCTGGCGACGTGCCGGGGTCGCGGGGGGACTGAGCAGGGGGCTGCGCTGGCAGTGGCACAACGGCCGCCTTCCACGTGAGGCCAGCCGGCGTTCACGCGGTGCGGGGTGGCCACAGCGGCGCTGAACACGGCAACAGGGGATATGTCTCATAGCAGAAGATTTTTCTGCTAGCCGGGCCAGAATGCACCGGAGGCTCTGGTCATGTCAAGAACTTCTTTTCATATAGCAGAAAAGTTTTCTGCAACGGTCGTTCATATAATCCCTGGTCACGCAGGGTGTACAGCTGCGGACTGCGTCCGGACGGCCCGGTTCACGCCCCCACTGCGGAGCTGAGCAGCTCCTCCAGCGCCAGCGCCGCGGCGTGCAGCTGACGCACCACCGCGAGCTGCTGCCGCTGCGTCATCCGCTTGGCCGGCGCCGAGGCGTTGATGGCCGCGACCGCCACGTCCCGGCGGTCCCTGACCACCACGGCCACCGAGAGGATGTCCTCGGCCCGCCGCAGGTTCACCGCGTAACCGCGGGCCCGGACCTGGCCAAGCTCCTCGTCCAGGTCCGCGCGCTCGTCCACGGTCAGGCCCTGCTCCACCTGGCTCGAGGAAACCGTCGGGAAGAGCTCGTCGAGCTGGCTCGGGGTGAGCTCGGCGAGCAGGGCCTTGCCGGTCGCGGTGTGCTGGGCGGGCATCAGCTGGCCGGTCCGGTCCGCCACCCGCAGCGGGCGGCTGCTTTCCACCCCGGCCAGGTACCGGATCTTGCCGCCCTCCAGCTGGGCCACGTGCACGGTCTCCTCCACCCGGGCCGCGAGGTCGGCCAGGATCGGCTTGGCCAGCGTGCGGATGTCCATGTTCCGCACCGCGGCCAGGCCGATCTCGAGCAGCGCGGGCCCCGGGACGTAGACCCGCAGGTCGCTCTCCTGGCGGACGAAGTCGTAGTGCACCAGCATCGCCAGCAGCCGGTGCGCGGTGGAGCTCGCGACGTTCAGCGAGCTCGCCGCGTCCGAGAGCCGCAGCCGCTTGCGGTCCCGGAACATCAGCAGCAGGCGGAGCGCGTTGTCCACTGATGAGATCGGGTAGGCGGGCCCGCTGGGCTCCGCCTGTTCCACTTTGTCGGCTGCCACCCAACGATGTTACCGACCGCGGTTACGGCCGGTACTTAGACGAAGATCGACAGGTTCTTCGCCAGCAGCACCGACTGGTCGAGCAGCAGCTCGCGCCGGACTACCCGCCAGCCGTCGCCGGTCTTGCGCAGCCGGTCCTTGCGGCGGCCGACCAGGAAGTCGGTCTCGTCGGAGACCCGGTTGCGGTAGACGACAAACCGGCAGCTCAGGTCCACCTCAGGCAGCTCCGCGGACTCCAGCCGGATGTTGGCGACCAGGTGGGTGACCCGCGAGACTGGTTCCTCCGCCCAGTGCTTGCCGGTCGCCAGCTGCGCGACCCGCAACTCGGCGGTCCCCTTGTCCTCGTCGAACCAGCAGATCTCCGACCCGGCGCGGGTGTCCTCGCGCGCGGCGACGTCGTCGTACGTGACGTTCATCCGCAGCGGCACCGCGTACTGGTAGTCGTCCGCGAGCAGGTCAAGCCATTCCTCGTAGCGCCGCTCGTCGAGCAGGTCGGCCTCCCGGTACAGGAACTCCGATACCTCGGCCAGCAGCAGCACCCGCTGCAGGGCGCCCTCGTCGATCGCCATGGCGCCTCCTTTCAGTGTTTCGGTTCCTCGCCGGGTCAGGCCCGCGCGGACCCGGTCGCGCGGTCTTCGCTCTCGGCCAGCTTGTTCAGCTCCGGCCAGGACAGGTTGTCGACGAACTCGCTCCAGCGGCGGTAGAAGGCCCGCGCGTTCACCTCGCCGGCGATCGCGTGGTGCGAGTGCACGGCGCGGTCCAGCGTGCTCGGGACCTCCTCGTCCAGCCCCTGCTGGTAGTTGTAGGGATACCGCCGGGCCACTACGCCACGGCTGGCCTGGGTGGCGTAGTCCCAGTTCTCCATGTCGTCCTGCTCGGTCATGCCGCCGGGTCCGGAGTAGCGCATGTAGTAGTGCCGCAGCCAGTCACGGACGAAGTCGGGGGCGGTCTTGTCCACCAGGTACCACCGCCAGACCTCGGTCTCGGTGGCGCTCAGCGGGTGCGCGACCAGGATTGACCGAGGGAAGCCGGCCGAGAAGGACATGTTCGGGAACATGGTGGCCGGCCCGCGGCCGCCGAGCGGACGGCCCTGCGCGCGCAGCTTCGCCGCGCGGGCCTGCCACGCCGCGGTGAAGTACTCGTCAAGCCGCGGCTCGGCGAACTCCGGGTACTCAAGCTCGTAGTCCAGGTTGTCCGAGGCGCCGTGACCGAGCCGGAACGAGGTCTTCATCCGGCCCTTGGAGAAGCCGCCCTGGTTCTGGCGCTCGCCGTGCCTGCGGTGGCCGCGCCCGCCCGGCCCGATGCCAACGGCCTCGACCGAGGCGTGCGTGGACGCGCCGTGGTAGGTGTCGCCGAGGAAGTTCTCCGAGACGAACTTCCAGTTGGACTTGATCCGCCACTTCTGCACGCCGCGGAAGACCTCGGTTCCCGCCTCCGTGCCGTCGAACGCGTCGGCCAGGTTGTCCAGCCACCAGTGGAAGTCGCCGACGTAGTCGTCGAACTCGGGCGCCTCGGGATCCCAGGAGGCGAAGACGAGGCCCTTGTAGTCGCGCACCTTCGGGCAGCGGACGAGGCCCCAGTTCTCCTTGCGGAGCTTGTTGCTGTACGCGGCGTTCAGCTGCGGCACGCCGAACAGGTCACCGGGGGTGGACACCAGCGAGCCGTCGATCGAGTAGGACCAGGCGTGGTAAGGGCAGGTGAACTGCATCGTGTTGCCCTCGTCGTAGCGGCACACGCGCATGCCCCGGTGCCGGCAGGAGTTCAGCAGCACGTGCAGCTCGCCCTGGTCGTCCCGGGTCAGCAGGACCGGGTCGGAGCCCATCCAGGAGGAGAAGAAGTCACCGGGACCTGGCACCTGGGTCGCGTGGCCGACGAACAGCCAGGCCCGGGGAAACAGGTTCTCCAGCTCCATCCGGTGGATCTGCTCGCTCACGAAGATCTCGCGGCTGATCTCGCCCGTGCGCACGTCGACCAGGTCGCGGACCCGGCCGATGGTGCCGTTAGCCGTCGCGTTCATCCTTGACTGCCTTCCTTGCTTCCTCGCTGCTATCGGTGCTGTGCTTGCTGTAGCTCGACCGGGGTGACGCCGCCCGACAGCTTCACCATCGCCGCCCGGACCTCGGCGGCGCCCGCGCCGCGCTGCGCGGCCTGCCGCGCGGCCACGCTGGCCCGCGGCCAGCCGAAGGTGAGCGCCGCCGTGAACCGCCCGTCCCGGGAGTACAGCGCGACCTCCCGGTCCCCGGCCGGCGTGGCGCAGCGCAGCACCTCGACTTCGTCGCCGTCGGCCGCGCGGCCGACCATCTGGATCTTGCGGTCGTACTGGTCGGACCAGAAGTACGGCACGCTCTCGTACGGCCGGGGCTGGTCGGGGTGGAGGACCTGGTGCGCGACGAGCGACGCCTGCTCCACCGCGTTGGTCCAGTGCTCGTCCCGGCGGCTGACGCCGTCGGCCGCGTCGTGCCAGCGGGCGACGTCGCCGATCGCGTAGACCGCCCCGGCGCCGTCGGCGCCGGAAGCGCTGCCGCGGACGGCGCAGCGCTCGTCGGTCAGCACGCCGTCCTCGACCGGCAGCCCCGATCCAGCCAGCCAGTCGGTATTGGGCAGGCAGCCGATGCCGGCCACCACGGTGCCCGCCGGGAGCGAGCGCCCGTCGGCGAGCCGGACCAGCGCGCCGCCGGACGGCAGCGGCTCTACCGCCGTGACCGTGGCCCCGCCGAGCACCGCCACGCCGTGCGCCTCGTGCAAGGCGGTGACCAGCCTGCCGGTCGCGGCGCCGAGAACGCGGGAGAACGGCGCGGGATCCTGCTCGACGATCGTCACCTCGCAGCCGGAGGTCCGCGCGGCGGCGGCAACCTCGGCGCCGATGAACCCGCCGCCGATGACCACAACCGGCTCGCGGGCCGCCACCCGGGCGCGCAGCGCGGTGGCGTCCCGCAGTTCCCGCACCGTGGTGACCAGGTCGCCGGCCGGCCCGGGGAGCGACCTGGCGCGGACGCCGGTCGCGATGATCAGGGCGCCGTAGCCGAGCCGCTCGCCGTCGGACAGCGTGACCTGCTGCCTGCCCGGGTCCAGCCGGGTGGCGGCCCGGCCGAGCCGGAGGTCGAACTCGGGGTCGTCGCGCAGCAGGCGGATGTCGTCCGCCGTAGACTCCCCGGTGATCAGCTGCTTGGACAGCGGCGGCTTGTCGTAGGGGGCGACGTCCTCGGCGCCGGCCACCACGATCTCGCCGTCGAAGCCGCCGGAGCGCAGCGCCTGCGCGGCCCGGATGCCGGCCACCGAGGCGCCCACGATGACGACCCGGCTAACCGGCATCGGCGGCCAGCCAGATCGCCTCGGCCGGGCAACTGCGGACGGCCGCCGCGACGCCTTCCTGCTCCTCCGCCGTCACCTGCTCGTCCTTGAGGACGACCAGGCCGTCGTCGTCAAGGTCGAAGTGCTTGTCGTCGAGTGCCACGCAGTTCCCGTATCCCTGACACTTGCCCACGTCGGCGTGAATGCGCATGGCTCGGACCTCCGTGTCCATCTCTCCGCCCATCTGTTTAATGGTTTAATGCTTTGGAACATAAAGGACGGCCCGATAGAGTGTCAAGCGTCCGGCCTAGCGGAGCGGAGCAACGGGAGGGGCTGCTGTGGCACCCAGAGTTGACGAATCGAACGTGCCGGTCGGCGCGTTCGTGCCGCTGCCCGCGACGCGGACCTCGGCCGGGATCGTCACCCAGCTCCGGAACATGATCAGGAGCGGCACGCTGCCGATCGGGGCGCGGCTGCCCCCGGAGCGCGAGCTCTGCGAGCAGCTCGGCGTCAGCAGGCTTTCGCTGCGCGAGGCCTTGCGGGTCCTTGAGTCCACCGGCCTGGTGGAGATCAGGCTCGGGTCGCACGGCGGCGCCTTCGTTACCGCGCCGACGGCGGGCAGCGCGGGCCAGGGGCTCACCGACCTGCTCAGCACGTCCGGCCTGTCGGCGGTCAACGTGACCGAGGCGCGGATCCTGTTCGAGCTCGGGGTCGTCCTGCCGCTGGTCGTCGAGCGGGCGACCGAGACCGACCTGCGCGAGCTGCGTACCCTCTGCGACCAGGAGGAGCAGGCAAGGAACCAGGGCACCTACGACGTCGCGGTGTCGTTCGGTTTCCACCTGCGGGTCGCGCGGGCCTCGCACAATCCCGCGGTCAGCATGATCATGGAGTCCTTCAGCGACGCGATCCTGATGTCGATGCGCGAGGCCCGTCACGAGGGCAACTCGGGCGCGGCGGAGCACCGCGCCTTCGTCGACGCCATCGAGGCAGGCGACGCCGCCTTGGCCCGGCAGACCATGGCCAGTCACCTGCAGCGCACCGCCGACGCGGTCGCCGGCTGCTAGGACGCCTAACGCGGACCTCGTCCGCTGGCGATGAGCCCCGTCGGCGGTCAGGTGTCCTGTCGGCTCTCGTGACGCCACCCGGCGGGGAACTCGCCGTCATGCAGCCGCCGTAGCCGGTGCGCCTCGTGGTCAAGCCGGTCCGCGGCCCGCAGCATTTCGTGATAGTCGAGGCCGTGATCGCGGGCCGGTGTCTTCTCTTCGGCCCGCTTGCGCACGATGCTCAGTTCTTCCTGGGCCAGCTCCACGATCTCCGCCAGTACCTGCTCCAGCTCCACTGCGCTGTCTCCCGTTCTTCTCGTCCTCTTGCGGGCTAGCCGGTCATCCGGCGTCTGTGCGCGGCCGCCAGGCAGCCGACGGCGGCGGCGCGGCGTCGACGGCGGCGGCGAGCCCGGCGGCATCGTCGCCGGGCAGGTGCGAGTCAAGCCAGGCACGGAGCTGGGCGGCGTCCGGGTCGGCGAACTGGTGGGTGCTGTAGAGGTCCTCGGTACCACCGGGCCCGGGCAGCAGGATTTTCCAGATCGCGGGCTCGCCCGGCTCCGCGGTATAGGTCAGCGCGCTGTGCAATCCGGCGCCGTCGCGGATCTCGTACCTGGTCTGGTAGCCAGAGTGTGTCCTCTGGACACTCATGTGCGCCTCCGTTATCGCCCTCACTGGAGGGTAACCGTCACGGCTACGGTAAGTCTCGCGTCCGGCTGGTGAGCTGGCATCACCAGATTCGGGCGATCTCCCGGGGCCGGAGTGACTACGCCGGGCCCGGCACCTCGAGCTGGCAGGTCTGCGCCGGGCGCCGGGTTGATCGCTTCGGCTGTCCGTGATGACATAGCGGCGTAATGTAGGCCACCGGATGCGCGCCTGGGCTGCTTCCGGAGGGGGGAACCGCCATGGAGCCGAGACCGTCGTTCGACCCGCAGGTCCCTAGCATCGCCCGGACCTACGACTACCTCCTCGGCGGGAAAGACCACTACCCGGTGGACCGTGAGATCGGGGAGATCTTCGTCCAGAAGTTCCCCGGCGCGGTGCAGATCGCCCTGGATAACCGGGCCTGCCTGGTCCGCGCCGTGACCTACCTGGCGGGCGAGCTGGGCATCAGCCAGTTCCTCGACCTGGGCTCCGGGCTGCCGACCGCCGACAACGTGCACCAGGTGGCGCAGCGCGCTAACCCCACGGCCAGGGTGGTCTACGTAGACAACGACCCGATCGTCCTGGCGCACGGCCGCGCGATGCTCGCGGAGGACGAGCACACCGTGGTCGTCCGGGCCGACATCCGCCGGCCTCAGCAGATCCTGTCCGATCCGGCCGTCCGCAGCCTGATCGACTTTGACCGCCCGGTCGCCGTTATCGCCAGCGCGGTCCTGCACCACCTGCTAGATGAGGAGGACC
>Ga0210385_10002349_pt1 | contig 11445 bp, 16 predicted proteins | sample IncBWH26OmetaG_FD_160107 | JGI IMG/M metagenome (GOLD analysis project Ga0210385, IMG submission 160107) | Forest soil microbial communities from Barre Woods Harvard Forest LTER site, Petersham, Massachusetts, United States - Inc-BW-H-26-O ... | reverse complement strand
CCATGTTTTTCACCGACGACATCAAGGGCGACTACGAGCGGATCAAGGGCCGCGGCGCCAAGTTCACGATGCCGCCCACTGATGTGACCGGATCAACCATCGCCATGCTGAACGACACCTGCGGCAACCTCATTCAGCTTACCCAGCTGGCACGCTATTCGCACTAAGGTGAATAAGGTGACCAATCGCGCGCAGTACACACCGGGTCCGGCCAGCGGGGCGCAGGTTCGAAAGGACGGAGAGAAGTGGACGCTCATTCTCGTCAGAGAACTTCGCCACTCGCCGGAAAAAGTCTGGCAGGCGCTCACCGATCCGGCGCATCTGCGCGAGTGGGCGCCCTTTGACGCAGATGGGACCCTGGGTACGGTTGGAACCACGGTGAAACTCACCACGGTAGGAGCGCCCGCGCCGCGCGTCACCGAAACAACAGTAAAGCGAGCCGAATCTCCCGAGTTGCTTGAGTACAACTGGGGTGACTTCGATATGCGTTGGGAACTCCAAGCCTCTGGTGGCGGCACGCGCCTGACGCTGTGGACCAATATCGGTCACCGCTTCATCGCCATGGGTGCAGCCGGGTGGCACATTTGTTTCGATGTGCTGGATCACCTTCTTAGTGGAAATCCCCTTGGCCGCATGGTTGGCCCCGATGCCATAAAGTTCGGCGGCTGGCAGCGGCTGCACGCGGAGTATGCCAAGCAGTTCGGTATCGAAAAAATTAAAAGCTAGGCCAGAGTAAATGACGCGAAATTGCCGATAGAGGAGGACAGATCATGAAAGAAGTCACCAAACGTTCGATTTTTCGATGGATTCACATTATCTTTGGCATTCCGATACTCGGTTACATTTATGATTCGCCGACGAATACTCCAAACTACGCTTGGTCAATTCGCTATGTCCTTCTCCCCGTATTGCTGATTTCAGGATTGTGGATGTGGAAAGGCCACGTTGTTCGACGACTCCTTTCGAAGAGAACGAAAACGTCACAAGAATTGGAGGCATAAAGATCCAATGAATCCATCGGAACGTATTGACGAGCTGATCGCAGGACTCACAGACTGGCGTGGCAAAACGTTAGCCAGCATCCGCAAGAGCATCCTTGCGTCCGACCCGGGGATCATCGAGGAATGGAAGTGGATGGGAAGCCCAGTGTGGTCTCGCAACGGAATGATCGCGGTCGGAAATGCCCACAAGGATAAAGTGAAGCTCACCTTTTCCCACGGGGCACAACTCCCAGATCCTGACAAACTCTTCAACGCGGGCCTCGGAGGCAACGCGTGGCGAGCGATCGATTTGTTCGAGGGCGATAAGATTAACGCGCGTGCGCTAAAAAATCTCGTCCGTGCCGCCATTGCATACAACCAGATAAAATTGAAGAACAAAGCGCCTGCGGGTGCTCGAGCGAAGCCGCGCAAAGGTAAAAAGTAATAAATTAAATAGCACTTTGCCGATTACTCATAGCTTCCGAAGCGAGCGCGTCCGGCGAGCGCAGCGTCCGAATATCCCGCATGGGTGGTTGACCAAAAAAGCGGCTGTATTCGCGACTGAATTGGCTCGCGCTTTCGTATCCCACTTCAAAAGCCGCGCTGGCCGCATCCAGTCCATCGATGAGCATGCGTTCCCGCGCCGCGTGCAATCGAAGTTGCTTTTGATACTGCAGAGGGCTCATCGCGGTCAGCGCACGGAAATGATGGTGTAGTGTGGAGACCCCCATGCCCGCGAGTTTCGCCAAATTTTCCACCCGTAGTGGCTTCGCGTAATTCGCCCTGACCCACGCAATGGCCTTTGCAGTCCGGTGGCTCTGATCTCCCAGCGTTGCAATTTCGCGGAGGCGGGCCCCCTCAGGTCCACGAAGAATTCGGTAGATGATCTCGCGCTGAATCAGTCCGCTCAGAAACGGAATGTCCTGCGGCGCGTTTAGCAGGTCCACAAGCCGGCAGCATGCGTCGAGCAACTCCGCGGTGGTCTCGCCAGTGGCCATCGCTGGACTATCGGATTGCGCCTCAAGCGACTGAATCTCCTCGCGGCTCAACAGATCCCGGACGACGGGCATTTCGAGTTTGAGCACAAAACAGAGATAAGGCACTTCTTCACTCGCCTCGAAAACATTGCAGATCACCGGCAAATCCAGCGACGTAAGAAGGTATCGCGACTCGTCGAAAATGAACGTGGTTCCGGCAAGCGTTGCTCGCTTCCTTCCCTGCGCGACCACGGCCAGGCTCGGCTCGTATGTCGCTGTCGCCGGCGCCGTTGGGGCGGTCCGGCGGGTCAACAACAAGCCCGGGATCTTGGTTATCAGTTTCTCTTTGAGTCCAATATAAGAGGCAATCTTGCGGGCCAGCTCACCGCGTAATTCGCGTGCTCGATTTGATAGCGGAGAAGCGTTTTTGCTGGCGTTTTTCATCTTCTTGACCTAATGTGCCATTGCTAAACATAGCCGCTCCACGCTGGATACACCAACACTTTTTCACCTAACAAGAGGAACAGGCAATAAGTCGGAAGGATCGGGCTACCGCTTCCCTGCCGTTTGATTCTACTCTCGGAACAAGACAAAGCGTTCACCAGGAGCAACCATGCAAAAGCGCAAATTGGGAAAAAGCAATCTTGAAGTCTCCGCCCTCGGCCTCGGCTGCATGGGCATGAGCTTTGGCTATGGCCCGGCCGGAGACAAGCCGGAGATGATCTCGGTCATCCGGGCAGCTGTGGAACGCGGCGTCACGTTCTTCGATACCGCTGAAGTCTATGGACCGTACACGAACGAGGAACTCGTAGGCGAAGCCCTCGCTCCATTCCGCGCGAAAGTGGCCATCGCCACAAAGTTCGGGTTCAAACTCGATCCGACGACCGGCAAACAAGCTGGGCTGGATAGCCGGCCAGACCATATCAAGGAAGCCGCGGAAGCCTCGCTCAAACGGCTCAGGACCGATGTCATCGATTTGTTCTACCAGCACCGCGTTGATCCCAACGTGCCGATCGAAGACGTCGCGGGGGCCGTAAAAGATCTGATTCAGCAGGGCAAAGTGAAGCACTTCGGACTTTCCGAAGCCGGTGTGCAAACGATCCGCCGCGCGCACAAAGTTCACCCGGTCACCGCGCTTCAGAGTGAATATTCGCTTTGGTGGAGAGAACCTGAAGCTGAAGTGATCCCGACGCTCGAGGAACTCGTCATCGGATTCGTTCCGTTCAGCCCGCTTGGTAAAGGCTTCCTAACAGGCAAGATCAGCGAAGACACCAAGTTCGACAAAAGCGATTTCCGTAACATCGTTCCTCGTTTTACGCCAGAAAACCGGAAAGCGAACCAGGCGTTTGTGGATCTGCTGGGTAAATTTGCGCAACAGAAGAAAGCGACACCCGCTCAAATTGCGCTCGCCTGGCTGCTTGCGCAGAAACCGTGGATCGTACCGATTCCCGGCACAACCAAGCTGCATCGTCTCGAAGAAAACATCGCAGCCGCTAACGTGGACGTTTCAGCAGACGAGCTTCACCAACTGGCGATCGCAGCCTCAAAGATTCCAGCGCAAGGCGCTCGCTACCCCGAAGAGTTGCAAAAAATGGTGGGCCGCTGAACGTGAAGAAACTGTTTTTCCTTGGCGTGTGCCTTTGACTATCGCCATGGCGATGCTCTCCGGTCTGCCGCTGTCCAGGAGCCAGGCTCGCGGTGGAAGTGAGGGCATGCGGCACCAGTTTGTCGGAGCGTGGCGCCACGCCTCGCTCGAAAACCAAGGAGCAGACGGGAAAGTTCACCGCTCCGATTCTATCGGGCTGCTTGTCTTCAGACGGGAAGGACACCTGTCGGTCCAGGTTATGGAACGCAACCCGTAGCCACAAACTACTGCGGCACCTGCGTAGTATTCGCAGGGCGGATACGAAGCATTCTTCAGCGGCCACAGAGGCTCGGAGCTTACTGCTAAACAGTTAACCTTGCCAGTTTACCTTGCAAGTTAGACTGTTTTCCTGTATTCTTGGAATTGCCATGCCGCGAAAGCCACTTGAACTTGCCGTAGCCGATCTTGCCCAAGCCATTGGGCTGTTGTTTCGCCGCATGCGCTCTGCCGCCGCTTCGCATGAGCTCTCCTTGACCGAATCTACTGTGATGAAGCGCCTCGCTACGGACGGCCCCGCGACGACCGCCGATCTCGCGCGCGCGGAAAGCGTGAAGCCGCAGTCGATGGGCGCCACCATCGCGGCGCTCGAGGAAATGGGCATGGTTGAACGCAAGCCTCATCCTACGGACGGCCGCCAGGTGAACATTGAACTCACCGCCAAAGGCGCTGCCGTCCATAAAAGCGCCCGCGAAGCAAGGAGGACCTGGCTGGCGCAATCCATCGCTCGACTCGACGAAGAAGATCGAGAAACACTATTTAAAGCTGGCGAGATTATCAAACGCCTGGCGGAAAAGTGACGACTAACGACACACGGGCGCAGCTTCTAAACAATCCCGCAATCCGTTCCAACGCGCGGGAAGCGTCAACCCCTGCAAGTTCAATTGCGCACGCCTGGCGAGCCCTCCGTCACCGCAACTTCAAACTTTTCTTCGCGGGTCAAACCATCTCCGTAATCGGTACCTGGATGACGAAGCTGGCCACAAGTTGGTTGGTCTATCGCATGACCCGTTCGGCGCTGCTGCTTGGCGTCGTCAGCTTCTCGGGACAAATTGTCGCTTTTCTTCTGGGTCCCTTTGCCGGTGTCTGGGTCGAACGCCTCAATCGCCGCAAACTGCTGGTATGGACGCAAGCGCTTGCTGCCGTCCAATCGCTCGCTCTGGCTGCCCTCACTCTCGCGCACGTCATCAACCTTTGGGAAATCATCGCGCTCACTGCGTTGCAAGGCTTGATCAACGCCTTCGACATGCCAGGACGGCAATCCTTCCTCGTGCAAATGGTTGAGGATCGCAACGATCTCAGCAACGCGATCGCCATCAACTCCTCAATGGCCAACGGCGCGCGACTGATCGGCCCAGCTTTCGCCGGCTTGGTCATCGCAGCCTTTGGCGAAGGCTGGTGCTTCCTGATTGACGGCGTCAGCTACTTCGCTGTGATCGCATCCCTGCTGATGATGCGCATCAAGCCCTGGAACATTCGCCGCACCGCCAGCAGCATGCTCGAACAACTACGCGAAGGCTGGGACTACGTCCGTACATTTGCGCCCATTCGCACCATCCTTCTGCTCTTTGCACTGATGAGCCTGATGGGCTATTCCTACTCCGTTCTGCTACCGCTTTTCGCCGAGCAAGTGGTGCATGGCGGCGCCGCCACGCTCGGCTGGCTGACCGGCGCTTCAGGCATAGGAGCATTTGTCTCCGCGCTTTCCCTCGCGATCCGCAAGTCGGTCGTCGGGCTGACAGGCATACTGCAGATTGCCACCGCGATGCTCGGCGCGGCGCTGATTCTCTTCGGCCTGTCACATACGCTGTGGCTATCGCTTGTGCTGATGGTTTTCGTCGGCTTCGGCTTGATCCAGACGGCGTCCGTCAGCAACACGATCATCCAGTCGTTGGTGCCGGAAGATAAACGCGCCCGGGTCATGAGTTATTACATGATGGCATTCTTCGGAGCGTCGCCCTTTGGCAGCCTGCTGGCCGGCGTTTTGGCTCATCGCATCGGCGCGCCACATACCGTCATGCTCACTGGGGCGTCTTGTCTCGCTGGTTCGCTATGGTTCGCGTTCGAACGGCCAAAACTTCGAGTGGTCATGAGGCCAATCTACGAACAGCTGGGGTTACTGCCCGCACGCGACACAGACATGATCCCCGGGGAAACGCCAACGTAGCACCTACAATGACTTCCCTTTTCAACCGAAAGGAAAAATCACAATGAACTGGCAGGACTACATCGCTTGTTTCTTCGCTGGAATGTTTCTTGCCAATGTCGTGCCTCATTTCGTCCAGGGCATCTCCGGCGAGCCTTTCCCTACACCCTTTGCGAAGCCTCCTGGAAAAGGATTGTCGTCGCCGACGGTAAACGTCCTGTGGGCGCTCTTGAATCTTGCCGTCGGATACATACTGTTCCGCGTCGGGGAAGTTTCGAATGGAAGTTACTCCGCCCTCATTATTTTCTTCGCGGGAATCGCTGTGTTAAGCATCATGGCCAGTGTGCGATTTCAGGAAAAACACTCCAAATAAGAAAGAAAACCGATGCCGCTCTCAAAACTCGATGATGTCTCTGCTTTAATCTTGATCGACCTGCAAAAAGGAATTGTTGGTATGCCTACCGTTCACCCCACCAGCGAGATCATCGCTCGGGCGGCCCAACTGGCGCGTGCGTTCCGAGAGCGCAGGTTGCCCGTCGTTCTCGTGAACGTAACTGCCGCGGCTCCGGGCCGCACCGACACCGGGCCTCGCAAGCTTTCCTTTCCTGCCGATTGGACTGAACTTGTCCCTGAACTGGAGCAACAACCCGACGACTACCTTGTCACCAAGCAACGCGTCGGCGCATTCATTGGCACAGCCTTGCATGATTACTTGCGCGAGCGCGGCGTAACGCAAGTCTTCTTGGCGGGTATCTCGACCAGCGCGGGCGTGGAATCCACAGCTCGCAGCGCCTACGATCACGGCTATAATGTCGTTCTCGTCGTCGACGCGATGACAGACCGCGACGCCGATACCCATGGCCATAGCGTGGAGAAAGTTTTTCCTCGTTTTGGGGAAACCGACACAACCGCCAGCGTGCTGAAACTGTTGAAAGAACGGCGGACGTGAGTTCTTGATTTCCTCAAATTGTCCCGGCAAAGAAGTAATCCCATCTACATCTGCCGGTGCGTGAGAACGACATGCAATTTACCGTCAGACGCGCCGCGATCGGCGATGAGCCAGTGTTACGGGCTTTGCGCCTTCAGGCGCTTACCGATTCGCCCAGCGTCTTCGGTTCCACCTATGAGCGGGAGGTGGCCCGAACAACGGAGGACTGGCGCCGCTGGCTGGCTCCGGGTGCCACGTTCATTCTGGAAGCACCCGGCGAACCTCGTGGGCTCGTGGCTGGTGTCCGCGATCCGAATGACGCTTCCGCGGTTCATTTGATGGCCATGTGGGTGCATCCAGACCTTCGAGGCACCGGCGCGGCCGACGCCTTGGTATCTTCTGTGAAGGCCTGGGCCAACGAGGTAGGCGCGACGCAGGTCCGCCTCAATGTCGTCGAGGGCAACACGCGCGCCCGGCGATGCTACGAACGGTCCGGCTTTCGGGCGACGGGCCGCCAAGGCTTGCTCGAACGATCAGGCGATACAGAAATTGAGATGGTCTGCGACGGCTTATTCTTGGCTAGGTGAGGCACAGCCCAAGCATGGGCTCGGCTGCTGAGATAGTTGAAGATTCGTCTGTTCGCGAACGCGCCTGAGGCGACCACGGAGAAGTTTACGACTCGGAATGCCGCGAAGGATAGCGGCTGGGCTTCTCTGCTCGTAATGTCCGGTAACCGTCCAACTCGGCAGAAGTGATCACGTACGCTGTTTCCAATGGATGGTTTGCATGCGCCGCCAATTCTGCTTGCAGCCTTTGCGCGCAGATATCCGGCGCATCCTGATAGCGAACGCGGTGCGAAAGAAACGCCTCGTTCGCAATGTTTAGCGTAAACTCCCGCTCCGTGCCCGCTTCGCGCACCTGGAACGTGTATTCACGCATGAGCAACTTCGCCTGGAAGCCGCGGTACTGCACGATCAATCCAGGCGTCATTTGGCACCAGGCACGAACACCCGGCCTGCAAGTGTCGGCTCTGGCTTCACGGCCTTCACGCGCTTGGCGCGGCGTCGCTTGGGCGGAACACCTTCCGCGGGTTCGATGGTCATCAGGCTGGTGACAAAAATTTTGACCCCATGGGTGTCAAAATCAATGGTGGTACGATCAAAGTCCCGTTTAACGATTACTCCGCAACCATACTGAGAATGCTTGATGTATTGGCCTGTTTCAAGATTCGACAAGAATCCTCCTCATCAGATTATTCAGAACAAATTGCTTTGTGCCGCGTCGCGTATGACCGCGGCTAATAACTCCGGCGGCCACCGCGTCCAGATCCGGATCCAGATCCGCCGCGTCCACCTGAAAATCCGCGTCCGCCACCGCCGCCACCACGATCCCCGCCGCCGCCGCGAAATTCTTGCGGGCGCGCTTCGTTGACCTGCAGTGCGCGGCCTTCGATGTCCATGCCGTTGAATTCCCCGATGGCCTTGGTCGCGTCATCTTCCGGCGCCAGTTCCACGAATCCGAATCCGCGCGAGCGTCCGGTTTCCCGGTCGGTAATAATCCGCGCCGATCCCACCTTGTATCCCTTGCCACTGAACAACTGCAGCAGGCTTTCATCCGTCATGCTGAACGCCAGATTCCCTACATATAGCTTTGTCATAATGCTTCCTTTGTTCTGATTCCCCCACTGCCCGCCATCAGATCGCGGTGTTGCACTGAAAATGCCTGAGACTCACCGAAATATTCAGGAACAACACTCCCAGAAATCTTCTCGAAACCGGCACTCTGATTTCCAGCGAGTTGAATTTCCGTCCCCGAAGTTCGCCCAATAATTGGGCCACGCCTTTCCGCAGGATCACCTGTCGCACACGGCCCATGACTCGCGTTTCCTTGCCGCCGCGCAGCTGAAGAAGATTCCAGTTCGTCTCTCGTATCTTTTGACGGAGTGCATAGTTGTCGAAGTCTTTCACCATTCGCCAACCGGGAAGAAACGTTTCGGTTTCTGTCGCCAGGTCTGGAGGCAGCACCGCGCCCTCTCGAACGAGCAGAATCCTGGTTTCATTGGTTTTCGACTTTGGAAGGATGTGGCTCACTGGTTAGGCTCGGATCGACGCGAATCGAAACTACCGTTCAGCGCGATTCCGTTACTCTTAGGAAGCAACAGCGGCAGCCACCTTGTGAAACGTGGAGTTGGCAACCATGTAAGTGTGCACCCGCACGGCGCCATCTATCAGACCGGTAACCAGGTTGGTCACCTCCCCAAACCCTTTCCGGTCGTAGCTTTCCGCATCTTCACTGCTTTCCCAGAAACTATAGGCATAAATCTCTTTACCGCTCTGCGAAACCAGCGTCAGTTCATCCAGAAAGCCCTTCTGCTTGCGCAGGAGCGGGATGATTTCGCTTTCCATTTTCTGTACAAACTGAGCAGCTGAATCGGACTTCAGGCGTACCGAGACCTTGCGAGCGAACATGTGACTCTCCTTGTGGAGACCAAGGGAGTCGTCAGGGGAGAGCGACTGGTCGGAAAGGACCTGAAAGCAGCCTTGATCGTGACTAAAGAATGCCTCGCTTTACCTGTATTGTCAAGTTTCGACTCTCTCTGTACTATGTGGTTTACCGACTCAGTTAAGCAGCGGAGGCCGTATGGATGTGTGTTTGGTTATTCAGCAGAGGCTCAAGGAATTGGGCCTGGAACAGCGCGATCTCGCCGCGGCCGCCCAAGTCACGGAGTCTTATATCTCCCAACTCCTCACCCGCAAAAAAGCTCCTCCCGCCGCCAATCGCACGGACATTTACGAGAAGATGAACACGTTCCTCAAATTGCCCAAGGGCCAACTTTCGGCGATGGTCGAAGAGCAGCGACGCGAGCAATGGAAACGGAAACTCGCCGACCCGCCGACGCCTCTCTACCAGGAAGTCCGCGAACTTGTGGTCAGCAAATGCCAGATCGAGCGCCAGAAACAGGTCCGCGAAATTTTCGAGAAGCAAGCCTTCGGCGAATTGGAACGCCTGGTGACCCAGAAACTTCTGGATGTAACCAAGAAAATCGCCCGCGATGAATTGGAAAACGAACAGTGGCTGCGCAAAGTCGCGAAACTGCGCGATCAATCCTATGCCGAAGCGCGCACCGTCATTCTGGAATTTCTGGACACGGACATGTTCAATATTTCCGCCGCCCACTGCGCCACTTTCCTCGCCCCCATGATCGAGTCTTGGGATATTGACTTGTCCACTTTTGCGATTCAGGTCGTCTTGAATCGCCTGCTCTCTCCTGTCGAGGTTGTGCATTTTCAGTTTGTCGAGCGCGACGATGCCGAGCGCTCGCCTACGGAACCCGGCTTTCAGGAATTTCTGGATCTGGGCGATTTGAGTGGAGACGCAACCGAAGAAGAACTAGACTTTCTGCGAAATCTGCGATTCAAGAGCCGCCGGCCCACCGCCGTTTTCTACTATCGCGAACTCCAGAACCTTCGAGATCCTCTCCATTTTCGGGATGGCGCGCTTCTGAATCTCCACAAGCGCAGCGACGCAAACAATGCCGAGAAGCGCAATCAAGTCGATTCTCGAAAAAAAGCCATCGGCCGCTGGAGAAAAAACTTCCTGAATCCCAACAAGCGCATCAACTAGACGCGATGCGGCAAATAGAAGCCATGCCACAAAAGTTTAGGAGGTCACAGCTTCAGCTCCGACATTAGAGCCAAGCAAATCCGGGCTTCAGCACCCTGAGGGCACTCTTCTCTTTTTCTGTCGATTCTGCCCTCGCATAGCCGCTGAGGAAACAGCCGCTATTTTTCTTGCGAGCAGAATTTCCTGTCCTGTGCTATGATGTTTTTGCGCTTAATGCATTCGGTTGTGTTGTGCGGTCCCTCTGGTTTAGTGACTTGATCTGAGAATACCCGCCCTCCGTTTCCTCCGTAGGTCTTCAGCGTAATTAAAAACAAGTCTGGCAATCCAGATTGTCTCGCTCACGAGAAGCTATGTGTGCCTCGGCAGTCCCGCCAGCAAGAAAGCAAAATGCAAAGTTTTTCAGAACTCTCTATATCTCCTTCCCTGAAGGAGAAACTCCAGGCGGCTCGATTTTCGACGCCGACCCCGGTGCAGGTGGCGGCAATTCCGCAAGCTCTATCCGGAACAGATGTAATCGCCACCGCGCAGACAGGAACTGGCAAGACGCTCGCGTTTCTGATTCCGGTGATCGAAAAGTTGGCGCAGGACAAGACCGCCGGAATCGCGGCGCTCGTGCTTGTTCCAACTCGCGAACTTGCCATGCAGGTGATCGCCCAATACGACGCGCTGCGTTCCAAACAAGAGCAGCCCGCGGCGTTGGTCGTTGGCGGCCTGCCAGAAGGCAAGCAACTCAACGCCATTCGCAAGGGCGCTCGGCTTGTTGTGGCCACTCCTGGCCGTTTGGAAGATTATCTCGATCGCAGACTCGTCAACCTTACCGGCGTAAGGACGCTCGTGCTCGATGAAGCCGATCGCATGTTGGATATGGGCTTTCTCCCAGCCATTCGGCGAATCGTCTCCAATTTGCCCAAGGATCGCCAGACGCTTTGTTTCTCAGCAACCATGGAAGCCGCAGTGGCCCAACTGGTGAAGGACTATACAAAAAATTCCGTCCGCCTCACCTTTGGTTCTACCTTAAAGCCATCGGAGAACGTCCGCCTTCAGGCGTTCGAAGTATCCGACGACGGCAAGCCCGATATGCTCTACAAGCTCCTGAATAAGGAAAGCGGGCGCTGCCTCATTTTCTCGCGCACCAAGCGCGGCACCGA
>Ga0210385_10002348_pt1 | contig 11449 bp, 9 predicted proteins | sample IncBWH26OmetaG_FD_160107 | JGI IMG/M metagenome (GOLD analysis project Ga0210385, IMG submission 160107) | Forest soil microbial communities from Barre Woods Harvard Forest LTER site, Petersham, Massachusetts, United States - Inc-BW-H-26-O ... | reverse complement strand
GTGGCAACGGTCGCTCCCGCAGTTTCACAAGGCCGCGGAAATCGTCCGCAACGGACTGATCGGCGATGTCACGCATGTTGAGGTTGGCCTTCCCGGCGCACCGCACGACTTCCCCAGCACCGTTCCTGCGCTTCTCGACAAACTCTCGTCACTTCCCGATAAGATTAAAGATCCTTCGCAGATTCTCCCCGGCACTGCCGCATGGGATCTCGCTGTAACTCCGCCCCCGCCCGATCTCGACTACGACACCTGGATCGGCCCTTCCAAAATGGAGCCCTACATCGCTGCCCGCGTCTATCAGAACTGGCGCTGGAATTACAACACCGGCGGTGGCCAGCTTCTCGATTGGATCGGCCACCACGGCGACATCGCGCACTGGGGACTCGGCTTCGACCTCACTGGACCGTCCGAGGTTCAAGGCTTCGGAGAATTCCCACCAGCCAACGCCGTGTGGAATGTTGCGCTCAGGTACACGGTGGAGTGCATCTATCGCAAAGAAGTCACCGGCTACTCGAACGATGTCAGCCTGACAATCGCCGGTGGTTCGCCCGCCATCAGCATGGGAACCAAATGGATCGGCACCGACGGTTGGGTCTGGGTCGATCGCAGCGGCTTCGACGCCTCGAACCCTGAATGGGTAAAGATGGATTCCCTACCCGAGGCGCAGCGCAAAATTCCGCTCTACGAATCGTCGGAGCACCGTCGTAACTTCCTCGATAGCGTCAAGTCGCGCAAGCCCACCATCGCTCCAGTCGACGTGGCGCACCACTCCATCATCCCCGGCCATCTCGGCCTCATTTCCATGCTTGTCGGGCGCAAACTTCACTGGGATGTGAAGCAGGAGCAGATTCTGAACGACCCCGAGGCCACCGCGCTGATGTCGCGTCCCTACCGCGCGCCTTACAAACTCGCTTGATTCGACATCGGCCCTCCGACCATTAGAGGCGCAGATCAATTTTCCCTTCTGCGCCGCTGCCGAATTCCTCCCCCGCAATCCACCCATCCTCCGCCCGGCGTAGCTTAAACCAAATGATCCCAATGCATTACGTCTTCTAGCGTGTGCGCCGAGCCCTCAAAGTTTACGCCCGCAATTTTTGGACGAGACTCTTTCGCAAACTCCGGGTTTATCCCACAGGTAGAGCTAGCGTATCCCAATTGTGGTTCTTTTAAGCTGTCTTGTCACAACGAGATTCGAAGCCATGAACAAGCCTGATTCCCTTCCGATCGAGGAACTGTGACAATCAAAGAGAAACTTCAAAAGAGCAGTACGAGGATTGGACGTGTTTCGCTCCGAATTCCCCGGGAGAAGCGAGCGCCAATCTTCAAATTACAGATCGGATCGCGAACCCATTGCTTGCCTGTACTTGCGAACGGAGATTAGGCACTGGCCGTAGTGCTCCAAGAACAGGCGAAGGACCTGAACAATGATGACCAATCAGGATGCACGGCGCGTACTTGTCCTGGATGACGAGCAGGTGATTGCAAATACTCTGGCCCTCATTCTCAACCGCAGCGGTTTTGAAGCACGCGCTGTATATACCGCCGAGGCAGCGATCCAAACTGCCCGCGAACTCTCTCCCGACGTTCTGATCAGCGACGTCATCATGGACGGCGTGACTGGCATTGATGCGGCGATCCGTATTTCAGAGATGGTGCCTCACTGCCGCGTCATTCTGTTTTCCGGCCAGGCGGCTACCGCTGACCTGCTCGAACGCGCGAAGGCCAGCGGCCATCGTTTCGAATTACTCATCAAGCCGGTGCACCCACGCGCGCTGCTCGAGCGTCTTAGTCGTCCAAACTAGATCAGCCGGCGCGACGGCTCCCATCGCTTTTCAGCGACGCCGGAATCGCGCAACAGAAGCACAGCGCTTTCTTGTTTGATTATTTGTGCGACAGGTTTGCAGCGGACCTCACTAGGTCGGAACCGCCGTCTCTGACCCAACAGGAAAGAAGACAGAAAACACAGTCCAGCTCTTTCCCGGCACCACGCTACTGCGCAGCCGGATGCTCCCGTCGTGCTTGCGCAGGATATTGGAGCTGACCCATAGCCCCAGCCCCGTCCCCACATCTCGCTTGGTCGTGAAGAATGGCTCGAAGAGCTTCTTCCTGACCTCCGGAGCGATCCCCGGCCCATTGTCACAAACTGTCAATCGCACGCCCGCTCTTTTGTGGCCCTTGTATTCATATGCAGCAGACAAGCGAACCAGGATGCGCCCCCGATCGCTAACCGCATCGATGCTGTTGTTCAGCAGGTTTGCGAACAGCTGCCTGATCTCGCCGGGAATTCCCATCAGCGTCGGGTTGTCGCGAATGTCGGTCTCGATCGAAATCTGCTTGTTGCGCGCGCGCGCTGAAAAGACCGACACCAGCGGCGTAATCAATTCGCCGAGCGTCAGCGAACGTGCACCCTTGTTTTCGCGATAGAACCCCAGGGTCTGCTTGGTTAGCAATGCCATCCGAGCCAATTCCTGCTGGGCTTGCTCCAGGAATATCTTTCCTTCCCCATTCCCCATGCATCCCTGCGCCAGGTAAACCAGGTTCGTTACAGCTTCCAGGGGGTTGTTGATCTCGTGCGCAATCGTCGCAGCCAGCCGGCCGACTGTAGCCAGCCGCTCCGAGGTGTGCAATGCCTTTTCGATTTTCTTTTGTTGTGAAATATCCCGCGAAATACTCGCCACACCGACAATCGTCCCTCGCTCGTCAAACACCGGCGATAGAGTCAGTGACACCTCAATGCGATCCCCATCTTTTGTCAGGCGCAAGGTCTCAAAGTGCTCGGTTCGTTCTCCTCGCGAGACTGCCGACATAATCCGATCTTCATCGGGCACTACTTCCTGCGGAATGACCTTCCGGATGGATTGCCCAATCATCTCCTCCGCCTTGTAGCCGAACACGCGCTCGGCGCCCGGATTCCAACTCGTCACCACGCCGTTCAGATCCTTGCCGACAATGGCATCGTCTGAGAACTCTATGATCGCCGCGAGTCTCTGCGATGCATCCAGGGCCGTCTGCAGCTTCACCTGGCTTTCCTCAATTTGTTGCCGGATCTCGAATTCTCCGCTGATATCGGTGTTCGTGCCAAACCAGCGAATGATCTCTCCACCGGCATCCCGTACCGGCACCGCGCGCGTCAAGAATGGCTTGTACTTCCCGTCTTTGCCGCGCAACGGAAAGATCATCTCAAACGCCTCACCGGTACTCAGAGAACGTTTCCATTTTTCCTCGACCTCCGGCAAGAACCTGGAGTCGAGCACGGACTGCCATCCCCACCCGCAGCTCTGCTCGGCGGTCGTGCCCGTGTAGTCGTACCAGCGCTCATTGAACCAGCGGATGAATCCGTCCGGATCCGACATCCACACCAGTTGCGGCATGGCATCCGCCAGGCTGCGATACTCCTCTTCCCTTTCGGTCAGCGAATTTTCCCGCCGCTTTCGGTCGGTTATGTCACTTACGACGCCCAAAAACCGGGAAGTACCGACCATGCGGCGTCCCTTCGCGTAGTGGTAGCGAAGCCCCATCTCCGGGTGTTCATAGCGATACTCGATCTCCAGGACACCCGTCCGCTGACATTCCGCCATCTCCAGTTGCACGCGCGGCCGATCGGCGGAAAAGATGCGCGATGACCATGTACAGTAAATCTCTTCATCCGATGCCTTGGGGTCAGTGCCGTACATTCGATGCATCTCAACAGACAGCGTTCGGGTGTTCTCGACCGGGTCCCAATCCCACGTCCCGATCTGCCCAGCCTCCTGGGCCAGCCGAAGCCGCTCCTCACTCAGTTCCACCGCGCGGCGACTCAACACACGCTCGGTTAGGTCGACGGCGAGCACAACAATTCCATCAACTTCTCCAGTTGACATGAAGGTCGGCTGAAAAATGAAATCGAAAAACCGGTCCTCTGTAATTCCCGAATTCAGAACCTGGAGAGGAGTTTTATAGTCGCTCCTGCGATAAGCAACTCCTGTTTTGAAAACCTGGTCGAGAAGCTCAAGAATCCCGGAGCCTTTCAGCTCCGGCAATGCCTCTGGAACCGCAAGGCCGAGCAAATCGTCAGCCATGGAGCGGCCCACCGAGTGTACAAAAAGGTCATTCGCATAGGAAAACCGATGGTCGGGGCCGCTCAGGAAAGCGATAGCCGTCGGTGCCTGCGCCAGGAGTTCCTTGAGCCGCACATCATCCTGCTCATCAGTTCCAGCACTCGGGCGCTTTTGTTCGCATCGAATGTTCAAGATTGACCCAAACCCCTCATTCGCGGTCAGTCTGAACGCGACCGCCGGAAGGGGCGCAACACACCCTCTGTCGTTTGGAGGAGATAACTGCTCTTCTGGTTGTCCGCGCAAAGCCGTGGCCGGCCGGCAAAATCGAGATCTAAGCTGCCTTCGACAGCCCCTCGCGGGCCGCATCCGGATCGCTCAATGGCCGGCGCGCCGCCCACCACATCAGGCCGGCACCCACCAGAACGGATCCCGCACTCGCCAACTGCGCATTCGATAGCCCCATGAGAATTTTGGGATTGCGGCGAATGAACTCCACGAGGAACCGGGCGATCCCACTCAACACCAGGTACTCGCCAACAATCGCGCCCGTCCCGTGTTTCTTCCCGCCTCGCCACCACAGGTACCAGCCGATCATCAGTCCCATCCCAAGCTCATACAGGGGAGTCGGATGCACGCGGACTCCGGGCGGCGTCGGCTCGATTCCGTTGGGGAAGCTCATCCCCCACGGCAGCTTCGTTTCAATTCCGTAGCAACCGTCGCCGGATAGAAAACACCCGATCCGACCAATGCCGTACCCGATCGCCGCTGCGGGCGCGGCCAGGTCCAGCGTTCGCAGTCCGCCGATCCTGGCCCACCAGCCTTGGAAAACGAGCGCTGAAATCCCGAAAAGAAGGCCGCCAAACCACGCAAATCCTGCCGTATCCCACAGCACCCGCCATCCCATTTCGCGAAACTCGCTTGGTGTATCAATGACGTGCCACAACTTGGCTCCCACAATTCCCGCCAGAACGGCGACGGCGACCATCCCCACCGCATCGGCATCGATGCTGGATCGCTTGAAACCCCGGTCCATCACAAAAGCCGCCACCACGGCGGCCAGCCATAACATCAGGCCAAAAGTGGGAATCTCGGGATGCCAGAAATGCAGATTGACGTGGATATACGGAATCATTCTCTTTCAGTATAGACGGCCACGGGATTGGAACCGTCCTCGAACTTCCGGTTGAGTTCCCGCCGAATTCACCCTGATTTTTTCACAGGTTGTGGTCCATACTCCCCCGGTCTCGGGCGATACTGTCTCCATGGCCACCATTACTTATCAGGGACTTGAGGTTCTCTATACGCGTCAACAGATAGCCGACCGCGTCGCGGAGATGGGCGCGCAGATTACCCGCGACCTCAACGATGAAAAGTTGGTGATGGTGGGCGTGCTAAAGGGGGCTGCGATCTTCCTCGCCGACCTCGCCCGTTCCGTTAAAGTCGACACGACTTTCGACTTCGTCGCCGTCTCCAGCTACGGTAAAGGGCAACGTTCTTCCGGCGCTGTCAAGCTCATCAAGGACCTTGATGAGCCTATCGAAGGAAAAAACGTCCTCATCGTAGAAGACATCCTCGATACGGGCCTCACCCTCGCCTACTTACGCAAGATATTTCTGCAACACAGGCCGAAGACTCTGCGCATCGCCGCGCTGCTCGACAAGCCCTCGCGCCGCATCGAAAAAATTGACGCGGACTATACGGGATTCGCTATACCAAACTTATTCGTCATCGGATACGGAATGGATTATGCCGAGCGCTATCGCAATCTCCCCGACATCTGCCTCATGGCGCCCGACCACCCCGAATAACCCTTCTGAACTAAACACGGAAGACGACCCGGTGGTTTCTCGTCATACCAGAAATTGGGTCCCCTTGGGTGTCGAATCTGAGACCTGGGGCTTTGTACGCACATCAGTCCTCCAGGGAGGCAAAACTCCATGTCCAATGAGCGTGAAATCCTTTTCGCCGCCTATCGCGATTTCAACTCCCGTAACATCGATGCAGTACTCTCACGGATGCATCCCCAAGTGGAGTGGGCGAACGGTATGGAGGGTGGCCACGTCCATGGAAAAGATGAGGTTCGCGCTTATTGGACACGTCAATTTATTTCCCTTGACCCTCACGTCGAACCGGTGCGGATCGAGCCGGACGAACACCGGAATTGGAGGGTCGAAGTGCACCAGGTTGTCCATGATCAGAAAGGCAACCTCCTGCTCGACACTACCGTCTACCATACGTACCAATTCCGCGAGGGGCTGATCGTCCGTATGGATATCGCGCAAGGGCAGGCACCTGCAGGCAATGACCAATGAGTCCGACTATGGTTCCCTTCGTTCTCCACGAACATCGGCCGTCACTGGCCGAGCTCCCATCAGGGGGCTATACTCAACTGCCGGAATAGAAGAACCAAGCCGCCTTCGCCCAGAGCGGCGCAAGAAGGAGCAAGAAAATGTCAGCAATTACCCCGATTCGGGATGAGGATCTGGAGTTCGATCACGGAACGTTCGATTCAGCAGGATTCACCAAGCAGACCTTGTCCTCCTGGCAATCTCTTGCACAAGTCATCGACCACACCCTGCTTAAACCTGAAGCCACGCGCGACCAGGTCGAAAGCCTCTGCGACGAAGCCATCCGCTATCGCTTCGCCTGCGCCATGGTGAACCCCGCCTGGGTGCCCACAGCAGTCGAAATTCTGTCCGGCACAGGTGTCCCCGTCGGCGTTGTGATCGGATTCCCCTTCGGCGCCTCCCTCGTGTCCACCCTACGCCAGGAAGCAGCCGCGCTCGCACGTCTCGGCGCCAAAGAACTCGACATGGTCATTCCCATCGGCCAGCTCAAAAGCGGCAACCACCACGCTGTGCACCACACCATTCAAGCGGCAGTCACAGTAGCGCACCACAACGGCGCACTTCTCAAGGTCATTCTTGAGACCGCACTGCTTACCGTCGAAGAAAAATTGCGCGGTGCAGAGCTTGCCATCCAGGCCGGCGCCGACTTCATCAAGACCTCCACAGGATTCGCTGGCGGAGGCGCCACCGCAGCCGACGTGGCCCTTATGCGCGGCGTAGCCGGCGGCCGCTGCGGCGTCAAAGCTTCCGGTGGTATCCGCACTCTCGCCGATGTCAAGACCATGCTAGAAGCCGGCGCAAATCGCATAGGCGCCTCGGCCTCCGTCACCATAGTCCGCGAACTGGGCGCAGACTGAAGCAGCTTCCAGTTTCCAGCTGCGAGAGGTCTGCTGCCTTTCGCTGCCCTTGTGTCATTGAATATCCTTCTTGAACGCAACGCCTGCATTGCGCGCATTGCCGCATCTGCTCAAACCGCACATTCGGAGCTAGAAGTTAGTAGCTAACAGCTAGAAGCTGTCTGCATCCGCTATCATCGACCTCAGTCCTCCATGCCCTCCACACCACCCATCAGACGGCCGGAACCGGAATACGAAGGCGACTACCGTCCCGCAGATCCCGATAACCCGCACGCCCACATCGATCCGCAGAACGCACGGATTGAAGCCACCGATCTCGCGTTCCTGTCGCACATGGCAGACACGCTCAATACAACACTCGATCTGCAGACGCTCCTCAATCGCACCTCTGAACTCGTCCGCTCGATCATCCCCTACAAAATCTTTTCCATTCTTCTGCTCAACGACCGCACCAACGAACTTCGCATGCGCTTTCAGATCGGCCATACGCCCGAAGTGCAGCGCATGCGCTTCCCTATCGGCAAAGGCGTTGTCGGCCAGGTTGCGCTCACACGCCAGCCCATGCTCATCAACGACGTCACGAAGATCGAAGGCTACATCCCCGCCAATCCCAACGTCTGCTCTGAACTCGCCATCCCCCTCATCGCAAAAAACCGCCTTATCGGCGTCCTCGATCTCGAGAGCGAACAGCCCGACTTCTTCAAGCCCGAGCACCTTCACCTGCTTACGCTTACCGCGTCGCGCATTGCGCAGGCCATCGAGAACGCGCGCCTCTACACCCGCGTTTCACGGCAGGCCGAAACGCTCTCCGTTCTCAACGAAATCTCCACTGAACTCACATCAATCCTCGATCTCGACCCGCTTCTCGCGAAAGTGGGACAACTTCTCCGCCGCCTGATCGATTACCAGATGTTTTCCATCATGCTCCTCGACGAAAAGGGCGACACCCTCATCACGCGCTACGCATGGCGCTTCGGGCATGCTCAGGCGCCCATGCGTCGCATTTCTGTTACCAGCGGACTGGTTGGCGCAGCCGTGCGCGAGTGGCGTCCCATCAACGTACCCGACGTGCGCAAGGATCAGCGCTATCTCCCCATGAATGCGGAGACGCGCTCCGAACTCATCGTGCCTCTCTTTTACAAAGAGCGCGTTATCGGCGTCCTCGATCTCGAGCACACTCGAACCGCATTCTTCAACGAAGATCACGTACGCACCCTCACCACCATGGCCGCGCAGGTCGCCATTGCTATTGAAAACGCGCGTCTCTACCAGGCCGTCAAGCGCCAGGAGCAGCAACTCGAACGCGACATCGCCATGGCCCGCGAAGTCCAGCTTCGCCTGCTACCCACCACGCCGCCCGTACACAAACACGCTGAATTCGCGGTCAGCTTTCTGCCCGCACGCACCATCGGCGGAGACCTCTACGATTTCCTCGAGTACACTTCAGACCAGACCGCCATCGTTCTCGGCGACGTCAGCGGTAAAGCCGCCCCGGCCGCACTTTTCGCCGCCCTGGTCAGCGGCATCATGCGTTCAGCCGCCCAGCAAAAGCTCGCGCCCGCCGCCATGCTCGCCACCCTCAACGATGCGCTCCAGGAACGCCGCCTCGACTCCCAATACGTCGTCATGCTTTTCGCGCTCTGGAACGACGAGAATCAAACCCTGCAGGTCGCCAACTCCGGAGCCGTGCAGCCCGTCTTCTGCCGCTCCGGCGAATCAGTCACCGTCAAGGCTGAAGGCTTCCCCCTCGGCATGTTCCCCAATGCCACCTACGAAGAATTCAACGTGGCAACGCAACCCGGCGACGCCGTGGTATTCGTCTCCGACGGAATCCTGGATGCCGAGAATGAAAAAGGCGAGATGTACGGCGAAGACCGCCTTGCCAGTCTCCTCTGCGCCAGCCGCGATCTCCCGGCCCAGCACATCGCCGCCGCTATCCTCTCCGACGTCACCCAGTTCCAGGGCGCCCAAGACCGCTTCGACGATGAAACGATCATTGTCCTTCGCGTGCGCTAGAAGTCAATCCGTCATTTTCCTGTAACCACCAAGCCGCCTGGCGAATCCAACCCGCGAACGCTGTCCCCGCAGGAGTCTCCAGTTTGGCCTCGAAACAAACCTCGTTCCCCCGAGGAATCCTTCTTGCCGTTGCGTGCGCCTTTGTACTCTTTCTGATCCTCCAATTCGTACGGACGCCTCTGCGAAACCCTCCCGTCACCGCCGAGATTCAAGCCCCGCCCGAGATCCGTCAGATCCTCCGCAACTCCTGCTACAACTGCCATTCCAACGAAACGAAGCTCGCGTGGTTCGACCAGGTTGTACCCGCCAATTGGCTTGTTTCCCGCGATGTAAAAGAAGCGCGCAGGCATCTCAATTTTTCTGAGATTGGCTCCAAGCCTGCCGGGCAACAGAAGGCCGCTCTCTTTGAGGCGGTCTACATGATTCAGATGGGCGCAATGCCTCTGCCTTCCTATGCTCGCGTCCATCCCGGTGCTGTCGTCACACCCCAGCAGTTGGCGGTGCTGCGGACCTATCTCGATGCAGCCGAGTCGCCGACCCCGGCCACGCAAACCGAGATTGCCGCGGCGGACACGCAGTATCAAAACTGGATTCACTCCGCGAGTGCAGCAGCCCCACAAGTGCGTCCAGCACCGAACGGCATCCCGTTTCCCACCGACTACAAGAATTGGAGAGTCATCTCCAGCAGCGAACGATTTGACAACCACACGATGCGCGAAATTCTCGGCAATGAGGTCGCAATCAAAGCCATCGCCGACCACAACATCAACCCCTGGCCCGACGGAACCACCTTCGCCAAGATTGCATGGTTCCAGCAGCCCGATAGCTCAGGCGTTATTCATACTGGCCAGTTTTTCCAGGTTGAATTCATGATCAAGGACAGCCAGAAGTACGCCTCCACCAAGGGATGGGGATGGGCACGATGGCGTGGCACCGACCTCAAACCATATGGCGCGAATGCGAATTTCTCCAGCGAATGCGTCACCTGCCACTCGCCTCTGCGCAAAAACGACTACGTATTCACCATGCCGATTGAGCGCCAACCCGGACACTAGAGCCGATTTGAGGATTTGAATGAAGCGACTGTTTCTACCTGGCGCACTGTTGATGATTTTTCTCGCAGGTTGTTCTGCGCCGAACCCGCGACTTGTCACCACGCCGAATCACGCCGCGGCATTGCCTGCTGATCTTCCCGCGAATCCGCTGCAATGGAAGGTCATCACCTCCGAGATCGATCATCCACAAGCCACCATGTCAACGCTCTTCGGCAATGACCTCGCAGTTCAATATGTGCGCACTCATTCCGATCAAAACTACCCTGCCGGCTCCGTCCTCGCACTGGTCACGTGGAGGCAGCAAGAGGATATCCGTTGGTTCGGAGCGAAGATACCAGCCGACCCGCGCTCCATTGAATTCCTTTCCATTGACTCTGCTCCGAATCAGCAGCCGACCTACACCTATCGCGCTTTCGACGGCTCACCGCTGCGGCAAGATGCAAATCAGGTCACGTCCAGTCTCCAGGGTCGCGCGGCGTACATCATTGCGCAACGTGCCGCGGTGCTTCCATAGTGGGAAGCCGAAGTATGCCGTAGCCCCTCGGCCCCTATCTGAGTTCGGTAGACTTGATCAGACCTCATTTCGGAGCCGCCTTGTCTACTGCAACGCAAGAACGCATCATCCGCCCCGCGCGCAATATCCTCGGCACCCTGCGCCTGCCGGGCGACAAGTCCATCAGCCACCGCTACGCCATGCTCGGCGCATTTGCTGAAGGCACTTCGCGCTTTTCGAACTTCTCCACCGGCGCCGACTGTGCTTCCACCCTCGCATGCATGCAGTCTCTCGGCGCGAAGGTTCGCAAGCTCGACGACGGCCGCATTGAGATTGACGGCGTCGGCGGTCATGTCACCCCTGCGAGTCACCCGCTCGACTGCGGCAACTCCGGCTCCACGATGCGCATGATCTCCGGCCTGCTCGCGCCGCAGCAAGGCGCCTTCACCCTCGTCGGCGACGCGTCGCTTTCCCGCCGCCCCATGGAGCGCATCCGCAAGCCTCTCGCAGAAATGGGGGCGCACCTTACCCTCACTGACGGTCACGCACCCATCAACATCGAAGGCGCGACCCTCCGCGCTATCGACTACACCACGCCTGTTCCCAGCGCCCAGGTCAAAACCTGCGTTTTGCTCGCCGGTCT